>Ga0210247_100242_pt1 | contig 49906 bp, 26 predicted proteins | sample ChrtobMetP3_16mM_FD_155449 | JGI IMG/M metagenome (GOLD analysis project Ga0210247, IMG submission 155449) | Chrysochromulina tobin associated microbial communities from unialgal haptophyte culture, Seattle, Washington, United States - P3_16mM | ecosystem: Host-associated > Algae > Haptophytes >... | reverse complement strand
TTCCCACCCACCCACCGCGATTCAGAGCCTGGTCTAGCTTTAGCAGGGACCGGGATGTCGCGCTCACCAGGCTGCCTTTGTGTAGTTTGATGAACCTGCAATCACCAACCTACGCGACCAAGTTTACCCACACCTGACAAATTTCATGTCCGCGTTACTGAACGCGAAAATCCACAATGATGTTAAAGTTCAAGTTTATGTTCGTTTATGTAGTAACTTGAACTTGAACACGATGAAATGTCTACTAAGAACTAACGACAGCGGCGCGCGCGCTCACGCTCACTCTTCTCTGAGGATCATGCGTGACGCCTTCTCAGCGATGGCGTAGGTGGGCAGGTTGGTATTGCCTGATGTGATGGTGGGCATCACACCGCAGTCGGCAACGCGCAGGCCGCCGATGACGCCTGAGCGCGTGCCGTCGCGCACCTGCAGCCTGCTGTTGAGGACAGCACCCGGCTCGCCGTCCCTGCCCATCATCGTCGTCCCGGCCGGGTGGAAGATAGACGTCCCTATGTCGCCCGCCGCGCGCGCAAGCTCCGCGTCCGTCGTCAGGAGCGCTCCAGGCACGTGCTCCTGCGCGCGCAGCTCGGGAGTGAGCTGCGCGGCGATACGACGAGTCCAGCGCATCGCCGCCGCCGCGACCGCACGGTCCGCCTCTGTCGAGAGGTAGTTCGGGTCGATGCGTGGCGCGTCGCGCGTGTCCGGCGAGGTCAGCTCAACGCTACCGCGGCTCGTGGGGCGGAGGTGGCACACCGAGGCAGTGAGACCGTTCCAACTGTGCAGAGGCTCCTCCCACGAGTCGAGCGAGAGGGGCTGCACATGCCACTGCAGGTCAGGCGTCCGCGCCTCCTCCGAGCTGTGCGCGAAGACTCCGAGCTGTGAAGGCGCCATCGAGAGCGGCCCCGACTGGCGCAGCACGTACTCGGCGGCGGCCTGAGCCATGCCCCAATGTGAATTGAGACGCGTGTTGAGCGTGTCGACGCCATCGGCGAGCCGGAACACGGCGCGGATCTGCAGGTGGTCTTGCAGATTGCGCCCCACGCCTGGCAGGTCGACGCGAGTCTGCACGTTGTGCGCCCGCAGCAGCGCGTCGTCACCGATCCCAGAGCATTGCAGCAGATGCGGAGAGCCGACCGCGCCGGCCGCGAGCACGACCTCGCGCCGAGCTCGAATGGTGCACGCCACGTCCGCTTGCTTCTCGGCAGCGCTGTCCTTGCGACTCTTGATGAGTCCCATATCCACCGCAATCGCGCGCAGATAGCTGGCCACCCCTTCCTGCGTGTCGCGCTGCCACACATCGATCCCCGTGCACCGCAGCTTGCCGTCGCCGGACTCGTCGCGCTCGAGCTTGAGCTTGGAAGCATGGATGCCCCTCAGGATCGTCAGGTTCGGGCGCGCCGTGAGGATGGGCGTCACAAAGGCTCGGTAGGGCGAGAGGCGCACCCCGCCACGCCGCGGGCCGGACGCGTCGGACGACGCACCCAGTACGGCACCCAGTTGCGTCTGCGTCACCTCAAAGTAGCCAACGCCCGCCGTCTGGGAGTCGATGAAGTGCGTCCGCCGCGGTAGCTCGACTTTCTCGCACGCGTCGGCCCACTGGTCGAGAACGCGCCAACTCATCGCCTGCCGCGTCACTTCCAGTGGACCGTCAGTTCCAAGCATGCTGCCATCGGCGAGTACCGGCGTGGCGGCCGTGTACTTCATCTGGCGCTCAAAGTGGGGCCGCATCGACTTCCAGTTCCAGCTGTCATCCTCGAGCGCTGCCGCCCAGCCGTCGTAGTCTTCCGCCTGCCCACGCATCGCGATCATACCATTGATGCTGCCTGAGCCTCCGAGCAACTTGCCTCGCGGGTAGAAGATGAAGCGTCCGTTGAGGCCGGGCTGCTCGCACGTTCGGAAGCCCCAGTTGGTCCGGTCCTGCGGGTAACGCATCGTGTAGATGTAGCCAACAGGGATTTGCACCCAGTGATACATGTCGCTTCCGCCTGCTTCCAGCATGACCACGGTCTTGGAAGGGTCAGCGCTCAGCCGGTTGGCGAGCACGCAGCCTGCACTTCCTCCGCCCACGATGACATAGTCATACTCACCCAGATCCTTCGGCGTTGCAACACTGCGGGCTAATCGCCGATGAGAGCCTGGCAGACGTCTCGTCGCCTTGCGCAGCACCGAGTTCATGCGAATTGACGCACCCGCGCGGTCGGCGATACGCGAGGAGAAGGGATTGGAAAAGGCGCGGAACGCACGCGCAGCGAGCTGTAAATGTTTGAATGGAAACCAAGTTTAAAGTAACCAACAACATTAAATTCCTAAGAGCTTGACTTGACTTGACTTGTCTTGACACGCCAAAATGCGCGACCGTCTTCCGCCTCTGCACACCACCTCCCTGTGCCGCGGCGATGTCAACGGATCAGCAACTTGGCTGGCTACGCAACCTCTCGAAGGCGCAGCTATCTGAGGCCACGCTCGCCGTCGTGCAGATACAGAAGGAGGTCAACGCCCTTGCAACACGGGTGAATGGCGAGCACGAGCTTCGATCGCTAGGCTGGGAGCGCCGTCTCGCCCTCGCCAAGCGCGAGTGGCAGGATGATCTGGAGGCGATGCGTACCGAGTGCTCGATTATGCTCAAGGAGGCCGACGAGCTCGTAGCGCTACAACGCGAAGAGGCCGAGCTGTACCGGGAGGAGGCTCTGCTGCGCGTGGCCCAGCGTGACGCGGCCGAGCAAAAAGTGCTGATGCTGCAGGGGAGCCAGCGGCGCCTCGTCTTGCGCGCGCGCGGAGCGTTGCGGCGAGCGGAGGAGGCTGAGGCCGAGGCGGCCGAGGCCACCGCTGCAGCCGACCGCGCGAGCGCCAGTAACGAGGCGGCCCGGCGGCGGGCCGAGGCGGAGCGCGACGTGCTCGTGGCGGCGCTGGCGATCGGCGAGGGCGAGGACGGTTACCTCGAGCGGATCGCGCACGACCAGTCGCTGCCCGTGGCGCAGCGCGAGTCCGCCATGTTGCGCGCCAAGCTGCAGGACTTGCGCGATATGGCCGCGAAGCACGCGGTCGATGCGGGCGCGGTGGCCCACGCGATGGCAGAGGTGGAGCTGCGGGAGGCGCGCGCGGAGAGGCGTGCGCAGGCGCTCGAGCAGCGGCTGCACGCGTGCGAGGGCGAGCTGGGTGCTCGGCGCATGGCCGAGCTCCAAGCGGCGCGGCGCGCCATGGTCGTACACAAGCCCGAGGGTGGCGGCGGCGAGGTGTCGGGTACACTGACACTTGGGAGTGCTGGTGGCTCGCAGGGCGAGGCCAAGGGCGCTGGCGCGTTGCAGGCCAAGGGCGAAGGCGCGTTCGACGCCGATGAGAGTGGCCGCGGGCCGAGCGGCGTCGGCCCCACACGTTGGCAGATCAGCCTTGCCGAACGCTGTGCTCTGGCAGAGGAGATGGTGGAGGCTCGAAATGCGGAGCTCGAGGCCACAAGGGTGGAGCTCGCGGCGGCGACGGAGGAGCGGCGCCTGATCGGCGAGGGCGCCGCCGCAAGGTCGAGCGCGGCCACGTACATTGAGGCCCGATGTGCGGCGGTCGAGGCTCTGCTCGCAGCGAGTGAGAAGGAGAATGTGGCGCTACGCAGTGAGGTCGCGACCCGCGCCGCCGAGCTTGCGGCGGCGATGGCGAGGGAGCGCGCGCAGGCCGAGCTCGCACGGCTGCGCGCCAAGCAGCGCGCCCTGCCTGCGTCCATCGACGCCCTGGCGTTGGAGGTGGTCCCGCCACCATCACCACAACCAAAGGACGTCGGCGGCTTATTCAACCGCGGGGTCAGCTCGCCGCCTGCCGCCCCATCGCCGTCGCTGAGCGGCCGGCCGGGGACGTCGACCGGGGACGTCGACGGAGTGTCGCCGGCGGCAAAGACGCTCTGGCGCATCGGCGAGGCCTTGGTCGGTGCGGATGTCGACGCCGCAGGTCTCGGCGCCTCACCGTTGCTGGGGCAGGCGGCCGTCGAGGCAGCGAGCATCGGCGCGCGCTTCGGCTGGGGAGCGTCGCACGACGTGCCGCTTCCCAAATGTGGCTATGAGTGGGGCACGGCCTCCCGGAGCGCCGAGGCAAAGGGTTCGCCCCCGAAAAGCACGGCTCCCGCGCCGAGCACCGGTGCCTTCACCGAGGGCGCCTCAGGCGTTGCGGCACTCGTTGCGCTCCACGCGGCCGATGCCTTTCTAAAGGCCGAGACTTCCGAGGACGCGTCTGGCGTCGCCCCCTCGGCGGGCGCGAGCACTCAAAGCCCGGTGCAGAAAAAGAGGCCCGGAGCCATGGTGCGCCACGACACGCGCGCAGCCAACCTTGTGAGCGGCGCCGTGGTCGACGGCGGCATGGGGCATGCAAATGTGGAGGCGTATGGAGGCCGGGCGGCGAATGGCGCTGTCGCGGGTGCCTTCGACACGCATGACAGCGTGGTCGAGGCTGTGACGGCCGCCTCGCTCGAGGCGACGCGTGCACAGCTCGGTGCGGCGCGCGCCGAGTGCGCTCGTCTCGAGGAGGAGTGTCGACTCAGCCGTCGAGAAGCCAGTGCCCTCGCACGATCATCGGAGGCGGATGCGGCCATGTGCCTCGCGCTGGTAGCGAGGCTTGAGGCGAGCGACGAGCGGCTGGGCACCTCGGAGGCGCGCGCGGGAGCCTTGCAGCGCGTTGCCGAGGCACAGGCGGCAGAGCTCCTGGCGGTGCGTGCCCAACTGGACGCGGCCAACGGGCGCGCGGTGGCCGCGGAGAGGGGGCAAGCTGCCCTCAAGGCCCGTACAGCGCTGCAGGCGGAGAGCCACGAGGTCACTCGGCGCGCAGACGCGGCGCTGCGCGAGGAGCTCGCTCAGATGCGGCGCGTGTGCGAAAGGTATCGCGGCGAGGTGAGCCGCGTGTGCGCCGAGCTGCACACGACGCGTATGATGGTCGCGCATCTCAACGAGCGGCTCGATGCGCAGAGTGAGCTCGCTCGCCTTCAGATTGGCCTTGACCCGGTGCCGCACAGTGGAGGCATGTCGCCAGAGCGCAAGCACGCGCTGCTCGCTCGAAAGCAGCAGGGGACGACGCGCACCATCCTCCAAAGCGTGGATGGCGCGGCAGGCGTGGCGGCGGGCGCGGCGGCGGGCGCGGCGGCGGGCGCGGCTGCGGGGGGCAAGGTGTTGCTAGCCGGAGCGACGACGCGCGTGCCGCTCGTTCGAGTGACCTTGCGCCCGTACGACAGGGCAGAGTTTGGCCCCAGGAGCGCGGCCAGGGATGCCAAGGGCGACGGCTCGGCGTCACAGCCTCTCCATGGCACTACCTTTCAACCAGTTGGTGGCGTCGTGCGCTTTGGGGGCTCGCAGGGGGCGGTGGCGCAAGAGGAGGCGGTGGCGAAGGTGGCGGAGGTGGCGGAGGTGGCGGCGGCTATGGAGCAGGAAGCGTGGAAGGCGGCGGTGACGTCAGCTGCCACCTTCCTGGCAGAGTCAGGTGGTGGCACTGGCAGCGAGCGGCCGCGCGTCTCGACCGCAAGCCAGTTTGAGCGCTGGTTCGACTGGGGAGTGGCACCTCCTCCAAAACCAAAGAAATGAACAAGTACGCGCCGTCCGCTGTGGGGACATGTTGAGGATGGGAGGATAGTAGAAAGTCAGTTGACGATAGATGGGACTCCCGGTTTCGCGGAGGCTCCACAGTCGGAGGCTAAACTCCCCGCGAACCACCGTCGGAGCCGACGGAGTTCTCATTGTTATGTTCAGCCCGTTTTTCATCAGAGCGCGATCTCCCCGGCGCTCCCGTCTGCATTGAGCAACCCGACAGAAAGCAAGCTGAGAGACGAACATATCGTCTAAGATGCAGATGACCAAGGTCCTCCTCATCTCGTTCATCGCCACCGCCTCGGCCACGTGCGGCACGCAGTGCGGCGGCTGCACTGCGCCCTGCGTCAACGACCCGTCCGCATATTGCTTCGACTGCGGCTTCTCACCGTGCGAGGATGTCAGTGGCTACTGCTGGTCGTGTGCCGGAGCCGACGGCAACTGCTACGCATACGACTGTGTGCTCTGCGCCATCCGCCCCGACCTTCGCCCTCATCCATTCCCATATCTTTACGACACCACAACGCCATCGGGCACTCGCCGCGCTCGCGAACCCCATACATACCATGTGCATCGCAGGTGGCTCCACCTGTTCGACCGTTCCGTGCTTGGACGTCGCGGCCACCGCCAACGCGGTCCTGAAGAAGACCAACTCGACCACCGGCTTCGCAAAGGCCAAAGGCGAGCAGCTCGCGACCCGCATTGGCTCGGCCACGTCGAAAGCCGCCGTTGCCAAGTAAGCAGACGGTCAAGTAAGCGTGCGGTCCACAGGTGCCGTGAACGTTCCAGCTGCGGACCGCACACGACCAGGGATGTTGGGGCTTCTCGATGGACGCTCTACCGTCGTGTGTAGTGTGTGCCCCCTGTGCGTGGCCCTAGTCCGCGCTTGCGGTCCCCGGTGCGTGGCACGGACTCCGTGCCTCCGATTTCCTACTTTAACGACCATGCAACATGCAAGCACCAAGCTTTAAACGCAGATACTACGGGACACGGCGCTTGGGCCTCGGCCGCTCTCATCCACTGAGAGGAATAGCATACGCTTCGCGCAAGCGCGCTTCCTTTCCGTCTCGTTACCAATACGCGCTGTAAACGCGCTGAACCGCTCGACTCGACGTAGCGCTATGCGTTAGCCACTTCATTTACCTCCATTTACCCGACTATTGAGATATTGACTATATACGGCTTACCACTAGCGCACTACGTGCTGCACCGAGTCGTCGCGCTCAACTCGGTCGCGCTCAACTCTTTGTAACTATGGAGGCCATGTTTGGCCGCGGGATAGAGGCAGTAGTGCTGCACGATAAAGATCGAGTCGAAGACCATCGTTACAAAGCCGAGGGCAAGTTTAACGGGATCGCCCGTGAGGGCGGCCCAGTCACCGCTGCAGCCCGCATCCAGCACCTCCTGCACGAGCGAAAGCACCCCTCCCGAAAAGTCGAGCACGATGTTGTCGATGACCCACCCGGCGGTGCTGCGGCGGCGTGCGTTGAGAAAGACCTGTGGAACGTACTTGGTGACCGTGATGGCGAGCTTGACGTACGAGAGCGCATACAGAAAATGGAGCCACGTGCACTCTTCGCAGGCTCCCAACGCTACGCTCGGCACCGCCACGACGAGGGCCACGACAAAGGCCGACAGTGCCAGCTTCACCGGGAGCGACACGTGCTGAGTGCCGCGCGGATACGCGCGCGTCTGAACGTAGATGATCGTGGACAGTAGCAAGCCGTGGAGGGAGAAGAAGACATCGGATACATGCACGATGGGCAGGTTGCCATGGTTTGCCTCGGCAAACTCTGAGCGAACGGTCCCGATGAATGCGAGCGAAACGTTGAAGGCGCTGTAGCATGCGTAGCCGCACACGTTTAGGGCGACGTAGTCTAGCGAAAGGCCAATCACCGACTTACGCTGATAATTCAGCAGAACTTGCGGGTAGAAGGACAGGGACCACGCCGCGAAGTAGGTCCATCCGAAAATCGAACTGGCCACCCGCGCCGCCGTCGAGCACGATGCGATCGACTCGTCCAAATTAGGAATGCCGAGGCTGGTCCAAAGCCCCAATCCGAGGCCGAGGAGCACCAACAGCAAGGTCAGCACGGGCCGGAGGCGGACGTACAGCTCTGCGTGTTCACCGCCAGGGCCGTGGTTGCGGGCATCATGGCGATGGTTGCTCGTCTTGAGACACGAAAAGTGCATGTGGAGATGGGAGTGGGTGCGCATGCCCACCCCGTCGGCGTTGACCTCGAGCGCACGGAGCTGCTGCGTCGTGTGCTTGTGGCTGATCTTTTCAAGAATCGGGTGCTCGTGCACGTGTTCGTGGTAAAGCAGGACCCACAGGGTGTATGTCAGAGCCGCCCCGCCGACGAAGCCCGCTGAAGCATATACGAGCACGTCGAAGGTGAGCGAGGAGGCGACGTCGGTGGTGGCGGTGGTCGAGACCACAAAGGCGCCCACGTAGGCGGACATCGTGCCGAGCGAGCAAATCGACTTCTCGACCGCGCCCACCGAGCCGCGGTAGGCCTCATCCACATGAAGCTGCTGGAGGGTCTCGTTGGCGAGGTCGAACCCGTACAACCCGAAGCGCGAGACGACGATGAGGGCGAGGAAGACGAGCATCGGGGCTGAGAGCCCCACCTCGCCGTGTGTGGCGTAGAAGCACGCGGTCGCGCCTGAGACCGCCGCGGACTGCAGCCAGAGGTGCCCTGTAGCCACCCGGCGAAGGCCCGCACGCGCCGAGAGCCACGTGAAGAAGGTCGTGCCCAGCACGCCGGCGAGGGCGCCGGCAGCGCGGAAGGCGGCGAGGGCGGCGGGTGGGACGCCGCGTATCTGGAGGTAGGCGGTGAGCATCACGTCGTGCGGAGAGAGCACCGTGAAGTACAGGAGCGAGTACGAGAGCACCAGCAGGGGGATGCCCGAGGGGTGCCGGATGAAGATGGGCCACGCAGTGAAGAAGCCGGGTCGCTCCTCCGCCTCGGCCGCCGGCTTGGGAGACGCGAGCACCTCGTTTTCGGCGTACACCGCGCTCAGCAGCCTAAGCTCGATCGCAAAGGTGACGACGTTCGCGCTCGCGACCGCCACGAAACCCGCATCTGCACCGAGGAGGTGGATGGCCACGCCGGCAGCGAGCGGCCCGAACGACTCGGCGAGAAGGTCAATCCTCGCCATCGCCGAGTTCACGGACGAGAGCTCTTCCTGGTCGCCGTCGGCCCAAATGGTCGCGACCCAGTCCTTCCTCACGGCGACGTCTGAGATGAGCGCGCCGATGGCCTCCACGAAGCCGCATCCGATCATCGACGCGAGAAGAGCCCACGGAATTCCTCCCGATCCAGCCTTCTCGTACTTGCACAGGAGCCCGAAGACGCCGATGGCGCCGACGACAGCCACGGCCTGCAATGCGATCCCGCGCCGCACGACGGGCATGCGCGCGGTGTGGTCCATCCACTGCCCCACAGCAGGACCCATGACAAACTGGAGGCCAAAGACTGCAAGGCCGAAGATTGCCGGCGCGATCAATCCACCGTTCGAGGAGAAGCGAAGTAGGAGGAGTGGCGTAGCGAACTCCCACGCCTTGGAGCCGAGCTTGGTGCACGTATGTGAGAGCAGCAGGCGCAACTTGGCTGGCATGTTTTTTCATACGTCATGAATTCATTTCTATGAATTCACACCACACGTAAACAGCCGACGGGTATCTCGAAATGAGACACATGCAGGCGGAGAGCTGAGAAACAGCCCAAAAAGAGAAATAATTCACTCTGACCGAAGTGTAAATCACAACACAGCGCCGTTGCACCGGTTGTTGCGTCTGTCGAGTTTTGACGTGGTTCACACCAACACGTAACACGCAAGCACAAAAAATACTTCTGATTTTCACGCAGACGTCACATGGAATACCGCGCGGGCATACCGCTCAAGTTACCGCTCATGCACTCCGCGCTCTACCCGAAGTTGAACGCAAACGATTCGACCGCTGCCGTTCCTGCAGCTGCGGCTCTTCGCTTGGTGTCGCTCGCCCCGATCGCGTGCCCGTTCGCTTCCGCTCGAGGCTCGTCCGCGCGCGCACGCTTCGCCAGCAGTCCGCCCATCGTCGCGCTCGACTGAGCGTCGTGATGAGCGTCCCGCAGCGGCATCTGGGGCGGCTCGTCGACGAAGAGGAAGGCGGCGATGATGTACCGCGTGCCGTGCACGATGGGTTCCCCTCCATGGAGGGCAGCGCCATCGAAGGCGATGACGTGGCCGACGCCCGGGCAGAGCGAGCGGCGCAGGCCCGCAAAGTACGTGCCGCCGCCACAGAAGCCGTCGTTGAGGACAAGCGTGAAGCTCAGCCGAGACTCGTCCATGTGGAGCGGTAGATGCGCCTGCGCGCCCGCCGTGTACTTGACGAGGAAAGCATCGTGCACTCCCACTGCCTCGGCGGCGATCCCAAAGTGGCGCGCGAGCAAAGGGCGCAGCCGGTCGCGGAGGGCGCGCCGGAACCACGCGAGGAGCGCGGGCACCTCGTGCACGGGCACATCCGTCGTGGGGACGGCGTGGTGGCGGCTTGTCGTCCATCCGCCTGTGACGGCCGCGTGCGCCTCCGCCATCGCAATCGCCTCCGCACACTCGGCGGCGGCGAAGAGGGGTGCGCGTGTGCTCACGACCCGAGAGCGACACGGGAGCACGACCACCTCACACTCCGCCCCCGCCGGGACGACGCTCGGCGCCCAACTCGGCGCCTCGTCGTCGACCGCCAGCGGCACGTGAGCACCGTCGCCGGCCTCTGCGGCCACTGCATACGCAGCATCTTTGCGCGCCTGCTTGGCCAGCAGTGCATGCGAGGGCGCCAGCAGTGCGCCCGTATGCCACGCGGCATGCGCCTCGTGCCATCGGCCCAGATTGAGCAGCGCCATCCCGAGCATCATCCACCCGTCACCCTCCGCCGCCGAGCTCGACAGCGTCGGCCAAGCCCCAGTCGGCGCGTGGGTGGCGCCGTAGTGAGCACTTGCATGCAGGCCTGCCCCAGTCGGCGCGTGGGTGGCGGCGGCGGCTGCGTGGCTCCCGTAGAGTGGCCCATGCAACAGAGCGACGACCTCCTCAAAGCGCCCGTCTTCGATGGCGTCCCTGGCGATCTCGAGCCGCGAGCACATCGCTACCCCGCGTCCTCCTGAGCGCTCGCATTCACACCGCACGCATTCACACCGGTAGCGTCGCCCGAGCGTCGCCTGCAACATCGCCGCCCGCGCCTCGACGTCCGCGGAGCTCACGTTCACCCACGCCAGCGTGGGTGGCTCCCATGCAGCCGAATCGGCGGCCCCGTTCGTGGACGGCTGTGCATGCATGTGCTCACCACAGCGCGTCGTGGACGGCTGTGCTGGTCGCAAGGGCACGAGAGCCACACGCAGCCCCGACGCGCTGGCGGCAGCCGGCTGAAGCTGGGCAGTGGGCAAGCACGAGTGCGCGAGCGACCCTAGCCGCGGGTCAAAGACGACGAGAGAGGCCGGTGGAAAGAGGTGCGGTGCGCACTGGGCAAGGAGGCAGCGACGGCGGCGCTGCGCCACCGCCGTCGCATCGGTCGCCGTGTCTGGCGCCGTATCGGTCACCGTGTCTGGCGCCGTATCGGTCACCGTGTCTGGCGCCGTATCGGTCACCGTGTCTGGCGCCGCGTCGGCCGCCGCGTCCGCCGCCGCGTCCGCCGCCGCCTCGGCGAGAAGGCAGGCGTGGAGCTGCTCCGCCGCAGTGCCGCCGGCCGGGCCGGATGCCGCGCGCTGTGCTGGGCGCTCGGGACGACGCCCCGCGCGCCGCTCTCGCTCGCACAGTGCCCAGCACAGCGCGCGTGTCGCGGCCACTGCCCGGGCTTCAGCATCGGCCACTGCCCGGGCTTCAGCATCGGCCGGCGCGCGTGCTGTAGAGCCTACCGGTGGCGCTGTGCTGGGCGCGCCTGCCGATGGCGCTGTGCTGGGCGCGCCTGCCGATGGCGCTGTGCTGGGCACGCCTGCCGTGGGCGCTGTGCTGGGCGCGCCTGCTCTGGGCGCTGTGCTGGGCACAGCCAGGGCGCTGCAGTAGGCGAGGAGAGGCGAGGGCGTCTCGATGGGCACGAGGCGGCAGCGTATGGCCCCGACCAATCGCACAAAGAGGGCGCGGGAGAGGAGGTTCGGTGCGCTCGCCTTGCCAGCGGCCTCGGGTAGTCGTTCACACAAGCCGACCCGAAGCATGTGCCACGCCTCGCCCAACGCCTCCGCCCGCTCCGCCCGCTCCGCTGCCGCTGCTCGGAGGAACGTCAGCTGCCGCCGCCCCGCTTCAGAAGTCGCCGCCTCCACTGCCGCCTTGCCCTCCTCTACCAAGGCCTCCTCGTCCTCCAGCTCGTCCTCCAGCTCGTCCTCCAGCTCGTCCACACCTTCCACCGCCTCGCCGATGGTGGTCGCAAGCTCTGTAGCCCGCGCCGCGGCCGCAGCTGCGAGCTCGGCAAGCGGCAGCGGCGGGACCTGCCGGGCTAGGCGCTGCACCTCGGCCAGCGCCTGGCTGAGGAGCGACGCCGCGAGGGTGAGGGAAGCGTCCTCGTGAGCGTCCTCGTGCTGACGTGTGAGGCGGCCGAAGGCTCGCAGAGGAGCGCCCTCTGCCAAGCCACCCTCACACAGCAATGCGTGGCCATCGCGCGCCGCCTCGCGGCACGCGTCCGAGCAATACGCCTCCAGACATGCACCGCCGGCCTCGCCACCCGCCGCAGCCTCGCCGCAGCCCTCGCTGCCGCCGCCCACACCGCCGCCGCTGCACGTCGCTGCCACGTTGCACCATCGCGTCACCACTCCGCCCGCCGCCACGTCCTTGGTATCTGGCAGGCAAGCGGCCGAAGGCAGCGCCGCCCGCCCGCCCGCCCGCAGCGCTCGCCGGCTCCGTAGTCCGAGGCTGAGGCAGAGCTCCTCGGACATGCCTGCCGCCGGCCGCAAGCAGTGCGCGCACAATAGGCGACGCGCGCGCGAGGCGCTCGTCTGGTAACAGAGCAGCGGAGCAAATGGGACGCCTAGCGCCGGCAGCTTCGCGTACGCCGGTTCCGTCGGCGGGACTGCGAGCAACGTCGAGGAGCTCTCATCACACTCCATGGCAGTCGAGGAGGTGCGAGGAGTGTGAACTGGGCAAGGCTGTTAATACTTTGTCGCCCACTCATCTTCCTTTTCATTCCCACAAACTTCACAGCCTGTTCACACCGTCACCCTGTGAATCAGCAAAAATGGCGGACCCTGGAGCGCAGCGCGTGCGCTTGAGGGCGCGCGAGGGCGAGGATGTCGAGTGGACGCACCGGGTAGCCCAGCGAGCAAGCACGCTCAAAAACATGATGGACGACGCTCCAACAGAAGATGGCGTCTACCCGCTGCCGACGATTGCGGCGGCAGAGCTGGAAATGCTCATGGAGATGTGCGAGGCCGACTCCATGCCGGCGAGACTCGAGCTGTGCTCGATCCCGGAGCTCTTCAGGCTCGTCGAGGGCGCCAGCTTCCTTGATGCCCCCGGGGCGCTCAATCACGCGCAGCGCACCCTCGCCTCGCGCCTCGAGGGCAAACGCGCCGATGAGCTGAGAGAGGTGCTCGGCGCAACGGATGACTTTGGCAGTGTGGAGGATCGTCTGGCGGCACTCGCCGAGCCGGCGTTCTCGCCGGAGGGGCAGCTGTCACTAGCCACGACGGGCTCTGCGGGGCCACCCGCGCTGGAGCCGCAGCCCTCGCTGTCGGGGGTAGAAGTAACGGACGATGCAAAGGAGGCGGCGTTGGGCATGGTCGACGTGGGCACGCTAGCCGAGCTCAAGGGTGTGAGCCGATCGTGGTTGGTGCTCGCGCGGCGCGTGCTCTGCTCCCGCCTCGGCCGCTGCGAGGGGCAGCCCGCGCCGACTGAGCTGGCTGAGATCACCGATCTCAACATCAAGATCATCGTCGACGCGGGCCGGTCATGGGAGGCGGCGGCGGCGGGGAGGATGCTGCCCAGCCTGGCCCGACTGCGTTGGGAGGGCTTCGAGGTGAGTGTGGCCGCGGTCCGCGAGGTGGATCTGGACGAGAGGGATGAGGACGAGGACGAGGACGAGAGGCCGTTCCTTGGAAGCCCTGCCAACACCGCTCTCCTCAGCTGCATCGAGGGAGAGGGCGAGCCGCCGCTCGAGCTACTGCTTGCAGCTGTCGCCTGCGCCGGCTCTGGCGAGATTCGCGGCATACCGGTGCAGATGATGCGCGACGACTCCGTCTCTGAGCTCGACCTGCAAAAGATAAATATCGGCGTCGAGGGTGGCATGCTTCTTGCGCACCTCGTGCCTGTCATGGGCAGGCTGACAGTGGCCAACCTCCTGGGCAATCAGCTTGATGCGGAGTCCGCCAAGATACTCGCTGAGGTCGCCAAGCAGAAGGGCATCTCGCTCTGCGGCATCCAGCGCGACCAGACCACCGCTGACTTCTCCAACCAGGACCTCAAGCCGCCCGATGCGATCCTGCTGGGGTCGGACCTGTCACAGGCTGTTGTCACAGACGGGCTGACGAGCATCAACCTCTCCGGAAACCAGATGTGCGGCATTTGGACTGTCTGGAGCAACCAACTAGGCACCTACACCGCAGAGGGCATCACTGCAATCGCCGACGCCCTGCGTGTTAATGGCGCATTGACGTCCGTCAAGCTCAGGGGCAACGAGCTCGGGGACGAGGGTTGGGGAGCCATCTTTGCCGCCATCTGCGCCAACAAGGACAGCAAGATCATGTCCTTGGATGCGTCCGGTGAGAACATCGGCCTTGCTGGTGGCAAGCTGATCGCCAAGGCGCTCTGCACGAGCGTCACAGGCACATTGACGTCCTTCAATCTCAGGGGCAACAAGCTCGGGGAAGAAGGCTGGGGCGCCATCTTTGCCGCCATCTGCGGCAGCAAGGACAGCAAGATCATGTCCTTGGATGCGTCCGGTGAGAACATCGGCCTTGCTGGTGGCAAGCTGATTGCCAAGGCGCTCCGCACGAGCGTCACAGGCGGGCTGACGGCCCTGAATTTGTCCTTGAACAGCCTCAAGGATGAGGGCGTAAGCGCAGTCTGCAAGGCCATCCAGAGCAACAAGGAGACCAAGATTGCGTCACTCAACTTCGAGGACAACGGCATCGTCGGGCCAGTTGGAGCAAACGCTGTGGCGGCTATGGTGGCCGTAACAGGCGCACTGACGTCCGTCAAGCTCAGGGGCAACGAGCTCGGGGACGAAGGCTGGGGCGCCATCTTTGCCGCCATCTGCGGCAGCAAGGACAGCAAGATCATGTCCTTGGATGCGTCCGGTGAGAACATCGGCCTTGCTGGTGGCAAGCTGATCGCCAAGGCGCTCTGCACGAGCGTCACAGGCGCATTGACGTCCTTCAATCTCAGGGGCAACAAGCTCGGGGAAGAAGGCTGGGGCGCCATCTTTGCCGCCATCTGCGGCAGCAAGGACAGCAAGATCATGTCCTTGGATGCGTCCGGTGAGAACATCGGCCTTGCTGGTGGCAAGCTGATTGCCAAGGCGCTCCGCACGAGCGTCACAGGCGGGCTGACGGCCCTGAATTTGTCCTTGAACAGCCTCAAGGATGAGGGCGTAAGCGCAGTCTGCAAGGCCATCCAGAGCAACAAGGAGACCAAGATTGCGTCACTCAACTTCGAGGACAACGGCATCGTCGGGCCAGTTGGAGCAAACGCTGTGGCGGCTATGGTAGCCGTAACAGGCGCACTGACGTCCGTCGAGCTCAGGGGCAACAAGCTCGGGGACGAAGGCTGGGGCGCTATCTTTGCCGCCATCTGCGGCAGCAAGGACAGCAAGATCATGTCCTTGGATGCGTCCGGTGAGAACATCGGCCTTGCTGGTGGCAAGCTGATCGCCAAGGCGCTCCGCACGAGCGTCACAGGCGGGCTGACGGCCCTGAATTTATCCTTGAACAGCCTCAAGGATGAGGGCGTAAGCGCAGTCTGCAAGGCCATCCAGAGCAACAAGGAGACCAAGATTGCGTCGCTCAACTTCGGGAGCAATTGTATCGGTCCAGTTGGAGCAAACGCTGTGGCGGCTATGGTAGCCGTCACAGGCGCGCTGAAGAGCATCAACCTCTCCGGAAACCAGCTGTGCGGCATCTGGACTGGATGGAGAGGCCAACAACATGGCACCTACACCGCAGAGGGCGTCACTGCAATCGCCGACGCCCTGCGCGTTAATGGCGCGCTGACGAAGCTGTCGCTCGCCCACAACAATTTGGGGGAGGAGGGCACCAAGGCCATTTGCGAGGCACTAGAACAGAACACGACGCTTAAGGAGCTCGACATCCGCGACAGCGACATTGGTGGTTCAGCAGGAGCCAAGCACGTGGCCAAGATGGTAGGCGTCAATGGCGCACTGACGAACGTCGAGCTCAGGCGCAACCATCTCGGGGACAAGGGATGGGGTGCCATCTTTGCCGCCATTTGCGGGAACAAGGACAGCAAGATCATGTCTTTGGACGCGGCCGCCGAGAGCATTGGCCCTGCTGGTGTCAAGCTGATCGCAGAGGCGCTCCGCTCGAGCGTCACAGGCGCCTTGACACAGGTGCTCGCTTTCTGAACCCCCTTGATTGGCCTTTTCTGTTACTCTAATCCTTGCCTTTGCTTGAATGGTATTGCAGCTGGACCTCTTAAGCAACCAGCTGTGCGGCCTCGATCGTTATGGCGAAGGAACTTACACTGCAGAGGGCATCACAGCGTTTGCCGACGCTCTGCGCGTCAACAGCGCACTTACGAAAATCGAGTAAGCTGCAACCCAAGTCTTCTCGAATTCCTGTAACTGAAATCATCATCAACCCTTCGCTCTATGCACAGGTTGAGTGGCAATTTCTTGCATGACGATGCAAAGAGCCGTCTGAGAAAGGCTGTGGAAGGGAAGGAAGGGTTTGTGCTGGAGCTGTGAGTTCTTGACCGGAAGGATACTCTCGAGTCGCTCGTGCGTCTGCCAATAAAACAGAATGGCACTGTGGGCTGTCGACGGAGATTAACGGAGAACTTACTGGGTAGGATAAGTAGGTGCCAACAAATTTCCGATCTTACGGTGTCGGGATGCGTCACACGTGAGCGTGCCGTGACCATTTGGCGAGGGCGTCTCGTCCGGTCTGGGTATAAAGTATGCAAAGTATGGGTAACGGTCGTGCGCGCCGGTCGTGTGTGTACACCTCCCGGTTGCCGGTACCGCGGTAACACGCCTCACGCGCGGCGGTACGCACCGCACACATGACGCTCACATCCACCGATCGCCTAACTGATCGGATGGATCCATCGGATCACTTCCATGGATGGATCGCCACGACCGATGCCTCTGTGGGCAGTGCAACACCATACACCCATGCATACACCTCGCCCGTCGGCGTCGCCGCTGGGCCATAGCTCTATTTTAAAATGCAAGTGCGTCGCGAACGTCACACGATGGATAATGCATGCGGCAAACATGGCTTCGAGGGGTGCGCCACATATCACTGACCACACGACGAGAGCCCGACCCCTGCGGAACTCCGGTGCCACGCGCCTCGTCTGCGAGGCCCCTGGCCGTCGCGGTCACTGGCACGGGCGGAAGTATTTTCCCGCGGTCATCTTCATAGCGCCGATACGGTCCTTCCACTTGTGGTCCGTGAGTGCGGTGGAGATGCGCGTGTTCAGCTGCTGGTACATGAGGGCGAGCTTCTGTGAGCCCACACTCGGGTTCGGCGAGAACATGTTCTTTCGTAACTTGCGCTCCTTCGCGAAGCCAGGCGCCATGATGAGCAGCTGGAAGAAGGGCTTGATGATCTGGTACGTGTAGTCCTGCCAGCAGCGCTCGAAGTCGTAGCCAGTGACCCCAAACTCGAGGAGGGCCTCGTGGTAGCATCGGACGAGAACGTGCTCGTGCTCGCGCCGCGCTTCGACGGGCATGCCGCCCGCGATGATCGTCGAGACGTCGCCCAACGGCTGGCCTAGCATCGTGAGCCCAAAGTCGATCCACGTGCACCCGCCCTCGTACTCCGGACTGAAGAAGACATTCTCGAGGTGCGCGTCGCCGTGGACGAGTGTGAGCGGCTCGCGGAACATCTCGCGCACGGCGGCGAGCCGCCGGCGCCGCAGGACCGGGCGCAGCTCCATGATGAACTGCGCGTACTCGGACGCGAACTTGGGCACGCCGTCGTACTTCGGGTGCGTCGAGAAGCAGTGCGGCAGCGCCTTGAGCCCATTCTTAAACATGAGCATCCACGCGGTGATCGCGATGCACGACGGGAACTTGGGCAGCGGCCCTCCTGCGGTGAACGGGTGCGAGTAATGCTTGAGCACGCTTGCCTGCGGGTGCTGCCACCAGCGCGCGTGGAAGCGCGCGAGCGAGCGCATCGCCAGCCGCATGTGATGAGGCGAGTTGCACCCATCGACGCGCTTGTAGCACACGGTCGGCGCTTCCCTCGTCCCCGCAGCACTCTCCATGATGATGCAGTATTGGCGCTTGCCGCAGCAGCCGCTGCCCTTGCAGTAGCCCACGTAGAGCGCCTCCGGTCGATTGAGCCCTCCCGCCTCCACGCTCGTGTCGTTGTAAAAGTGCGCCTCCGTGCCAAAGACCTGGGCGAGCTCGACCGCCGACAAGTCCGGCGGCGAGAACTTGGCGACAAGGTGGCGCGCGAGGCGCGGCGCGGCCCCTTTGGCGCCATCGTTCACCTCAATCGCGAGCAGCACGAGCTCGCTGAACTCGCCCTCGCCCTCGCCGAGCGGCTTCATGATCAACTTGGTCACCTTCTCGTCCGCCCCCAGCGCCCCTTTGAATCGGAAAGCCTTCGTACACCACTCCTTGGTGAGGTCGGCGGTGCCCGACGGCACGGGCACCTCATGCTTCTTGCCGTCGAGCGGCCGGAAACTGGGCGGCCGCATGTCCTCTAGATTGGACGGCGGCACGCACTTGTGCAGCGGCTTCGGCGTGAAGCCGATGGATTCAGCGAGCAACGGCGGAGGCGGCACTGGCTGCGGCGGAGGCGGACCCACACGCCACGAGACGGGGCCCACGGGCGTGAGGCCGACGCTCTCGTAGTACGAGGGCTCGAGTGCGCCCGCCATCGACACCGGCTGCTGCAGGGTCACGGCCGTGTGCGACACGACGTCCAGGCCGCTCGACCCATTGGCCTCTTTGGCCGTGGGGGCCTTGGGCTCCGCGGACTCCGGCGCTGGCGCCTCGACCGCCATCTGGCTGTCGGGCACCTCCGACTGGAAGAAGGCGCGAACCTGGTCCGTGATGATGTCGGGCCTCTGGGACCTGTGCACGGCTTGATCACTCGCGATTGACATTGCTACGAGGTGCGAGGAATCGGCGTCGCGTCGTTTCGCCAAAGGCGCCGAGACGGGCACTTAGTCAATCAAATTCCTGTGCTTCCTGCCAAACCTCGAGACCACCACGCGCACGAGTGTCCTCTCGCTCTGGGACGCAACCCCCTGGACGTGCACCCTGGACGCACCGCCGGTCCCGGTCGGTCGACACCGTCTTGCAGCCCGACACCAACTTGCAAACCGACACACAGGAAACAGAGCCTACAACTCCACTCACTCACTGGCGGCGGCGGCGGAAGCGGTGTGGCCCTCGTGATGCTTCTCTTCCTCGCGGAGGCAGTACACGCGTAGTACACGCGTGTACCCGGTGTAGGGGATGTGAACATCAATAAGAGATCAGCCAATTGACGTACTCGTGGCAGGAGTGGACCGGCAAGGATTCGGTCAGCAAGGAGCAGGCGGCTTTCAAGCAGGAGCACGACGCTATTCACCCCCAAGGCATTACTAGTGTTGCCTGTACCATCGATTGGGACGCACCTGCCGGCACCCTTGCGCTGCGGCAAGCGTCTGCATCGATCTAGACGACATCGATCTAAACGACCCGGTGTGCTGGGCACGCGACGCCATCGCAAGTTTCCTCAAGACCCACGACGACCTCGCAGAACTGAAGCTGGAGTACAACGAGGCCGCCAGACCGGGCACGGTTCAGTACGACCGATTCCGCCAAGCATGGACGGCCGCTTCGAACAAGGGGTGGCGGCTCGTCTTCCACAGGACGCCTGCCCGCAACGTTGACAGCATCTGCAAAAATGGCCTCGACCCCAAACGTCGAACGGGGCAGACCTATGGCAAAGGCGAGTACTTCAGCTTCTCGTGGAGGTTCGCGAGCACGTACTGCAAAGGCGGGGAGATCAAGCTGATCATCTTCGTGGTCCTTTGTGACGAAACCGGCGTGTCCTACTACGGCATGACCAACGAGGCGAGAACGCCGGGCAACGGTGGTCATGAGATCATCGTTGTGCACAGACCGGGCACGGTTCAGTACGACCGATTCCGCCAAGCATGGACGGCCGCTTCGAACAAGGGGTGGCGGCTCGTCTTCCACAGGACGCCTGCCCGCAACGTTGACAGCATCTGCAAAAATGGCCTCGACCCCAAACGTCGAACGGGGCAGACCTATGGCAAAGGCGAGTACTTCAGCTTCTCGTGGAGGTTCGCGAGCACGTACTGCAAAGGCGGGGAGATCAAGCTGATCATCTTCGTGGTCCTTTGTGACGAAACCGGCGTGTCCTACTACGGCATGACCAACGAGGCGAGAACGCCGGGCAACGGTGGTCATGAGATCATCGTTGTGCACAAGTCCGAGCACCAACTGCCGTTGGCAGTCCTCACCTTCTTGAACCCCTCGATCGTGCGGCCGTGGTCCTCTGCCTGAGGGAAACACGGTCCGTCTGCGTGCACTTGCGGCTCCCTCGCTCTCTCTTCGCCGAAACCTACCCATCGCACACCAAGGTGCCATGACTCGCCGCCACGTTCACCCGAACCACGATCGCAATGGGTATAGAGGGGTGGGGGGGGGGGGGGGGGGGGGGGGGGGGTGGGGGGGGGGGGGGGGGGGGGGGGAAGGGGGGAGATCGTCTGGGAGCAGGTGGGCGTGGGCCAGCGCAACGCGCTCAGGGCCGATACCCTAGGTACGACGCCGCTGGTGGGCAACATAGCCACGCTGACCAAGTCTGGCCACATTGCGCTTGGAGTGTCAACCCACGTCGGACGGTGCATCCGCGTTCGCGAGTGGGCCTTCGTCGTGGAGACCTTCCTCAAGACTGAGGCCTTCAAGTAGCGCCGCACAATGTTAATCGCGCCGTTACACTCACGCTCATCAACGGAGCATGCACGGTAGGAGGGGAGTGTGGCATGAAGGCGCTAGGAGAGCGCGCACGCGCCTGCACTCGAGACAGTTGGCTGCAAATCCCACGGCCGGTTCCGATGTGATTCCTCAGAGCGTCGTCCAACGTGATGGACGCTGGAGCTGGAGCTGGACTTCACGTCGGCAGCACAGCTGGCGCTGGCGCAGGAAGCGGGATGTTGCGTCCTAACCCGAACCCTAGCCCTAACCCGATTAGATCTCTCCGCCCTCGCCGCCCTGCGCCCTCACGCTGGCCCGCACGTGGGATCCAGAATTCCAGATGCAGATTCCTCCGTGAGCAAACCTAACACTCAAGTAAATGTGTGTGTGATTGAGTTGTAGCCTCCCGGCATTCTATCTTGCACCTCGCTCGACAGATACTCGAAAGACGACTTTCCCCCCTTCCCCCTCTCTCCCCTTCAATGCATGCAGGGAAAGCGCCATTTCCAAATTCCCACACGCATCGTGAGGTGAGGAATTCGCAACGCGAGTCCCTCCGAGACGGAAGACGCGTCCTCTCGAATGGTCGCGACCCTCCTGCGCGGCACCGTCATCGACAGCTCGTCGCGCACGACGCTGCGCATCCTGACGGACGCAGTCGTGGGCATCGATGCGGCTGGCCGCATCGTCTTCGTCGAGGGCGGCCACACGGAGCCGCTCGGTCTGGATTCGACGCTCGAGCTTGCCGGCGGCCGGAGCGAGCCGCTGGCAGGTGTGCGCGTGGTGACGCTGCCACCGCGCGCCTTCGTCGTGCCCGGCTTTGTCGACACGCACACGCACGCGCCACAGTTCGCCTTCACGGGCCTCGGCTACGACCTTCAGCTGCTCGATTGGCTCCAGAAGTACACCTTCCCGTCGGAGACCAAGTTCTCGTCGCTCGAGTACGCGGCGCGTGTGTGCCACACGGCGGTGCGGCGCACGCTGCTCCACGGCACGACGAGCTGCATCTGGTTCGCGACCATCCACACCGACGCCGCCGTGCAGCTCGGGCGCATCGCCGCCAACCTCGGGCAGCGCGCCTTCGTGGGCAAGGTCAACATGGACCGAAACGCTCCCGAGACGTACTGCGAGACGACGGAGGAGTCGCTGGCCGAGACGGAGCGCTTCGTCCAGCTCATGCTCGCCGAGCACGACGCACGCCTCCCAGGCTCGAGCGGCAGTGCGTGCGGCGAGTGCCGCGGGCCGCCCGCACAACCTGTGATCACGCCACGCTTTGTGCCCACCTGCTCGGCCGAATTGATGCGCGGGCTGGGTGCGATCGCGGCGCAGCACGGGCTGCTCATCCAGTCACACATCTCGGAGAACCTGGGCGAGATCGAGTGGGTCCGCTCCCTCCACCCGGCCCAGCCCACTTACGCCGCCGTGTACGACGCCTTCGGGCTGCTCGGACCTCGCTCGGTGCTCGCACACGGCGTCTACCTCGGGCCGGAGGAGCGCCGCTTGTTTGTGGAGCGCGGGGCGGTGGTCTCGCACTGCCCGGTCTCCAACTGCATGCTCCGCTCAGGCATGCTCAACGTGCGCAGGCTGCTGAGTGAGGGCGTCGCGGTCGCCCTCGGGACCGATGTGAGTGGCGGCGCGGCCCCCTCCATGCTCAGCGCGATCCGCGAGGCGCTCAAGGTGTCGAACATGGTGTCGCTCAGCGCGCCCGAGGGCGAGGGGTGCTCGCCGCTCACCTACCCGGAGGCCTTCTGGCTCGCCACCGTGGGCGGCGCGCGTGCCCTGCACACCGATGGCGTGACGGGCGACTTTGGATGCAACGCGGCCTTTGACGCGGTGATCGTCGACCCACTGGCCGAGGGCAGCCCGATCGACCTGGCTGACGACGACGGGCCTGTGGAGGTCTTTCAAAAATGGCTGCAGCTCGGCGACGACCGCAACACTGCTGCAGTCTGGGTCGACGGGCGCGAAGTCTACAACCGTGCGGACGACGCCGCTGCCAAGCGTGGCGCTGGGCGCGAGACCGGTGGCAACGAGGCCCAGCAAGCACGCGCAGCGTGAGCGGTGGCGATGGCGGCGACGATGACGGCGACGATGGCGCTTGATCAAAGCGCTCGCGAGCGGAGCATGGAGCGGCGGGGCGACACTCTCCACCACTCCAGTGTAATATTTTGATTATTCGTGTGATGCACGACCCGGTCAGTGTTCCGGGTCGTTTTTAGCCGCATATTGTTATTAGTGGAGAGATTGCGGTGTAACATTTGAATGCTGCGTAAGACGTTGCAGACGTAGACTGTCCACTGAGCACTGTCGGTGTGGTGCTGTGTGTAGAGGAAACGAAGAGCGTATAGGCGCCATGCGATGCAATCGTGCACACGACAGATAACGATTCGTGGCAACAACTAGCATGATGGGCGGCCGGGCACCGCACCGCGCAGGGCCACGTTTCGTTCATGATCGCGGTACGCGGACGCGATTGTGTTTGACCAGTTGTCCTCGACGTGCGGCGACGCTGGGCGCAGGCTGCCCGCCACTGCTACACCACACGGCGCTCGCACGAGCTACACGATCCGACCCGATCCGATCCGATGTCCGATCCGACACTCTCGACTCGCTCTCTCGCCTCGCGGGCCGGGGGTGGGCTGCGCGACTACTTCTGCCAGATGCGCACGCTCTCGGCGGCGCCTTTCTGGCCAAGGATGGCGGCCTGGAGCGCCAAAGTCACCTCGTTGAGCTCCTTCTCCTTCTCGACGAGGGTGGCGGCGAGCTGCTCGCACCCCTTCTCGGCATTGAGCCGCTTCGCCTCGCTCTCCTCAAGCATCGCCTTCATCCGCGCCATCTCTCCCTCGGTATTGCGCCTGTCATGGACATCGCGCACCTCGGCCGCGGCCGCGGAATTGCGGAGCAAGCCGAGCTCGACCTCTTGGTTGATGAGGCGCAGGTCCGCATTGTCGACCCACCCCTGCAGCTCGCGCAGCTCCTTGACGAGAAGCAACACCTCGCTGTCCGTTGTGCGCTTCGACCAGTCGCGCACCTCCGCTGGAGTCTTGCACGCCACCAGACGCAGAAGTGCAATCGGCGACACGCGCGCCGGCCGCTCCGCCACGGGCTCGGGCTCGGGCTCGACCACGCGGCTGGCCGAGGAGCTGCGCGCCGGGGGCGGCGGAGTGGGGGCTGCGGCAACCTTGCTTGGTGTCGGCTCCTCCGCCGCCGTGTTCACCTCTGAGGCCTTCTTCCCTGGGGACATCGCCGCAAATTCCGCCTTCAGCTGCTCTGCTGCCATCTTTGCCTCTGGCGAACCCGGCGCTCCGAGCAATTGGGAGATGTCGACGTCGTCGACGTTGTCGTCGTCGTAATCATCGTCGGTTCCAGGTCGTGGTTTCTCCTCATCATCGCCGCCGCCATCCTCCCCGGGTAGAGGAGCCAGTTCGTCGCCCTCCTCGGCCATCGCCGCAGCCAGGTCTTCGTCGCCATCGCCGTCGAAGGACTCGAGCTCGCGCGACGCTGCCGCCTTCCTGTCAGTCTCGGATGGCGGCATTAGAGGATTGCGGCGTCGTCCGTCGGAGGTGACCGAAAGTTGCGAAACTTGCGCGCAATTCCGAGTGTGAAAAGAGCGAGAACTCGATCAGCCGATTGGCGGCCCGATGGCTTTGTATGGAATTTCCTTGTGTGCCTCGGCTCGCATGAAGCCTTTCCTGAGCCAGCGGCGCGCGCTGCTGCTGCTCCTGCTCATCGGCTGCGGACTGATCTTGAGCTTCCAATGGCGCATCACGCTGCCCGACCTCTCACAGGTGGGCCACCTGCGTCGTCGGAAGGAGCTCGTCGTGCGCCAAACGGTTCACGGCGTGTGCGACGACGCGCTTCCGCCGATCCAGCCGCCGCATCGCGTCGGCGGCCTGGAGCGCTACCGACGGCTGCTGCGCTCGCAGCTGAGCCGCGACGCGCCGACGCTGCGCGATCTGCTATCCGATGAACGCCTCGGCAAAGCCTCCGAGGCGACTGTGACGGTCGTGCTCGAGTACGTGGGTCGCGCGGAGCTGTGCACGCAGCTGTCCGCGCTCGCCCAGCAGACGGAGCGCGCGCACACTATCTGGGTGGTCGCCATGCACATGCCCAGCGGTGGCGGCGGCGGAGGCGGAGGCGGTGGAGGCGCGCAGCGCATGGCCGAGGAGAAGGAGGGTGTCCGCGATCCCGGTGCAGAGGCGCGTGAGATCATCGAATCATTTGGGTTCCCGACGGGGCAGGTGGCCGTCATCTCGGCCACGTCGCTGCCGCCAGGGCGCAAGGCCATGCCTGCGAGCGAGCGCGACTACCCGACAGGCGGCGGCGGCGGCAGCGGCGGCGCGAGCGGCGGCGGCGCGAGCGCTGGCGAGAGGTTGTTATGGCACAGTGGGCTCGAAGGGCTGCGTGGGAGGCGGCTGGTGCGCCTCCAGATGGCGCTGCAGGCGAGCACGTGCTACGTACTGCTGCTTGATCCTTCGCTCGTCCCGCCCCCCACACTCCTCGCGACGCTCGTGCAGGCGGCCGAGGCACCGCAGCTGACGGGCTCGGTGCTTGGCGTCGCGGGATGGCGCTCTCTGCCCGCGCAGGCCGCGGACGAGGCGGTGCCGACCGCCGCGGACGAGCTTGGCGGACCCGATAGCGACGCCGATGCGGACGCCCATAGCGCCGGTCCTGGCCGCGTCTCTTCCCTCGGCGCGGCCGCCTCGTCGTGGTGGACGGCGGCTGTGGGCGGCGGCACGGCCGGCACAGTGCCCGACGAGCACGCGGCGCGGCTTGCCGCGGCGGGCGCAGTCTCGCTCTCGGTACCCCACCCGTCCGCGCCGCTCGAGCGTGCGATGGAGGTCGACGTGTTGCGCGGCGCCTGGTTCCTCCGTCGAGCCGCTGTCCCTCTCGTCTTCCGCGAGCGAGCGCCGTGGCTCGCGGCCGACACGGAGGCCGACGGCGCGGCGGGTAGGCGGGAGGCGGGCGCCATGAGCGCAGTCGAGGTGGACGCAGCCGAGGCTGCCTTCATCTCCCTCATGCTTCGGCGCCATGGGGACCTCCGCTCGATCGTCCTCCCTTCGCTACCTGAGACGGCGCTGTCCGAGCCCCTTGCCACCAGGAACGCCCTCGCCCTGCCGCCGCCTGTAACCGCTGCCGAGGCCACCGCATGGCGTCGGGAGATCTGGCGCAGCGTCCGACGTGCGGACCGGCCGCCGCACTGGCGCTCTCCCTCAACAGCGGCGGCGATGGCGGCGGCACCCGAGCCACACAGCGCCGTCGCAGCCGCCAACGCTAACGCCAATCCACGATTGGTGCCGCAGCCCGAGCCGCAGCCAGAGGCGCAGACCGCTGATGCCGCCAGTAGTCACGGCGTGGACGGCAGTGAGGGCAGCGACGCGCTGGAGGGCGGCGTGGGCGGCAGCGGCGCGGCGGGTCGCGCTGCTGGTCGGCGCGTGGCACTACTCGTGGTGCCCTCGGCGGCGGCGGCGCGGCACATGGATGGGCTGTACGCCGCCTTGCGCGCGCGCACCTCGCGGTATGAGCCGCGACTCGTGCTGCCGCCGGGCTGGCGGGGGGGATGCGCGGCGGCCGCCCGCCTGCTGCCCTCGCTCGATGCGGCGGAGTGCGTGCATGCCACTACCGTCTACGAGTTACATGCTGACGGCGAGAGGCAGTGGCCCGATGCCAACCCGCACGAAGAGGGCGGCGGCGAGAGCGGCGGCGAGGGCGGCGGCGAGGGCGGCGGCGAGGGCGGCGGCGAGGGCGGAAGCCAAAGTGGGCACGCTAAGAGTGGCACCACCAAGGGCGGCAGTGACAGCGGCGGTGGCGGCACAGGCGTCTTGTCTGCGACGCTGGCGGCGACGACGGCGGAGGTACGCTGGGCGCGAATACGTCGTGCAGCAGCTCTCGCCTCGGGGTGCGCGTCGCTGCACGTGCAGCTCGAGGAGCTGTGGCTGGGGGCCGCGCCCGCACTCGTGGTGCTACCCGTCCCAACTCGCCCACGGTCTGCCCTGTGCTCAGACCGCGGCGAGGCGAAGGCCTCCAGCGGCGCTCGTCGGGGCGCACGTCGGGGCTTGGGCAGCGGTCGCTGGGGCGAAGAAGCGCAGCAGCTGGACGACGCGGCGCTTGAGGACGCAGTGGTTGCGGCGCGCGAGGGCGGCGCGAGATGGGAGGATCGGCGCTGGGGCACGGGATGGGGCGAGAGCGCACTCGCCGAAGCGGTGCGAGTGGCCCAGCGGGCGCACGCTCTCCGTGTGGGGATGGCGCCGACCATCTTGCTCGAACCACCCATGGATGAGCTCTACGCGCTTGAGTGGCTCGCGAGCCTACCACCATCGGCGCTGCGCTCGTGGCACGTACCACGGATCGAAGTGGCAGTGATCACCCATCGTAGGCCTGCCTCGCTACGGCGGCTGCTGCGCTCTCTCGCGTGTGTCCCACTGCTCGGCGACGCGCTCGACGTGACCTTTTCGATCGAGGCGGGCGCGGACGAGGCAACGCTCGACCTCGCGCACGCCTTTGCTGCCGAGTGGACGGCCGGCACGGCGCGCGTGCATGAGCGGCATGCAAAGGGCGGGCTGATCGCGGCGGTGGTAGAGGCGTGGTACCCGTCCGGGCCGCACGCATACGGCGTGCTGCTCGAGGACGACATTGAGCTCTCGCCCTGGTGGTATCTCTTCCTCAAGCAGACGCTACTCCGGTACGTGTATGCCGATGGAGCCGAGGGCGGCGGCGGCGGGCGCGCACCCTCCAACCTGCTCGGCATCTCGCTGTACACGCCACGCCTCATCGAGCTCACAATGCCGCGCCGACGCATCGACCTGTATGCCACACTACCGCCCGTGCACCCAGGCGGTGGCGGGCTCTTTCTGCAGCAGCTGCCGTGCTCATGGGGCTCACTCTTCTTCCCGGAGGCGTGGGCAGCCTTCCACGAGTATATGCACGCGCGCCTCGCCGGGCGCGCACCCGCGATCACCATCCCAGGCTCGGCCACCAACGGGTGGAAGACGTCGTGGAAAAAGTTCCTCATCGAGCTCGCCTACCTGCGCGGCTACGTGGTGCTCTACCCTAACTTTGGCAACCAGTCGTCCTTCTCGACCAACCACCTCGAGCCAGGAGAGCACATTGCCTCCAAGACCAACCGGCTCGCGCACCTCCCCATCGACTTCACCGTCCCCCTCCTCGAAGACTTCCACACGCTGCGCACCCTCTGGGCCCAACCCGCTGCCGGCGACGAGGCGCGCCGACAACTCGACGCCTGGCCGCCGCTTCACACGCTCCCGACGCTCGACCTCTTCTCGCAGCGCAGCTCCCAAGAGGCGCTTGTGGCGCAGGGCGAACAAGCCGGAGGCGTGACCAGATCCGCCTGAGTCAGTCAGTTGTATAGGTCTCCCGCGTGGGAAACGAAATTTAGTCATACATGTAGGTTCCTGCTGTCACACACTCACAGGAGACAGGTTGGTTCCCCTGCATCCCATCCTGGTCTGTACATAATCTTCCGGCCACTCAACGGCCCATGTAGACCGGTTCGAAAAGTCACCGGGGGAGCCGGGAACAACGCTACACTCAGAGCTGATCTTTTCGCTACGAACTAGGCGCCACCTCCCTTGACCCAAGGGGGAGAGGTCTACTATTTTTCATGTTTATAAGGCCCCAACCCCACTCCTGTTTGGGAATTGATCGCACCTCCACGCCTCCAGGAACTTAGTTGTGAATAGAAACAGTTCAAAATCGCCGAGGATCGTGGCACGTGAAGCGAAACTGAGCTGCACACATAGCAGCGGCGCGCAGCCTGCGCGCGGCGCACATTGCGCTTTTGTTGGAGCGGTGGCGTTGATTTTGTTGCGATGACGTCGCGAACGCGCGCCTTGGAGCAGCACCAGCAGCAGCACTACGATCAGGAGGATGAGGAGGATGACTACGAGGACGAGAAGCAGCAGCCACAGATTTACCGCGAGATGATCACAAGCGCGTGGCACTTTTCGCACTTGCCGCTGGGTGGCGCGGACACGCTGGATCGTTCGCTCTCGTGCCCTATCTGCTTGAGCATCATGCGGGCCCCGACGGCCACCGAGTGCTTGCACCGCTTCTGCAGCGAGTGCATCGAGACGTCCATCCGCATCGGCAAGAAGGAGTGCCCCTCGTGCCGCTTCCCGATTGCGACGCGCCGTGCGCTGCGCCGCGACCTGAACTTTGAGGCGCTCATGCTGACGCTCTTTCCGGGCGGCGTGGAGGATGAGGACGACGAGGATGACATTATGAACAACTTGGCGCTGTATCGGCACGTGCCACTGCGTCCCGGCGGGCAGCCAGAGACTTCTGGCCGCGCGCCGTCACCCTCGACGGCCGATGGCGCGACGGCCGCAGGCGGAGGCGGTGGGCGCAGCGGCGGCCGGGCGATGGGCAAGTCCCCGAAGGTGCGCGCCTCGCAGCGGGACGACGACGCAAGCGGCCCGAGTGCCCCTGCGGCCGATAAGGGTGCAGAGAAAAAGGGTGGTGGCCAACGGAGCCGCGCCGGTGGCGGCGGGTCAAATGGACGCGGCGGCGCGGCGCAGGTGGAAGAGGAGGAGGCGGACGAGGAGCCTGCCGCGCCCAAGGCCTCCAAATGGAGCTGCCCAGTGTGCACTCTGATCAACAACGCCGCTGCCAAAAAGTGCAAGGCGTGCGAGACGCCCAACCCCTTCCTCTTACTGCCGGCTAAGGGTGCGGCCGGCGCCAAAGGCAAGCGCGGCGGCGACGCGGCGGCGGTCGAGTACGAGGACGACGAGGACCGGCCGCTCACGAGCATGGGCGCCTCCGCTTCCCCTGCCCTGCCTGGCCTTCGCCGGCTCGAGTCGAATGGCGGAGGCAATCATGGAGGAGCAGGTGCCTCGTCTCGTGGACCCATCGCGGCCGCGGCGGCGGCAGCGGAGGCGATGCTCGCGGCCAAGGGCAAGGTCAAGGCGAGTGCCAAGGAGAGTGGAGCGGCCGCACGCAGTAAGACCGCCAAGGAGAGCGCTGCGGCCGCCGCCGCAGCCAAGGCCGCAGAGGCAAAGGCAGCAGAGGCGAAGGCCGCCGAGGACAGAACTATGGCAGCGAGACGAACTGCGACGCAGCATGGCTCGCGAAAAGAGGTAAGTGCTGCCTGGCTGCCGGCCCCTGACCCACCCTCCTCACCAGCCACAACTTCCGCGCCACTCCCTCCACCGTCCCACCCACGGCCGACCGGAGCTCCTGCCTTCGCATGACCACTGCGGCCGCCCAGCTTGACTTGACTTGACTTGACCAGCTTGCCCGCCCTTGAGCTCGCCCCGCTGCCCACCCTCGTGTGCAGGACACGTTCACCTTCGCCCGGAGCGCGGTCGTGCCCGAGCCGGCGCTCGACTACGGCGAGGACGCGCCCTCTCTCGAGGCCCAGCTGCTCGCTCGTCAGTCATATTCGCTCCACATCAAGAATGTGGACGAGGCGGGCATCACCCTCCTCTGGTCCTTCCCGCCCGCCAACCCAGGCGACTGCTCCGCTTGGGTGTCGCTCGCGCCCTCGGCCACAGTGCACGATGCTGCCGCGCGCATGAAGTACAAGCTGATCACCAAGAACAAGATGTTCGGCGAGTGCAAGTTTAGCTTGGCAGAGATCATGAAGCTGCGCGACGGCAAGTATGCCTTCGGTATGCTTGCCACTATGGACGGCGAGCAGCTCACGCTCGCCGTGACGCCGCCCTTTTCGAAGCTCGATGGCCAGATCGAGCCCGAGCTGCAAGAGGAGGCAGGGGGGCAGGAGGAGGCAGGGGGCGGCTATGCCGACGCGTATGGCGGCGCCGCGACGAGCGCATCGCAGGGCGCCGACGACGACGGTTACGACGAGCCCTTGAGCGACGACGACGGCGGTGGCGCCCACGACGGCGTCTCGCACGACACTGGCGACGTGACGATGGGCGCTGCGTCGACCGAGGAGGAGGAGGAGGAGGGCAAGCAAATACGCAAGCCATCGGGGCGCACGCTGGTGCCGCGGCCGCGGGGGCGCGCGCCGCGGGGGCGAGACGGGGCGCCGCGGACATGGGACGCGGCACGCGGCGGATGGCTCGAGGCGGACGGCGTGGCGGGGGCGGACGAGGGCGAAGAGGGCGAGGAGGGCGAAGAGGGCGAAGAGGGCGATGATTCGAGATTGGTAGACGACAGTCCTGAGGAGACGAGCGCGAGGGCGCGGGCAGCGGCTGCGGCCGAGGCGGCTGCGGCCGAGGCGGCTGCGGCCGCCGCTCCCCGCTCACGCAAGTCCGCTTTGCTCGGTCGCGACGAGAGCGCAGTGCCCAAGAAGAAGGCGGCGGCCGCTCTCGCTCTCGCCGCGGCGAACGCCTCGAGCGAGCGCCGTGACGAGCGCCGATCGTGCACCACACGCTGGACGTGTTGCCTCGACGACGCTGCCTTCCAAGCAGTCGCTGTCGCTATCGTTGCCTCACTGCGCCGTTGGGGCCCGCTGCCCTCGAGGGCGATGCTGCCACAAGTGAGAGAGGCCAGCCGCCGACCTGCAGCCGACGCGCCTCCCCCGCCCGCCTTTCGCGCCTCCCTTGCATGCTAAGCACCTCCCCTCCCCTGCCCCTCCACCCACCCTCGCCCTCGTCCCATTCCACAGGTCAAGGCGGCCTTGCAGCGGCAGCCACCGCGCACGGGCGCCAACGCCGAGGCGGCGCTGGTCGACACGCTGCGCGGCCTGGTGCGCACGCGCTACCTCAAGCGCCGTCGCGAGCGTTCTGGCGACATAAGTGTGCCAAGTTCGCCGCCCACGTATGCGCTGGCAGACGCGGAGCACCAACGCCAGCAGCAGCAGCAGCAGCGCCACCAGCAGCAGCAGCAGCAGCAGCAGCAGCAGCAGCAGCAGCAGCAGCAGCAGCAGCAGCAGCAGCAGCAGCAGCAGCAGCAGCAGCAATGGCCACCCCAAGAGAAGAAGGTTGCATACCGCCAGCCAGAGCCAGCACCGCTGATGAGCGGCAGCGGCGCGGCCATGCATGGTGGACCCGGCCGACATCCAATCCCCATTCCACAGGTCGACCATTCCACAGGTCGACATCCAATCCCGCCCGCGATGACCATTCCACAGGTCGACAAGGGGCCCGCAGTCATCCCGGGCGCCATGGTGGGCGCTCTCTTTGGTGCCTCGACGCCACCTCTACGGCCGCCCGTTGAGGCGCCGTTTGGATCGCGAGGGGGGGCGCCCCCTGCTGGGGCCGCTGCGGCGCCTCTACCGGCTACCGGCCCGCCCTCGAAGCTCGCGCCAGCCACGGCGCCGATCGAGGAGCCGCCGCTGAAGCGGAACGCATCGGACGCGCCGTCGGTGGGCTCCAACGGCCGCTATCGCATCAGCAAAAAACCGAAGAAGTAGGCGTGACGCCCTGATCATCGCACACCGAAAGCGCCTATTGGCTGGTGGCGGCGTGGCGCGGCTTGTTCCTTTTGATGGTAGCGATAGAGGGGGGCGTACACGGCTTGGCTGTGTACGATTTTATACGATACAGTACGGTACAGGAGAGCTGCGGTACAGCGTGCCCAGCTACGAGCTGACGAGCTCGGCTCGGCGCGGTCCCGTGGTGGAATCTAAATCCCACATCCCCCGGTTCGGTTTTAACTTTTGTCAGAAGTTCTCGTCTTTGTACCTCTACTTCGCGCTCGTGAAGGAGGAACGACGCGCTCGTCTCGCGCGACTGTCGCCGACGCGTCTCCGTCTAACGACGCAGCCTGATCTGTTGGGTTGCCTCCCCAATGCCGACTCCCGCGCGCCTGGTCGTCTTCGAGGAAAATGAGCTCGTCGATCTGCAGCGGCTCAACTACAGCACCCCCGTCGGCATGCACCGCGGCGAGATGCAGGTGCCAGCTGGCGGCTTCTCAAGGTACGCACAGTCGATGTGCAACAAAGCTAAAGCTGAACGCGTCCGACGGGTGAGCGAACAGCGTGAGCAAGAGCTCCTCTGCAGCCCGCACACCCCGAAGGGCACCAGGTTGCGTTTGGCCTTGATCAAAGAGAATAGCGCAACGCCCACCCGCGTGTTCGTCGCGTCCAAGAAGTCGGATGGCAAGTTGAAGAACCACGAGACCAAGGACCGGGCATTAGTCACGACAAAGGTTGCGCTTCCGAAGAAGCGAACTCCTCCTTCGGGCTCGGCCAACACTCGATCGCCGCTTTCAGGATCGCATTCTTCCGACGCGTTCGACGACGCTCACGACGCGTTCACGAAGGACGAGCACACTGAACGCGCCCGTCTCCACGCTCAGACGGGCCGCCCCGCGCCAAAGGTAGCCCCCGTGCCCGAGACGGAGGAGCGGCACCAGGCTGCCCTCGCCTTGACGTCACGCTCCGCCCCATCCTTCGCCCAATTGCTGATCTCCTTCTTCGGCGCGGGAAGCGAGTCCCTTCCTCGCGTCTCTTCTTCGGACAAGGCAGCCATGTCCACTCCTGGGAGTTGCCGATCTATTGTCTCGACTGAAGAGCAGAGAGCCAACTACAAGGCGAGCGCGGAAAAGCTCTTACCTGTGGGCTACAACGGCAGTTACAATGCGGTGGTGCAACAGATGAACTCTCATCGCGCCGAGGAGACGCGTCAAGACATTGCTGTCTGGAAAGATGAGCTGCGCGACGAGGATCAGAAGTACATGGACAAGGCCTTGACGAGCCGCGCGGCCGTGCTTTCTGGCAGGTCCAACGCCGAAATGGCTAAGGAGGAGGTGCTGCGTGCGAAGCAGATGGAGGCGGAGGAGGTCATGAAGGAGTCCAAGCGTCTGCACACCATCGCACGAAAGAGCCTTGACGCTGACCAGAAGGCCAAGAATGAGCGAGCCGCACAGTCGTTCGACAGACGCTACCTGACCATTGACGAGATGGTCGCCACGCTGCAGATGTTCAGCCCTGAGGTGGCGTCCCTAACCCCTCGTAGCTACTACACGATGGAGCCGGAATCGCGCTCGCCGAGCGGTGCCTATCTCAGGCCGTTCAAGAATCTGTCTAACCAGGTGGCCAAGGAGAACGCCGCCCTCTATGCCCGGATCCATAACATCGCGGCGCGCACGGATGTAGACATCTCCGACGAGGCAGCTGGTGCGGCGCGGCACATCATGGCAGCAGAGAGCGACGCAGAAAAGAAGGAAACAGCCAAGAAGCTGGCGGCCCAAAACAAGGTCTTCCATAGGAGAATTGCCAATACGAAGGCTAAGGTCGACGCAGGTTACGACGAGACGACTTGTTGAACAAGAACGACTAAGGGGACAGTGCGTCACACAGGGGACACACACAGCAGGGAAGATCATAAGTAAGTAAGTAAAGCAAGCCGAACAGGCAGCGGCCAGCGCATAGCAGGGAAGATCAAAAAATTAACAATCTCCTCTTTGGAATGCATCTTTGCTGGCCTTTTCGTTTCCCCAAAGAGAGGGGGCCAGCCGCGTGCTGCTGGGAGGCGAGGCGCCCCGTGTTGAGATAAGTATAGTTGAGGGAAGAACTGTACCAACCAGGCAACTTTGAACTTACCGAAAATGGCGGCAAGACCTGCGCCTGGTCAGAAGAGGCCGCCCCCAGGCGAAACCCGACCCTGCCGCCACCCGCTCCCCAATGCCAACTCCCGCACGCCTGGTCGTTGCCGTCGGCTCGCGCAACCCCGTCAAAGTGAACGCGGTCAAGAGTGCATTTGCTGCCGCCTTCCCGACCGCTCAGCTCGACATATCGATGCACGACGTGCCTTCTGGCGTACCTGACCAGCCTTGGGGCGATGGTCAGACGAGGCAGGGTGCTCTCAATCGTGCGTTGGCATGCCACGTGGCACATATGGAAGCGTGCGGCTGCCCACCTGACTTCGCTGTCGGACTCGAGGGTGGCGTGCTCGAGGAGCACTTTGGCGAGTTGCACCCGAGCATACCCGGTGCCAAGTCGACCGTCTCCTGCTTTGCGTTCATGGCAATCTTGAGCATGAGCGGCCCAGCCGACGCACGCTGGGGCATCGCGAGGACAGCCTCCTTCTCACTGCCTCCTCGTATTGTCGCCCTCATGCGTGGCCGTGGCGGAGAGCCACCGATGGAGCTCGGCGATGCAGACGACAAAGTCTTCGGCGAGATCAACTCGAAGCAAAAGGGCGGCACCGTTGCCAAGGTGACCAATGGTATGATCGATCGGACTGCCTACTACGAGCATGCGCTTGTCTGCGCCCTTTCGCCCTTTCTCCACGACGAGACGGCCCTGTACGCCGACACGTGACCTCTTGATCCTGACACACGGTCATGATCAGCTTTACAATACTGCGACGGTTGCTCGCGTGCCAGGCATAACGAATGTGCAGATTACCGAGGTCAATGTCTCCTAATGTCACATAAAATCAAAATGTCTCATGACCTGTACGCTGTAGACGAACTCGCCGCGGGTCCAGGAGCGCGGGTCACTGAGCGTGTACCGTGGTAATATAACCACTAGTGTCTAGTCGTACGCTAAGTCCTCGCCTGCTCGAACTCTTGCAGTCTTGTAGACAATTGTCGGTAGTAGAACGGGTCATTTGATGTGTTCTGAACTTCTCCACGGTATCCAAACGCCGCCAGCGCGCGCATGCTCCGTGTCTCGTATGGGGTCATGTAAGGTGTGTGTATTCTGAGCGCGGGCAGTCGAGTAACAGTGCCGTAGCACCGGTTGTCGCGTATGTCGTGTTAACGTTCACACCGATCCCCACACACAGCATACTAGCCCAACCAACCTCCAGCCAATGCCTCTGCTCATCGCTGCATGAACTTTTCGCGCGCCCATATGAGTATTTTCAATCGTCGTTTCGTCCGAAAGTTGCCAATTGCGAAAGAGAAAGTTTCGAGTCGTCCTCCCTCCGCACACACAGCACGCCGTGTCGGCCGGTTCTCCACACCAGCCGGCCTCTCTCCTCGGGTGTGCCTCGGAGTTCGAGAGAGAGCGCGCGACCATGATGAGCCGCCAGGGGCGCGGGACGGAAGCGCGCAAGGAGGAAGATTCGTCGCAGCGGCAGGGCGATGTCGCCGAGACCACCAAGAAATCCGAGTACAACCGGTGGCTCGTTAAGCAGCAAAACGTGCAGATGGCGACGGAGGTGCGCGAACAGCAAAGGGATGGGATTGAGTTTGTGAAGGAGAAGCAGCGGCTGCACGCCGCGCAGGGGCTCACGCGGCAGCAGGCGGCCATGGTGCAGATGAAGCGGGCAACGGAGGCCGTCGAGGCGTACCGGCAGGGCAACCTCTCGAAAGGGAAAGAGGTTGCCGAAGAGGTGTTGCAATGGCGAATGAAGGAGCACGCGGAAAAAGTGGAGCATCAGGCGCTGGGCAAGTCGAATGTCAAGGCGGTCAAGGAGGACGACAAGACGAAGGCGGCGCTTGAGGCGGCGGCAGCGGATCGCAAGGCGAAGGCGGCGGAGACGCGCAAGGAGGATGAGCAGAAAGCCAAGGAGCTTGATGACCTGAAGCAGTTGCTGAGCAAGGAGAAGTTGGACCACACCTCCAAGGTGAGGGCCGAGACCGCCGACACGGTAACCGACCAGGCCAAGCGCTTCTTCTACGAGCAGCGTCTCGAGGCGGCGCGAGAGATCAAGCAGCGGGAGGAGCAGCTGGCCAAGAAACGAATGGAGCAGAAGACCCAGTTACAGGAGGCGCAGGACCAGCGGAAGAACAAGGTGAAGTCGGCGCGCGCCGAGGCGAGCAAGTCGGTCCAGGCCCTGAAGACGCAGCGTGCGAACGAAGCGGCCAAGCTGCGCGAGGTCAAGCAGCAGCTGGCCGAGGTCCATAAGCAGAATCTGCAGTCGACTTATGCGGAGCGCTCCGCCGCGGTGAAGATGGTCATCGCGGCGGGGTTCGTGGCCTCACCGGACGCGGAGGGTGTGCACGAGGGTGGCCTGCCCTCGCCCACTGGGGGCAAGGGATCACCGTCCACTTCCGGCAGGCCATCCTCCAAGTGATAGGCGAGGGCGCACTCCGCGCCGCTCTGTACTGGCATGTGTGCTGCAGATGATCAGGGGCGGACGCGTCGCCGAAGGCATGCATATCAGGCAATACTTATCTCTCTGTGTACGTGTGAGCTGTGTCAAGACCCTGTGCGCTGTGGTTCCGTTCGTGGCATGCGCGGTTTAGTTCATCTCGTGCGGTGTCGCTGTAGTCGCGTGAGGATTCGCATGAACAAGATGCGTCGTCCATGGATGTCGTCGTACAGGCAACAGGCTCCGGTCGCGTCTATATGTGGGCGTGTGCGTTGCGCGCGCGCCGTTGAGCGTTGTCCCCGAGATGTGCCCGCACGTTTGACGAACGCGTTTCATCACCGGCGTCCGTTACGTCGCCGGTCCGACCCGCGGGCCGGGGCGCCGATCCGGATTTCCGCATTCCGCCATCCGGTCGGCAAATAAATATTCAATATGGAACTAAAGACGAACCGCGCTATATGCTTCGCGAGCGTTTCACGACGGAACCGAGAACAGTAAGTTGTGGGCATTTTTCATCTCCGCTAGGACCTAGGTGCGGGTTATATGATGGTACAGGCGCCCACGGCGGCCTCCGCTCCCTCTGGGCGCTCGTCGTAACGCTCGTCGCGGCCCTCCGCGCGCAGCCGCGTCAGCCGTCACCGCACGCTGTGATCTCTCTCTCTACGCTACCATGTGACTCTCTGAATGATGCGTGATGCGGGGAGCCGAACCGAACCGCCATGGCAGACCATTCAAGCGCCTCCTCCCGCGGGTACCGCGCGGCTGAATGAACCGAACCGAACCTCGTCGACGCTCGACGGCGCGCCTGTCGGAGCCGCGGAGCGTCAGAAGTCGTTTCAGCCCTCCGTTTCGTCAGAAGTCGAGAGGGTCGAGCGGCGGCGGCGTCAGGGCGCTGGCGACGGCGGCGATGGCGGCGGCGGCGACGAGCACACCTGCAAGCCCCAAGACCAGTGCGCGCTCCGTCGTGCCGAGTGTCGCAGCGAGCTCGCGCGCGCGGTTGGCCAGCCCGAGGACAGTAGGCTCGATGGCGCCCTGAGCACTTCGGCGCACGTCGACGATACGGAGGGCGAGGAGCGGCTCGGGGCGCCCGGTGCGGCGCGCGAGCCTCCAGAGTTGTGCGTACTCGGCCAGTCCAAGCGGTGCCGCGCGCGCCCGCAGACTCTCGAGCACCTCGGTCGCCGCGCTCACGTCTCCACGCTCGGCGTGCGCACGCAGGGCGAGGGTCAGGGCGAGGGCGCGCTGCGTCTCCGGGCTACGCGCAGGCGAGTCGTGTTCGCGGGCGCGCGGGCGCTGCAGCTCCTCGAGCACCGCCGCCGACCCGAATGACTCGAGCGCTACCGCCAGCTTCGCCGCCTCCTCCGGGCCGTCCGTGAGCTCCGAGTAGAGGCGTGCGACACCGCCCCAGTCTTCAAGGCTGGCGGCGGCTTCCATAGCGACGAGGAGCAGACCGTCCGTGCGCGGCACGTCGCGGCCGCGTGTGCGCGCGAGCAGAGCCAGTACGTCGAGTGGGCGCTCCTCCGCCAGGGCCATCCTGCACAGTGCATGGTACGCTTTGGCGCTCACGTTGCAAGCTGCCACCTCCTCTGCCTCGAGCAGGATTTCGAAGCCTTCGTCGAAGCCTTCGAGGATGAGGGCGCCCGAGACGAAGGTGGCTTCGACGAGAGCTGCCGGGGAGAGCTCGAGCCACCGCTGGCTCAGCGCGCGTGCCGTGCGGGCGTTGAGCGCAGGCGCGCCATCCCTCTTGGCACGTGTGAGTACCCGCTCGATCTTGCTGTAGAGGCCCTTTTGATCGACCGCGCACAGCTGAGGCGCCACCGCACGCCTGTATGATAGCCGTACAAGGTAAGCGCTGGGCGGGGTGGCGAGCACGAGAGAGAGGGCGGGCAGAATTGCGAGCATTGCGTGATGACTGATCTTTTTGTGTTAAAGATTCCGTCCGCAGTTCGTCCTCCCCAAGACTGAGGTCTCGCACGTGAGCGTGACCACAGCAGATAGGACATTCCAATAACCAAGATTTGATTTCTTTGTGTGAAGTTAGTGAGGACACCCATTAAATTGAACGAATTCCTCACGAAGCTGAACGTCACGTAAGAGGGCGAACGTCCACGGGCCGGTGCCGTCGCGACGTTCAAAGGCGTGCCTGTGCCTGATGCCTACCCTGGAGCATGCCACGAGTGCTTCCGTGGTGGTCGACAAGGCGGCGAGCACGCCCGAGGCTGCGCAGCGCTTTCTCGCTGCGGTAGGCTTCGGCCACCTCGTCGGACGCGGCGGTAAGGTCTCCCTGCTCAACATGGTGGCGCTCTCGACAGCCGAGCTCCAGGAGCTCTTCGGCATCGAGCGCCGGTGCGAGGCTGTCGCGCTGAGAGACGAGTGCCAGAAGCTGAACTACGTGCTCAACCGCACGTCGGAGGCCATCGACTACCCCATGTGGCTGCCGATCGTGCTTGCAGTGCCGCCCGACTCGCTCGCGCCGCGGCCATACGACGCGCAGCGCGTGCAGTCGGCGCGTGGGCACCGGTACCACAAGCGCGCCACCTCTGCCGGCGGCTCGCACAGCGCTCGCAAGGAGACGCGCCCTCTGACAGCGAGCGAGCGACTGCGCTTCATGATGAGCGGTGTGCCACCGCCGCTGCCGTCGGCCGAGGAGCGGCACGAGCAGCGCGCGAAGCGCCGGTACGCTCACGAGGCGTTGGTCACCTGCCAGGCGCAGCACCGCGCCCTCCTCCAGCAGCACGGTGGTGACGGGCCACCACCGCCGACGGCCGCTCACCCGACGGCCGCTGGGCCAGTGACCGGCGCGTCCTTCGTGCACGAGAGGCTGCCCGATACGACGCCAATCCCGGCCCGCCCAGTGCGATCGAGGTTGCCCGATCACGCCGCGGCGGCCGCCGCCGAGGCTGCCAAGTCGGCCGTGCTCGCGCTCGTGGGCGAGCGCGAGGCCGCGCTCGGTGCGATGCGTGCGCTGCTGCCCACTCCGAAGGGCTCGGTCTCGACCCGGCGCGCGTCGCTTGAGTTGCTTGCGGATCCGGCGGCCTTTGCGCAGCTGCGCGCGGACCTCGCGATCCTGATGCACGAGATGCGGCGCACCTCGGCCGCCGTGTGCCGCGCGATCCATGAGTGGAAGCTCACGCTGCGCTCTCGCTACGTCTACTTCGCGACCCTGTCCGAGGAAAGCCTCGGTTTCTACGTAGGCGGCGTCGACTACATGAGGAAGATGTGCACCGACCTCGCCTTCCTGCCTGCTCCCTCGTCGCAGGACCCCCTGCTGCTCCACTGGTTTGGCGAGCAGCTGCCCTGGATGCTCGCCTTCGGCCAGCCTCCGGGCTTCGAGCCTGGCCTCTCGAAGGCATGCGACGCACCGATCGCCTCCTTCGACGCGCGCCGAGCGCCGAGCGCCCACGAGAGCGTGCGTGAACGTGAGCATGCGCTCGCCCAGCTTGCGGCTGCCCAAAAGGACCTGCTCGAGGTGGGCGCGAAGCACGGCACCCTCTGCGCGCCGTCGGCCCTTCCGAGGCTCGCTCGCGCCCCTGCCTCGCCAGGCGCCGATGCGCCGACCCTGGGCCAGCGATGGCAGTACGAAGCGTTCCAGGCACTCCTGTACGGCGGAGTGCTCTACGTTCCGCTGCTGCGCGGGCTGCCGCAGTGGTTTGCCCACCGTGCGCTCACCGACGCGGCGCTCACAGTGCAGCACATGTACCGCAACCGGCTAGTCCGCAAGTTTCGTCGCACGCTGCTCGAGACCCGAGATCACGAGGCGAAGCTGAAGAACATCGCCGCGGCGAAGAAACAGTTACGCTCCGCCATGTTTCTACAGGGCATGTGGCGCCGCTTCTGCCTGCGGCGCGAGGTGAAGAGGCGGCGCGACGCGAAGCGCCTCGAGGAGAAGCGCCGAAAGAACGCGCACGAGAGCGAGGCCGCCCGCCTGGTCGCCTTCCGAGATCAGCGTCGGCAGGAGGAGGACGCGATCATCAAGCTGCAGCGCCGATGGAAGGTACGACTGTGCAAGAAGACCGCGAATAACCGGCGCAAGGAGAGGAGCCTGTCGAACTCGAATGCGTCCACGCTGATGGCACAGACGCATAGTGTGGCGCTGCTTGAGAAGGTGATGGCACGTCATCGCGCCGCCATGTCCGTCATGGCGAGCGTGTACTCCCAAGTATGCCTCGGGTATGAGGTGAAGGGCCTCGAGCGTCTCGACGAGCGACAGCGGTCGAAGGCATGGCACAGCACGCTGCTCAAGGCCCAAGCGCGGGTGGACACTGATCAGTATCGCGCGGAGATGGCCGCGCGCGTCCTCCTCGCTCACTCGCTCACAAAAAGCAAGGAGGGCGCTCCTGCTGACGAACCTGCCGCTGTGGGGAGCCTGGTGCCACCAGCCGATGGCGCACGTCCCAAGACGGCGGCAGCTGGACGCAGCGGCGCTGACATGGCGGCGGCAGCATTTGGCTCCGTGACTGTGGGTGGCGTGACGACGGATGGCAGGCCCACCTCTTCAGCGCCGGGCGGCAGCAGTGGCGGCAGCATGCCTGGCGGCAGCGTGCACGGGGGCAGCAGCAGCCCAGCCCTCAGCCGGGGCACGCAACCTCCTCCATCGTGGCACGGGACGGCTGGCGAAAGGATCGCCACCATGGAGGAGATGGCGGAGCAAGCGATGCGCCATGGCCCTGACGGCCAGCCTCGGGTCGATGTGCTTCAGGCCGTGGAGGATGCAAAGGCGAAGCTGAGCGCCGCGTCGTTTGCGTATGAGAGGCTGATCGCCGAGGTGGAAGCGTGGGAGAAGACGGTCAATCTGATCAAGACGATCAAGTCGAAGCCGCTTTCGCCGCAAGGACGGCGCGTGCCTGGGCAGCTGAGCCTGACGGAGGAGGGGCTTCTCGATGTACCGGTACTCCGCGAGCTGTACGACAAGGTGCAGGCGAACCTCGAGGAGAGCCGCCGCTCGATGCGCGCCAAGGTCGCAGTCGCTGAGCGCATGGCGAGTGAGAAAAAGGTGCGCTCGATGATCGGGGGTAAGCAGGCGACCGTGAGCAGTCTTCTTGAGGCCGCGAAGAAAAGCTCACCACCCAAGACCTCGATGCCCGCCATGCCCACGGCGAAGAATCTGCTTCTCGCTGCGGCGGGGAAAGCGGTCTCCCCCACTCGCGCGCTGTCCCCGGAGGCGTTCGAGTCCACTCCAAAGGAGTCCACCCCGCAGACACACGAGTTCGAGGCGATGGGCGAGGCCTTCTTTGTCCTCTCTGGCGGTGAGAAACGAACGCTCGCGCTGCCGTGGCGGCTGCACCTCCTCAAGGGGGCGTGTGCGCAGCTCGAGGAGGCAGAGACTTGGGAGGACGCGCCGGTGGAGACGATCGCCGGCCAGCGAAGGATGTGGCATGCAGGGACCACGGCACTGAAGGCTCTCGAGGCCCAATACGCGCGTGCCCACGACGACGCGGACAGCACGACGCGAGATATGGCGCGGCGGGAGGGCGTCGCATCTCCCATCATCGAGCTCACGCGGCTCATGGACGTGATCGAGCAGCGACAGGCGACGATCCACTTTCTGGAGGGCGAGCTCGCGCAACGGGTGCCGTTCAGCCACAAGCTGCGCGACGTGTGTGCCAAGCTGCATGCGGCCAACGAGCCGCCAGTGCCCGCGCCGCCGACAAACCCCGAGAAGCTCGATCTGTGGGAGCAATGGATGGAGGAGGTGATCCGCACGTTTGCCACCTTCAAGCAAGGCGTGCACGACATCGACGGGTGCGAGCGGCTGACGGTGGCGCGGCACGAGGCGCTTCGGCTTCAGGCCAAGGTCGACCTCCTTGAGCGGGAGCACAGGGAGCTCGAGCGCCTTTGCCTCGAATGGGTCCAGGCGGAGGGTGCGATACGAGTGCTCGTGTCGCTGCAGGACCCGGAGCGGTTACGGCTCAAGCGCGTCCTGCTGGGCAAGCGCTCGGACGCGTACCGGCGCCGGTGCGCACTGAGTGCGACCGATTGCGACCGATTGCGACTGAGTGCGACTGAGTGCGACTGAGTGCGACTGAGTGTGACTGTGAACACGCGTACCGGCGCAGGTGCGCCGAGCCTGTGAACACGAAGGTGCAGTACAAGGCTGCCACGCGAGATCTCTGCGTGGTCGAGGAGGCGGAGATTCTGGCCAACGAGATCGAGGGCTCCTCCGTGCAGGTGCGCACTGATTGCGACTGATTGCCATTGAGTGCCACTGATTGCCAACGAGATCGAGGGCTCCTCCGTGCAGGTGCGCACTGATTGCGACTGATTGCCATTGAGTGCCACTGATTGCCAACGAGATCGAGGGCTCCGCCGTGCAGGTGCGCACTGAGTGCGCACTGATTGCGACTGATTGCGACCGAGTGCGACTGATTGCGACTGAGTGCGATTGAGTGCGACTGAGTGTGACTGATCCGCCGTGCAGGAGCGCACGTACCACGAGGCTCACGCGACGCTCCGCGTCATCGACGGCAAGGAGAAGGCGCCCTTGTCGGAGCTTGTGCCCGAAGACACCTCCGCCGAGTCCGTCGCCGCCGCGAAGGAGAAGCAGGAGAACATTGCGACGAAACTCTCAATGTACCTCGGCGAGACGCGCGATGATCGCCTCTACGTGCGCCAGGCGCGCCGGGTCACGATCTGCGAGAGGTCGCGCAGCGGCGTGGAGACGGAGGAGCCCGGGACAGAGCTCATCGTGTGCGTCAGGCGCGAGCGCAACAAGGAGTCCGTGCCCACCATCCTCATGCAGAAGCTTGCCGAGGCGTACTCAAGCGGGCCCCTCGCGGAGCAGCTCGGCGTCTCCAAGGCGCACATTAGCATGTTCGTGCTCACGCAGGCCAAGGAGCTGGTGCGTCGAGCCGCCCACGCTCGTGCAGCTGCCTGGCATGCACGTGCTCACCACGGCGCCCTATCCCCTTTCCCCCACAGGTGCGCGAGCCGCCCACGCTCGTGCAGCTCCGCTCTGAGACCGAAGAGACACAGGCGAGCTGCCAGAAGCGGTACGAGATCTCGCAGGCCATCAAGCCGTACCACAAGGAGCAGGCACGTTGCTTGCCACTGATGACCTGCCTTGCTTGCAAGTGCTCACCACAGCGCGGTCGGCTCTCGCGGAGCAGCTGCGCACCTGGCACCGGCTCAAGGGCGCACTCTCGTACATTCGTCGCATCAACTTGTCCAGCGTCGTGACGGAGGCGCGAGCAGCAGCGTCAGCCGGGGGCAGCAGCTGGGGTGCGAAGCCGGACCAGGAAGTCGATGAGAGCGCGCCGAGCCTCTTTGCCCAAAAATGGCTCGGGGTGCGTGATCTCCTCAAGTCGACCTGCCCCGCATGCAAGTGCTCACCACGGCGCCCGCGCTTCCCCACAGGTGCGTGATATCCTCAAGTCGAGGCTCGCTGTGCTCAAGGCAGTGTCCGAGCGCGACGAGCGCTCGAGGCTCCGCGGCGAGCTCATCCGCTGCGAAGGGCGTCTCTGGCTGCTCGAGCTGCTCCAGTCGGGCTGCATGCAGCTGCCGATCATCACGATCGAAGTGGGGGGGCAGGAGATCAGGGCAGATCGGCGCTGGAACCAAGGGCTGCTCGATCCCGAGGTTCGACTCGAGGGCGGCCGAGAGCCGCAGACGGTCGATGAGGAGCGACATTGCGGTCGCTTCTGCTACTACTGCGCGTCCCTCACGCCGCCCGTGCGCGTACAGCATCGGATGGTCGACTGCCCCAAGCGGCGGCGCGCGAATGCTCGCGAGTACCTGCCAGAGGTGATGGCGGAGGCGCGCGCTGAGCTGAAGCGGATGCGTCAAGCAGCCGAGGAGAAGCTCGCTCTGCACCGGAAGGCGTCGGAGGAGGTGCGCGTGCAGAAGGAGACGCTGCTTGACTCCTCGCTTTGGGGATGGCCTTTGATGACCTCTGATGACCTCTGATGACCTCTGATGGCGCTCCTCATCAGGTGCGCGTGCAGAAGCAGACGCTGCTCGAGCTTGCGGGCGCCATCAAAGTTCTCGGGACGCAGGTTCAGCGGAGTGGCCTCTTGATTGCTCTTGATTGTTACTTGATTGCTACTTGATTGAACCCGAATGCCACTTTGGCTTCACACCTTTGTCTTCACGGACGCAGGAGGTTCACAAGCCGCCGCCGCCGCCGCCGCCGCCGCCTTCCGAAGGCGAGCGCACGCGCGCGTGGAAGACGTTTCTGCGTCGGCGCGCGCACCAACAAGCCATCGTGATCAAGATGCTCGCTCGCCACTCCAAAGTGCCCTCGGCGCTCGAGACGGCGCCCACGCACTGGGCGGAGCTCAAGGCGGTGGCGCTGATGCGTCCGCACCCGCGCGTCCTTGCGGGGCCGATCACCCCGCTGTGGCTCTCGCACACTGCCGCTACCCTCGAGCTCAACCTCGATACCGAGCGGGGCGAAGACCTGAACACGATCCCCATCGTCATCGCCATCGCGCGTGCGCCGCTGCCCATGCCCTGGTTCGCCAACCCGCCGAAGGAATACCGCAACTTGTCCTCCCCGACGCCCAGCGCCGCCGTTCAAGAGCGCGGTAGCCTCAGCTGGTACGCAACCTCCCCGGGGGTCGAGACCGCTTACTTCGACAAGCCACCGCCCAGGGGAATCCTGTCTCGCCGCGTCGTGCAGCCGCCCGCCCCGCAGCCCGTTGCCACTCCTGTCGAAGATCTCGGCGCGCTCGATATCTGGACGCTCCGAGATCACATGGCAGGCTATCAAAAGGTAGCCAACGGCGGCAAGCGCATCGTCGACATCTTCAGACAGATCGACACCGACCAGTCTGGCGAGCTGAGCCGGGACGAGTTCAAGACGGTGCTCAAGAAATATGGCTTCCTCCACGTGACGGACGATGAGATTTCGGCCATTGTGAATCAGATCGATTCCGACGGTTCGGGGAGCGTCAAGTATGCCGAGCTCGAACACTTGATCAGGGGGCTTGGTCAGAAGCCTCCGGGGCTGGGCGTAAGCGCGCCCACCACTCCTGTGAAGGGTGGCGGCGGCGACGACAAGTTGGTCGACTTGGGTAAGGGGGGAGGCGCCTTTGCGAACGCACAGCAGCGCCACGCGCTGATGCAAGCCAGCACGCCCGTGGCGGCGGCCTCGGCCGTACCGGTTGGCACACCTACTCGGATGAGCGGCATCGAGGTGAACAGACCTCGTAAGCGTTCTGAGGCCGAACTCGAGGCACATCAGAAGGCCCTGCTGGAGATGCGTCGGCGCGACCGGTACGAGCATGCTGTCACCAACAAACGAGTCAATGGCCACCCAGGGGCCGCAGTGCTACGCCCAACGGTTGACGGCATGAAGGTGCGCCGAGGGCGCGCGAGTAAGCCGTCGGTCGTGTCGAGCTGGGTCCAGTTTGTTGACTTCGAGGGGTCCATCTACTGGTACTCGTTTGTGACGGCGACGCGGCTGGACGATGCCTTCCCTCCCCTCGAGCCTCGCGACTTGCCGGTGAGCGCCTTCCCATTGCGGAAGCTCGAGGCGTCAGCACAGATGCTCGCTGACGCTGGCGCCGCTCTCGTGCATGAGCTCGCGAACGCTCACGAGCTCCGTGGCCTTCCACCCGTCGCCGTGCACGAGCTCGTGATCGCCGACCTGCGTGCGCGCCTGTGGGAACCGCGGCGGGCGGCGCGCGCCCTACAACTCGCTCATTCTCCATGCCCTCTCGACGAGGTGGTGATGGCCGCGCAGTACCTCGGTCTGCATGCGAGCTCCGACCGTGAGCTCATGTGGCTCGTGGACGTGATGCTCTCGCCCGAGCTGCCGGTAGGCTGGCTACGCCGCTCAACCGTCGAGGGGACCGAGTACTACTGGAGCGCCGTACTGGGCGCGTCGCAGTGGGAGCACCCCTCTGTTTCGTTCATCACGGGTGTCGGGCTCGCTCTCAAGTCGCTGATGCATCGCGAGGCCTAAACCATGGACGAGGTGTGCATGCGGGGGCAGTGAATCATGGTTGTGCATGAGTGTGATGCCAAATGCCCCATGTGTGAACAGGATCCCGTGGGGGTTAGGCCAAAATGGGGGGCTTCTGTTCATGTGAGTGCTGTGAGCAGTCGGTCAGTCAGTTATTCCTCTGAGACTAGCCAGGGGCCTCTTGTAGAATGTGTATCGTACTAAGTTAGTGGTGCCCCACCCCAGCACCATGCACCCCAAGCACGCATTTCGCTTGGCAAATACCAAATTGCAATGCATGCAGCAGTCGCTCACAGTCACACGGAAAACCGCTTTTGCTTGTGTGCTGTGCACATGCTGTCCGCGCACGCCTGGTGGAGCAATGACACCACAGGCAGCTGGTGCTCGCAGTTCGGCCAAGACGCCTCCATCGTCCACCTGTTTGAGGGTATTCCGGGCCCGCGCTTTTTTGTGGATCTCGCGGCCAATCACGCGGTGTATCTCTCCAACACACGGACCCTCGAGCGCGACCATGGCTGGGCCGGATTGTGCATCGAGGGCAATGCCGTTCTTCTTCGCGAGCTGCAGCAAGCAAGACGATGCTTCACTATGCACGCGGTTGTGGGCAGCTGGAACGAGGCTGTGACCTTTCGCGCGCATCCTCGTGACGATGGTCTATCCCGCGTTGCCTCGGGTAGTACAAAGAATGGCACGCAAACGGCGACCGTGCCACTTGCTGAGTTATTGGCGAGCGCCGGCGCGCCTCGCATGATCTCATACCTCAGTCTCGATGTGGAGGGCGCCGAGGACGCCGTCCTTCTCGGCTTCCCATTCGACGCATACCAGGTCCAGGCAATGACCATTGAGAAGCCGAGCGCAGCGTTATGCAAGCGGCTCGTCGAGCACGGGTACGTACACGCCTTCGAGCATGGATGGGGCGGTGACCAGCTGTGGCTCAGTGGGCAGTTCCCCGGCGGCGTCGTGCCCGCCATTGCTCGCGCCCGAGCCCGCGCCTCACTCTGGCCTCGATGGTTCTGCTCGAGCCATGATCCGAAGGCGACCGGCGTGAACACGCATCGCCGGTTCTACCACATGGTATGCGACGACCAGCGACGCTACCTGGAAGCATCCGCCATGAGGGTCGCATCGAAGACGGCATCAGAGCTCGGGGAGAAGGAGGGGGGGGCGGTGCTTCCCTTTGAGCCCCCCAAGCCTGCATCACAGACAATCAAGGAGCTCGCGGCGACCCGATCGCCCAACACAGCGCGATCGCCCTGCCTGATCTCGTGTGTGAGCGCCGACGGCATCGGGCACCAAGCGCACGCGCGCCTCTCGTGCCTGGCCGCGGCGGCGCTGCTGCGCGAGGAGGCTGGACAGCCGGGGGCGGGGGTGGGGGCGGGGCTCTCGGCGCCTGCCTTCGAGTATATCCGTCAGCCTTGGACCATGGCTGAGCATTCGAGGCCTAGCGAGCTCACTTCCGTTAGGTCCTTGCTCGGCCTCATAGAGGCAGGCGCGCGCCCCTTTGAGAGTCGCACGATGAGCCTTGTGCCCCGTAGGTCGGCAAGCCTGCGCCCTTGGCATGAGGAGCGGGCCGATCATTACTGCGCGACGTCCAACCGCAACGCCTCCCTTCTGGTGCAGTGGCTCCACGGGCAATCGAGGGCGCTCTGCAACCCCGAGACGGTCTTCAGCGCCGACAATTGCTTCGAGCTCTTGGCTTGCGGAGGGCGCCGAGACGCCGAGGCGACGCTCCCTGAGCTCGTGAGCGCGGCGTCGCGAGCGTGGGCGCGCGTCGGGTCCGAGGTGCAAGCGCGCTACCATGCTGCACGCCCAGCCTCTCCCCGCCACCAGGCGCCAGCGGCGGTGGCGGGCCATGGCAGACGAAACGTTTCGATTGCGGTGCACATTCGACGCGGCGACACGGTACGGCAGACGCATCGGCACATGGGAGATTCGATGCTCGCGTACTTCAATCGGACCGTCAGTATGCTGCGACGACGGTACGCACGGGTAGGGCACGTGGCAAAGGTCACGATCGTGACCGACGAGGACCAGCCTCACTGGGTGTACAACCAATCGAGCGGTCTCCCGTCCACCTCGGACGCCGCTTACGTCCCGTACCTGCCCCTGGCCCGGGGCGGCTTTCGCACCTCGTTTGGCACCTGGTCGCAGCGGACGGCAGTACGCCGCCTCTTTGGGGGCCAGCCCCACACGGCTATCGCGGACGGCGCTCCGGGCGGCGCCTCCCTCGACCGTGACCTCGGTACGCTCGTGGATGCAGACGTGCTTGTGATCAGCCTGAGCTCACTCTCGTACACGGCTGCGCTCCTGCGTGTGGGTGGCACCGTGGTCGCGCCCAGCTGCATGCACGCCTTCTCGATCTTTGTGCCCTTGGCGCACTGGGAGCTCGCCGAGTGCTGCCCAGTCTCAAGGGATGAGGCCTTGGTGGAGGGCTTCGCGGACGAATCATTCTCACGTGACCAAGGGCGCAGGCTCAGTCGAACGAGACGTGGGGCGGGCAGCTTGCCTCCGCCACTGCCGAGCTTTTGCTGATTGGAGGGTTGTGTGTAGAAATCTGTGCCATGGCACCACTGTGGCACCATTAGGTTCAAGTTCGTACATGCCCGTGAAAACGAAATTCAGCTGTAAATGTAACTACTTTTCTCGCATGAAACGCGCGGTGCGGTCTGCAGAAATTGGACGAACGGAACGGAGAAAGATCCTAAATGTCAAATTGTGTATTGTCATTCTCGATGCGCTTGGTGAAAGACTGAGTGCGATCTCTGAAGATTAGATTGCTCAGCTCATCACAAATTCGCGAACACGTTCGACATTTTCTTTCTCTGACAAGTGAATTGGAAAGATCGAGAAAAGGCGCGCCTCATTTCGGACTATAACGAACGCCAACATCTTGTCAAGTATCTCAAACATATGGTGTTTTAACTTTACTTAGACGCAGCATCGCTCGAGAATCTCAAGGCAGGCGAGCTCTGCATGTAATTGACACACAACTTTACCGACCTCGTCTACGGAGATTTTCTACTTTTTATCGCGAGATGGAATTCAAAACGAAAAGTTGATGAATGAACGGCTGCCCAAAATAAATCTGCATCCCAAATTTCTTGAGACGCCGCCGGACGGGCCGCTTGTAGCTATCCTCGTACCCCTTGTCAACCTCCGAAATGAAGCTCACACTCATCGTCTTGGGCATTGTGGCTCACAGCTGCGCGTCGCTGCCGCCGTCGACGCCACCGCCCCCGTCGCCGCCTCCGCCGTCACCGCCGCCTCCCATGCCACCACCGCCGTCGCCGCCGCCTCCCATGCCACCACCGCCTTCCCCGCCGCCTCCAAGGCCACCACCGCCGACGCCACCACCGCCGTCGCCGCCGCCTCCAAGGCCACCACCGCCGTCGACGGCGGCGGTGGCCTCGGTGGAGGTGGCCTTGGAGGCGGCGGCGACGCCGCCTCCCAGACC
>Ga0210247_100236_pt1 | contig 50366 bp, 38 predicted proteins | sample ChrtobMetP3_16mM_FD_155449 | JGI IMG/M metagenome (GOLD analysis project Ga0210247, IMG submission 155449) | Chrysochromulina tobin associated microbial communities from unialgal haptophyte culture, Seattle, Washington, United States - P3_16mM | ecosystem: Host-associated > Algae > Haptophytes >... | reverse complement strand
AGTGCCACTGAGTGCCACTGAGTGCCACTGAGTGCCACTGAGTGCCACTGAGTGCCACTGATTGCCACTGAGTGCCACTGAGTGCCACTGATTGCCACTGATTGCCACTGATTGCCACTGAGTGCCACTGAGTGCCACTGATTGCCACTGATTGCCACCGCGTGCCACCGAGTGCGATTGAGTGCGATTGAGTGCCACTGAGTGCCACTGATTGCGCTCGCGGCGCAGGCGGTGCAAGCGAGCACGGAGCGCGACGAGTTGCGACGCGGCATGGCGGCATGGCAGCAGCAGCTGCTCAGCTCGAGCGAGCAGCAGCTGCATCGGCAGGAGGAGAAGTTGCGGTCGGCGCACCACGCGGCGCTCTCGGCCCTCCAAGAGAGGCTGCTGCAGGTGCGCTGACTACGGACTGATTGCGGACTGATTGCGGACTGATTGCGGACTGATTGCGTCCCGATGGCGGACTGATGGCGGACTGATGGCGGACTGATTGCGTCCCGATGGCGGACCGATGGCGGCCTGATTGCGTCCCGATTGCGTTTGGTGCGTGCAGGAGCGTGCGACCCACGGACTGATTGCACTGATTGCACTGATTGCACCGATTGCACTGATTGCGTGCAGGAGCGTGCGACCCACGGGCGAGCAATGCGCCTCGCGCGCCAGCAAGCCTCTGCCGACCTGCAGATGGCGCGCGACGCGTGGGCGCATGAGAGGCGGGTCGGCGGGCTCGGGCAAGGGGGCGCCGTCTTGGGCGGCGCGGGCGCGTCGTCAGGCTCGCAGACGTCCATCCAGCAGAGCATGCAGCAGCTCGCGGCGGAGAATGGCAGGCTGCACGCCGCCGCCGCCGCCTCGCAGCACCGTTACGAGAGCGCTCTCACGGCGTTGCATGCGCGTGACGTGGCACTCAAGGCGCTCGAGGCGACGCTCGTCGCTCTGCAGGCGAGCACGCCGCCGTTTCCCCACTCGGCGGCGACGCACCCGCCCCCCCCGACCCAGCCCGGGCCGGCGGCGGTCATGGCACGCCAGCTCGTCAACGCCAAGTTGGCCGAGGCCGACCTGCGCCGTAAGCTGCGCGTCGCCTCGCGGTCCGAGGTCGCGCTGCGTGACGAGATCGCATCTCGCGACGCTCGGATACGCGAGCTCCGATCTGGCGGCGAGCTCCGATCTGGCGGCGGCCAGGCCGGCGGCGCGGGCGGCGGCGCGGGCGGCGGCGCGGGGGGTAGCCTCGGTGCGGCAGGCTCGTCTGACTTCGCTCCGCCGCCCGCTCCGTACCTCACCCTCACCGACGCCTATGCGCCCACGGAAGCTCATTGGGAGAGTCATTTGAACCCGCGGGGAGGGCTGCGCGCCCAGCTCGCGCGTATGAAGGAGGAGCTCGAGGCGGCGCGTCGGGAACTCGCCCTCGAGCGTGCGAGCGGCGGCGGTGCGGGCGCCGATGTCGACTGGCAGGGTGTGCAGCTCTCTGATGACCTCTGATGACCTCTGATGACCTCTGATGACCTTCGATGACCACTGATGACCTCTGATGACCTCTGATGACCTCTGATGACCTCGCTCATCAGGAGTAATCACGCGCCTGGCGGCCGTTGAACGCGAGAAGCGGCATCTCGCGTCCGAGCTACGAGAGAGCCGGCGCCGTGTTGAGCACCACGAGGGCGTCGGCTCGACTGCGCTGGTGCCGGGCGGCGCGGAGGAGCGCACGCTGCAGCTGCTCCGTCAGACGAGCGCGGCGGACGAGGCGGCGTCGACGGAGCGGAGGGCGCACCTGCGCGCGGCGGTGCGCTCTTTTGATCTCCCTTGAGCTCCCTTGAGCTCCCTTGAGCTCCCTTGATGACCCTTGATGACCCTTGATGACCCTTGATGACCCTTGATGACCCTTGATCTCGGGCGCACCTGCGCGCGGTGGTGAGCGCGGCGGTGCGAGCGAGCTCCGATCTCGCGGGGTGCCTGATGGACGTCATCATGACCTCTGATGACGCCCTTGATTGCCTCCCTCATCAGGTGCGCGAGCTCCGATCTCGCGGGGTGCTCGGCGACGACGGCGAGGAGAATATGCACGTGCTCGTCGAGGCAGTCGAGCTGCTCGCGGCGCAGCTCTCAGCCATGCCACCGCCCATGCCGCCGCCCATGCCGCCGCCGTCGCCCTGGACGGGCGTGGGGGACGGACCGCCCAACACGGCGCCCATGCCGCCGCCGACGCCGCCCAGGGAGCGGCACCCCTCGTACGCCCAACACGGCGCCGAGACGCCCACGAAGCAGCCCCGTCCAGTCTCCGCGCCGTCTCGGGCGTCACCCCGCGACGCCCAGGGAGCGGCGCTGGTCGAGAGGCTCTCGCGCCAGCTGCTGGCCGAGCAGCAGGCGAGCGCCCAGCTGATTGCCTCTGATTGCCTCTGAGTGCCTTTGATTGCCTCTGATTGCCTCTGATTGCGAGTGCCTCTGAGTGCCTCTGATTGCGATTGCCTCTGATGGCCTCTGATTGCCTCCCTCATCAGGAGAGCGCCCAGCTGCGCGTGCGGCTGCAGCAGATGATCGCTGCGGCACGGGTGGCGCCGCTGCCTCATATGGAGCACACCGACCCAATCGGCCTGCCCAATGCATACGTCCCAATGCCGATGAGCGCACCCTCGGCCATCGAGGCGCCGCCGCCGCCGGGCTCGGGCGCCGTCGCGGCCGCCGTCGCGGGCGCCGTCGCGGGCGCCGTCTCGTGGGCGCCCGAGACGGCGGGGGCAGATTGGGGCGAGATGCCAACCTCGGCGGAGATTGAGGCGCGGGAGGCGGCGGCGAGGCGCGCGGCGGCGGATGCTCGGCTACAAACGCAGCTCCTCGAGGAGCAACTGGCAGCGCGACGGCTACAAGGCGAGCTGGCGAGCGCACAGCAATGCCACGCGATCGAGCAGGCCGAGCTGTCGGAGCGGGTGCGATCTCCCTTGATCTCCCTTGATGACACTTGATTACCCTTGATTACCCTTGATGACCCTTGATTGCCCATTGATTACCCTTGATTACCCTAGGAGCTGTCGGAGCGGGTGCGATCTCCCTTGATCTCCCTTGATGACACTTGATGACCCTTGATGACCCTTGATGACCCTTGATTGCCCATTGATTGCCCTTGATTACCCTAGGAGCTGTCGGAGCGGGTGCACGACCTCCCTTGATCTCCCTTGATGACCCTTGATGACCCTTGATTACCCTAGGAGCTGTCGGAGCGGGTGCGCGTCCTCACCCTCGCGCCGCACGCCTCCCTGGCCTGCATGCAAGTGCTCACCACGGCGCGCCCTCCCTCCCCACAGGTGCGCGTCCTCACCCTCGCGCAGCACGCCTCGCGCGCGCAGCACAAGGAGCAAGCCGCCAAGATGGACGAGCTTGCCGCCAAGCTGGCGGACGCAGAGGAGCGAGCCAAGAAGAGCCTCGCTGACTACCAGGCCATCGTCACCGACCTCGCTCAACGTCGCGCGGCCGAGCGCGCCAAAACTTCCCCACACCGGCTGCCAGCGGAGCCCAACACGGCGCCCCCCGGCCGGGCGGCGATCTCGAGCGCTGTCTCGGGCACGCCCGGCCGCGCCGCTCGCGCTGGCGGCCTCGCCGGAGCCGCCGCCGGCGCGGCAGCAGCAGCCAGCGCCGGCGGTGGCGCGGAGCTCAAGATTGAGGCGGCACTCACGGGGGCGCCTCTCGCCGTCAAGCTGCAGGCGCGATCTCCCTTGATCTCCATTGATCTCCATTGATCACAACTGATCTCCCTTGATGACCCTTGATCTCGCTTCATCACCCTTGCTTGATCTCCCTTGATGGCCCTTGATGACCCTTGATGACCTTTGATGATCCAAGGAGCTCATCGCCTCCCTAAGCTGCAGGTGCTGCGCGCTGAGCTCCGGGCGGAGAGACGGCGTGGGACTGCCACGGAGGCGGCGCTGCGCTCGACCCTCGCCGATCTCGAGGCGGAGATGCGAGATCTCGAGGCGGAGATGGCGCTCAGGGAGGAGAGGGGCACGATGCTCGTCGGAGTCGTCGGTGAACGGCTAGCCGCGATCCGGAGCCTCTGAGTGCCACTGATTGCCACTGATTGCCTCTGAGTGCCACTGAGTGCCACTAATTGCCACTGAGTGCCACTGATTGCCTCTGAGTGCCACTAATTGCGACTCATGACCACTCATTGCCTCTCATTCTCGCTAATTGCCGTGGATTGCAGGTGAACGGCTCGCCGCGATCCGGAGCCACCAGGAGGCCGACGTGGAGGCGCTGTCTCGGGCGCACGTGGAGGCGCTGTCTCGGGCGCACGCCGAGGCGCTGTCTCGGGCGCACGCCGACCTCGCGGCGGCGGAGTCGGAGCTCGCGGAGGCCGAGATGAGCATGGCGCAGCAGCAGGCGCACACGGACGCGCAGGCGCTCGAGATGCAAGCACTCCGCGACGCGCACGCGGCCTTGGAGCGCCGTCTCGAGCACGCGGCCTCGGAGGGCGAGGCCGAGGCCGCGCCCGCCGTGGTGGTGCAGCCCGCGCGCGGAGAGGCCCACCTCGGGCAGCCGCCGCCGCCGCCCACGGCGAGCGCAGCAGCGGCGGCAGTGGACTCGTCCGCTGCGGAAGCAGCCGCGAGCGCCGTCTCGGGCGCCGTGGCGACTCTCGGTACCACGGCGCTCAGCACGGCGCTGGACGAGGGGGCGGGTGCGCCCCCCACGGCGCTCAGCACGGCGCTTCGCGCGGAGCTCGAGCAGCTTCGTGTGGCGTTGCATGAGGAGCGGCAGCGCACGGAGCGCGTGCTCGAGGAACTGAGCGCGTCCAAGGCGGCGGCGGCGGCGGCGGCGGCGGCCGAGGCGGCGGCGGCGGCGGCCGGGGATGATCGCAGCAGCAGCAGCCTTCCGCAGAGGCCAGTGGCGGCGGCGGCGGCAGCTGCTCAAGACGACGCATCCTCACCGGCGGCGGAGGGCGCGCCTCTCCTTCAACGGCCGAGCGAGCTCGAGCGCGAGATCAGCGAGCTCCGTGCCGCCGTCGAGGAGGCGCGCGGGCAGGGCGAGCAGGCGGCGCATGAGGCGCAGATGGCGCGGCAGCAAAAGGAGGAGGCGCTGCAGCAGGCGCAGCAGGCGCAGCTGGCGCTGCAGCAGGCGCAGCAGCAGGCGCAGCAGGCGCTCCAGCGTGAGAGCGAGCAGGCGGAGCGGCAGGTAACCCAGCTACGACTTCACAAGGAGCACTCACAGCAGCAGCTGCAGGCGGTGCAGGCGGTGCAGCAGCAGCAGCAGCTGGACCTCGAGCACGCCGAACGGCTCGCGCAGCAGGCGCAGCGCGAGAGCGAGCAGGCGAAGCAGCAGCTGCAGGCGCTGCGCCGCGAGAGCGACCTGGCGACGCGGCAGGTGGAGCAGCTGCAGACGGAGAAGTGTGAATGTGAACGGCAGGTGGAGCAGCTGCAGACGGAGAAGGACCGAATCGAGCGCGACGCGGAGCAAGCCCAACGGGAGGTGGAGGAGGCGCGGCGGGACGCGGCGCACTCGAAGCGGAAGGCCGAGCAGGCGGAGCGCGCGGCGGAGCAAGCCCGCCGCCATGCCGAGGGCGCCCACGAGGACGCGCGTCGACAGAGTGACGAAACGCAACGGCAGGTGGACGAGGCCAAGGCTCAAGTTGAGCTGGGGCGTCGTCAGCGGGAGGAGGCGCGGCGGGAGGCGGAGGCGGCCAAGATGGAGGCGGAGGCGGCGCGGCGCGAGGCCGACGTGGCGGTGCGCGAGGCCGAGGCGGCGGCGCGCGAGGCCGAGGCGGCGCGCGTGCAGGCTGCCGAGTGGAGGAGCGAGTGCGATGGTGTGAAGCGCCAGTGTGAAGCGCTCACGCGAGCGTCGGACGAGATGCAATCTCGCGCCGAGGAGGGCGCGCGCCATCTCGAGCTCGTGCGCCGCCAGAGCGACGAGCGGCAGCGGGAGCACGAGGAGGCACGCCGGCAGCGCGACGAGATGCGCCGGCTGGTGGACGACACGAGATCTCAGCTCGTCGAGGCGCGTCTCGTGAGCGAGCGGAGCCGTGGCGAGAGTGACGAAACGAGATCGCAGCTCGAGGAGGCGAGATCGCAGCTCGAGGCGGCGAGCTCGCAGCTCGAGGCGGCGAGATCGCGCAGCTCCGAGGCGCGGCGGGAGGTCGAGGCGGCGCGGATCGAGACCGAGACGGCGCGTTCGCGCCTCGTCGAGGTCGAGCGCCTCCTGCAGTCCAGCCAGGCGCAGGCGGCCGAGCTCAGCCAGCAGCTCGCCGACGCGCACGAGCTCAGCGCCCGTCACGCCGCGTTGCAAGCCGAGCTCGACGAGCAGCGGCGCGAGGCCGACGGGCTGCGGCAGCGGGCGGCTGAGGCGCAGCGCCAGCTCGAGGCGCGCCGTCGTGAGCGCGACGAGGCGGAGCAGGCGCTGCGAGAGGCCGAGAGCGACGGCAGCCGCCGCCTCGAGGCGGCCCAGGCGGAGGCGGAGCACTGGCGCTCGGAGGCGGACCAGCTCAGGCGCTCCCTCGAGGCCACGCGGATGAGCGCGCTGTGGCGGAAGGCGAGCACGCTCGCGCGCGCGGGCGCCGCGGCCGAGGCGAGCGAGGCGCAGCTCGCGCAGATGCGCCACGAGCTCGCGAGCTTGCGCGCGGCCTCGACCCTCCGGGGCGTTTCCTCGCGCACGCTGCTCTCTCGCTCGCGGGACGGGACCAAGGCGGCCGAGGAGGCGGCCGCGGCGGCGACGGCCGATCTTGAGGGCGCGGCGGCCAGGGCGCGGAGGGCGGAGGAGGCGGCGGCCGCCGCCGTGGCCGCCATGGAGGCGGCGGCCGCCAAGGCGCAGCAGGCGGAGCAGTCGGCCGCGGCGGCCGCCGCCGAAAAGGCGAGCGCGGTCCGCGGGGCCGAGGCGGAGATCGCGCGAGCTCTGGCAGCTCGCGATGCGGCGAGCGCGCGCGCCGTGTCGGCGGAGGCGACGTCGGCGGCGGCCGCTGCTGAGAGGGAGGAGGCTGTGCGTGCGGCGGAGCGTAACGTGGCGTCCGCGCTGCAGCTGCGCGACGCGGCCTCGGCACGGGCGACCGAGGCGGCGCAGGCTAGGGCACGCGCCGAGGCGGAGGCGAAGGCGGCGGAGGCCGCGGCCGAGTCGGCGATCCGCTCCGCCACGCTGGAGCACGAGGCGGCCAAGGCCCTGGCGCAGAGAGCCGAGGCCAGCGCCGAGGCCAAGGCGAGCAGCGCGACCGAGGCGGCGGAGGCGGCGGTGAAGGAGGCGCACCTGCGCTCCCTCGATCTCGAGGCGCAGCTCGCGTCGAGCTCGCGCGAGCTCGCGCAGCTGCGCGACGAGCTCGCGCGGGAGAGGAGCGCGAGCGCACGCCGGCTCGAGGCAGCCGAGGCGGCGGCGGCGCGGCTCGAGCGGAGCGAGCGGGAGCTGCTCGCGCGTGGGGAGGCGCTCGAGGCGGCGCGTGCGAGGGAGGCGGCCCGCGAGGCGGCGAGAGAGGCGGCGGTGGAGGCGGCGCGCCAAGCGGACGCGCAGGCGGCGGCGGCGGCGGCGCAGGCGGCGGTGGAGCAGGCGCGCGAAGCGGAGAGGAAGGCACGATCAGATGCGGAAGAGGCGCGGGCGCGCGCGAGGGCGGCTGTGGAGGAAGCCAAGGCACAGACCCAGACGGCCCACGACGACGCGCGCGTCGCCAAGGCGGAGGCTGCTTCGGCTCGTTCGGAGCTGCACCGCGCGCAAGAGGCGACCAAGACGGCGCGTGCGGCGCAGGCAGAGGCCGAGATGGCGGCGGCAGCGGCGGCGGCGGCCGAGGCGAACGCCAAGGCGCGGGCCGGCCTCAAGGTCACCGAAGCCCACGGAGCGACCGAAGCCAAGCTCGTGGCCGAAGCCCGGGCCGCGGTGGCGGCCGAGGCCCAGGCGGCGGCCGAGGCGGCGGCGGCGGCCGCGAGCTTGGCGGAGAAGGGAGCTCGAGCGGAGCTGGACGCTACCGCCAAGGCCGCGGCGGTGGCGGTGGCGGCGGCGCAAGCGCGCGCGCACGAAGCCGAGTCCAAGGCACGCAGCTCCATCGAAGAAGTCAAGGCGCGCGCGAGGGCGGCTGTGGAGGAAGCCAAGGCACAGACCCAGACGGCCCACGACGACGCGCGCGCCGCCAAGGCGGAGGCGGCTTCGGCTCGTTCAGAGCTGCACCGCGCCCAAGAGGCGACCAAGACGGCGCGTGCGGCGCAGGCAGAGGCCGAGATGGCGGCGGCGTCGGCGGCGGCGGCCGAGGCGAACGCCAAAGCGCGAGCGGCGGCGAAGGCGGCGGAGGCGTTCGCGGCGATCGAGGCCAAGGGCGTGGCCGAAGCCAAAGTGGAGGCAGCGCGGGCGGAGGCCGACTTGGCGCGCGCGGAGGCGGCGCGGGCGGACAAGGGGCGTGCGGAGGCGCGAAACGACGCGTTGCAGGCCAAGGCGCGGTCCGAGGCGTCGCTCGATGTGAGTGTCGTTAATTGCCTCTTGATGGCCTCTTCTGATTGCCTCTGATTGCCTCTGATTGCACAGGTCCGAGGCGTCGCTTGATGTGAGAGCGCGCGTGCAGACGCCCTCCTTGGCTGATTGCTGCTGATGACCCTCTGACAGCCTCTGATTGCTTTCTTCATCAGGTGAGAGCGCGCGCGCAGAGGCCCTCCTTGGCTGATTGCTGCTGATGACCCTCTGACAGCCTCTGATTGCTTTCCTCATCAGGTGAGAGCGCGCGCAGAGGCCCCCCTTGGCTGATTGCTGCTGATGTCCCTCTGACAGCCTCTGATTGCTTTCCTCATCAGGTGAGAGCGCGCGCACAGGCCCCCCTTGGCTGATTGCTGCTGATGACCCTCTGACAGCCTCTGATTGCTTTCCTCATCAGGTGAGAGCGCGCGCAGAGGCCCAGGCACACGCAGCCAAGGCGGAGGCTGCGAGGGCTGAGGCGGCGAGGTCCGAGGCCGTTGAGGCCGCCAGGACGGCAGGGGCGCGAGCGGAGGCGGCAGAGGCGGCCAAGGCGGCCGCTGTTAAGGCCGAGGCCGCCGCGACGGCGCGGGAAGAGGCCGCAGAGGCGGCAAGGGCGACTGCAGAGGCGGCCAGGGCAAGTGCGGAAGCGGCGAGGGCGGAGGCTGTACTGGCCGAAGCGGCGGCGGTGGCGAGGGCGGAGGCCGCGGAGGCAGCCAAGGCGGACGCTGTGAGGGCTGAGGCGGCGGCCCTTGCCCGCGCCGAGGCGGCGGAGGCGGCGAGGGAGGCGGCGGAGGCGGCGAGGGCGGCGTCGGCGGAGGCGGCGAGGGCGCTCAGCACGGCGCGGTCCCAGCCGCCGGTGCAAGCACAGTCCTTACGGGCCGCCGAGCCCGAGACGCGCCGTGCTGAGCAGCTGGCCGAGCAGCTGGCCGCCGTGCAGACGGAGCTGGCGGAGGCGCGCGCGGCGCTCCTCGGGCAGCCGCTCCGAGCCGACCAGGCCGCCGCCGTCCAAGCCGCCGCCGCCGGCAGGGTGGACAGAGTGGACAGGGTGGACATTGTCCTGCCGAGTCCGGCCACGTCCCCAGCCGTTGAAGGTCAAGTCGCTCCATTGACGAACCAACCGTTGACGAACCAGCCGTTGACGAACCAGGGTCCCGTCGAGAAGGACGTGAGAGCGCTCGAGCGCCGTACTGAGCGCCAGTTGGAGCTCGAGCACTCGACGGCCGAGGCGCTGCGCGCGCAGCTCGCCGCCCAGGCCGAGCTGCACCTCGCGCAGCTCGCCGCCCAAGCCGAGGCTCACCAAGCCCAGCAGAGGGAGATGGCGGAGCGTCATCGTGCAGCCCTCGCCGAGAAGCGCGAGGAGAAGAAGAGCCTCGCGAAGCAGCTGGCCGACGTGAGCAAGGCGCAGCGGCGTGAAGAGAAGCGAGCGTCGGACAAGAGCGCCGAGTTGAGCGAGGACCTCGAGAAGCTGCGCGCCGAGCTGAGCACTGTGGAGGCCGAGCGGCGGGAGCTCGAGGAGGCGGCGAGATCGCGCCTCAAATCGCTCAAGGCGCTGCAGGAGGATGCGGCGAGGGCGATCAAGGCGCTCCATGCCGAGCGCGCCGAGAAGACGCAGCTCGAGAGCCGGCTGGCGCATTCGATCGCCGAGGTTGGCTCGCACAAGTCCGCCGTGTCGCGGCTGACGAAAGAGGTGGCCGCCAAGCACGCACCTGATTGCACCGGATTGCACCGGATGGCACCCGATGGCCTCACTCATCAGGTGGCCTAAGGACGCACCTGATTCAGGTGGCCTAAGGACGCACCTGATTGCACCTGATTGCACCTGATTGCACCGGATGGCCTCCCTCATCAGGTGGCCGCCAAGGACGCTCAGTTGCGCGAGGTGCGCGCGCGCCTCGAGGAGCGATCTGCCGCGAGCCTGGGCCACGAGGACGAGCGCAAGCGGCTCGAGGAGAAGCTCAAGGGGATGCAGGGCGAGCTCGCACGTCGAGATCGTCAAGCAAGCGATCTCAAAGCGAAGGTGGATCCCCTCGAAGGCTTGCACAAGTCCTCATTGCACCTGAGTGCCCCTGAGTGCACTTGAGTGCACCTGAGTGCACCTGAGTGCACATGATTGCACCTGAGTGCACCTGATTGCTTTGGATGGCCTCCCTCATCAGGTGGATCAGCTCGAGGGCAGCCTGCTGAGTGAGAAGAGCGCCGTCGAGGAGCGCGCGGCGCAGTCCGCCGCCGAGCCCCTGAGGCGGGCCCTCGAGCGCAAGGAAACCGCGCTGCGCTCGATGAAGCTCAAGCTCGAGGTGGTTCAGGCGGAGCTGAGTGGCAGCCGGGCGGAGCTTGAAGGCGCCAAGGCGGAGGTGGCGAAGCGCGAGGCGAGGACGCGCAAGCAATCCGAGGCGGCGCACGCAGCGCTCGGTGTGCAGCTCGACAGGGCGCACGCCGACCGTGATGAGCTTCGGCTGCTCCTCCATCGGATCGCCCATGTCCTCGAGCAGACAAGGACGAGTAGAGAAGCGACCGAGGCGGCCGGCCAGCGGCGCGCCGTCGCGGGCGGTACCACGGGTTCGTCAGCGCTACGCGAGCTCGGCGAGCTCGGCGGAGATTTGGAGCTCGCTGCCAACGAGGACATGCAAGTGAGTGCGCTGGCCCACTCGCTGCTGCAGCTCTCTCCCGAGCAGCTCGGGCTGAGGCCGCGCACCGAGATCGGGGGCGAGATGGTGAGCGGCCAGGGGGGCGCGAGCGAGAACGCGCCACCGCAGCTGCTGCTCACGTCCGCTGCCGATGTGGCAGCGGCCACGAGCACCTCGCGGCATCAGAAGCAGCTCAGGACGGCGCTCTCGGAGCCGTTGGACGCGCAGGTGCGTTGATTGCCACTGATGATCTGCCTTGCATGCACGTGCTCACCACGGCGCTCTCGGAGCCGTTGGACGCACAGGCCGCGTTCACCATCTTCTCGCGCCTCGTGCAGCAGCTGCCGCCATCCGGGGCGGCGCAGCAGCGCGGGACGGACGAGGCGGTGCAGCAGGCGCTCCATGAGTACGAGGCGATGCTCCGTCAGATCCGCTCGCAAGTCGTCACCGAGAAGGCGGACTACGAAGTCAAGCTCGCGCAGCGAGATCGCGTGATTGCGGGGCTGCGCGTCCGGCTGCAGGTGAGTGTCGTTAATTGCATCTTGATGGCCTCTTCTGATTGCCTCTGATTGCCGCTGATTGCGGCGGCTGCGCGTCCGACTGCAGGAGGCCGGGGTCGCGGGCACGTATGGGGTCGGCCACGTCACGTTTGAGTGAGAGGACGCGCGCCGCTACCGGTTCCTACTCGCCCAGGCCGTCTCAACCCAATCAAGTCAATTCAGGGCATTGCAGTCATGATTATGCTCAACATGCTCATGGCCATGGCCCATGCATGGGGAGGTTTGAATCCCAAACCGAACTCGCGTGTGTTTTTGTGTCGAGTCGAGTGTCGTGTGCTGCGGCGTCACGCGGGGCCGTATCGCGTATAATGCCCCATCGTAACTACTATTCAACATTAAAATTTATAAAAAATTATATAGTTCGGTTATAGATAACTAGACACCGTCCCGGCCCCGGGCGGCCAAGCGCACGCTTCAAGTTACGAAATTAAGGCACAGCCGCAAGTACAGGAAGGACACGCCAATAAAAGTCGTCAGATCGCCGGCAGTTGGAAGGTCACTTTCCGCCGCAGAGGATGGGCCGACTCCGTCGATAAGCGCGCCGCCCGACGGGTCGAGCGTTTCATGGACTCGTCCACCATCCGACTGATTCGGTTGGAGTTGACCACCATCCCAAAAGGGAAGCGATCCGGATCTGTCAGGGCCGAGAACGGCTCGCATGGAGGCGCGCTGCTCTTGACGCTGCTCGGCGCGACGCACTCGTGCATCCGCTCCCGCTTGCGCGCGGCGGCGTTTGCGTTCAGAATGAGCGCGCAGAACTTGTCGAGGTCCAGCTCGTCGTCGATGGTGCAGTGCACGGCCGCTATGGCTTCGCGAGTATCCGTGATGCCAATGGACTGAAGAGGCTCTTTGAGCTCCTGAAGGGAGAGAGAGCCGTTTCCGTTGGTATCGAGGGCATGGAACGCTCGTTGCAGCGCGTCGCGCGTGCTCTCCGGGATGATCGTGCGCCGCGGCGACATACGAGAGTGACCCGCGCACCACTCGGTTTGCTCCTTTTCGAGCAGCAGCAGTTGGTGCTCGCTCAGTCCACGGGGGGATAGCCAGTCTTGCTTCCGAGGGGATGCGAGCAGCGACGGCAGCGACGGCAGCGGCGGCGGCGGCGGAGGCGGGCGCGGCAACTCGGCTGAGTTCCTTGGCGAGCGGGACATGCCCTTGAAGCCCGTACCGCTGCTCGACGACGGCACAGACTCGAGCCCCTCGGCCGCCGCGGCCGTTCTGGCGTTGTCAGTGGTCATGGTTGATGACGGCGGAGCAGGTGCATTGGATGGCCGGGCTTGCGAGGGCGGAGGAAAGAAGTGGGGAGGTAATTGCCCAGGTGCGACACGGGTTCGGGAGGTGCTCGCAACGTGCTGAGCGGCCATGCTGTCCAGCTCACGTGCCACCAGGTTGAGCGGCCGTACGCGGACGGGCATTTTGTGGGGCAGTCTGTTTCGTTTCCAATGGCAGTTTCGTTTCCACGTTCTTGAGATTACATAAAGGCAACGATTGCATGCTGATGGCAGTCAGTCAGGCTCGAGAGACGCGTGCGGACGTCACGTTTGGTCGCCATTCCACGACACCTGTTTGGGAAACTGAATGGTTTAGCGTAGACTTTGAAAGGGGAGTGGTCTCTTCGTATTTTTCATTCATGTACTCCGAAAGTTACATACCTCAAGGCAAGATGACGAGTAGATGGCGTTCATGATAGCTTTCCTTCGCCTGGTACCTTCAGTTAATGACAGCCCCCACGAGCGCAGAGTGACTAATAACAATCACCAATCTTTGCAAGGCGCGAGTGCCGGCGGCGGACATCCCGTGCATGGCATTCCTCGGCCCTCGCACAATTGCGGACCGAGGTACGAGCCGCGCAACTGCGGCTTGTGCGGCTGCGCGGCTTGAGCTCATTGCCGCGCCGCGCAGCCGCACGAGCCCTCCTCCGGCTCTCACGGACGCGTCCCCGAGCCACGGCCGCCCTCTCCCCCCTCCCCCGTCGTCTCATATTAGGGTATTCCCAAGCATCTGCCCAATTCTCTGCCCAAGCATCTGCCTCTGCCTCTGCCCAAGCCTCCGCCCGAGCCGCCTTCGCCTTCCTCCGAGCCCTCGCCCAAGCCTCTGCCTTCTTCACAGCAGCTACCACCGCCGCCTTCGAAGCAGCAACCGCCGCCGCCTTCGCAGCGACAAGTGCCACCGCCCTCTCAAACGCCTTCTCAGCGGCAACCGCCGCCGTCTTTTCTGCTGTCTTCTCGTCATAGTGGACGTTCGCGAGCTTAAGAGCGGCGTAGCATGCATCCGTGAGCGTCGGATCAAGGGCCTTTGCCTTGTTGTTAATCGATGCGTCCACGATGGGCGCGGCGCTTGCAATCATTGCGAGCGGCGTCTTGCACTTCATCATCTCATGTTTGTTCGTCGCAAGCCACGTGCGGCAGCGGGAAATGACGCCGCTGTCGATTGGCATATCGGTGGTGGTCAACTCGGCGACGTACTTGACAAGGCTTGCGGGCATGCCATCCGAGGAGGATGCAAGGGAGGCGAGAGCGCCGGCAGCCGTCTTCATTGCAGACGCACGGCGGCAAGCGGCCTGCACGGCGTCCCACTCGCTCATGCGGCGTGAGGTGAGCAGACGCTTCATCTCAGCGACAGCCCACCCCGCCGCGTCGGAGGGCAATGGAATGGTTTGGTTGGAGGGCATTGGAAAGGAGCCTGTGTGCTCGGGTTTTGAGAAGAGTGTGCTTGCCTTGGCATTTCCGCGAACGCGCTTGTCTTTCGCTCGACTTTTGCATAATCCTCTTGCCAGTCTGGCCCTTCTCTTCTGGGAAGGCCTGAGACCTGCGTTTGGGAACACACGAGACTGGATGCGCTGCCGCGGACGCGGTGGCCGCCGGCGCCGCCGTGACGCACAGCAGCCTCTTTGGCTGTGATGGGGGCCGGCACTTGCCTGTTCGCGGTTGCGCCCCCGAAATGCGAAAACAACGGCACACAAAGACAGACCGAAGCTCTATACTCTGAAACTCTCGGTCAAGTCTCGAAAGACGGCCTGGTGTGAAGCGAAATATGCAGGACAGTAATTTTCTTTGTCGGTCTCCTACATCCGCTCCGGGTCCGATATGCGCGGGTGAATGCGAGGGTCTGTCACTGTTGCGGTTTTCAAGCAGATCGGCTGTTTGGCACGCGTTCTGAGTGCTTTCGCCCAAGCTGTCATGTTCGGCTCATTCCCCCAGCCATCAATTGGATCGGATGGCGCTCAACCCGTACGTGCCGGCGGCTCTCGCGTCGTGCTGCACGTTAGTGTCGAACGTAGTGCGGCTCACTTAGCGCCTCGCTGAGCGGCCACCTCTGTGGAAGCCTCTGTGAAGGGCTCGCTGAGCGCCTCCGCTGAGCGGCTTGTCTGCCGCCATGCAGTCGCACGCGTTGCCGAACCACGACGTCGTCGCACCGGCGCTCTTGGCGTAGTCGTTGAGGCTTCTCAGGCCCAGGACGCGATGAATGGCTCTCCGCTTGCGTCGTGGTATGAGCCGTTGACGCCGGGGCCGAATACGCCTCCCAGGCTGTCGTCTTCCGACGACTGTGTGGCCGGCACAGGAGAGGGCAGGGCGGACGCCGTCTGAGCAAAGGGACCGTGGATCAACAGCAACGTCTGGTCGGTGAAGGAGCGGCGGAGTTCCGAGCGCGCACGCCTCGGTGAGGAGTCCTGCCGAAACTATTTGGGAAGCTGTTGTTCGCCGCAACGGCAGGCAGAGGAAGTGGCAGGAGGCGAACCGCTGAAATTCGGAATATCGAATGGTATCGAATCTTGTGAGCTATATGCCTAAGTGTAGAAGCGGCATCTCTGCCGAAGGCATGCGCGCTGGTGTCACGGCATACCAAGAAAGTAAACCATCCCTGTGGTAAGTAATGCCACGATGACAAGGAAGAACCATAGCTCCCGGTGACTTTGCTCCTCCTCAAGCATTTGCTTGGAAGATACTAGGGACCGAACGTATTCTGGGAGTTCGAGACAAAAGGGCCAGAAGACCCACGCGGCGCCTTGCGTCACGATATGAAGGTCCATTGGACCTACAACAGGGTTTTTGTCGGCCGACGAGGTGCAGATTCTGTGTCGCCCCCGACTTTTCGTTTTCGAAACTTGGACAAACTTGTTTGACCTTCATGCGAAAAGGTCACCTAGGAATGACTCACGTAATTACAAGGAGTTTTGGAACCCCTCATCCCCAACCCACCGACGCTAAATCGAAGCGGAGCACCACGCCACCCCTGCCGACTTCGTTTGCCTAGTCAGTCAGTCACATGCCCTACATTTCGCCTCACGCCATTGCTTCGTATACCTCTGTCATCGCATAGTCATCGCATGACCTATCTCCTCCACGCTCTGCTTACACTTCGCCCATCTCTCTGACTCTCTCTCTCAAGATCCCGTCTCTATAGCCAACCATCACCACAGCGAGTACTCCAGCTCTCGGCACAGCTCCTCGCGCCCGCCATGGCGCCCGTGCAGCTTTGGCCATAGTTCGCCCACATCAGCGCTCAGACGACACACCAGACCAGCCACCTCGGCGCTCGGGGCTATGTGCATATGCCATATGCCCACCTCGGCGCTCGGGGTTATGCTCGTATGCCATGTGCCCACCAACTCGTCCCCGAACTCACCCTCGATGCGGAGCGACGAAATACGGTTTCGTCATCGTGTGCCATTCGAAACATGGCTTCTTCATCGTGTGCCATTCGAAACGACGTGCACAGCAAGAATGCGACTCTCTTATTTGAGTTCCATCTTCGGCAGCGCCTCGTCCAATGCCTTCCCGTCGCAGCCCGTCGTTGAGGGGATGGCTGGGCTTGCGAGGCAGCTTGCGAAGCGCGTGGGCGCCCCCGATGCCTCGTTGTCCTCGAGGAGGGTGCCCGTCGGCTTGAGATCCACTGACACGTGGCCGTCCGGGCCGAACGACCAGTCGAGAGTTGCATGCCGATCCTTACCCGCCTCCCCGGCGTTGATGTCGATGGCGTTGATGTCGATGGCGTTGATGTCGATGGCAGGCATCCCGTTGACGCCCTTGGAGGTTGGCAGGTCGGGGCTCGCGCAGTGCTTCGTCTCGGGAGAGCTCGGGGGGGTCGCAGGGGAGATCTGAGGAGGCGAAGGTCGCTTCAGCTTCATGAAGGACCAGGCGAGCTGCGCACACTGCAACTCCGGTCTGCTGCCAGCGGCCCCGTCCGCTGCGTGCCGGCTCCCGTCTGTGGCCTTGTAGAAGGCGGCTGCCTCGTCGCGCGCGGCCTTTTCGTCGAGTGCGGCACGCCACGCGTGCTCCATGTACGCGTCGCGCAAAGCCTTCTCCGCATGTGCCTCCCGCCACGCCTTCTCCTCATGCGCCTCCTCCCACACATGAGCCTCGTGCGCCGCAGCCATCGCGGCCACATCGGTCGTATGGCCGCTCGGACGGTTGCTAGGAGGGAGCCTGCGGTAGGCGGCGTCAGGCTGCGTCATGGCCGGCTGCTTCATAAACTGCCACGCGAGCTGGGCGCAGTCCATCTCGTTGCCGCCACGCCCAAGGCTCTCGGCGCGGTTGGAAGACTCGATGACAGTATCCAGCCGACGCCGTGCCGCCTCCGCCTTGAACGCGAGGCGATCCGACGCCGTCGTGATCCGGGCAGGAGGCAGTGGGGCCGTCCACTTGGCTGGCGAGGTCTTCGGAGGAGATGGAGCATGCGCCGGGCCCGGCTTCATGAACTGCCACGCGAGCTGAGCGCAGTCCATCTGGTTGCCACGCTCGTTAGGGCTGGTGGGCGGCTCGGGGGGCAGTGATGCCGAGGCGGTGCGCACCGCGTCCACGACCGTCCCAGGCCGCGCCGCGGTCGCCCCGTCCATGACGAACTTGAGCAGATCGATCTGCGTGCAGACCGCCACGACGACCTGCTTGGGCGACGTGAACGAGGAGGCGTCGTGGAGTGCGACGGGCAGCCGTGGGGCGTGTACGGGCAGGTGCCGGATGGGAGCGACGATGAGGCAGAAGGCGTCACGCTCGAAGATGCGCGAGAAGGCAGCGAGCTTCGTGTTGAGTGGTGCGCAAGCAAAGCGCGTAAACATGAGCTTCGAACATGGGTCGCGCGGCGAGGCGCCGTTGGAGAGGATCTTGGAGGACAGGTGACCCAGGGTCACGACGCCCACGACGCCCAGCGAGTCCTCCACAACGGGCAGCTGATCGATCCCGTACGCCCGCATCACTTTGACGGCCTCGGCGATCGCCATCGTCGGCGGCACAGTGATGGGCGAGGGCAGGTCGAGGTCCACCGCCGTCTTGTCTGCCCACCACTCGAGGTGGGCCCCTGGTGGCCGGTTCACGAGCAGCCCACCACCGACGTGGTCCTCGATGAGCCCTAGGAGAGCTGACGGGCGTGTCAGCAGGGAGGCGGGCTCCATGCCCTGCTCGACCATCCAGTTGTCGTCGATGAACTTGGACATGTAGTTGCGCGACGCGTCCGGCAGCAGCACGACGACCCGCTGACCCCTGCCAAGCCCTTTCGCGGCGAGCAGCGCGGCATGCATCGCCGCGCCACTCGAGCCTCCGCAAAGAAGGCCTTCCTCGCGCACGAGCCGGCGCGCCATCTTGAGCGAGGCGGCATCGTCGGTCTTGATCCACTCGTCGATGAGCGACCGATCGAGCACGCCCGGGATGAAGTCGTACCCAATCCCCTCCACCAAGTACGACTCGCCGATCTTGTGGGCATTCAGCGAATCCGGCTGCGCGAGGATGGAGCCCTGAGGGTCAACACCGACCACGCGGACGTTCGAGCCGAGCTGCTCCTTGAGCCGGCGAGCAATGCCTGTGATAGTGCCCCCCGTGCCGGCGCCGATCACCACCATGTCCACGTGCCCGCCGCACTGGTACAGTATCTCGTGCGCGGTTCCGTCGTAGTGCGCGAGTGGGTTGGAAGGGTTAGTGTACTGGTCGAGGATGTGCGAGTTGGGGATCTGCGCGTGCAGGCGCTTGGCCACGCCTATGTGCGACTCCGGTGCATCCCACGCGGCCTCGGTCGGCGTGCGGATGATCTCGGCGCCGAGGGCCTTGAGCATGTTCATCTTCTCGTTGCTCATCTTCTCCGGGAGCGTGATGATCATCCGATAGCCGCGGATGAGGGCGGTGATGGCGAGGCCGATGCCGGTGTTGCCCGAAGTGGGCTCGATGATGGTGTCGCCCGGCTTGATGCGACCCTGCTTCTCAGCGTCGAGGATCATGCGCTTGCCGATCCGGTCCTTGACGCTCCCTCCGGCATTCATGAACTCGCACTTTGCAAGGATCTCGCACTCGTGCGTGCCCTTGCCGATCTTGTTGATGCGAACAAGGGGAGTGCATCCGACGTGGTCGAGGATCGATGACGAGATAAGGGGTCGCTCCCAGCCGGGTGGGGGAAGTGAAGAGTCCGACCTCATTCGCGTCCAGGTCCGACCGATATCGGCCGGCCGTCAAAAGCGATCACCGCCGGACGGACGAAATCAGAATTCAATCAACGAAACCGGACGAAACGCAGTCGGTGCGCACCCCTTTGCGCGACCGCATTCTTTTTTCGCCTATCTGTGGCATGGAGGTTCATTTTTCCTATACAGAACACTTACAGAACTCCTCGTCGGCCCACGCTCGTCCTTACAGCGTAACAGCCTACAGGCCGTGCAACAGGCCGCTCCGTCCGGTCCGTCCAAAACCGCCGCAAACCCGCCCTCTTCAACCTTCCACATGTGCCTGATAGCGCCGTTTCGGGCTCCTTCTCTCGTCAACGGCCCACAAGGCGCGGAGCGTGTGCGATGGCCGACGAGCGCTTCGATGAAGTGCTGCTCAACCTCGCAGGGAACCTCGGTGGCATCGAGCCGCTCTTCGACACAATCTTCTCCTTCCTCTACCGGAAGACGGACTACTTCCACGTGATGAAGCCCGGCGACAAGATCGGCTTCAAAGCGGGCGTCGCTCAGCAGATCCTGCTCCGTTCGTTCGGCAAGTTTGAGCAGCAGGCGGCTCTCGCGGCCGCCAAGCAGCAGGCGGCTGCCAGCGCCGCCCCTGCCAAACCCAAGACGTCGAGCATTCCTCAGCCAGCTCCGACGCCCGCCAAGGACGCCGCGCCTGCCGCGCCGGGCACGCCTGCTGCACCTACCGCCGCACCTACCGCCGCGCCTACCGAGCCTACCGCGCCTACAGCGCCTCCCAGCGTGCCGGGAGCGTCTTCCTCGGCATCACCGGCGACCCAAATCACCACCGCCGCCGGCTCGGCCGCGGCGGCGGACAAGGGCGTAGCCGTTGCGCAGGCCGCGGGCGCCAAGTCGTCGAGCCACCTGTCCGAGCAGTTGGGCGTGCCGTACAATGGCGGCCGGTGCGCCAACTTCTGGTGGGAGCAGACGCTCGGCGATGTGACGATCAACGCGCCAGTACCGTCGGGCACGAGCGCGCGCGACGTCGTGTGCGTCATCGGGCGCTCGCACCTGACTCTGAAGCTCAAGGGCACGTCGGACCCTCTCATCGACGCCGACTACCCATGCGACGCCCGTAACGGCCAGGAGATTTGGGAGAGGGTGAAGACGAACGAGTGCTACTGGAGCCTCGGCGAGTCGCGCGGAGCGCCGTGCGTGTGCATCTACCTCGAAAAGGAGAGGGAGTGCTGGTGGAAGAGTGCTGTACATGGGGCGGAGGAGATCGACACGACCAAGGTCGACTCGACGCGGGATCTGTACACGTACGACGACGAGACCCAGGGCGCGATCCGCAAGATCATGTTCGACCAGCATCAGAAGCGTTTGGGCAAGGCGACCTCGGACGAGCTCAAGAATGAAGACATGCTCCGGAAGGCGTGGGACGCGGAGGGCTCACCTTTCAAGGGGCAGCCCTTCGATCCGAGTCTCGTCAACTTTTCGGGCGGCGCAGGCGGAGCCCCGATGCCGCCGCTCCCGCCCAGCAGGGGGCTCGATGAGGCGGATTAGAGGACGCGCGGAGGCCTTCACGTCTCTTCATGTAGCCTTCATCTCAGCCTAGGAGCGGGGCCCGAGATGGGCCCGAGGGACTGCGTGCAGCTCCTCAGGCGCAGCGTAGACGAGCCATGCCCGGACGTGAAGCCACCGTCCTTAGTTCTATGCGTGCGTGGAGAGTCAGAGCTCAGACTGAGGAGTGGTGGTTGTGGCTTGAGCACCACCGCTCTTTGGTTGTTTTGGAAACATTTATATCGTGTAGTTTCCCAACGTCGAACCGAACATGAACGTCCCATCCAACTCGTTCCGGTCGTCGCGTTTCCGTGCGCGTGTGATGAGCTCCGGTGAGAGTCGTCACAGAGACAAACACGCGAACGCTCCTCGTACCTCGACTGTGCACTGTGAACACGCCTATCGCCTTCCTCCCACCGCGCCTTCCTTGCACACCACGGCGCTGCTATCAGTTCTCCTCGCCTGGCCGCTGAGTTGAGCGCAAAGCGCCGTTTCGCCTCTAAGTTTCAGTCGGACCAACTTTCGCCCTCCATCCTAGGTCACATATCCGTCCTCTGGACAAGATCCACAGGGATGGTCCGCGCCACGGTGCAGCACCTCGAGTCTCCTCTGCAGGACTATGAGGCCGGTGTCGAAGATTTCCTCATGGCACACGCTCGAAAGCTCAGGACATCTCGTTCGCCCGTCCGTTCGCCCGAGGGCTCTAACAATGCATCTCGAGATGCTTCGCCGGAGAAGTCTATTGAGCAGCTTGCCGCAGAGCTGCGGCAGGAGGCACGTGAGGCGCTTCGGAAAGGCGTCTTTCCTCAGCTTGAGGTGGACAATCAGAAAGTCTACAGGACGATGGCTGAGAGGCTCTGGGGCGGCGATGGGGAGACGCTCGTCATCGAGAGCATCGGCAAGAATACCAAGGAGCCGGAGTTGCATTTCATCCCTTATGGCGAGGATGGCGATGGCGATGGCGCTGCTGGGCGGTATATGGGCGCCAAGCAGGGCCTGGAGTCGCTCTTCGTCGGCGGTGGCGGCGGTGGCGGCGGTGGCGCTGCCCCGGGAAAATTCGTGAGCTTCGAGGTCACTGTGGCTGGGGACTTGTCTGCGTTCGACGAGGCCGCGTTCCGTGAGCGCGTGAAGGAGGCGCTCGGCTTTCGTGGCTTAACTGACCCATCGACGATCGCGGTGACGCTCGTTCCAAATGCCGATGGCACCTACCATGTGCATGTGCGCGTGAAGGCGACGGGGGCGGTGCAAGCCGTGAGTGCAGCGGTCGAGAAGCTGAGTAACTCCGCCGACGTGGCCGCGGCGGCCCTGGGTTTGCCCGTGGCCTCTGTCTCGCCACCTACGGCGATCGACACGGCCAAGTCGGGCGGCGCGAGGGGCAAGGGAGCCAGGGCCGAGCCACGTGGCGTGGCCGTTGGCATGGGCGGCGCGCCTCCGCCGGAGTGGACCGAGAACGACTATCCCGATGACGGCACGAAGATCAATTGCCCGGCCAACGACAACTCGGGGCTGAAGGCAGGATCGAAGGCGTGGTACAAGCAATCTGACGGCACGCGCGTGATTTGCACCATCGTCAAGGTGTACTACGACGACCCCCCGCCCTACTATGCGATCAATCTCGATGGGCAAGAACGCTCGACGGTGCGGGACAAGCTGAGGCCCTATCTTGAGGGCCAGAGCACGGCGCCGCAACCGCCGGCCGGCCAGATGGGCGGTGCCGGCAGGACACTCACTCCCCGAGCAACGCTCATGCATGGCCTGTACGGCGGGCTCGACGAGGGCGCCATCCTGAGCGCCTTCCAAACTTGTGACCGGGACGGAAGTGGCGCTTTGGAGAAGGACGAGTTCCTCGTCTTCCTGCGGGCTCTCAACGACGAGACGACGGAGAAGGATGCGGACACCCTCTTCGCCCTGTGCGACAATGACGGCTCTGAGCTGGTCACCCTCGTCGAATTTCTTCGGGCGTGGCGCGGCAAACCGGATGTCGTGCAATTCGAGCAGGGGATCGACGCAGCGGACGAGGCGAAGGATCAACTAGCGTCGCGCGCGCAGCGCATGTCGGCGATGCGCCTGGAGCGCGACGCGGAGCGTGAGGGGCAGCGCACGAGCGACATCAAGGCTAGGAAGCGCCGCGCCATGGAGCAGCGCAAGCTCTCAGGCCTCGACTCGAGGCTAGAGCAAGAGTCGATGGCACAGCAGGCACGGATCGAAGCGCTCCTCGCCGAAGAGAATAGCCGTGAGCAAGAGCGCCAGCGGCGCCAGCAGGAGGCGGCCAAGAGGCTAGCCGCGCAGCGTGAGGAGAAGTACGCGGCGGAGTCTGAGGTGCGGCGCGCGCGAGAGCAGCAAGAGGCTGCCGAGCGCGAGCGCAGGACCAAGGGTGCTCTGGCCAAGATGGAGGCAGAGAAGCTCGCGCGCGTGGAGCGGGAGCACGCGCAGAGGCTTGCTAGAGAGGAGGCAGCGGAGGCGGAGCGGCTCCGTCGGATTGCGGAGACGGCAGAGAAGGAGAAGCGCGGGCAGGAGGCGCGGCAAGCGGCCGCGCTGGCGCAGGCGGCCGCGCTTCGCGAGGCGCGGGAGAGAGAGGAGGAAGCCTTCCGATCAGCGCAGGCGTCGCGCATCTCAGCGGCGGCCGCGGCCGAGCTCGAGGCTCGTCGAGCTCACGAGCTCAGGGAGCGCTCGAGGCTCGACGTCGTGGAAGAGGCGGCGCGCCAACGGCAGGCAGAGAAGGTGTCCGCCGCGCTGGCGGCCGAGCAGGAGGCGCGCCGTCTCAAGCGCCAGGCCGAGCTCGACTCCGAGATTGCGGCAGAGGCTGATCGTCTGAGACGTCTCGCTGCGGAGACCAAGGCGGCCGAGGGCGCACTCGCCGAGCGGCGTGCTCGTGTGGAAGAGGAGCGGCGCCGTCTCGAGCAGAAGCGTGAGGCCGAGGCAGCGGCCCTGCCTGCGAGCTCTCGAGGAGTTCTCACCGAGAGGCGCTCGGGGCGGCGCGAGCGCGAGCGGCGTCTCGAAGGCAAGTCGGGATGTTTCGGGATGCTCTCGGCACTACGGGAGGCGTACGGGAACGAGACGGACGCCTGCTCGGCCGAAGTCTTCGAGGCGGCGATGCGCTTCATTGATGCGAAGCGCGTGCGCCACGTCAAGGAGATCCTCAAATTCAAAATGACGGACGACCTCGTTGCCGCGCTGCCCAATCTCGACGACGCCTCTGCCAGCCGGCTGCGTGGGGCGCTTGTCAAGCAGGCCGAGGTGGCCTTTGAGAGCATGACCGTACCCAGGTCGCCGACCGGTTACGACGGCAGCCCCTCACCGAAGACGAAGAGGAAGGCGATCAAAAGGATGAGTCCATTACGTACACCTGGTGAACTAGAGGGCTTGCCGCGGTACAACTGGTGAGGCCGTATGCCCTTTTCCAGTCCAGTGGAGTGGAGTACCTGTCGTGTGGTGCGGACTGCCGGTGCGGAACCCGAACGGTCGCGACGTCCAGGTCCGGGTCTCCCACGACGACTATGCGTGATCTCGTGTCCCCGCTCCGGGGTGCCCGTGAGCGCTCCGATTCGATTCCTACATATCAATTCCCCTATACTTTGTGCTACACAAGCCGACACGCAAGCACATTTCAATAGCTCCACCAGCATAGAAGATTGAGAGTCATCACTCGCATCTTCGGTACAGCAGTGTCTGCATGCCGAGCTTCCGCGGTCCTTCAACTTTCCAGTGCAAGATGAACGAATCCGCATCGCAGAGCTCCAGCCTACCTCTATACATGTCAGGTCCACATGGGTGGCTGAAGCTCGGCTGCGAGCTCGAGTCCTCCTCCTCCGGTAGCTCAATGTCATGAAAGAAACGTTGAGAGAGCAGCACTTCCTTCGGATCGTTGGTACGCGCCTCGTCGAAATAGACGCGTACGCGATCCGGGTGAAAGTGGTAAATAAGTTTCCGGCTAGCGGCCAGTTGCTGCTGCTCCTGTGCGAGCGTAATTGTCCCATCCTCCAGATACCACAGACATTCATCTGCATACGAAACCCTATTCAGGCACTGAGAGGTGTCGAGAGATTCAAAGCGCGCGGTGCCCGAAAATGACGCCTCCTTGCCACCACGCACGTACGACATTTGCTTGGCTATCGTCCAATGGCCTGCAAAGTAGCCTGCGAGCGCGTGTGGCGTTTTTGGTCGGGTCCATGCAGCGGTTGCGAGAATGAACACCGTCCACGCCATCGAAGACCCTTCTGTTCTTCACGAGCATGCGTGAACTTCACAAAAGTCGTCAAACTTGCATTTCACGAGCCGGCGCGAAACACCCTGGGATCATCATCGAGGAGAAGAGATTGCGGACGTTGAAGCGCGCGCGCCGATCCGGAAACCAAATGCGACAAGTTCGGAATCTGAAACCGATGATCAGGGGGCCGACTGGCTGGGCGAAGTCCACTATCAGACATGCCAGTCTCCATGGAGTTCAACAGCAAGGCATCGCCTTCGCAGCGCGCCTCGCTCGACGAGGCGCGGCTGAAAGCACGCGTGGCCAAGGGTGGGCTCACACCGGCGCCGGGCGCTTACGACCCCAAGCGCCTGGCAACGGATTCCGAACAGCTTGCGGGCACAACAGCGTTCAAGAGCAAGAGTGACCGCAAGGCTGACAGCACGCTGCGTGAGCAGGGCGACCCGGGCTCGTACAATCCGTATGACAACAGATCGATGGCCTCGAACGCCTCGCGCTCGTTCAACAGATCACAGCAGACGGGCGTGGGCGGCTTTGGAAGCAAAGTCAAGCGAGCCGAACTTTCGACGCCGAACGAAGCACCCGGGCCGGGCACGTACGACGCCAAGCTGCCCTCTTCACCCGAGGCGAAGCAGGGGAGCGCCTTTGCCTCGAACACGAAGCGCGGAGCCTATCTCGGCAAATCTCAGACGCCTGGTTCAGGCGAGTACGATCCTGCTGATGTGACCGCTCGAACGCCTGGTGGCGACTCCATGTTCAAGAACAAGGACGATCGCTTCAAGAAGAGCCTCGAGCTTGAGTACGCGGCGCACGTGGCCCCTGGCTCGTACAGTAGCGATGGCCACACCATCGAAAAGAAGGTCAGGCAGAGTCGAGGCAAGGTGTCGTCTGCCTTCGCCTCTACTAGCCTCCGCGGCGACATGTTCATGGGACATCGCTGCTAGCGGCCAGTGGCACGTTGAGCAAGTGCTCAGCCTCATCGACGGCGACCCAGCCAGAGGCGTCTCGTCTCGCACGAGATTTACTAGTTACCGTACCTCAGCGTTGTCTTGCCTAAAATAGCTTGGTGATCCTGGTTTTACCTTTTGATCGAATTCTTTACCATGAAGCATGTTAAGAAGCATGTGCCGTACGCTCACCAGGGGCCTTAGTCGGTTGTTCACATGTGGACATGTGAACAGGATGCACACGCACTCGCGAGTCATCCGAGACGTTCGTCCGGTAATACCGCTTACGCGGCGGACGCGCTCAACGCCACAAGGTCGCTGGGCCTCCTCGGGCCTCATACCGTCGTGGATGCAGATGTCCTTGCACGTGCACACCCAACGAGTCGATGCCGGACCATGCTTAGCAGCCACAGGCGGCGGTCGCATGCGTGGTCAGCGGGCTCTCACCGCTAACCGAGGATTCTAATGATTAAGGGTTGTCGAGGGTAATCTTGAGCTTGCGGGTCGCGCCTCCTGGGATCACGCCGCCTTGGCATACCTTAATTGATGAGCGTCCGTTTAGGCGCACCTGGCATGTGCCGCATTGGCCACTCTTGCAATCGAACTTGACGCGGAGGCCAGCCTTCGAACAGACCTGGGCGATATTGTCGCCCTGCTTTGCAATGACGACCTTGTCACCCTTTTGCGGAAACGTGCACTCGACCGAGCCAGCCGGGAGCTCTTTGGCCTTTTCCTGCCGCGCGGCGAGCTTGTCCTGGCGCCTCGCAAAGTCAGCATCGCGAGCGCTCAGGCCAGCACCGCCGCTGCCGCTGTCTTTGTTTCCGCCGCCAAAGAGGCCGCCGAACAGCATGGTCGGCGAGGTGGCACGCGACACAGCGTGCACGAGAGGCCGCTGCGGGACAATTAGGCCCTCGGCGGATAGCAGCAGCGCAGCTGCGAGCGTGGTCAGGACCATGGTTGGAGGCAGAAGCCTTTCGTCTTCGTCGATCTCGGTGGACCTCGCGCGCTCGACGCTCAGTACGGCGTTTTTGAAAACTCTAGGAGAGAGACACACGCTGTTAACCACGCATGTGCTCTCAACAGTGGTGCGACGCGGCGTACATGGCGCCCGAGACGAGCAGGTGCAAGCAGACCATGTAGCCGAAGAGGAAGAGTCGCGCGTGCCGATTGGCCAGGAAGAACTGTGAAAAGTTGAGCATGAGCTTCTCGGGCGCGGGCAGCTCGGCATAGCGCTGCTGCCGCTCGCGCTGGTGGAACGCGGCGAACGGGTTCACCTTCTCTTCGTACATCTTTTGGTACCGGCCCTCGGTAGCCTGCTCCTCAATCGAATTCCGACCGATTGGGGTGGCAGCCAAGCTGTCCCTCGAGTGACCGGCTGCGGCGACCGTCGACTGCAGGAACTTGACCTTCTCGTACAGCTTGAGGTTGTCCGCCTGCAGCCGGCGCGCCTCAGCCTGGTGCCCGTGCGAGATTGCGGCGAGCTTCGCCATCTCGACCTCGAGATCTTGCACCTGGCGCCGAGCTCGCTCCCGCTGACCACACACAAGCTTGAAGGCGTCGTCCGCGCTCGACGAGGCGATCGGCTCAAGCCCGAAGGCACCCGCGCCCGCGGCGGCGCTCGTGCCGCCCCCGGGCGTCGTCCCGGGCGTCACGGGCGTCGCGGGAGCCATCGCAGACACTCTGTACCGGTCGCTGCCGCCGTCGACGCCGTACCGGTACGACGCGTCGCTGCCGCTTAGCAGCACTGCTGACAGCGCCGCGCCGCCGCCGCCGCCGCCGCCGCCGCCGCCGCCGCCGCCGCCCGGGACGGCGCCCATCGCGGTGCTGTTGCCGCTCGCCATGCTGGTGCAGCTACTCCGATGCTGCTGCACCCACCGATCCTCGAGCTCCGCGAGCCTGGCGGCTTGCTGGCGCAGCAGCTCGGCTTGCTTCGCTTCGGTCAGCCGAGCCCGGTGAAGCTCAGCCTCCACATCAGCGAGCTGCGACCGGTGGAGGGAGAGCTCCGCCTGCAGCCGCTGCGCATTGGCCGCGTGCAGCGCGTTCATCGAGCGTGCGCCCTCGCCCGCACCGCCCACGGCCGCCGCCGTGGCATCGTCGCGGTTCGTGACGCCCGCTGCCGCAAGGAGCTCCGCCGCCGTAGCCGTACTGAGCGCCGCCGCCGCCGCACCCGGCGCGCCGACGCTCGAGTCGGCGCCGTACTGAGCGCCCGCCGCGAGCTGCTGCTGCTGCGCCCGCAGCGCCGTACTGAGCGCCTCGCTCGCCACCTGATTCGCCTCCTGCGCCGCGCGCTGCTCAGCCTCGTGCGCCGCACGCTGTGCCGCGTCGCACTGCGCCTCGAGGCGCGCGAGCACGCCTCATCAGTGGTCATAAAGGGCAATCAATGGCAATCAATGGCAATCAAGGGTTCTCAAGGGAGATCGCACCTGCGCCTCGAGGCTCGCGACCTTGGCCTCGAGGGCGCGCCGTGCTGAGCGCTCGCGCTGTAGGTCCTCCTCCAAAGTCGCGAGGTGGCGCTCGGCGGCGGAGAGCTGTGCCGACGTCTTGGCCAGCTGGAGCTCCTTGTGCGACAGCTGCCCTTCGAGGCGTCCCACAGCCGCTTGCGCCGCTGCCATGTCCGCCGCCGCCCTCTCTGCAGCCGCCACCGCGGCGGCGCCACTAGGGGAGGCATGGCTGGCGCGGAGCTGCTCCTCGAGGGCGGCGCGCTGCTTCTCGGTGGCGAGCTGCGTCGCCGTCGCGCGCTCGAGCTCCACGCGCAGCACCTCCATCTCGGCCCCCGCGGCCTCCTGCACCTGCTCGAAGCTCGAGCGCATCTCGAACAGAGCTTCCTGCGCTTGCTGGTGCGAGCGTGCCGCCTCGCGCGCCTCATCCTGCGCGCGGAGCAGCTTGGCGGCATTCGCCTGCTCGCGCTCGCGGTACTGCTCCGCCGCCGCGCTCGCCTGCTCTTTCCACGCCGCCTCGCGTGCCGCGAGGGCGGCCTCGAGCGCCTCGCTCGCCACGGTCTCGCTCTTGCTGTCCACCTCGCGCAGCTGCCGCTCGAGCCGCCGAATGGTCGCCTCTTGGTTCTTGAGCGAGGTGAACTCGCGGTCGTAGTCGGCGATCTGCTGGCGCAGGCCCTCCACCTCGACCGCCTCCGCCGCCAGCCGGCGTACCTCGCTGCTCACCTCTCGCAGCAGCGGCACCGGGTCCGGAGCGTCGTCGAGCGAGCGGTAGAGCGAGAGGAAGGCGGTCTCCGCCGAGCTCTGACGCCGGGTGAGCGCATCCACTTCCGCCTGGAAGGCGCGGATCACGGAGCCAATCTGCGCAGGGCGCTCCTCCGCCGCGACCGCGCGGAACTGGCGGATGACCTCCTTGAGAGCATCGCGGCCCTCGGCCGAACGCTCCTGGTTGTCGGCGATCTCGAGGCCCTGCTGGTCGAGGGCAATGTGGCGCTCCGCGGAGAGGTCCGCGCGCGTCCACACCGCGATTGCCGCCTCCAGCTTGGCGACGACGGGAGGCGGTGCCGTCTTCATGACCAGGAACTTGAAGTGCCCACTACAGCGTGTCGAATTTCCTGACGAAATCGTGCACATGCAACATGTTCCGAAGCGGTTGAGAACCCTGTTCACGCTCGACACTCGCACGACCAATGGCGAAGAAGGGCAAGAAGAGGCGCGCGACCATTGATGGCCTGGAGGAGAGCGACGACGAGGGCTCGCCGGCGCCGCAGCAACAGCGTCGCGGCCCACCTGTAGCGGAAACATCCGGGTGGCTCCGCGGCACCGTGCCGAACGACGAGTGGCAGACCACGCGCCGCACTTGGGAGGCAGTGGCGCCCCACTTTGACAAGTGGCGTGGCCAGCGCGTGTGGATGCCATTCTACTATGACGGCGCGTGCGCGGAGCATCTGCGTGCCTTGGGCTTTGCGAACGTGGTGCACGATGATCAGGACTTTTTCGTGCGCGTGCGCGACAAGAAGTTTATGGCGTCGATCGACTTGATCTGGGACAACCCACCGTACACAACGCCCGACATGAAGGAGCGTGTGCTGCGCGCGCTCGCCGCAAGTGGGAAGCCATTCGCCATGCTGCTGCCGATCTCGATTCTCCACGTCGCCTTCGTTCGTGACGTCGTCGACATGGCGCACGTACAGGCCATCGTGCCTCGGCGGGCTTGGGTGAAGAAGCGAGGCACGGAGGACAAGGAGCTGCCATTCAAGTACCTGTGCTGGTTCTGCTTCAAGGCCAAGCTCGCACGTGACCTACTCTTTGCCGAGGACGAGGACGGCGCCGATGGCGATTGATGCATGGAGAGCGTTGACGAACCCTGAGGTTTAAGGGTAGGGCGAAAGTGGAGCGACGGATCGCAGTTATAGCTAGTTATACACTCCGTTTGAAATACACAATGTAACAATCTCGTGGGAGTGAGACGGTCCCTCGCGCCTCGCACGGTGTGCCGCGTGCTGCCGCGCGCTCGGAGTCCACTCTCCACAGAGCCTCTAACAGTAACACAGCGTCAGAGCCGGTCAGGGCGCTCAGGTGCGGACGACCGCGAGGCTCGAGCCTCGAGGGAGTCGATCCGCCGTTCGCGCGTGCGGCGGATTCGTCAATGGGCTCAATGCCTTCAGAGGCACACAGGCTGCATCGATGCCTGAAAACTCTAAACTCTAAACTCACAGTCTAAGCTAAGTGCTGCACACAAACGAAAGGGAACCTAGTGTTCCCGTGGGTCCGATTCATGTCCAGTCGATTGTGTACAGGGGCTCGCACCCGGACGCCACGCCACGCCAGGAACTGGCGGACCAGATGGCCCAGGTAGTTGCAAAGAATGCGGATCACCACGCCAGGCACTGGCAGACCGGATGACCCAGGTAGTTGCAATGGGAAGTCCATCCCATGGCGACTGCGACGCTGAGCGAGCAGTCCTCATCCTCGCCGCCGCCGTTGCACACGATGACATCTTCGCTTGCGTGGTCATACCAAATCTCGCGTGCAAAGTGTGCGAAGCCCACCTCTTGCGGGGGCAGGTGAGGCACCGGATCATTCCAGTGAGTGACGCGCAGCCAGCCAGGGAAGTAGGCGCCATGCCAGCGGGCAAAGGCCGCGTCGCCCGTCCGGGGCTGTCCGAAGGTGTACACGTACGGCTCGAGCGGCAAGTTGCGCACGAGCCGCAAGCTCACCGCCGCGTGCGCCGCCATGGCCGCCCCGAGGGAGTGCCCAGTGAGCGCAATGGTCCGATTTGGATAGAGCTCGAGCAGAGCGAAGATCGACGCTTCGACCCCCGGCTGCAGGCTCCAGTAGGCGTCGAGGAATCCCTTGTGAACGTAGCATTCGTCGCAACCGAGCTCCGCGTACGCTTGCGTCTTCAACACGTCCAAGTTGGTCACCCAATCCTGCACCGACAGGGATCCTCGAAAGACGGCCACGATCTGGTCCAGCTCAGCATCGTAGCCGACGTAGGCCGAATGCCCATCGTTGTCGGTCACGTTGATGCCGTGGAGGCTCACATTCGCCGAGCACGCGGTGCAATTCCACGCACGCACCGGCCCGGCGTCGCACTGGCTCGCGGCGTTCAAGGCGAGCATTCGGAGTGCGAGATTATCGTTGTAGCCCACAGACTCCCGGGTCGGCTGCTCCTTGCACCCGCACGCGCCCTCCAGGGAGTTGCGGCATCCGGCGGTGCATGCACTGGTATTGCAGCAATGCGATTCGAAGTTGGAGTTGCAGCAATACTGCCCGTGGCCGCGAGTCCCGCATGGCTCATCGGCAAACCAATTGTGGCACGTCGTCGTCGTCGTCGTCGTCGTCGTCGTCGTCGTCGTCGTCGTCGTCAGCTTTCCGCCCTTGGGGACGGTGCAGCAGCCGTCGGGATTGCCCGAGAAGGGCGAGCAGACGCAGTCGTCCAGATCCTCAACCCTTGGCTCTTCGGCCACATCCTCGACTATCGGCCGCAAGAGCGTGAGCGATGACACGAGCGGTGCCAACGCAAGGTAAAGCGCACACCTCATTCTTTGACCTTCTTGAGATGGGCTCGCGTTCTCCTCACCGGGTCAGTCGAGAAGAACTTGTCATCACAAAAAGTGCCGAAACTCAAGGTACTTGAGATGGCTCTCTGTGAAGTACATGCGCTCTTGAACGACATGCGCGATGCGGCATCAAAAACCTTGTACCGGTAGATCTGGGGCAGAGATTTTTCGCGCACGAGCACAGACAAGTGACAGTCGGACCGACGCGACCGGCTTACAGAAAGCTTGGGTAGCCTGTCGCGCCATGTGGAACGTGGACCTCCACAACGGGCGAGAGCAGCTCGACCTGATGCGCTCGCCAATCGATGAGTGCGGCCGACGCGGCCCGTTGCTGACGTCGTGCATGCCACAGCAATGGAAGGGCACTTCTCACGAGCCGCCAGCAGACTTTCTGGCCGCGTGCGTGCACATTGTGCATTATCTGAGCTGCTCGCCCAGCTCAATGGCCGGTCTTTCTTGGATGACGCAACGCCATCTCGCGGTGCCCTCTCGCACCTACGCGCACACATTCATTCGATTGGATGCCGATCCAAGCAAACTAGAACAGGTCCCGGCCGGATGGTGTGAGCTTATTCCGCGCGGCGCTGGCGAGCCCTACATTGACGCCATGGTGCTCGTCGACCGTGGCGCAGAACTGGTGATGGCCACACCCGTTGGTGCCACGATGTTTGGGCACCCGTTCGTCGGTCCTCATGTCCGAGGGTACTCATTCCGGCGCGCGCGCCTCATCGTCACGCGTGATCAGCTCTTCGCCCAGGGGGGCATGCGTCCCGCAAGCGACATCGAGTTTTGCGATGATATGGAATTTGTCCACGTCGCACCTACAGCTCCTCCTCCCGTTGCCCTCGCTCCTCAACGAGCGGTGTCATCGAGAGACGAGCGACCATCTGGATCCATGCCGGTATCTGCTGGCACGAGCAGGTCAGGCGGCGCGGGTCCATCTGAAGCTGGGCCGGCTTGCGGTTCTCCCTCGTGGACCAAGCGCCGTTCGGGGGGGCAGGGCGGTGGTCAGGGCAGCAAGGCGCCTGCAGCCTGGGCGCCTGCGAAGCCTCTGTTCAAGAACAAGATAGTGCTGTGACCTCGCTGTTAGTGCGCGGCCCCCCCCCCCCCACGCGCCACGGGCCGGCGTTGTCTGTTGACTATAGGACACGCCGGGACACGCGGGAGTGCCGCCTCTCGGAGCGGCCAGTGTACTCTCACTCTGGACAATGCTCAGTGGACCAGACGAGACAGGACTCAGGTCACAGGGATTTCGGCCGCGATCGAAAATGAATCGCACGGGTTGCGATTGCGGGGAGCCGGGAGGAGCAGGAGACGAGACAAATGAACAGAGATGAGTTCGGCGATGCCGATTGTCGTGGACGGGACGTCGCACGTTACAGGCGCTAACTCCGGCAAGCGAAAGCGCGTAAGACAGTGCAAAGTCTCATTGTTACAATGATTCAATCCGTTCGTAATGTCGGTTTTCGAGGTCCTCGGCAAGCGAAAGCGCGTAAGACAGTGCAAAGTCTCATTGTTACAATGATTCAATCCGTTCGTAATTTCGGTTTTCGAGGTCGTGGACGGTCGTAAGTCTACGACGAGTCTAGCGGTGTCGTGATGTGAGATGTCCGGTCAGCGGTCTCATACCGAGTGCAACGCAACGAGACGCTTACGCGAACGGTCGAGTACTCCAGCGCCGGCGGGGCGCGTGACTCGATGTACCTCACCACCGAGCCGAACTACAAGAAGTGAAAATTAGCGCCAATGCACCACGGCACAAGGCCCAGTGTCACGCCCTCCGCGACTGAAAGCGTCGTCACGAGCAAGTCAACCGCGATGCGCGTTAAACATGCCCGTCAAACCGTCTGAGAGCATATCAGCATCTGCTACATTCCCCATAAAGCCACATTCACTTCCCCACCTGCTTTGCGAACTCGTCGTAGTGCGGATTGGCCAGCCCCTTGGCCTCTTCGGCGAGGGCCGCGGCTTCCCACTCCAACATTCCAGGGTCTGCGAGCATCGCCTCGAAATAGGCAACAGCGAGCGGGTCCGACAGAACGATGCCATAACTACAGAAGCGCCACACCACGGGTGAAAAGAAGGCATCCGCGGCACTAAAGCGTCCGAAGAGGTACGGCCCGGCCTCCATGCCTGTGGCCTGGCACCCAAAGTCTCGGCGCGCCGTCGCCCAGATGTCTTCGATGCGCCGGATGTTGGACACTACGTCTTCGGCCAATCTCGCGGTGACGGTGACGTCGGGGACGGAGCGGTGCTTGATGTTCATCGGGCACGCGGCACGCAGTGGCCCGAAGCCCGAGTGCATCTCGGCGGCGAGACAGCGCGCACGGGCGCGCGCGGCGCGGTCCAACGGCCAGATGCCTGCCGAGGGGAAGAGCTCATGAGCATATTCGACGATCGCGAGCGAATCCCACACGGTGAGCTTCGCGTGGACATCGTTCAGGACGGGGACGAGGCCCGAGGGCGAGTAGCCGCCATGGACGGCGAAGTTGACGCCCTTGCCGAAGACTTGGACGACGCGCGTCGTGAACGGGATGCCGCCATTGCGCAGAGCGATCCAAGGGCGCAAAGACCACGAGGAATAGTTTTGTGATCCGACGATGAGCTCCAGAGAGGGCGTCATCGAAGGCGGCGGCGTCGGCGGCGTCGGCGGCGGCGGCGGCGTCGCCTCGGCTGGAGAGGGTGGCGACGCTGCTCCCACTGGCGCTGGAGCCTCCTCAAACACCGCCACGTGCGCCGATGCGTCGCCTTCGCGCACAAAGCCCCGAAACATGCCCTTTGTATTGAAGGGCATGGCGAGGTTGCCGCTGGCGTCTACGGCGATCACGCCGCCGTCGCCTGGCGCGAGTGCGCGATGCACGAGCTCATCGCACGCCGCGTCGAGTGAGACGCCCATGGCGACGCGCGTCCCGATGGCGCCGCACACGGCATGACGCAGGAACTGCTCTCCGCGGCCGGTGCCCGAGACCGCGCAGAACGCGCTCGCGTGCGTCCCCGCGCCGATGACTGGGCTGTCGCCGATGCGGCCCACCATCTTGTTGGTCATGCCGCCCGTCGAGGTGGCCGCCGCGAGGTGTCCGTGCGAGTCGACGGCAACCGCACCCACCGTCCCGGTCCGCAGCGGAGGTTCGCCTGTCGGAGGTGGCTCACAGTCAGTTCCTCGACTGCCGCTCCCGTGATCTTGGCTCACCACGTCCTCACGTTTGGCGTCTGCGAGCTGCTGGAGACGCTCGGCGGTGTCAAACCAACCCGCGGGCTGCTGTTCAAGCCCCTGCTGCGCGAGCCACGCGTCGCAGTCGGCCAGAGCCACGTGCCGCGTGCGGTCCATGACCGCACGGGCACCTTTGATTGGGTGTCGTGTCGTGCGCAAGCCGAGGACGGCGCCGGCGGCGCATGTGCGGCCATCTTGCATCGATGCCTCCATGCGGTGCGTCCCGTCCTCGCAAAACACGGAGCCGCGGCCCGCGTTGAACAGCTCGCAGTCTTCGAGCACGCACACAGCCGCCTCCACCGCGTCGAGGGCGGCACCACCGCTCGCGAGAATCGCGCGACCAGCTTCGAGCGCGGCAGCTAGTGCAGCGGTGTAAGCATGAACGCCGTGGCGCTCGACTGCACTCGAGATGACGCCCGCGCCGCCGTGGACTGCGATCGTGAAGGGGGGCATTATTGCGCCGACCCTCTGTGCGATGGCGATGCCGAAGGCCAGCTGTGAGAAAAGCTCTCCTCCCCGTTTCCCCACAATGGTGCCGGCCCGGCTTGGGCGCCGGACACTCGCGTGGGAGCCCCCATTCACGATGAGAAAGGAGGGGCTGCGATGAAAGCGGCGCGGTAAGACGTAAGAGCGATGGTTCGCGACGAAATTGTATGACAGACACCCTGCCTGAGACAACACATTCCTAGTCGTGCTCCCCAGGCCTTTACGTTTCCCCACAGAGCGGGGGAGTTGCGTGGATTGGGAGATGCCCCTTGATTAGGGAAGTAATTGCGCCTTTTCTACCGGCCCACATGCAGGTATTCGTCGACGACGCAGCAGCGCCACCTCGCACACATGCATCGAGCTCTCGCAAAGTTCTCAAAACGCTCGCACCCAACGTGCAAGGGCAACAACAAGCTGCCTCCAAGGCCTCTCCCGCGGAGTCGGCGACGGCAGCGGCTGTGAGCGACGAGCTCTTCGAGAACCGCGCGTTGCTTCATCGCGTGCTGCGGGAAAAGCAGCAGCTGCTCGCGCGCTGCACGCAGCAGGAGGTCGCTCTGCGCGCCGCAGCTGCCCGCGAGAGTGCGCTCACGGCAGAGCTGGCCGAAATGGAGAGCACCATTGCTGGCCTCGCGGCGGCGAATGCGGCTAACACGCGGCGGCCCGTCAATCATCTTGCCATGGCAGCGGCTCCCACCAAGCAGGACGAGGCTCCGGCGCCGGCTGCCCTTCACCCTCCATCGCCACTGCCGGTGGAGACGCTCGCCGCTGCTGCCCACGCTGCGGCTGCCCACGCCGTGGCCGCACGTGAGGCACAGGCACAGGAGGCGATCGAGCGCCAGGCACGGGAGGCGGTCGAGCGCGCTCTGCTCGCCCGAAGCCGCGAGTGTGAGGAGCTTGAGCTGCGCGCGCGCTTCAAGGAGGCACAGTTAGAGCACCAGCTCTCCCAAGTCGCCAGGCGCGAGAAGGAGCTCTCCTCGTACTGTCGGCAAGCGGCTCAGCAGCCGCAGCATCCGCCGCTGATGCTGTCGCCCGCCGCGATGTCGCCTAGCCTTTCGGAGCCAGTCGATATGATTGCCGCAGCGATCGCCACCGCAGCTGCGGCCTTTCTCAGCGCAGCTCCGCCGCCACCGTCAGACGCGATGCCAGAAGCGGCGGCCGCGCCAGCGCCGCTACCGCTACCGCCGCCGCCGCCGCCGCCGCCACATGCGAGCAGCCTTGCCGTGCACCGACCAGGCGCCGTGCCGAGCATCCCCGCGTGGCGGCAGGGGCAGCGGAGGGCGAGCGCGCCTGCCGCGATGAGCTCGGGCTCATCTGGCACGCGCGCCCTCGCGAGCCCGAACCGTCAAGCCTCGATCTCGGCGATGAGCTCGGGCTCATCTGGTCGCATGCCTCCCTCGGGCTCATGCTGGTCGCATGCTTCATCCATCGACTCGCTACCGCCCTCCCTCTCCGCGGGTTCGCATCCCTCTTCGCGCCCATCCTCGCACCCCTCCTCAAGGACCACTTCGCCCTCGCGCCCAGCCACCACACGCCCAGGCTCTCTCCCGTGCTCGCGCGCGCCGTCGCCCGGCGCCTCGCGCCTACCGTCGCCCATGCACTCGGCGCGCCTGCCCTCGCCTGCCCGCCCGGCCTCGCCCGCAGGCACGGGCCTGAGCATGGGCCTGTGCAGCGCCGTCGTGGGCCCCACCACCTCCGCCTCGTCGCTCCGATCGGACTTGCGCCGACTGCAGCTGCTCGAGCGCGAAGCAGCCAGGCAGCAGTGGCTGCCGCCGCCGCGGCGCGAAGGCCGTGCGTGTGTGTCGACTACCGCGAGCACCGCCGTACCGAGCGCCGTACCGAGCGCCGTACCGAGCGCCGTACCGAGCGCCCCGCTGCTCGCTCACCCGCACGCGCGCCGCGGTCTGAACGCCAGCCTCCACGCTTCCTCCCAGAGCGCCGGCCCGAGCGCCGGCCCGAGCGCCGGCCCGAGCGCCGGCCCGAGCGCCGGCCCGAGCGCCGGCCCGAGCGTCGTCCATGTTCCCAACAGCCGCAGCCCGTCGGTCGAGTCGAGTCCCCGCGCCCGCCCACTCACCTCTCGTGAGCTTCAAGTCCCCGCGCCTTTCGACCTTCATGCGGAGGCGCGCCATCCCGAGCGCGTCGTCCCGAGCGACCACGTACCACCACGACCGGCGGCGACAGCGTCGGCGGCGGAGGAGGCGGGGATTCTGGACACGCCAAGCTCGGCAGCGGCCCTCGCCAAGATCCCGAGTGACGTGCTGGCGATGGTGGCTCGTGCCGTGGGCCACCAACTCGAAAAGGAGGAGGCCGATGTGTTGGCGATCGTGGCACGGGTGGTGGGTCAACAGATTGGCGTCGAGAAGCACGCTGGCCATCAGATGGACCTCGAGAAGCACGCTGGCCATCTCGAACGAGAGGCCGAAGCAGAGGCCATGGCAGCGGCCGACGTGGCGGCGGAAGAGGCGGCGGACGCGGCGGCGGCGGCGGTGGCCGGCGAGCGGGCGGTGGCGCCGGCTGCTCCAGACAAGATGAAACCACCACCACCACCCGTCGCCCTCGACTACGCGCGTGCTCAGCCCGTGCCTCCCGCCTGGCGGAGCTCAAGGCAAGCACGCTGACGTTGCGGCTGGAGATCTCTCGAGCGTGAGCCAAAGAAGCCCCTGATGAGGGAGGCAATCAAGGATGCTGAAGTCGCGGCTATGATCTCTCGAGCGTAAGACCACGCGCCGGTGGGGGAGGGGATTTTGAGATTGGGGGGGAGGCAATTCAGAGATGGCGGCGCGAGGGGCTCCATGGGACCGTGCACATGAGCATGCGTGTGGCGTGAGCGTTGCATGGACCCGAAACCGATCACCGACAAAAGTGCTCGGCGGCCGGGTTTCGGTTTGCCCGTGATCCGACCAAGAAGCAAGATTGGAGTCGTGAAGGCTCGGTGGTGTGATCACATGATCTTCTTACCTGGTATCGTCAGCCGGTCAGCGCAAGTGATAGCCGGGCTCTTAGTCTTTTTGTGGAGGGTTGACTCGGTCGGACGCGATCGCGACCCTTGCTAGGATCGCGACCATTTCGCGACCATCCGATCCGAATTGGAAATCGTCTAATATATTACTTATTAGTCATCACCCGCGCTGACGCCCGGCGCGGTCGCTCGCTCGGCTCGCGGACGATCAACGATGCGGCTGATATGCTCTCAAGGGCTGAACGGAATGATTGTTCTAACAGTTCATTCCAGGAATGCTGCAGCGCACGATACCGCAGCGCGCAAACATGATCATGGTTCATCGAACGAGGTGAGGACGAGCGTGAGAAACTGAGATCCGGCCGCGGGGCCGCCGCGTCCACAGGGCCTGTGCCCTGTGCCAGCATATTGACCCTAGGCGACCGGACCCGACCCCCCGAGCCGAAGATTGAGAGTCGAAGGGTCACACTGGAGTGTCAGACACTAAACATGCGGGAAAAGGTTCGTCGAAGTTTCATCACTGACCTCGCAGGGTTTCGTCATCTCTTTATTAGGCAACCAGTGGGTTTCGTCACTAGGGCTACCGGCAGTAAATCTCCGTACTATATAGCGCCGGTTACGATAACGAACGAAACCATAAACACATACGACCCAGTAGACTACGTAAAATAATCAACGAATGCCACTTGTGCGCATGACCTATGAGCATGTCCATGCGGCCTCTCGGGTGTGTGTAACCGCGACACGTATGCAGGCTAAGTATGCACACCGCGGGCCCTCCCCGCAGCCGATCGAGCCGATCACGCCTGACGACATCTACATGCAGGATCCCTGAGTAGGCATGTCATGTTCCCACAAGTACACCGGTCACCACGGGCGCTCCCCGCGGCGATTCACGCCTGACGACGACATCTACACATAGGAACCAGGATCCTTGACGTAGGCATGTGGCTGACACGTCGACGACGCTTGTTGCCAAGTCATGTGTCTACATGTACACCGCGGGCCCTTCCCGCGGCGATCACGCCTGCCGATACCTACACCGCGGCAGGCCCTCCCCACGCTCACAGCCAGCCCGCGTCTCACGCCTGGCATCTCAGAGCTCCCACTCTCCAAAGCAGGTTGGCGGTTTAGTGGCGGCTGGCCACGTAATGCCATCCAGCCCTGGGGCTATTTCAAGGCATATCTCGGGGCTATTTCTCCTTCAGAGAGGCCACGTCTGACGACGAGGGCGTCACGGGAATGATCGGGGGATCGTCCAGGGGAAGACCATACGAGGCCATCCACGGGTGCTGCAGCGCCTCCGCCGCAGTCGGGCGCACGTTGGGGTCGAGGGTCAGAAGCGTCTCGGCGAAGAGACTGAAGGACAGCACGTCGCCGAATATGGAGGGATCGAGATGTTGGGCGAGTAGCTCGGGCAGCGTCATGTTGGGCTCGCTGCGCAGCAGATAGGTGCCCGGGGCGGTGGCAGGAGGGTCGACCTCGTACACGTAGCCCGAGCCGGAGAAGTAGATGGATCCGAGTGGCCCTTCCATCATCCATGGTGGGAAGGGCCCGCGGGTAGCCTTGTGGGCCGCGAGGACGAGGTCCGTCGACGCGAACTGGAAGGGCAAGAAGCCGAACGCGAGTTCGATGGCCACGCAGCCGAGGGACCACACGTCGATCTTGGGCGTCCAGCTGAGGCCGAGGATCACCTCGGGCGCGCGGTACCAGCGGCTCTGCAGGGCGGGTGGGTAGCGCATTGCACGTGAGGACCACCGAGCCGAGGCAATCGGGAGGCACTCAGGGGGTACTTGGGAGGCAATCACCTGCAGGTAGGACATGTGGGCGTCGTACGTGAGGACGACCGAGCCGAAGTCGATGAGCTTAAAGATGCGACGTTCCGCGTTGACGATGCAGATGTTGGCCGTCTTGACGTCGCAGTGCGTGATGCCGAGGGAGGCAAGGAAGGCGAGCGCGTCGAGCATCTGGATGGAGAGGGCCCCGATCGAGCCCGCGTGCCAGTACTCAGCGCGCGCGCACGGGCCAAGTGTCTCGAGGTGCATGTAGTGCGCCAAGACGGACGCGTTGAGGCGCTCGTACACGAGAAAGAGGTGCTCGCGGTAGTAGAAGCAGTCGAGCAGCCGGACAATGTGCCGGCGGCCGTGTGGGTCATGCAGCCGGATCAGAGCTTGAATCCGGGCCTCGCCCAGCCCGGCATCCACCTTCTCCTTGTCGTTCTTCAGGCACTTGAGTGCTACGGGCCGGTTCTCGGCGCCGTCGTGCACGGCGCGGAAGACGGTGGCAAAGGAGCCCGAGCCGAGGATCCCGTCGACCGTGTAGCTGCGAGGTTAGAAGGGCGGCGGCAAGCAGACGGGATGAAGCCACGCGGCATGGAGACAGGGCGGGGTGAGGTGGAGCGCGCCTCGCGGGCATCGTTGCGAGGTGGCACGGTGCCTCGGGCAATCAGGGCGAGACGGGAGAGGGGCGCACTTGAAGCCGACGGTCTCGTTCGGGCTGGGAAGGAAGTCGGGATTGGGCTCCATGCCGTTCAAGTTCGGATTGAAGATGGTCGGGATGGACATCATCACGCACTGCTGGAGGAGCTCCGGCGGAGCCGAGGGCACATGCGATACTACAAGATGTTGAGCCGCCGCCTGCGAGCCTCGGCGTTCGCGCAACGCCGCGCTCGACGCGGCGTGAGAGACGAGCACGCGACTGGGCGCACACACAACCAGACCGCGCGTGTCAGGGGCTGCTGGGGGTACGAGGCGCGTGCTGGCGGGTCCGTACTTGAGGATCGGAATGCGTTGCGGAGGCGCCCTTGTTGGCTGCGGCAGCTGCTCCTCGAGAGGAGTGACAGGCACCGTCCAGATCAGGTCTTCTGGCAGCGTGAGGTCCGTCAATCCGGTGCGGCGCATCGTGTCTCTGTTTGCGACGAAAGGCGGCGCTGCGTCAGGAGAATGAAACTCGTTCGTGCGCTGCATAGCGCGAGATGATTGCAACCATCAAAATTCCTCAAATTAGAAGCAGAATTCCGCATCATCGGATGTTGTTTTCCCACCAAAACTTGTTTTCATGTCGCCTTTCTTTCTACATTCATTAACTAACTGCCTTCATTCTGGTGCCTTCATTTCGGGGGTTTTCTTGCATAATTGTTGTGTGAGTTTCGGAGAAATTACCGTACAAGTGCGAAGTATCAAGTTATCGTTAAAGGTCTCAATGCAGTAGGCGCCATGACCAGCCGTCTCTCGCCTCGCCTTCGACCGGCGTCGCGTCGCGCGCCAGATTCGCGGTCGGCCGACGGACGGGTACATTATACAGCGCCAGGGCAAGGCGGATCCCTTGCGCTCGCGCTAAGTTGGGCTTGCACCGACCCTCAGACGACCTGTCCGCCGCCGTTCACGGCGCTCATCACGGCGCCAGTTGCGGCATCCTGAGCACGAGTACGCCCGTCTTCTTGCTGAATTTGGCCACGCTCGCCGCGTCATCAATCCGCGCGGGCAACGCGACGGTGAGCGGTGCGTACGCTAAGCCGTCTACTGTGCTCAGCAGCACCTCGTGCGCGGAGATTTCGAGCTCGAGCTGGCTCATCGCGCGCAGAAGAGGGAGCTGCACTGTGAGCACCAGCTGACCATCCTCCGCGCGCTCCACAGTGTGAACGGGCGTCGGCAACCCCGAGGCGGCGCCACCGGGTGCGTCCACCGGCGGCGGCGGCGGCGGTGGCGGCGGCGGCGGCGGCGGCGGCGGCTGCGTCGGTGCAAGTGGAGCAGGCTCGTTCACACTGCCTTGTTCACACTGCCTTGGAGCAGGCTCGTTCTTGCCTTGGGTGCTGGCAGCGCTTGTCATGTGGATGGCGAAGCGCGTGTCGAGGTCGTCATACGGGTCGCCGTCTCCTGCCACCGGCGTTGCCGCCAGCCCTGCTTCTGATCGGTGAGCTTCAGCTGCTGCTGCCGCTGGCGGTGCGGCGGCCACTTCGTCGACCTCGGCCTCAGGCGACGTCATCTCGTCTGACTTGGGCTCCTCGGGCGCCGCACCCGTGGCCATCTGCACCGTACGCCGCAGCGCCTCCTCGCGGTACGCGAGCGCGCTGCTGCAGCCCGAGGCGGATGTCGCCGCCGCCACAGCCGCCGACCGCCGCCCCTCGGCCAGCGTCGCACGCTGGCGTCGCTCCTCCTCGACCTTCTGGGCGCGCATGACGACGAGCTCTTCGGCGGTGAGGAGCTTATCTTTGGGTGCCTCGAGCCCGACCATCTTCTGATGCGCCTGCTGGCATGCCGCCGTCAGCTCCTCGTTCGTCGGATCCAGATGGTAGCCCTGCTTGAAGGCGGCATACGCCTTCGTGTAATTCTTGAGGCGCATGAGCACAGTCCCGTGCCGGAAGTGAGCCTTGGGCCAATCGGGCGCAGCACGCAGAGCCTGCTCCGCGTCGGTGAGTGCACTGCGCTCGTCGCCGAGCGCCAGGTGCGCCATGCATCGGTTGGCCAGCAGCTGCGCGCTGCGGGTGCTCTGCAGCTTGCCTGGGTATTTTGGCTCGGGCAGCTCGTAAGCCAGCTTGAGGGCAACACCATACTTTTTGACCGCGAGTTTGTAGTCACCCTTCTTGAAGGCGTCGTTGGCCACTTGCTTGGCCGCGTCAGCGGCGGCCTCGAGGGCGGACATTGTGAAGGTCGGGGCCGTTGTACAAACGTTCCAGACGTTTCGGAACTCGATTTCCATTCAAAACCACCGGTGGGAGCCGGACACACACCGCATGAACCTCAGAACCGAACCGACACGCGCGCACGCGCGCACAGCCACGAACGAAGATATGTGTGAATGTAAAGTGTGCTTGACTTGACTTGTGTTCCGCTCGTGGCAGCGAAGATTTTGCTGCCACAGCAGCAGGAAGGTCTCGCACCGGGCCTGGTGCGAGAACATACGTGAACCATCACCGCCTCTTGGGTAAGGCTCATCACAAATACCATTCATCACCGCCGTTCAGCCTTCACCAACATTTCTGCATGGACTCCACTCGCGACCAGCGCTCCCGCTCGCTGTCGGACACTTTCTTGAGCCGCCTCCGTGAGGCTGAGCAGCGCGACACCGAGCAGAACCGCGGCGTCATGCATCACCTCGCCGCCATGCACGCACTGGACATGGAGGTCCTCGACGGCATCGAGGACCGTGGCGAGGATTCGAGCGTGGTGATGCCCTCAGTCGACGAGATCCGTCAGCTCATAAAGCTCGCCTGGGCCGGCAGCAGCCTGCTCCGGCGAGCCAAGCACGATAGCTTCACCTCGTGTGAAGGCGACTTTGCCATGCGCCCCATCGACGCGATTGATCAGGAGACCTTCGAGAAGTTCATGATGGTAGTGCAGCACCCCGCAGAGATGAGACATGCCGGCCGGTTTCACAGCGCAGCGCAGCGCAGAGGCTGGTCGACGCTCTTCCTTTCGATCGATGCAGACCGGACGAATTCCTTGACGCTGCCCGAGCTGGCGCGCTTCCTCGAGCGCCAGCAGCGTGCGCAGGCGGTGGCCTTGGATGCCTTGAAGGAGGAGCAAAGTGGCACTCGAATCCATCTACCGCGCGACGCGGCCGCGAAAGGCAAGGGCGCGGCGGCAACGGCGGCAGCGATGGTCGCTGCTGCGGCGGCGGCGGCGGCTGGCAAGGCGCCGCCGCCAAGCGCGGCGGTTGTCATGGTCCCGCCAAAGGCACGCGAAGCTCGAGAGCGGCTCGTGCAGAACAATTTCTCGGACCAAATGGCGCGCTTGCGAGCGGCGGAGGCGGCCGAGGCGGCGCTCTCCGCAGCTGCGACGGAGGGCTTTGTAGCCGACGACCTGTTCGATCTCACGGCGAGCGTCGCTCCGCCCTTGTTCCAGTGCGTCGAAGCGCGCCTCTTCCTGTGCCGCCAGGTGCCCAACGATCCCGGCGGCCACGAGCGCAGTACTGAGCTCTACACGCACCCGCCCGCGGGTCGCGATCACGAGATTGTGATCGCAATCGACTCGTATACCCTTCCGGGCTACACCATGGTGACCAAGGAGCCGCAGAACGTGCCCAACGTGCGGCTGTGCTCGCGCTTCGACCCGGAAGAGTACGGGCACTTGGGCTACGCATTGCCCGGCGAGGCGATCCGATCGACCTTGTGCATCCCCATCTTCGCCGAGAGACCGGAGGAAGATGCTCCTGCGGGCGCACGGCCTCCCGCTGTGGGCTGCCTGCAGCTGTTCAATCGCGTGCCGCGAGGCGTCGCGTGGAATGCGGACCGTTCGACGTACGATGGGCCGGTCGAGTTCCACTCGCGTGATCTGGCGCAGGCGAGATCGTTCTGCGAGAAGCTATCTCCCGCGATCTCGGCCGGACAGCGCGTACAGCAGCGGCTCGATGCCGAGGAGGCGGTGCGAGCCGCCGAAAAGGCGCGTCGCCTCGAAGAGCTCCAGCGCCGTAAGGCGTACGTCGAGCAGCAGAATGCGTCCTTTGTCGCGCACAAGGAGCGCGCGGGGGGGCATGGGGACGAGCGCGCGGGGGGCCATGGGGACGAGCTTGTGCATGGGCATGGGCACGTGCACAAGCACGGGCGCCATGACGGGCGCGGGCACGGTCCATCGCCACCATCGCCACCGTCAGTGGCGGCTTCAGCGTCCGCGCCATCGGTCCCGGCCCCGGTCCCAGTGGCAGCTGCTCCGTCCTCGAGTGGACCAGCAACGGCAACGGCCCAGAGGCCCGCGCAGCCCAAGGCGTCGCCCAACGTGGATACGAAGCCCGTCGCCGCCGCTCAGCGGACTGCTGCTGCGCCGCCGCCCGCGCTGCCCACGCCGCCGCCCACGCCGCCAAGGAAGAGCAAGTTCGACACTCTCAAAACCACACCGAGGAAGAGCTTGAAGAAGAAGAAGAAGCCGGAGACGCAAGGTTGACGACGTTGTTTTTGCTTGCGAGAGCTGGTTTCCTTAGATTTTGTGGATCCGCAGAAGATCTGGTACAGGAATAGTAGTGGCCTGCAGACTTAGACAGCCTATAATAGAGAAAATAATAGCGATCGGTCCCGTGCGATCGTGGCGCGCATCAGCACACCAGACCCGTCCGGGTCCGCTCGTCAAGTGTCAGTGTTCACGTCACCTGACCGGGGGCTGACGGCCTGACGCTATGTATCAATCAGGTTATGAGGATCACGTGTGCAAATCCAGTTATAATCCCTCCCTCTCAACTGCCCCGCCCCCTCGCCTTCCCCCTTCCGCCCTTGGATAAAACCGCACAATCATGCTCGAACCTCGAACATGCTGTTCAGAGGTTTTCAACACACACACGTCCGAACGCGCACGCGCTGCAGTTCTGCAGCTTTATTATGATGGTACAGTGTACTCAATGCGCCTCTTTCAGGGTATCAATGCTTTCAGAACGAGTCACCGGCCCGACGGCTGCCAAAAGCACCCCGCACACTAAAACCTATCTTTCTACGCTACCAACCTACTGCGCTACTAGGTCCTATGCCGGGCCGGATGGTAACCTTGGCGAACATGCCTGGGAAAAGGTACACAAGGGTGCGTGGATGGGGACGCACGCCACAGACCAAAGGAGAACGGCCCCCAGCTTGACCGGCAGTGGTGGCAGGGGTTCGTGTCGCAGCAGTACAGGAGTGGTTCACAGGGAAACAGTTTCGGAATCGTACCAACTCGGCGCCTGGCAAGAATGGATGTATTTGCTCGTCCTGCTCGTCGGCCATCTCTCACAGGGTCATGAACGACACTTTCGGAGGTCTGCTGCTGATCGGCGAGGTCTCACTGGATTACCATCCGAAGCTCACCGGTGCGACGCATCTCACACTCCAACAATCGGCCGCCAGCTACGAAGCCATCCATCGCGAGCGAGCACGCATCTTGGCGAATGGAAAAGAAGATCGCCGGATGGTGCTACTGACTTCGAAGCACGATGCGTTATTCGACGACTTGGTTGCGCTCAGGGCACCTGGTCTCAAATTGGCCTGGTATACGCCACTCTCGCTCGAGCCGCCCAGGGGTGGCAAGCGCCAAGGAATGTTGTGCTGGTACGGCGGCCGGTGCCTCAATCGCACCGTTTACAGCCTGATTGACAGGGTGTTTGTCTACACTCAAGATGCCTTCCGAATATTCCCACGAGTCGTTCCGAAACTGGTTTGGCTTCCAGTATCCTGGGGTGGAACTGGGGCTCTCCCGCCGCCTCAGACACGGTCGGATATGCAGCGCCTGTGGGACTCTGGCGGAAGCATAGGGCGCTGCGACTACATTCTTTCGACGGGCTACCACGGTCGCGACTGGTCGGGCCTGCTCGATGCAACCGCAAATTTGATCAGCACCATGAGCAGCACCGTGAGCCGTCGAATCCCTCCTCTCCGCCTCAGCGGCGTCACGTGCCATAATCCAGCACGCTCCTTCCTCTGTCGGAATGCCGAGAGGCAATGCGCCTCCCTCGGGAAGGAGCGTTGCCAGCTGGTCCGTTCCAAGTTGTCGCGAGATGACTACATCGGGCTGCTTCAGCGCGCGTGCATCATCGTGCTTCCGGTCGATACTGAGTTCATGCATGGGCCTGGGCTCACCGGAGTGTCGGAGGCACTCTCGATGGGCAAGGTCACAGTTGCAACGGACAAGCTCGGAGCTCTCAATCGCAAGGAGTGCATCTCACAATGGGATGGCTACTTGGAAAACCAGACGACGGGCTTGATATTGCCTTCGAACACCATGAGGGAGTGGCGTGCGGTGCTCGAGTCGTACGCGACCCAACCGTCTCGATGGCTGCAACTAGAAGCTGGTGCGCGTGCACACGCCCTGCGACACTTCAGCCTCGAGGGTGTCAGTGAGCAGCTCTGGCGACAACCAACGGACCACCCACGATGCGGCTCAGGAAGCCTTCAAAGCACGAAGCACTGATTAGGAATAGCGGAGAACAGGTTCCGATCATCTCGACGTGCTGGGACGCGCGCTCCGGCTTCTATGCGAGGGCCGTCTCCCGTCACGGTTCGGACTGTTAAATAAGTCAGTCAGTCAGTTTGGTCGCGGTCCCCCCCGCGTTCACAAAACAATTTAAGAAAGGAAATGCTCGCGTTCTTCCCCTCGTGAATGTGGGCGCAGATGTTCCCGTCCGAGTAAACTATTTCACTGAGAGAGCGGCGCCTTAATAAAGCGTCACCTCGCCCTCCTCCACATCCCCGCACCCGCCCGGGCCCTTGTTCACATCACCCCAGCCAATCTGACGCTGGGCGAGATCAAACACGAGGTAGTAGTTGCGCATCGTCGTGTCGCCGATGATGAACAGGTTGCCGCCGGAGCGGATCCCGAGGCAGTACTGGCCCGCGGCGCTGGCCTGCGGCGAGCCGAGGAGCAAGTAGTCGCGTGCATGCATCTGGAGCTCAAGGCCGGCGTCGAGCTTGAGGGTGAGCGACGGGTACGCGTCCACGGCCTTGTCCGAGAGCGCGACGCACGAGTTCGCCCAAAGGGCGTCGCAAGCCTCGTACGTGCCGGGCGCGCACATGGCAGTTCCCAGGGCCTTGAGCAGTCGTGGCGGGAGCAGCAGCACATTGGTCCCGGTGTCGAGGATTGCGGCCGCGTTCACGGGCACGCTGACGTCATAGGACACGCTGCCTCGCGTGCTGACGTTGGAGCCGCCCGCGCTCCTCGACGAGACTGTGTCGTTCAGCACGAAAGCGCTGACTTGGACGCTGTGGAAGCCGGATCCAACGTCGGGTACGTACCGGACAGGCCCGGAGCTCAGGCGGGGATCGACCCCGCCGATGGTCAGAGTTCCATTCGATTTGGCGCCCGCGTTGTTCATGCACATGGCCCACACGTTCTCGCTCTTGCCCGCCGCCACGAGCTGCGCGAAGACACTCTTCTTGCCGCCACCAGTGAAACCGATCACACCGTCGATCTCTTTGAACTGGTCAAAGTTGGTCGTCTGCTTCTCAATGGCGCCCAACTCGACGCTCACGGGCCCAAGGCCGGCGAGTGACACCTGGTCGCTGTACAGCGAGCCCGAGATGGTGCAGGGCGCCGTCGGCTCCTTGAGATCACAGGTTTCGTACGTGTTTGAGAAGGTGTAAGGAAAGACGGCGGAGGAAGTCGACGATTTGCTGTGGTCGTACGGAATGTTGGGCGGCCTGAACACGCAGCCGTCACAGCCTGCGCCTTCGACGTTGAGATCACCTGAGCCACTGTCGATGCAGGCGGGCACGCTGAGGGGCGGGGTGCCCACTTGCACGAATGACCAATAGATGGCCGTAGGCCAGACAGCGCCGCCGGCCGGAATGGAGGATCCGTTTGGGTAGAGCCGAGCAGCAAGCTTTGAGCGAGGCGGCGAGTGCACGATGAGGCCGCTGAGGTGCGCCGAGTGTGGCGTGGCGCCGAGTGCGATCGCGGCGAGCCACATGGAAAGGCGGGGAACTTGCGGGGGAGCGCCGAAACGTGGGAGTTCACGTTCATGTTAAGGTAGTCCGCTCATGGTGTACATGGGGCAAAAACTGATCTCCAAAAGTACTGAAGGGATTTGAACGAAACTCAAGCCAGAGGTGTCCCACGCACTCCCATTGAGTTCTAGCTCAAAACTTTCAGAATCGAACGTGGAATTCCCATACTCTAGTTCACAAACCAGCCCAAAACCCTAATTTCGCCTAAAAAAGCAAGCGCGGGAAGTGCCCCCTGAGACTCGAACCAGCTTATTTTCACTGTTTGGCTCCAGCGTTGTCCATTCTTTCCCCACCCTCCCCCGCCCCGGGGGCCTTGGGACTCATTGATTTATGTAGGGCTGATTTCCAAAATTACCCTAATGAGTGCGAGCGGACTACCTTAATACACACAACACGTACAAAGCCCAAAAGAGAAGTTCACGTTCACGGCTCCCAGACGCCCAGAGGGCGTGGCGTGCTTCTCGATGGTATGTTGGTATTGGCCGTAGCTGCGCTCCACACGGAGGAGGTCGTCAATTTACGGATCCCGTGAGCGTCGTTGTGGCGGTCCGGTTTGAATCAAGTTTGAATTCCCGTTCACCAGTATCAAGCAACTCGCCATGCACTATACCGTCGCCCAATGTGTGCACCGCCAGCCGCCCGCAATTCCGGCCGATAACGGCTAAACATTATAACGTTCGTAACGTATTACGCAAAACCCTCCGCCGTCCTCTAACCCTTATACTACCCTAACCCCTGTGTACCGTCTATGGACGACACATAATATACATGTATATAGTTCTCTACTGTTCTCTCCAGAACGTTCTTCAACCGCCACATCGGGGTCACCGCGGGCCCCTCCCCGCGGCGATCACCGAATGACGACATCTACATGCAGGATCCCGAGTAGGCATGTGGCTGACACGTCGACGTGTTGCTGCCAAGTCATGTGTCTACATGTACACCGCGGGCCCTTCCCGCGGCGATCACGCCTGCCGATACCTACACCGCGGCAGACCCTCCCCACGCTCACAGCCAGCCCGCGTCTCACGCCTGGCATCTCAGAGCTCCCACTCTCCAAAGCAGGTTGGCGGTTTAGTGGCGGCTGGCCACGTAATGCCATCCAGCCCTCGGGGCTATTTCAAGGCATATCTCGGGGCTATTTCTCCTTCAGAGAAACCACGTCCGACGACGAGGGCGTCACGGGAATGATCGGGGGATCGTCCAGGGGAAGACCATACGAGGCCATCCACGGATGCTGCAGCGCCTCCGCCGCAGTAGGGCGTACGTTGGGGTCGAGGGTCAGAAGCGTCTCGGCGAAGAGACTGAAGGACAGCACGTCGCCGAATATGGAGGGATCGAGATGTTGGGCGAGTAGCTCGTGCAGCGTCGTATTGGGCTCGCTGCGCAGCAGATAGGTGCCCGGGGCGATGGCAGGAGGGTCGACCTCGTACACGCAACCCGAGCTGGAGAAGTAGATGGATCCGAGTGGCCCTTCCATCATCCATGGCGGGAAGGGCCCGCGGGTAGCCTTGTGGGCCGCGAGGACGAGGTCCGTCGACGCGAACTGGAAGGGCAAGAAGCCGAACGCGAGCTCGATGGCCACGCAGCCGAGGGACCACACGTCGATCTTGGGCGTCCAGCTGAGGCCGAGGATCACCTCGGGCGCGCGGTACCAGCGGCTCTGC
>Ga0210247_100230_pt1 | contig 50631 bp, 39 predicted proteins | sample ChrtobMetP3_16mM_FD_155449 | JGI IMG/M metagenome (GOLD analysis project Ga0210247, IMG submission 155449) | Chrysochromulina tobin associated microbial communities from unialgal haptophyte culture, Seattle, Washington, United States - P3_16mM | ecosystem: Host-associated > Algae > Haptophytes >... | reverse complement strand
AGGTATGAAAATGCATCAGAATGCAACCGTCTCGCATCGGAAGAATGCAGCAGCTCAAAGTGGTTGCAAAATGCGTTCGAATGCAACCAAATTGTAGAATGCAGCGCGTCTGAATGCATGCAAAAAAAATGAAATGCATATGTATGCACACGCATGCATACGAATGCACATGAATGCGTATGTTAAAAAACAACACCACTTTCGTTAAAAAACAACACTCCACCCAGGAGACCTGCCTTTACCAAGAATTCGTACACGGCTCGGAAGCGTCGATAAATCAATCCCGTCAAACGGTGACGAAACGCGGCCAAGCCCACCGAAACGCTGTGTTCATGCTATCATGCTAATCAAGAACTATGAACATCGAGATCGACTCAACTCATGCAATTTAATCATATTTAATCAAACTAAAAAGTTAGTAAATTTAACGCGGTTACGAGAGGGAGGAGTGAGGCGAGAGTCGATGAACCAACTCCCAAATCCGGGTAACGGTAAGCCCAAACGCCGTGGGCGTTCCAACGGCTGACGAACCCGCGGACAGACGAAAGATTACGAAAGAACAGAATCATCCGTCCCTTCTGATGAGCTCTTGACAATAGAGGGGTTATGGAGCCTGATTGGGAACCTTAGGGTGGGTATTACACAAATAACAGTAAAGAAACCTGTGGCTATGTAGGGGTTAGGGGTTTATTGGGGTTAGGGTGTGACGTCCTGATCTCTCGGAGTTCTTTATCCGTTTGACCTAGTTTGGTTTTAGTTTGGTATCCTTGGTGGTTTGGTGGTTTATATGTGTGGGTCCTCTAGGCTTACTGCTGTGAGAGTCAGAGTGCTTCATGCAAAATAGCAAAGCTACATGCCAGGCTCGAGCTCGACAGCACACTCGACTCCAGCCTGTCGACAGAGAAACTCGACAGAAACTCGACAGCTCGACAGCTACTCGACGCCCAGGCGCATGGAGTGTTGGAGTCAGCCTTGACAGGCTCGACAGCACCCGACAGGAACTCGACAGGCTCGACAGGCAAGGCCTCGACAGCGGGCTCGACAGCGCCTCGACGGAGCCTCGACAGCTCGACAGCTCGACAGCCAGGGCTCAAGGAGACGTATCACACCTTCGATGCAAATCGATGCTTCGATGGAGTTACGATGGAGTCGGTCAAGCGTTCCTCGCCTCAGTCAATCAATCGCCCTCACCTCACCCTTCGCTGCTTCGCTGCACCTGTGTCGCATGATACCCGGGTACATACATCATCCGCTTTGTAACCGGGCACGGGACTACACAGGTCCTGCCCGGGGCACACATACGGAGGGGCTCGGCCGCTCGGTTTCGTCAACGGCTCGGCTGACGAAACCGAGTCCCGTCACGAACGGTGACGAAACGCGGCCAAGCGCAAGCCCACCGACATCCCCGGAGGTGTTTCGTTTATGCTAATAATCGATATAAAACGGAACTTAATTGAGTTCCGTTCACATATATATGTGAACGGAACTCAAAATTAAGAAATCAACGACTCTGAACATCTAATGCCCTTGAGTTTGCGTCAAGGCGACACATGGGAGGCGTGCTCCGAGGTCCTTTAGTCCGACAAGTGAGAGGTGCCGTCCGGTGCCGTCAGTGAGGGGTCAGTACACATCAGCATCCGTCTACCGCCTCCTCCCCTAGGGCCTCCTCGCAACCCAGGGCCTCCTCCCCTAGGGCCGGAGCGTCAGGCCCCGAGCTGTGAGGCTCTAGGTGCTCGAGATGACGCCCCGAGCTGTGAGGCTCTAGGTGCTCGAGATCGACACTCATCATGAGGGACTCACCCTCGCCGCCGCCGCCGCTGTCGCTGCTGCCGTCGCCGCTGCCGTCGCCGCTGCCGTCGCCGCTGCCGTCGCCGCTGCCGTCGCCGGACAAGCTTTGGGAAAGAAGGCGCACAATGTACCGCGCGTCGTCGTGGTCGAACCAGATGAGGTACACCGAGCGGCCGTTGAGCGCGGCCAGTCGAGCGTCGTGCTGAGCGTCGGAGAGGCCAGCGAGCCCTCTCAGGAGGTACACCGAGCCAAGGCGGTCGATGCCGCCAGGCTGGGCGGCGGCGAGCTCGGCGAGCTCAGTCGCGAGGCTGTCTCGCATCGCACGCAGATAGACGGGCCGTTGCATGCGCCGGAGGGCCTCGGTAAGCTCCTTATGGCACCGACGAAACTCCGAGCCGCCCGAGCTCGATCGACGGCGACCGCTGCCACTCTCTCGGACGAAGCCAAAGTGATCCTCGTACATGGCCTTGAGCGCCTGGCTCGGGGGATGGTCCGGGTAGTAGTCGTACTCGATCTGCACGCGCGTGCAGCAGCCGGCGAGCCGGCGCTCTGCTGCGGCGACGATGGCGCTCGCGACGCCTGTGCCCTGCGCTGCCTGAGACACGACAAGCAGTCCCCAGTGGCCACACCCCTGGTCCGTCCAGGGCGGCTGGAAAGTGCTGGAGCAGCAGCCGACGAGCTCGCCCGCGCGGAACGCGAGGTGCAGCACGCGGTTCGCCCGCGCGCCCGCGTCGCCCATCCCAAGTCGCTCGACCACGTCGTCCGTCGACACGCGCTCGTACCCCTCCATTCCCTCTGGGAGCACCTCGCGCAGCGACGCAAAGTAGGAGGAGTTGACCATCGTCGTGATCTTGTTGACGAGCTCCGGATCCGCCCGCGCCATCTCGGAGGTGCCAATGACCACGTCCACGGGTGGCAGCGCAGCCGCTTTCAGTGAGCTCGCGCTCCTGGCCACGGCGGGAGCCTCGGTGGCCGACGTGCCCTCCTCGTGCTGGGCTGCGAGTGCGATCTCACTGGCTAGCTGCGTGAGCGCGTTTGCGAGCGAGCGGCGGCGACTGGCAAGGTGCTGGTACGTGCCCGCCTCTGGCGGAGATACCACTCGCAGCCGCTTGGTGGCCACTCTTTCCGCATGCGCGTCCGCCGTTTCCATGGGTCGCTTGCTCCCCTTCGTGTCGCCGTTGTCCGCGGCCTTCGTCACCGCACCTCCGACGACTCCCCCGACATGTTTTCGTATGCAGAATTTCCTGTTAAAAGGGCCGCCGCATGGTGCGAAAAATGTCAGAAGTTCTTGAGCAAACTCGGATCGCAAGCCCTGTACGGGTCTACGAGCGCTCGACGCGGCGCGTCGTTGCGAAACACAGGGACGTCCTCATTGAGCGCGTCCATGGTGGTCGCGTCTCCGCACGTCGCCTTTGGCTCGCGCGGCGTGGCCAAGCTAGTCGAGTCGCTCTCGCAGCCGAAGGAGATCGCCAACCTCGCGGTCAACCTCGCGACGCTCAACTCGCAGCTCTCCAACCAGGAGAGCAAGATGCAAGCGCTCGCCAACGATGGCGCGGTGCTGGCCGTGCTGACGAAGCTGCTCGAGTCGCCCGATGCGGACGTGCGCGAGCAGACTGCGCTCGCGATCTCCTCGCTCACGCTCGTCTTCCAGGGCCGGCTCGCTGCGACCGACTCTGGCGCAATGGCGGCGCTCGGCACGGCGCTCGCGGACGCAAACGCGAGTGTGCGCGCGGCGAGCGCCAAGGCGCTCGAGTCGGTCTCGATGAGCCGGGATGGTTGCTCCGCGATGGCCGCCCCGGCCAGCGGGTCGCTCGTGCGCAAGCTGACGGCGGCGCTCGACGACGCGCACAAGCCGGTGGTCGTGGGGTCGATCGCAGCGCTCGCCAACCTGTTGCGGCTCGACCTCGGTGTCGACGAGGCGCTGGCGGCGAAGATAGTGCCCAAGCTCGCCAAGCTCGTCGACCCCTCGCAGCGCGACCGCAAGCTTCTCGAGACGGGGTTGCAGGCTCTGTGGAACCTATCCAACGCGCCGCAGGGCAAGCAGGGGTCGATCCTCGATGGCGTGTTGGACGTGCTGCCGCAGCACGTGAAGCAAGGGCAGCCGAACGTGCGCCGGCTGGCGGCGGGGTGCATCATGGCCATCACGATCAACAAGGACGGCAAGCTGCAGTCGCTGCCGTGCGCCGACGCCCTGATGCTGCTGCTGATCGACCCCGACTCTGACGCGGCGACGGTGCGGGACGCAGTCGGGGCTTTGAAGAACATGACCGAGTACCCCAAGGTTCGCAAGTTCGTGGACCAGTGGGCGAAGCAGCATAACGTCGGCGAGAAGATGCAGGACATGTTCGACCGCGTCATGTACGATGCGATGCCGTGGCCCAGCTCGCACCGCTATCAGCACCAAAATGTGGCCCCCGGCGGCGTGGCCGCGGAGGAGGAGGCGCGGCTTCGCGCGACCTGGGGCTACCCACAGCCGTTCAGCGAGGGCATGTGAGTGGCGCCATCCTACGTAAGGAAGGTGGCTATAGCCCGCCTCTACCCGCACAGCCGTGTTGAATCGTCGAGCGCCTCGTGCGGCGATGCTCGCAGCTCGCCGCCGCCCTCCGGGCGTACGGGGTACGTAAAAATAATCGTTAAAACGCTAAACGTAACCGGCGTATAACGAAACCGGGTGCGAAACGTGAAAGCGGCGGACTTCATCAAAGAAACTCAAAGTGAAAAGAGAGATGTCCACGTGAGCGCGCGGCGTGTAAGGTGTATGCAAGCACGTCGAACGCTAGGACGTGTACGAAGTACGAGCGCCGACCCCGTCGCGCCCGTCGGTCCGGCGACGCGTGCGAGGGCGACGTTCCGACGACCACACGATCGCACTTCAAACCGTCAGACGTCTCTGCTCTCTCGTGACGCGTCTCTCACACGCCGCCACAGCGCCACGGCCCACGCGCGCCGCTGATGGCGCCGCGCTGCTGTCTCACTCTCCAGTCCTGTTGTCGCTCGGTCCTCAAGACATAACGATCACCTCGATTAGGACTCCACCTCCGCCTCCGCGCGCGGCCGCTTGGAAGCCTGGCCGTTAGGTTTCGTCATGGAAGCTTGGCCGTCCGCGTTGACGTCCTCGGCGACCAGCGGCTCCTCCAGCGTCTCCACCGGCGCAGTCTGCGCCGGCTGGTTGGGCTGGTTGTGCGGCTGCTTGCGTTTGGAGAGCTGCTGCTGCAGCGTCTTCGAGCGAGGGTCGCGGGGGCCGAGGGGCCACTTGGGGCGCACCTCCACAAAGAGCCGTTGAGTTTCGTCATCGGCGTCGGCGCGGAGCGGCCGCTCGGCGAGCCCGAGTCGTAACCGTTGCACGCCAGTCCATGCGACCATCAGCCCGTTGTCCATGCAGAGTCGAAGCGGTGGGCAGACCATAGGGAGTCCCGCCTCGGAAGCCACACGCGCGAGCTCCGAACGGACGAGCAAGTTGGCCGCGACGCCGCCAGCGACCACGAGGCAGGTGAGGTTGGGCGCCGTCTCAAGCGCCCACTCAAGCGCACGCGCCGTGCGCTGTGCCAGGTGCTCCACCGCGACTCGCTGGAAGGAGGCGGCCACGTCAGCAAGCTCGCGCTGGAGCTCGGCGGCGGGGAGCTCGGAGCGCCGTGTCGGTGGCAGCCGGGTCTCCAGCAGCTGGCGAACGGCCGACTTGAGCCCCGCGTACGAAAAGTCGCAAGAGGCGCGCAGCTCGGCATCTTTCGTCTTGGAGAGCGGCGCAGGCAGCGCGTGACGGCGAGGGTCGCCCTCGCGGGCGAGTCGCTCGAGGACTGGACCGCCCGGGATTTGCGGGATTCCGAGCAGGCGCGCCGTCTTGTCGAAGGCCTCGCCGATCGAGTCGTCGAGCGTTGAGCCGAGGATGGCGTGCGCGCCGAGCGCCGTCGTGAGCACGAGCAGGTTGTGCCCGCCCGAGACGAGCAGCGTCAGGAAGGGGAAGGGCGGCACTCCGTCGGGGCTCAGCTGCGTCGACGCCGTCGGTGCCGTCGCGCCGTGCGGAGCATCGTTGGCGGGCGTGCTGCTGGCTGCGCCGCCGTCGGCCGCGGCCGCGGGCAGCTCCGGCGGCAGGTGCAGCGCGGGGATGGCGGCTGCTCGGCTGCTCTTGGTGGGCACAAACTTGGTCTTCTTCTCCGCCCATGTACTGTCATGTGAGGCAGCGGCGGCAGCGGCCGCCGTTGCCGGGGCAGCGGCGGGCGCATCGGGTGCCTCCGGTGGCGGCGGCGGGCGCGGCGGCGGGAGCAGCGGCGGCGGCGTGCTCGGCAGCCACGTGACCATCGCATGTGCCTCCATGTGATGACAACGCACGAGAGGCAGTTGGTGCGCCGTCGTGAGCGCGATGGCCTTCCGGACGCCGACTTCGAGGCATAGAGAAAGGCCCGGCCCAACGGTGACCGCGACTGCGGAGAGCTCGGCCGCGGAGATGCCCGCCCGACGAAGCGCCTCATCGACCGTCGCGTCGATGGCTTTGCGGTGCGCCTCCTGCGCGAGAGAAGGCACCACGCCGCCCCAAACCTCATGGACGCCCGCCTGGGACGCAAGCACTTCGCCGAGGACGGTGCCATCGCCGCGTACGACGGCGGCGCCCGTGTCGTCGCAGCTCGACTCGATCCCAAGCACGAGCCAGCTCCTGGGATCGCCTGCCGGCCGCACTGTGAACTGTGAACTGTGAACTGAGGCGCTCGCCGCTGCTGAGGCGACAGCCACGCCGGTATGTGCCGCCGCGGGCTGCATGGCCTCCCAAGGGGCTGGGAGTGCCTCCTCGCCTTCGTTGGCAGCGCTTGTCGAGCCGGCCTCGGCTGGTAGCGGCGCCGGCGGTGGTGCCGGCAGCACCACGTCCACGCGGCCTGCGCTCGCCCAGGCGTCGAGCTGCGTGCTCCACCGTTCGCCGACTGCGCGCAGGCTCACGGCGCGGCCGGCGGCCTGCGGGCCGATGCCGCCGAGAGTGAGCTCAAGACGAGGTGGCGTGGTTGAGCTGACGAGCTGCGCGCCCAACCTCTCGGGCCATTCGATGAGGCAGATGTGCCGCGCAAACGCGGGCGCGAGGTCGATGAGCGACGCCACCTTGCCCTCCGGCAGCCGGTACGGATCGAGGTGCAGCACGTTCACGCCGGGTAGCCGAGGCCGGCCGGCAGTCCGACGCCTGCTGCCGTGGCCGTTGGCGCTGGATGACGTTGGCACCTCCGGCGTCGCGTCAGCGGCCGCATCGCCGTACGTGAAGCAGATAAGGTATGATGGCGAAGGCACCTCGAGCGAAGGGTTGGCAAAAAAGTGGCGCAGGAATCCACGGCTCAGCGCCGTCTTGCCTGCACCGAGCTCGCCGTGCAGGAAAATGACGTCTCCGGGTTGCGCGACCTCCGCTAGCTGCGCGCCGAGGTTGACAGTGGCTTCCTCGTCGGAGAGCTCGAACAGCATTGTTGGCTCGCGGACGCGACGTGCCGAGGAATTGCCGAGCGCTGCTGTGAAACATTGGCTGTGAAAGTTACACCAACGCGCACACTCTCAGGACCCCCAGGAAATTTGCCGAGGGTTCAGGCGTTCAACACAACGCTCAATTTCGGACCCCAAGCAAGTCAAGCAAGCAATTTTATTAATTGTTTCGACTAATTTTATTAATACTTCTCTCTTCTGGCGTTCTGGGCCTTCTAATTTAGCTTGCTTGCACCTCGGACCCACAAGCACGGGCCACGGGGGCCGCTATCGCAATGGATGGAGACATGACCGACACAGCTGCTATACACACAATGCGACACAGGCCGTTAGTTTACAAAGGCGCCAAGCCAGACGGCGCTTCTCGAAATTGGCAGGACCCCCCCGCACTCGATAGCCGATACATGTAAGCACTCACTGAACATATCAACTGCACTGTCTCGAGTCGACGGACCGAAAGCCATTTCGGATGCACATCGTGCATGACGGCCGCTCCTCGCTCAGTCGCGCGCTCCACTCAACTCCCAGCCAAAAGTGAGAATCTGCTGTGGGCCTTTCTAGTAGGTCAAGGTGCGCGCAATATGGCGCTGGAGATGCCAGCGGTAGCCCTCCGCCCGACCATTTGCATAGATGGCGCTGGTCCCGAGCGCATAGTCCCAAAAGGACGAGATTTCGCCAAAGTGTGTCGAGATCTTCTCGTGGTGCACATTGTGATAGGTGGAGCTATCGAGCCAGAGGAGAGGCAATGCGCGCTCGAGAGAAGCAAATGAGAAGCCACAGTGGAGATACGTGTTGAGGACAAAGAAGGCAAAGATCGACGGCGCGACTAGTGGAATCCAATGTGGCAGGTGCGACCAAAGGAAGATGGGGCAGAAGGTCCAAATGGCTTCCAAGGGCGACACTGCAAAACCGCCAAAGGCTGTTGGGTTTCGAAATGAGTGGTGGTGCTCGTGGAACGCCCAGAGCGTGGGCGAGTGGAGCAAGCGATGCTTAAGGTAGAGCCAAGCATCCGCCACCGGAATCCCGACGAAGAAGCCCAAGAGGTAACTGGGGAGGGTGGCGCCAATCTCGTCGAGGTGCCAAATCAAGCCAGTGGGTTCTCCCGCTGCAAAGCGAGACAGGGGCCATGCTGCCATCGCGGATATGCAGAACATGCAACGGGTCGTCTCCAGGATTTCCGCGCGCAGGAGCCGATAGGCTTTTGCATCGCCGTCCACGAAGGCGTGCGGTTTCGTCGGTTGCAACCTCGCGCCGTACTTGCATGCGACCCACTGTGTGCCGCCACAGCAGGCCAGAATGCCGAGCATCAGAATCAGAAATGTGTGCAGCTGCACATACAGCCACGCGGAGCCTCGGGTCGTGACGCCGTGCAGCACCATGACAGGCGGGATGAGACCGTTGATCAACCACGCCAGGGTTGGGGACACAGCCGGAAGGCGTGGCATCGTTTATTTGATATCGAATGGTTGAGTGATGCCTTCCGTGTGCTGACTTGCGCCAGTCGCGGTCGGTGGTGCCGAGAGGAAGGTAAATCAGAGGGGCATGGAGTCAGAATGAAGCGTGAATTGGCTGTTAAATGCTGACCTCCACGTAAGCACGTATAGACAGCCGTCTCAGGGGTTAACTGCCCCTACCTGGAACACGAATACGGGATTCGGCCGACATGATTTTCGAACATGTTTTGCACGATACGTTCAAACTTGCCATGATTGTTTCGGTTTCGTCCATGGGCTCTACCTGGGCTCGTGTGTCTGTGAGAAAGTGGCGCGGTGGTTTGGGATTCCTGTGTCGTCCAATGGGCCCTTGAAGAAGCCTGCCTCTCTCTCATATGTTACGGTTCACCTGTGGTCACGTTGAAGGCGCTCGACGTGCCCGAGTACGGCACCGCGCCTTCGGATGCCCCAAGCTGCTGCCACGACGCACCTGTGTGGATGATGCGGTACACGCCTGCCGGTGCGTCCGGCGGCACGTCCCAACTGACCGTCACGTCGTAGTGGCGCCCAGTGGTGGCATTAAGCACAGCGCTCACTCGCGTCTCCGGGTCCGAGTCCTCCGCCACGAGCTCCCAATCTGCTGCATGCAAGTGCTGAGCACGACGCCATCCACTCCCCACAGGTGCGAGCTTCCAATCTGCCAGCGCACCAGCGCTGTCCGTGCCGTGTGCGCGGACGCCGTCGCGGGCGCCAGCACGCGCCATGACGACGCGCGCGAACGTGTCCTGACTGCGCAGGTCGTTGTTGAGCGAGCCGCCGATGAAGGTGACGCTCACTCGCTGGCCAGCCTTGACTAGGGAAGGCACGTCGAGACTGACGTCACCTGTGGGAACGGAGGAAGAGGGGCGCGGCGCCGTGGTGAGCACATGCATGCACATGGACCGGCGCCGTGGTGAGCACATGCATGCTTATGGACCGTGGTTGGCCGTCGAGACTGACGTTACCAAAGGCGGCGCCCGCGGGCGTTGCTTCGAGCTTGGGACGGTTAGGGTTAGGGTTAGGGTTGACGTTACCGAAGGCGGTGCCCGCAGGCGGTGCTTCGAGCTTGGGACGGTCGGCCGTCTGGACGATGCGGTCGGTGAAGTCCACTGGGGGAGGGTCCGATCGGGCGATGGTGCCGTTCGCGAGATTGTCGGCGAGGCGGAGCAGCTCTTGGATGTACCTGTGGGGACGCGAGGAGGGGCGTGAGGAGCACTTGCATGCAGGTGGTCGGCGAGGCGGAGCAGCTCGTGGAAGTAGTGGAAGTACTGCACTCACAGGCACTCACAGGCACTCACAGGCACTCACAGGCACTCACAGGCACTCACAGGCACTCACAGGCACTCAGGAGCATTCAGTGGCACTCTGCGTACCCGTCGAGCTGTCGTGGGCCGTAGATGGTCGAGCCGCCCTCGTATCGCTGCTGTTGATACTCCTCGAAGGTCGTCGTGTAGTCCTGATAGTCGTTCGAGAGGCCGGCGATCACGACGACGCCTTCCGTGTCGCTGAGTACGCCGCGCTGTACCAAGCGCGCCTTGACGGCCGCTCGTGTGCGCCGGCCGGCCATCGTCGTCATCTCGGTCGGCACGGCGATGATGACGAGCTGCCCCAGCTGCAGCAGCTGGATCGGCGCCGTATCGGGCGCCCAAGGGTACGGGAACGCGATGGAGCCGGTGGAGAGCAGGATGGCTTTCGGGTGCTGGCACTCTTGCTCCTCCTTGGTGGCCACGTGGAGGATGTCTGAGGCATGATGGGCGAGATCAGGGGCGAGATCGGGGCGAGATCAGGGCGAGATCAGGTGGCCACATGGAGGAGGTCTGAGGCACGAAGGCCAGAGCAGCCCATGGGCGGGATCAGGGGCGAGCGTGGACGCACTCAACAGGCACAGCTATGGTGGCGCGCACCTCCGATGAAGCGCCAAAACGGATTCGAAGAGTTGCCCTGGCCCTGCTCGAAGTTGAACATGCCAGGCCCATCAGTAGTCCCCGCCGCGAAGGAAACACCCATGGCCGCCTTACAGAGCGCGTGCTGTGGCTGGCCCTGCGCTGAGGCCACCTCGAGGCCGGGCATTTTGACGAATGCATGTACCGCGCGCACCGGCCCGAGGAGGGCGGGCTGCGTGTCGGCCGCATGCATCAGCATGCTCGCGACCTGCACCTGGCGCTCCGCGTTGAGTTTCGTCGATTCGAACATGTCGCGCCCCTCACCTGTGGAAGAACAATCAAGCGCACTCAATCGCAATCAAGCTTCTCGTTGAGTTTCGTCGATTCAAACATGTCGCGCCCCTCACCCGAGGAAGAGCACTGTTGCACGAAGCCGTTACATGTTGAGTGGATCGCATCGCACGGCAGGCCCGTGTCACGGCAGCGTGCCCCTCGGGTATTGGGGGAGACGTCACCTGTGGGTACGGAAGAAGGGTGGGGGGGCGACGCCGTGGTGAGCATAAGCATACAACTGTTCGCGCCCTTTTGGTGTCGCGGTGAGACGTTACCAAGGGCTGTGGCGGCAAATGCGGCGACGAAAGGGCCGTCGCCCACACGGCGCATGTCACTCGTCGGCCCGTTGACCGCTCGCTCGAGCAGATACGCCGCCCAGCCCTTGTTATCGCCCGACACGAGTGTGTTCGTGTTGTTCATAGATGTGCCGTGGGTAGCGTGCCAGTTGACGATGGCGCTCGCGTTGCCGCTGGCAGTGCGTATGGTGAGCTGCACCATAGTGTCGTCTTTGTCGCCCTCGGGGTACATGGCACGCTCGGCCGCCGAGTTGAGCAGGTACGCCGTCGGGCTGCGGGAGATGGACGCGTTTGGCACGCGCCCGATGCCGAGGCGAACGTCCGCCGGCGCGAGCGAGCGGTGGGCGCGCAGGATCGCCAGCGTGGTGCCGTTGACCATCGCGTCGAGTGTCTGCGGCACCCAGCCCGAGCCCGCAAACTGAAAGAGCGTGTGCTCGAGGAAACCCGAGGGTCCCGAGTGCGTATGCGTCGCCGAGATGCACAGGTTCGCTTCGGTGTACACCATGCCAAGCTCGCGCTCGAGCGCTGCGAGCACGCGTTTCTTGAGAACGAAGCCTGGCATGCCAGCATCGAGGCTCACGAAGGCGATGGGCGAGGTGCCCTCGGCGCTCGAGAAGGCGAAGGCTCGTGCGCGCAGCCGGATGTGAATGCCCGTGCCCTTTTGGCTTGGGTTGGCCATCCCCATGAAGTTGATGCCGACCGACGGGCCGGTGATGTCGTAGACGCCCTGGCCTGCATTGATGCCGACCGATGGACACTGACGCCGATCGCCCGGCGTACATTTGAGAACCGCAAACACCGCGGTGGCGAGGAACGTGGTCATGACCAGGGTCGGCGAGTTCGTCGGCGCTTCCGGCTCGAGCGACCGCAGTGTTTGTCGTAGTTTTCGAAGTTTTAGAAGTTTTAGCCTGCACACTTACCACAACGGCCAAGGGTCGCACGTCGATGGCCCGAAGATGCCAACGCCATCAAATCGTCCATTGTTTCGTCCTTCGTCGAGAGATCTTAGATCTACAGACTACAGTCTCTGTGAGGACGCTGTGAGGAGCGCCGCCGGCCCGCCGCGTGCGATTTGGCCCGGACGGCGTTATACACAGACGGCGGGGTGCGCGACTCGTCGTTACTCCCGGTTCCCTGACGTAGTGATTTCGCGTTTGGTGTGTCGAGATTACATGAATCATGATAATTCCAGGAACCATCGATGGAACCACATTGCCCAGAGCAAAGCCTTAGCCTACAAAAGCACGTTTAATCTCACCAGATGGGAGCACGCATCTCCCTTACGGACTCCGACCGGAAGGCGGCGGTGCCTGGCGCATCGCGGCCGACCGCATGCACGTAGATCGCCTGCTCGCCCAGCTTCTTGGCGAGAGCGTGATGCGGGTCATATGAGAGAGGCCCGACGGTAGCACACGTCGTCGAGTCGGGTCGAGTCAGAATTCGAGTCGGCGCCCCAAAACGTTCGCTTCGACTTCGCATCACTGCCCCGAACGTGTCCCGCACGCGCGGCTCGACGACGTGATACTTGGGCTCCAGCAACGTCGCCGGCCCATGGCGCGCATGGAAGCTCGGCCGCTGCGCTGAGAGGGAGCGGAACGCAGCACTTGGCATCCGACCTTGGTGTGCGTCGAGCAGCGTGGCCGCCAGACCCCTGTAAGCGCCCGGCCCGGGCGTGTCCTCGCCCAAAATCTCGAGGCGCAGATCGCGTGACCCCAGCCCACCGAACCCCCCTTGGCCTGCACGCGCCGCACGGTTGAAGGACGATCCTGCAGAGAGAAACGAGGACCTCGAGACATTGTCCAAAGCGTCCGCGGCATTATAAGCGCCAGGGCCGTTCCCGATCGAGTCCACCTTCTGACGCTGAAGGCTGCGTGAGCGAAACACGGCGCGCCCACCGCCAAGGGACTGCAATGATGCTCCTCCTCGTGGAGTCCTCCCGTTGGTGCTGTAGGCACCTGGGCCCGGACTCGACTCAAAGAGCCGAGAATCCCGCGCCTTCACTTTGGCCGCGTGCTTCGCGGCCCGCTCCTGAGGAGAGGGCGTCGCCCAGACGCGGCGTTCCGATGCGCGTCGGGCCGAGCTCGGACGGTCGCCAGGCGAGGAGCCCGCGTTGGACTGGAGGCCAGCCAGCCCCTTGGAGCCCGGCACGGCATCTTGTGGTCGCATTTCTGTTTTCGCCTTTGGGACGGGAGGTGTTGGTGGCTCAGGGTGAACAGGAACTTGAACAGGGTGCCCATGTCTTTTCGTTCCGTTTCGCTCACGTGCAACCGTTTCGCGCCCCGGTTCGACGGACTTCGAAAAACGGACATCAATCATCAATTCATCATCTTTGCATGCACACCCTGGAGCTCGCAACACCCAACCATGACCTCCGGGAGCCGCATGGGCCCATCGACGGCACCTCCGGGAGCCGCACCGTGCGCCCCCGCGCAGTCGACCGCAGGCGCGCCCCCCGACCGCGGCAGCCACGCAACCCCGCGCGGTGCGGCGCTAAACTCCCGCTATAATCAATGAATAATCGGCCCGCTAATAGGCCCGCTCGCGCGGCGTGATCTTGGTGGGCTCCCTCATCATCATCAGGTAGCGCTGCGCGCCGGTGAGCTCCGGGCGCAAGGGGCTGGCACGGCACGGCTTCCCCTCTGCTGTGAATACAAAGAGCTCGACGACCTCTTCCAGGGCCTCCTCGACGAGTAATTGTATCGGATGCTCCACGCGCGCGGCGCGCTCGACCGACCCGGGGTCGCACAGCTGCGGGGAGAAGAGCCCATGCACGAGCGGCTGAGAGACTGCGAAGGCCTCGAGCCATACGTAGCGGCTACCCGGCGCTGCCGCCACGGCAGCCCCCATGAGCATCGCATCATCCTCCCGGGCTTCGAAATCCCGATCGAGGAGCTCCGAAGTCTCTATGATCGCATCGAGCAACGCGAGCAGCGACGTGCTCTCCGGGTTCGGACAGCGCACGAAGGTCGTTGCGGGCCCGAGTAGCCCAGCCGCGCCGCTACAGCGCTTCACCTCGAAGGCCACCCCCGAGTAGCCCGCAGAGAGTGACAGGCAGCCGCCCTTGACGCTGTTGCCAAACCGTCCGAGGGAGCCTGTGCTACCTGTGCCGCCGGTGGGCGCGGCGGCAGCGAGCGCGAGCGTCTCGACCAGCGAGAGCCCGGTCGATTGGTTCAGGGAGCACACGCCCTCACTCCCGCTGCCCGGAGATGTCATCTCCGCGACCGTTCGAGTGCCTCCGCCGTGCGATGCATAGAACCGCCGGATCGCCTTGATGGCCGCAATGCTCAGCCCGCGCTGCGCACTGCCCATCCGCCGCTCGTGTGGCACGACCGGCACGATTGGCATCGGCTCGCCGCTGCGCGCGCTCGCGTGGACTGCGGCGAGGAGCCGTGTGCCGCGGTTGAGTGCGTCTGTGCCGACTGCTAGGTTGCTCCTCAGTGTTTCGATGCCATCTGGCAGGCTGCGCTTGAAAGAGACCGGCGGCGGTGTGCTCGCGAGCGACGCGCCGGGCGAGGTGAAGGGTCGACGCTCGGCCACCGTCGTCATCAGGTGCGGCCCCACATTCGTCGTCGCGTACGTGGCGCCCAGAGGATTGATCTGGTTGACCTTGCGCTCCGCCGCCGTCACTATGGGGTTGATGCCGGGCCACTGAGGCCGGGTGGCGGCGGGCGCGGTCGGGTAGATGGCGGACCCGGCGCCGCCCGAGCGCCGCAGCGTGTCGATGTCCACCTGCTTGAACGGATGCGGCGTATTCCGGTACGGGTGGAGGTGCGGCGGAGCCGGCCAGCGCGAGCCCTCCAACGCGGAGGTCACAAACTGCTTGGGCTTGTTCGACATGTAGGCGACGTACTCGGCGCGCCCGGCAATCCACTGTGACTCCGTCTTCGCACCCGCGGCGGCATAGTACGCCGCCGCCTCGTGGGTGCGCGTGTCGAGCTCCATGCGCCGCTGAGGATACAGCTCAAATTGCGTGGGCATCATGTCCCGTTGCATGGGCTGCGGGTCGTACCGCCCAGGGCCGACGATCATGAGCGGTTGGCTGCCTGGCGGACCCAGCTTGCTCCCCGCCTTGCTGGTGGCCGCCACGGTCGCCAAGTGCGTGCGAGGGAGCAGGGCACGGGCCGCGTCGGCCATGTTCGTCGAAAATCGGACTCAGTGCGGAAATGTAACGGACGATGGATCATAGCTGACCTTTTCGCAGGAACATCAGCGGCATGTCTGCTCGACTGAGCCTCTATTTACCCGCTAAAGTCCTCGACCCTCAGCCCCTCCCCAGCCTTGATCGTCTTGACGAAGCTGACAGTGCTCGCCCGTTTGACTTTTGGGTCAGACGGCGCACAGAAGTGGGTGCGCGTGCCCTCAATCCACTCCCCCTCTTCACGGGTTCCGTCGGGGCTCACATGCGCGCCGCGGCCATGCTTTCGCCCGGCCTGCCATGTGCCCTCCCAGCGGGCCTCAGTGGCATGGCGGAGCACGCCGCGGCCTTCCCACTGTCCATGTCTGAAGCCGCCAACGTACGTATCGCCACCGGGCATGCGGCACGTGCCCTCGCCGTGCGGCTTGCCATGACGGTGCTCGCCCGTGTAGTCTGAGCCGTCCGGCCACGTCGTCACCCCAAAGCCATGTGGCTGATTCGCCTGCCATTCGCCCTCGTACGTCGTCCCGTCTGGCCAGCGCTTGGACGAGCGTTTGCCATCGGACGTATGCGCAGAACCTCCCTCGAGCCGCTCGAGCGTGGGCGCCATCTTGGGCGCCATCTTGGGCGCCAGCTTGGGCGCCAGCTTGGGCGCCAGCTTGGGCGCCACCTCCACCTGCTCGCGCGCCGTCGCGAGCTTCTCGAGTTCGGCCCCCGACAGATTGCCGTCGCCATCAGTGTCGAATTGGTTGAACTGATGGGCAGCACAATCAGAGGCAATCCGCGCTCATCAGTGGCCATCATCATGCCATCACACCTGGCGCAGTACAGAGGCCATTCGAGGCAATCAGAGGTCATTAGCACCTGGCGCAGGATGGGCACGATGTGCTTCCACTGCAGCGGCTCCCCGCCCATCTCGGCGCCTAAGAAGATGAGATTACCCACCTGATTAGGAAGTACATGCACACACGAGTGGAGGCGATCAGAGAATGCTTGGGAGGCCATCCGAGGCACTCAGGACGCTCTCAGGAGCTCGGCACGTACCAAGAACTCGATGCGATCGACACCGGTGCCGTTTTCGCAGTCCATCGCACGGATCGCCTTTGCGTCGATACGACGCCTCATCATCGCCTCATACTGCAACAGCCGCTGCCGCCTCCCGTGCAGTGTGACCACGTGGCCGACGATCGCCGCTAGCCAGATCACACTGAGCATGATGTGCAAGCTGGCGTACAGCCGACCGAGCTGCGTCTTCGCGTTGATGTCGCCGTAGCCGACGGTGGTGGCGGTGACGAAGCAGTACCATGCCATGTCGCCGGCGCTGAAGTGCTCCTCCGCGAAGAGCATCAGCGTGCCAAAGAGCACTTGAATGCCGACGTACAGGACGATATACGCGAACAGCTCGCGCACATAGTATACATAGACGTTGCCCGACTCGCCGCCAGCGCGGTGGCGCAGCAGGTCGACGTCGCCGTCGATCTTGTCAATCACGTAGCGCATGAGCCGCCCGAAGCCCTCGAAGAGCCCCCGGAACACCATCGCAAGCTGCGACAGGACCAACGACCACCCGACTAGCATCCACGCCGCCGTGAACGCACGGCTCGGACCAGACTCGACATAGAGGTCACCGTAGCCGACGGTCGCGATGCTCGCCGTGGTGAAGTAGAGCGCGTCGATGACCGTCCATCGCTCGCGGCAAGTGGCCTCTTCGCCGGCGAGAGGCCGCTCGCATGGCTTCGTCTCGTTGAGGCAATAGTAGAGGCAGGCGAACAAATAGTACGGCACGACAGTGATGATCAGCTTTGCCGCCGGGTAGCATTGGATGAGTGCCGTATCGTTGCGCACCCGCTGCGATCGGGTGCGTTTTGCCTCGATTGCGCCGCCGAACGGCTCGACCGCCCCGCAGTCTTCTCCGGGTGCGACCCTTGAATCGGAGGAGAGATCTCTTAACGGTATGACCCTCACGACGGCCATGAAAAACCGTTCGTTTCACGGTTTGTTTGCGTTCACGGAGTCAGGCAGGGTATGAAGGTCTGAGTGAGGGACCACCATGCTCCTCGCTATATCTTGTCAAAATCACGCGACACTCTACACAAAGATCGGGCAGAAGGGGCTGCCACCTCAGCCACTTCGCATGATCTATAACAAAACAGCCGGGCACAGCCAACGTGCACAAAGCTGCGCGTCGGAGTGGTCTTCGCACGGCTCATCTCTCATGGTTACCAAGCATGGTTTGCAGCAGCTTGTCCATGATGTCGTCGAGCTTACCTTTCTTCTTTGCCCACCAGCACCCGGCGAGGCAGATCAAGAGCAGGATCAGGATCAGGATTTTCTTCTTCCTCGCACTGTACTCGAGCCGATCCTTCCGACGTTTCTTCTCGTGTGCTAAGGCTTGCGGCAATGCTTGCCGAGTGACGCACATGCCCCAACTCTCTTTCACTTGATAGCCGACGCAAAAAGGCGCTTCCGAAGGGCATGTGTGTTTATTGGCAACGAAGTTCGTGACACTCATGAAGCCTGTGGAGCAGCTTCCTCCGGGGGCGGCATGCGCGTAGTAGCGCACCCCACGATTGGTATCCGCGACGCGGCAATGCAGCTGACTGAACGCGCACGCAGCCTTGTACCTGATCTGCTCATCATCCACCGCATATGTTAGAGTGACGTTGGCCAAGATGGACCACCAATGTATGAGGCGCTCCAGCATGTACCCGATGCACCGCTTCTCCCAGTTGGGCGTGTTCGTCTCCTGGGTGCCGAAGGGACAAACGGCGCCAACGGGCCTTCGACTCTTGTAGACAGATATGAAGTGCCGTGCGAACGTGGCGTACTCGCGCAGGAGCTCGCTAGGCAATATGATGTAGTTTCCAAAGGGCCAGAATCGATCAGCGGGCATCTCCTCCAGACGAGACAGATCCAGCGCCAGACCGTTGGCTCTCATGTCGACGAGGACCTGCATGATCACTGGCTTCATGCCTGGATGATGCGCCTCAAGGAGCGCCCAGTAGTCATGCGCAAAGATACCATACCAAAATAGGACAACTCGGCCGTTGGACGGACGTATCGGGTTCATGGCGTCGTACACTTTCGTCCAATCCAGCGAAACGCCCTCGCGCCACCGAGCCTTCCTCGTCTCGCTCGCCGTAGTAAAGCCTACCCACGGCTTGTGATACCAGCTTGCAGCGGCCACGGCAAGAAGAGCGGCGTTCTCGCCTAGCTGCAGCTGAAGGAGCGGGTCGCGGAGCTCGGCGAGCTCACGGATGGTACTGAGATTGCCCTGGCCGTACGTTGCGGAAACCAGCGAGAGTGGCGTCAAGACCCCTGGGGGGTGGGCCTCCCGCAGGGCCCGGATTCGCGCGTGCGACGCCTGGTCGTGATACGCCACGAAGAGGCTGAGCTGTGTTGAGAAGCCAGCAACCGTGAAGTAGTACTGACGCCAGACGTTGAGTGCTGGCACGTGCACTTCCTCCTCGTCGTCTATAAGGTCCTCTTTGATCAGCGAAATTCGCGTTGACGCGTCGCGGTATTCCTTCAAGTAGAGTGGGCTTGACCATGTCCTGAAAGGCTTGGATCCTGTATAATGCAGCAGAACAATCCGATTCCAACTCGCTGTTAGCTGCAACTCGTTGCGATAAGAGAGCTCCGTCGTGGGGGTCGTGGCCTCGTCGCCAAGAAAGGACGCACGCAAGAAGCCGAGGTTGGACTTTTGCATATTGAATAGGGCGGGCAAGGTCGTGGCCTCGTCGCCAAAAAAGTAACGCAAGAAGCCTTGCTCGGCTCCTTGGTGACTGAATTCAGCACTGTTGACGCTATGCAGCACTCGCGTCATGCATTTGAAGAGCTCCATGCTCGGCCGCAGTAAAAGTACACCCCCATTCATGCTGGCGCTCGGGGGCCTCGTCCACGCACCCCAGTCCGGAGCAGACCAGAACCAGCGCATACTCTCAGTCGTCTCCACGTCAAGCTCGACCGCATGCTTGAAGATCACGCGAGGGTGCTGCAGCACAAGGATGTCCGCATCGATGTACAGGATGGTGCTGTAAGCGGTCATTTGGAAAAGGTTGAGCTTGGCATAGTTCTTGGTCCACCGTGGTTGCTCGGCCGTCTTCGTACGCGGAAGCATCATGCGCCACGTGGTGGTTTGCACACCTGGGAATTTCTGCAGCAGGCGCCTCAACATCTCTGCCTTCTCGCGTCGCTCGTCCTCGGACGCTGGGGCCAGAGTAGCCACCACGCGCTCCCCTCGGTAACCACTTGCAGACAGGCTTTGCAGCAAGGTGAACACCATGGGCAGAAAATTGGGCGACGACAGGAAGGTGACCACTGCCTTCGGCCGCTTTGCGTGGGCACGGGATTGCGCTTGGAGTTGACCGCACTGTGAAAGACCTGTGGCTGGCTGAGTGTAAGACGGATGATCAAACGGCCGAAGAATCATGGTAGGCTGCACTCTAGGCGAATAGTTCGGTGTTTCGAAGTACCACGGCCCGATCTGTGTCGTGTTCGGCGCGGTGGGCTGGGTGGAGGTCGGCGCATCCGTTGAAATTGCGGTGCACCCTGCAAAAAAGAAGCAAACAACAGCGAAGGCACACGCAGCCCTGCTGACTCTCTGCGAATAGCGCACTCGTCGTCCATCGTCTGAGCACGGTGATGTTCCAGCGCTCACGAAGTCGGCCATTCGGTCACCAAAGTCACCGCGCGAGTCCTGCTGGGTCGCGTAAGTTCCGTACCGGTAAAAAGACACCGGGGGGAGCCGGGACACACACGGGACACTCGGACACACGGATCACACAAACGAACCTCACATCAGCCATCCAGACCTCACCAACGCACGACCCCGGTAAAAAGACACAGGGGGGGAGCCGGGAGCCCGGGACACACACGCACGGGACACGGGACAAACACGTTCCGTACCGGTACCGGTACCGGTAAAAAGTCACTTGGGGGAGCCGGGACACACACGGGACACAACGGGTACAATTCAAAAACACTGGGGGGAGCCGGGACACACACTACGGTAGAGTACCGGTACTGTGTCCCGGGCTCCCGGCTCCCCGGGGCGGTGTTTTACAGTAAAGTGGGGCTGGGGGGGAGCCGGGACACACACGGTTGCAACACACGGTACCGGTACTGTCCCGGCTCGCCCCGGTGTCTTTGTACCGGTCCGGCTCCCCCCGGTGTCTTTTCATTCTTACCGGTGCTCCCCCCTGTGTCTTTTTACCGGTACCGGTACCGGTAACGGACGTACTGTGTTTCGGCCCCCAATGGCCGACGCTGGAGGCGAGGCCTCCTCTCTGCTGCCGGCGTCGCAGTTGCGCGCCAAGCACTCGAAGCTGTCGAAGCGCGCCGCGCTGCTCTTGCGGCGCGAATGCGATGCGCTGGGCGCCAAGCTGGTCGCGCGCGCCATGCGCTCTCGCAGAACGCGCGATGGTCCGCTCGACAGTGCTGCAGTGTGGGATGCGCTGCTCGATGATCCCTCCCTGCGATGGCTTGTCAAGCGGTTGCTTGAATTGGAGCAGGAATCTGGCGCCCAGCCTGGTGCGCCAACGAGCCTGCCAAGGCCACCAAGGGATGCCGATCCGAGCTCTAGTTGGCTGCCGCCACTCGTGTGGCATCGTGCGGCACCACCTCGCGGGGACGACGAGCCCGTGCCGTTGCGAGCCGCATTCCTGACCACCGTATATCCAAGCGCCGCCGATGTACCGCGGCCCTTGAATCCTTCTTAGCTTTGGCACATAGGCAGTGTGGGTGGTGGTAAGGAGGCCATGTAGAGTGTTTGAGCATTGAGGGCCATCACGCGTTAGTCTCGCATCAGGGCCCTCAGTCGTGCCTACAACTTCTCGTCGCTCAGTTTGAAGCGACCCTGTACGTGTATTCTCGAGGTTTGGGCTACGCGGTTGGTTGAGGGTAACTTAACCACGTCGCACGTCGACATTAAGGACTCATGCCAATCTGCCACTGCGCACTACGAAGGCATCGTTCTACAATCATCGGTCGTCATCGAACATTTCAACATCGTTCGTAACGTCCCCAATGATATATCCCCACATTGGTCGACCTTCGCTATCGCCGATCGCTCACCTTTGGCGGCTGCAGCCACGACGGAAGCTCGACGTCGGCCGGCCGCTCATAGCGCCGCCTGGAGAGGCCGTCGCCAGACACGGGTGCAGCCCGCCGCCCGCGCGGGCTGGAACACCAGGGCGGCGCCGTGCTCGATGCAGTACTGTCAGGGAGTACCGTAGCCTAAACCGTAGCCCGGATTCAAAGGCGGGCGTTCCTCTAAAGGCCTTGCCGTCGTTGAACACGTCTCCGAGGTGGCCGCCGCAATCGGCGCACCGAAGCTCCGAACCCAGGGCGAAGGAGGTGAAGCTTGTGAGCGTCTCGACCCGCAAGCGCCGTCGCGAACGAGGGCCAGCCCGTGCCCAATTGCCCGTGCCGCTCTCAAATTTGACCAAACTGTCGAAGAGGGGCGCCTTGCACCCAGCGCAGACGAAGGTGCCCTTGCGCTTCTCGTTGAGTAGCGGGGAAGAGCGCGGTGGTTCCGTTCCGCCGAGTTGCGCAGGACAAAGTCCTGGCCGGGCGTCAGAACTGTCTCCCACTCGTTCTGCTTCGGGTAGCCCGCCACACGGTCCTTTGCAAACGATGCGGTAGCGCGACCAGAACACATTCACGCGTCTGTCGTGTTCACGTTCACACACAACACAGCGGAGGCGTCCGCAACACCGATGGCGGCCCGGATTTGTCTTCATACTCTCGTGCTGATCGTTGGCCAGCCCGTGCTCGGCCGCCCAGAGGTTGTTCCCCCGAATCAGGCACCACGCCCATGCGGCGACGACGATGAAGGTTGCATGAACTGGGCCGCTGCCGGCGAGTGCGATGCCAATCCATTGTTCATGCGCCAAACGTGCCGCAAGAGCTGCGGCGTTCCACCCTGCCCGCGGGTAGTGCTGCCAAAGAAGGAGGACTATCCGATGAACCTCGAAAGCATGGAGCGGGTTCAGCTTTCACCGGCTGATCAGGCACCACAACCATGCGGCGATGACGACGAAGGGTGCGCGAGCTGGGCCGCTAACGGCGAGTGCGATGTGAACACAGCGTTCATGCACCACAGGTGCCGCAAGAGCTGCGGCGTTGCACCCTGCCCGCGGGTAGCCCTGCCAAAGAAGGAGGCATGGGAGCTCGAAAACCTGGAGAGGGAATATCCTGATACGGTCTTCACAGATCTCGACGGCAACGGTCTGGCCGCCTTTGCCAACAGAGTGGAGACGCCAGTATTCACGTGGTTTTACGCACCATGGTGCAAGCAGTGCAAGCTTGTTCGGCCGGATTTGGAGGTGGCAGCCAAGCGCTACACCGACTCGTCGGCTCCCCCCCTCGCATTTGCTAAGCTCGACTGCGTCAAGGATCCGGAGGCGAAAGCGTTCTACGGAGTCAACTCGTATCCAAGCTTCAAGGTGTTGCGTGGACGTCGCCACAAGTGGGTTGAGCTGATCCCAGCCCCGCGGCTGCCGGACGGTCAGTTGAATCGCTCCGCCGAAGTGATGCTGGCGACGGCAGCGCGCGAGGCGCGCGGGCCCGTTCACTGGCTGAGCACCGAAGACGAGCTCCGCACGGCTCTCTTCAAACAGGTTCCCGCTGGTGTGAATGCGAGGGACTCGGTCGGACTTGGCGAAGCTCTTGCGATCGCCGTGCTCTCGTCTACGACGGGCGCGGCCGCGATTGCGTATGCGAACCTCGCCGCAGGCTGCTCGACCAAACTCTCGCCGCTCCCCTTTGTGGCTACTACGAACTCCTCGATCGTGACGGCCGTTGGACTCGAACGCATCCCAATGGACCACGTCGCCATCGTGGCGCTCTTCTCAGAGCCCAGTGGCGCCCCGGAGGAGGAGCAGATGGTGCCGCGCCTCGCGACGCGGCCTCTGCTTCCGCCCGGCGCGGACGCCCTCGACCTCAAGGCGGAAGAGGCGATGTGTATGTGGGCCCTCGGCCACCGTGTACCCATCCTGATCGATGCGGACGAAGACCCTTATTGGAGTGATCGGGCGGGCGCGCTCTCGTTCAACAAGATGACAGCGATCCTCTTCCTGAGCCCGCCGCATGCGCATCTCGCCGGCGTCGTGCGCGCCGCCGCCGCGCGCTTCGATCGCGGCACGATCATCGTCATGACCTTCATGGCGTCATCAATGAGCATCTCGGACGTCTCAAATGCCATGTTCAAGCGCTATGGAGTCAAATCGATCTTCGACACGCCTCGCCTCGTCTTCCTCGACAAGCGCATCGAGTTGAAGGGGGCGAACCCGAGCCGCCAGCGCCACTACAAAGGGACCCTCACCGAAGACGCAATCGTCGAATTCATCAAATCTCCGGACGCACGGCTGTCGCCCGACACGCCGCCGATCAAGGAGCGCTCGCGGCTCAAGGACGAGCTGTAAGCCGCGGCGCGAGCGGCTTCACTTTTCGTGAAAGAGAGCGGTCAATAGTGCCAAGGGTACATGTATCAAACTCCCGTCGAAGAATACCTGGCCGAGTATTAACTCCACGGGGCCGGTGGTCGTGCGTCTTGCCGAGATGGAATAACGTGAACGTGAAGTGTGAACGGCCGAGTTTTAACAGCCAATTCACACGGCGATTTTCAGGTCGCGCGGTATGTTTTTGGCGTGTGGCTTTGCGCGCATGCTCTCCGTCGTGTTCTGAGCTAAAGCACGACATGGCGGCCGTTGAGACAATTGGCTTGTGCACTGCCGCCTCGGGCTGGGCGTTGAGCGGCACCGGGACGAATTGCACCTACGTCGGCAGCAATTCGTGGGCGGACCAGCAGCTAATGGTCGGTTCGTGCGCACGCAACGTGCGCAAGGCGCTTGATGGCCACTCGCGCGCGTGGATCACGTCGCTGCTCGACAAAGCCCATGGCGGGGCCCTCATCTTCGAGGATGCCCAGCGCTCCGGTGATCCGGACGGTACGCGTGCTGCCCTTCGTGCATGGGCAGCCGCCGATCCACGAGTGCGCTTGCTGCTAGCTGCGCCTCTGCTCTACCCCAAGTGGTCGAGGACGCAGCGCCTGGCCCTGTGCCGCAACATGCTCGCACAGGAGGCGGTGCGTGCCTTGCCCGAGAGTGGTGCACTCGTGGCGCTCGACCTCGACTGCCACGCACCTGCAGCCGAGTCCATCATGATAGCACTTTCCTCGATGAACACGCAGCGGCGGTGGGACGTGCTCACGGCAAACACGCGGCAGCCCATGTACTACTACGATCGCTGGGCGTTGCGCTCGGGCACGCTCGGCCTCGCGTACGACTGCTGGTTCAACAAATCGCAAGCACGTCTGCATGGCGGCTGCCTTGACTACGCCATTCAGATTGATCCAGCCGCACAGCCCTTTGCGGTGGAATCAGCGTTCAATGGGCTCGGCCTCTACCGCGCGGCTGCGCTGCGCATTGCATCCGACTGCCGCTACCGCGGCACGAAGAATTCGTACCTGTGTGAGCACGTTCCCTTCCACCTATGCATGCGTGCACACCAGCTGGCCATCGGCGTGCTGCCCTCGCTCGCCACCGACTGCGGACCTACGGAGCTCTCGCCGCCACAGAAGCTCAAGATCATTCGCTATGGGGTCGATGGCCGTGTGCAGGTTGCATCGCCGGCGGCGTCGGTGGTGGGGAATGGCGTCAGAATGGCGTCGGAACGGCGTGTCGGCGCTGGAGTGCGGCACAAGGGTAACGGTAAGGGTTGACGCACGGCGCACGGCACCCGCCGGCGCGGCGCCCGGGTCCCAGGGCACAGGCGAGGTAGTTTCCTGTCGAAGCAGCCCACGGCGAGGTCTCGACGCACCGCAACGGCCGGGCAGCGGGCTCCGCGCCGGCGCGGTGTGATCTGTGTCGCCGGGAGGCGCTGTTCCTGTTGAAGCGCTGCGTCGAGGCTCTGTGTCGGAGTAGGTCGAGGCTTTGTCTGTCAAGCCTGTCAAGGCCTTGTCGAGGCCTGTCGAGGGCCTCACTCCGCGATCCGGGTGGGATTGTCGAGGCTGTCGCGGAGACACGAGGGCGAGGCCGCTGGCCACTCTCACTGCCGTGCTCCTGCCGTCCTGCGATGAGTGTCACGTGTCGGCCGCGTGTCCAACATGATGTTCAACATGATGTTCGGAACATGCGCGGCGTGATGTGTCGGGTCGAGCGGCTCGAGGCCAGAGGCCACCTCGCGTGCGCATGGGGCGTATAGTTCAATAGGTATAGCGTTCGATTTAATTATACTACAGTGTCGTATAGAGTACCCTGGCGGTTATGCTGACGAGGGCTTCGCGGTTTGCCGGGCTGACCGAGACCCAGCAAGCGAGTCAACCAGGTCGCAAGGAACGAGGACGAGGGTGGCGCCTGGACACGGCACGTGACCCAAGGGTCCGTCGGTGGATGCAGAGCTGAGTATTTCTTGTCACGAAGTTGGAGTTGTGCTTGGCACTTGTGTTCCATAGTCGCTTCCAAGACGTTCACACCTTTGCCGTTCTCACTCACGGCGGCCCACGGACGAACCAAGGCACCAGCGAGCAAAGCCACAGCCGGGGCGACGACGTCCGCATATTTCATCGGCGCGCCGGCTTCACTGGCCGCGGCAGCGCTCTCCTTGGTGAAGAGCGCAGGCGCATGCCCCCTGAGCCGGAGCCAGAACTTCACTTTGAAGTAGCATCCCCCAGCACAACCCCAACCAGGCGCGTGCTCCGTAACTGAGACGTGGTGTGTAGGCTTCCCCGAGACCATCGCAGCGTGCCGCAGAAACCTCTTGCTGAACTTCGGCCAAGGCAAGCCTCCGACGACGGCACCGACTGGAGGCCGTTGTCGAATCGGCGAGGTCATGCATGTGTCATCCTCCATGTTGATCAGGTATTCACAATCACAGCTCCGCATGGATCGTCTCACACGATTCAGCCAGGTGAGACCCGACATGATACTCGTGGTGGTTTGCCCATGCCCCGCGGCAGACGCGTAGGCTGTCCAATGGCAGCCAAAGCGAGCACACACGGAGCTGTAATTGAACCCCCCATCGTTGGTGGCGTTGCAGTTGTCCGTGACGACAAAAATGGGCTCATGCTGATAAAAAGAGCGAATCGTATGTAGCAAATGAACCACGGCCAATCCATTCCGGTGCGCCTGCATGTGAAACCCGTACACGTAGCCTGGTTCTGCAACTTGGTGACGCACAGAAACGTTCCTTTTTTGCGCGCTCTTTTGCGTCGGTCTGCTGTGGTTTGCAAGTGTCCCTGGATTTGCAATTGCGTTGGTCTGCTGGGAAGACTGATGTCCGACTCCATGAGATCTGCGCTTTTGTTCAGCCCGGCAGTTGTACGCCTGATCCCGCAGCATCCTCCACACTTTTTTCCCTGGACCATTGCCATGCCACAAGAATGGGTGCCCATGCAGCGTGCGGTGCGCATCCGGGATGTGAAGGTTCGCGCCGACACCCAAGAAGTCCGGAACCATTTCAGATTTGCTCCGCAAGATGTCACACGGTTGCGGACCTGTAATGCTGCCGATTCCAAACATGGCACGCTGCATTCCCATGCTCAAATCCAAGTTAGAGCAGCAACCATGTGTCTTGTGAACACGGTTGGTGCTATCAAAGCACGAGAGTGCAAGATGCTTTGCCCTCATAAAATGCGGGGGCAAACATGGTTGCGACCACACGGTGCTCCCAAAGATAGCTTGGCGGGTGTCAACGCCAATACTGTACCTGCTGGCAAGCCTTCCCGACATCAACTCCGTCAGGGCCTTTTGATCGTCGAACGTGTCCGTGTCGTTCTCCGCAGCGGCTACCGTGTGCAGCACTTCAGCGAGGGCGGCGGCCGACCCCATGAGAGCCGAGTTGATGTATGGTGAGACCGTCGAGCCATCAAAGTCAGGATGGCTATAGTATGCAGCGATGTCTTCGTCGGAGCAGATTCGCCCCACCCAGCAGGTCGTCTCCGATGAGAAAAGGACATGCTTGCCGTACGCGCGAAAACGTCGTTCGAGCTCACGGGCGCTCACATGCTTGTTTAAGATCACGTCGTTGCCATCCAACAGGAGCAGCACCGGCTCGCACTTGTCTTTAGACCGTGGCACGCGGCTTGCAAGCTCTGCGGCATACTTGGCAAACTGCTTGAGCTTCCATCCATAGCCGTGCCACGTCGAATTTGCGCACACGTTGAGAGGTCTTCTGAAGTGCGACTCAAGTCGTTCTGAGCAGTCTGCACGCTCGCCCTGGCCGTCGCACAAACCAAAAGGTGACTGGGAACTTGCCGTGTTCGACTCAAGTCGTTCTGAGCAGCCTGCACGCACGCCCTGGCCGTCGCACAAATCGAAAGGTGACTGGGAACCTGCTGTGTCGCAGGCCACCACATGGAAGGAGATGCATGGCTGTGGCTGCCCAAGCTCATATCGACGGCCGGTCGGTAAGACCTGGCGCGGCGGCAATTCCACGTGCGCAAAGAACGCGCGAGTCACGATAAGAGAATGCAGAACGAGAACGGAAGACACCATATGTCCCGCCGAAAATAGAGAGTGGCGATTGCCAAGGCAATTGAAACTCCACAAAGCTTCCGTTGCAGGGGGCCCGTGAATACTCACGAGTTTGAGACTTCCACTTACATCGTGTTGCGTTCGCCAAACCCTTTTTGACCATGGTCTCGTACGTTTCACGCGAAGTCGAAAAGAGTGGCGACGACCACGTGCGCTTCTGATTTGTGTGAAGACGCGAATGGCAGATCGTGGTCTCATCAGGCTCATGCCCCGACCGACCGCGCGACGTGGGGCATCGCTGCTCTCGCGCTCGCTCGTGCAACGGCCGCTGCTGCCTGCTGCCGCGTGGGCCTCCTCTGCGGGCTGCTCGTGCCGGGGCGTCTCGACCAAGGCGGTGCCGCTCGACGAGTCGAGCGCCTCATGGGGCAACAACCTGCGCGGGCTGGGCCACAACAACTACCTGGGCAAGATCCTCAACGCGCGCGTGTATGAGGTCGCCAAGGAGACACCCCTGCAGTACGCGCCGTCGCTCTCGACGGAGCTGGGGAACGCGGTCTACCTCAAGCGCGAGGACTTGCAACCCATCTTCTCGTTCAAGATCCGCGGCGCGTACAACAAGATCGCGCAGCTCTCGCGCGAGCAGCTGAAGGCGGGCATCGTGGCGTGCTCGGCGGGCAATCACGCGCAGGGCGTCGCCCTGTCAGCCTCGATCATCGGCGTCGACGCCGTAATCGTGATGCCCACCGGCACGCCTTCAATCAAGGTGGACGCGGTTCGCAAGCTCAAGGGTAACGTGCGGCTGCACGGGGCGACGTACGACGAGGCGGCGGCGGAGGCGCACCGGCTGGTGCAGCAGGAGGGGCGCACGCTCATCCACCCCTTCGACGACCCGTACGTGATCGCGGGGCAAGGCACCATCGGTATGGAGGTCCTTAAACAGATGACGGGCAAGAAGCTCGATGCCATCTTTGTGTGCTGTGGCGGCGGCGGCATGCTCGCGGGGATCGCCGCGTACGTGAAGCGCGTGCGGCCGGGCGTGATGGTCATCGGCGTCGAGGCCGAGGACGCCGCCGGAATGACCGCCTCCATTCGCGCGGGACGACTCACGAGCCTCGAGAGCGTGGGAATGTTCGCCGACGGCGCCGCGGTCAAGACAGTTGGGCAGGAGACGTTTCGGATCTGTAACGAACTCGTCGACGACATGGTGACCGTGAGCACGGACGAGATCTGCGCAGCCATCAAGGATGGCTTCATGGACACGCGTTGCGTCCTCGAGCCGGCAGGGGCGCTCGCGATTGCCGGAGTCAAAAAGTGGGTCGGGCTGACGAATCTTCGTGACCAGACGTTTGTCGCGATCGCGTCGGGCGCCAACATGGACTTCGACCGGCTGCGGTTCGTGTCCGAGCGCGCGGACGCGTCCGAGACGATGCTCTCCGTGAGAATCCCAGAGCGGCCTGGCGCCTTCCGTGCACTCATTGGCCACGTGTTCCCTCGCAACGTGACCGAGTTCTCGTACCGGCTCGGAGACCCTCAGAATGCGAGCGTCTACCTCTCCTTCCAGGTGCGCCGAGTGCATCTGAGTGCATCTGAGTGCATCTGAGTGCATCTGAGTGCATCTGAGTGCATCTGAGCTGAGTGCATCTGAGTGCATCTGAGTGCATCTGAGTGCATCTGAGTGCATCTGATGGCGGCTCGTTCCTGTGGATCACCATGGACTGCCATGGAGCGGATTGCTATTGATGACCATTGATGACCTCTACTTGCCTCCCTCATCAGGCACGCGGCGCCACGAGCGAGGAGAAGCGAACTGACGCCGAGTCGGCCATGGCCGCTATGCGGGCCGACGGGCTGCTCGTCACCGACCTACGCGACAACGAGCTCGCCAAATCGCACCTACGGCACCTAGGCGGCGGGCGCGCGAACGTCGATCCTCCCGAGCGATTGATTCGCTTCGAGTTTCCGGAACGGCCTGGCGCTCTCTCGCACTTCCTGGCGTCGCTCGACACGGCGGGCGCCGGCTGGAACGTCTCCCTCTTCCAATACCGCAACCACGGCGCCGATATTGGACGAGTGCTGGCTGGGCTCCAGGTGCCCCTGGAGCAGCTGCCCGAGCTCCAGACTTGGCTCGCGCGCCTCGGGTACGAGCACCATCTCGAGGACGGGAATGAAGTCGCGAGGCATTTCCTATGAGGCGCCGCCGTAGCCCACATTGGCTTCCAAGCGCGCCATATTTATACACATCGGTGACCGAGATCACTTCACACTTGAGTCACCGACGAGCGTACTAGCTCGAGGGTGGCCTCGCCCTCATCCGTGCAGAGATGTACAGGCGACGGGGCGGCCGGGGCCGCAGGGCCACCTGCCCACTCGACTCCGGGGTCACGACCGGACTCAGTTCGGCCTCAGTCAGTAGATCTGAGTTCTGACGGGCTACCTTCTTGGAGTGCACACTGAGTGTGTTGTGAGTTGTGTAGTGTGGGTGGCGCGAAGCGCGTGATCTCTGCCATCAGCATCCGATCAGGCTAATATAATAAACGCATCTCCACCGATCTCGCATCTCGGTCGGGTTGGGTCAGCAGGCAGCATGATTTGCAAATGATGTCTTTGATCGGATCATAGTCTGTCCACCCCGCCGTCCGCGTCCGGTTCCACTGCCACAATCTCAATCATCGATGGGCGATGCATGCCGCTCGGCTCATCAATGGCACTCATGACGTCGACACGTCCTCCGCTCGCACGGTATTGAATCGTGCGGGAACGCTCGCAACGAAGTCGCGTGCATTCTAGCACACTCAACAAAGTCATGTCGCCCAACTCTCACCGCCCCGTGCTACGGCCGCAGCTGCGGATCAACTCGGGACGGCCAATCCCTTCCAGCTCAACTGTGAACTGTGTCAACATCCGGACTCGATCTTCACTTCTCTTCCCACCACTCGGCCTCGGATCGCCACAGCGACACGCCATCCTCGTAACGCACAAAATGCTCGCGAACGCGTCCTTGCCAGAGTTGAAAGTCCACAATTTCACCCGCCACTGTTCTCTGAAGGTCCTTCCGCCAGCTCCACACATGTTTGCCGACGGCTGGGTCAAGAGGCTGCTTGCCCCGTCGGCTGCTTGTTCGACCGCCGTGATACGGCAATGCGTCGCCGGGGTCCGCGAGCGACGCAGCCGCCGTAGCCTCCGCCTCGCGAGCAGCAGCATTGGCAGCTGCCACCGCTGCTCGTGCCACTGCCGCTGCTGAGTCGTCAGCCTGTGGCGCCGGTGCAGCGGCGGCGGTGGTGCCATGAGCGACAGCGACTGTGACATGTTCAGGGACGGCGGCCGTGCCTCCAGCGGTGGCGTCAGTACCGTCAGCGGCGGTAGCGGCGGGCTGCTCAAGGGTTGACTCGATGGTGGTGGCGGCGGCGGCTGGCGGCTTGGCGACCTGCTCGAGCAGCAGCCACGAGCTTTCCTCGTGTCCGTCGTAGTTTTCGAGGCTGAGCACTGTCGCCACCTCATCGTCGTCCACCTCATAGTGCACGTTAAAGTTGGCTGTGACTCCACTACGCTTGATGCGCCCGTCAAAGTTGCGTCGTGTGAGGGTGCCCAGCTGCCAACCAATTGAGCCCCAGTGGAAGAGGATCGAACGCCCTACAAGTACGTCAGCATCGAGAGCGGGCTGCTTGGAGAAGGCAAGGGCCGCAGCGCGTGGCGGCGAGCTGGCAAAGGCAAAGCCCGGAGGCGGCGATCGAAGGCCGGGCGGTGCGTCCTCTTCTTTGGAATCGCCATCGTCTTTGTCGGCCGCGAGCGCCGCGGCGAGCGCGGTCGCGGGTGCGGGTGCGGCCGCGGTCGCGGACGTGGCAAACAAGTCAGCAGAGGGCGTCGAAACGGGCCGCTTGCGCGAAGCAGTCGGCAGAGCGTCAGTGCAGGGCGACACGCTGCTCGGAAGCGTGGCCACGCGAGACTGCTGCTCTGTATGCTGCTCGTCGTATAGGTGCCACGCAGCTGGAAGAGACATTGCCTTGCGCCCGTCGCGCGAGCGATAGCCCTTGAGCTTGCCGAAATCCATCACCTTCGTCCAGCCAGGTGGTGGCTTGGTGCGCACCGCCGCCAGCTCCGCAGCAGCTCGCTTTGCGGACTTCGTCGCACCGATTGGGCGCGCACCGCTTGAGTGCGATGGCGCGCTGGAGCTCGCCGCCGCGGCGCCAGCACCAGATGCGGCCGCTGCAGTCCCCGCTGCTGCCGCCGCCTGGCCCGCCTCCGCAAGCCGCTTCGCTGGCCGCTCGGCAAGGCCAGCTTCGACCACGGAGCGCTTCTCGGCCGGGGCATGCGTGGCGGCAGCAGCGGCTTTGGTTGCCGCTGCGGCCTCTATCGGCGCGACCGGAGCTGGTGCGGTGTCCATTGGCTGGCAGCTGGGCTTGCCGCAAGTGCAGAATAGGCCGCCGCCGTCTACCGGCTTCTTGCGTTTCACGTGCCTGCAGACGCAGTCGGCGCACTTGCCCTCGCCTGCGAACCTGATGGATGGCCGCCATTCCGCAGCAAGAATCGGCATCTCGTAGACGCAGTGGCACGTCGTGATCACCTTCACGTTGCACCTGATTGGTGCTGATGCAAACGACTCAATCGGAATGCCCTCCGTGAAACTGACGTCGGGGGATGACGACTCATCATCAATCGGAATGCCCTCCGTGAAGCAGACGTCAGTCCTAAACCAGCCATCGTCTCCGCGAGCCGCGACACCATGAACGAACCATGCGCGCGAACACATGTGTGCGGTCCTGTTCGTGTGTTCCCGAGGGTGCACGAAGCCACAACACGAAGCTTGTGCTCGCAAGCTGAGGTCGTGAGGTACACACACACAGTGCTGAGAAAGCGAAAGTGCTAAATTTGGTGTGGGCTGTTGCATGCCAGCTGCAGTTCCGGATACATGTACAGGATACCGATAGCCGACACACCACACATCCACACATGGCCTCAATCCGAATTTCCGGAACGTGCTGTGTTTGTCAAACAGGAAGATAACGCACTGCGGTCTGCGCGAGATTTTGACTGTGTGACCTTGGCGCTTGGGGGAGGGTTTCAACACTCAGGTAGTTACCCTATAGTGTTTGAAAACATAGGTCATAGCGGTGCCGTGCGCGAGATTTTGACCTTGCGGCGGGGACGAGGGTTTCAAGTTTCAACAGGGCTGACGACTGAGAGGTTTCAGGTTTTGAGGTTAGCGGTCGGACATTTTTATACTTTTTAGTTTTACCCTAATCCCTATACATTGTATGGCCAGTATGGTCGTCAATGGTGTTTCAGCATTGAGCATATTGCGGGGGGAGCGCGAAGCCAAATCTACTCCTTGGGTCGCGCTGTATGTGTTGTGACCCGCGGCTTACCGCGGCTGCGGGGCGGGGCGAGGGCGGAGGGGGCGACGCGGCGCACGCGCGAGCACACACAGAGCATACAGTCACACGCCACACGCCTCCAGAAAAGACTCAACATAATACAGATCAGCGCGTCGCGTGCCTCTGCCAAGTAACGCGAGCAGCGGTGTCTAGAACCGGCGCTTCGCCCTCGGTGCGAAGTGCTCCCTCGCAAGCAGCGCGTCGCTGTCGGCTGTGTCCCAAGTTTGGGTGCCCCCCTCCTCCGAGCGCAGGCTACCGAGCGCCGCGAGCGCCGCAAGTCGCCCAATCTCATCCGACGACTTGGCTGCAAGGCCGTTGCCTCCCGTGGCCACATACAAGGAGGGGCGCAGCGCGCCGATGTAGGGCAGGCCGGTGGCGGTGCGGCAGTTGGCGCATGCATCCGAGGTGATCTCGATGGGCGAGATCCCAGGCACGATCGAGCGGAGCAGCTCGGTCATTTCGTCTGTGGCCACGCGGTCGCCTCCCGAGCGATACCAGGCGATCAGGTCCTCCGGTGTTGGCAAGGGGTGCACGCCAGCAGGCAGGGCGTTGCCGGTGGTGGTGTCGAGCATCGGCATGGCGCCGGCGGAGGTGGTGGCAGGCACGCGCGCGCCGCCGAGCTTGAGGACAAGTCGGCCGTCTGGATAACGGATGGGCGGGAGCACGTACGCCCAGAAGTGGTCGAACTTGAGAATGAGCGAGGGCATGCCTGCCAGCCTTGCCGCCTCCGCCTCCGAGATCGAGAACTGGACTGTCTGGGTGGACGTATTCAAGAGCTCGAGAGGCTCGGGCAGCAGCTGCCGAGGGCCGTTTGTGAAGGCGCCGCAGCTCACGAGGACGCGATGGGCCAGCAGCACACGCCCACTGCTCAGCCGCACGCGGTACGCTGCACGCTGTGCGAAGGACGCCTGCGGCGGCAACGGCGAGGTGCTGCTCGACTGCGGCGGCAACGGCGAGGTGCTGCTCGAAGCGCCAATCGCCCCCGCCGCCACGTCCATACCATGAAGGAGGCTGTGCGCGTACACGCCCTGTGCGTCGCTGGCGTCGGGCTCGATGGGCTCAACGGCCACGACTTCCTCGTCTACGTGTTCAAAGGTGGTGGCGAGCGCGCCGGGAACACGGGCGCTGCCGTCCGCGGGCGAGGGCAGGGAACCTCCCAAGTGGTGCGGCCCCTCTTGCAGCAACGCGATGCTCGAGGGCGTGGGCGACGCGCGGAGCGAGGCGGTCGAGTAGTCGTCCATGAAACGAGGGCGAGGGGTCTTGGGGGAGGCGTCATTCCCTTCGCCGTCCGTGTCGTAGTCGTCCATGAACGTGAAGCCTTGGATGTGGGGATGGGAGGAGGAGCCCGCGCCGATATTGCTGGCGGCGAGGCTAGCGGCGGCGGCGGCGGCAGCGGCGGCCGCGGCGGCGGCGGCGGCTCGCCTCGCGGCGGCCAGCTGAGCAGCGACGAGGCGACGGGCGGAGATGTAACCACTTTGGGAGGGCTCCCAAACCGCCACAGACCCTTGGGGCAGTTGGAGGTAGGGGAAGCGCGCTTTGAGGGCTTGGTGGTCGAGGTATTCAAAGGGGACACCCATCGCGCGTGCGTTGGCCGCCCGTGCACTGAGCGAGTCAGAGCCCTTCGGGCCGACCGCGAGATGACCAACCTCATTAAAGAACTGGATGCCGCTCTGCTCTGCGATGGACGCATACCTCTGAATGGAACGCTGTGCGAGCACGGCCCACGTCGGGTCCGGGTCGGTGGCGCGCGTGATGCGTCCCTCGTCATGGTGGGCACCAAAGACCTTTCGATGCCCCCACGTGGAGCGCGGCTGCTCGGTGGGTCCCACGAGAGTGATCCTCGAGCCGGCGGGCGCACCGAGGGTCGCGTGGCGGGCGGCGGCGCTGCCGATCAGGCCCGCACCGACGATGACGAGGGAGTGCACCGTGTCGTCGTCGTCGTACTCGTCCGCAGCGACCACGTCGGCGTGCGCATGCATCGCGTACCGCCCGGGACGGCGCGAGTAGAAGAAGGCGCAGCACACGAGGATGAGCACCAAGCTCGCCCCAGCGCACGCCCACAGCAGCATCACGAAAGTCTCGAGCTCGTGTTGATTCGACGAGCCGCCCCCACCGCCGCCGCCGCCATGCCCTGGGCACAACGGGCCGAGCTCCTGCCCGAGCAGAATGGCGATCGAGACGACGTAGCCGCAGAGGTCCTCGAGGAAGGTGAGGAATGAGATCGTGCCATGCGTGCGGCTCGCCGCGAGCAGCCGCTCGAAAAAGGGCGCGCCGAGCAACGAGTATGCCAGGTACATGCCCGTGCCAAGCAAGAGCTGCCATTCCAGCCCGTCGAGGAGGCCTTGCGTGTAGAGAAAGGTCGCCGCCAGCATGAGACCGAACGCCAGGACGGTGCCCGCGAGAAGCCAGGTGAGCGCGCGCCACGAGTCATTCACGAAACCGATCGAGAGCAGAACTAGCGCGCTCAGCACCGCGCCCGGGATGTCGACGATGAAGAAGATGTACGTTGGCGCCGTGCTCACGCCGAGCGCCGCGGCGAAGAGCTGCTTAGAGAAGAGGTCTCTCGTCGTACGCAGCCCAGTGAGGAGCGCGTACGCGAGCGCCATGGGCGCGAGTCCGCCCGCCCATTGGCGCACGAAGCGGCGGCGCGCCGCCGCCCCCATCGCGCCGCGTTTCGTGCGCGCGGCCACGTCGAGTGCCGTCGGGCGCGGAGCCGCCTCGGTCAGGAGGAGGAGCGCGCAGGCTGGTGCCCAGGCGCTCGCACCGACAACGAGGGGCATCCACCGGGGCGAGCAGCCGGCCTGCAGGGCAAACGAGCCCATGCCGCGGCTCGCATTGCCCGCGTACACGAGGCACATGGTGATTAGGGCGAGGCATCCTTCGGTCGTCTGGCGACCCTCTAGGTATGTAAGCTGGCAGCCGTAGAGAAACGATGAGAAGAAGGAGGAGACGAAGACGGCGAGGATCTTGACGGCGGCCCAGGGCGCGAGCATACCCACGCCCTCGACAAGCATCGACGTCGTGTACAGCGCGAGCAGCGCTCGCAGCCGGTGGCGGAAGAAAAAGGGCGATGCAGAGAAGGCGGCCGCGGGCAGCTTGGCGGCGCCAAAGCCGGCGACGAGCGCCAGGCTCATACACGCCTGCAAATTGAGGCACGAGACGACTGGCTCCTCGAGCACCGAGGCGGGAAGCACGAAGGCGGGGTAGCGCCAAAAATAGCTCAAGCCGTATGAAAAGCTGCAGGAGATGGCGATGACCCACGTCCACGCGGGGTGCAAGGCGGGCGTTGGCTTGAGAACCAAGGAGTCTCCGATGGGTTCGGCAAGCAGCGGGGCCTGCAAGGGGCCGTCAGCTGGGATCGGTCGTGCCGACGGCATGACAAATTTCCAGCGAGGTGTGAAGGTTAGGACTAAAGCGAGTTTGGTGCTTGAGCCGATGGACGACTTCAATCTCGATTGCATACATCATTGGGCATGCGAACTCGCGACGCGACGAAAAGCCGCGAATTTTGATACGTTTTGATGCGGACTCGCAAACGTCTACATGGCCTCCTTTTCTTTTGCTTGGCTTGTGTCACCACAAAGGCTGAGGATCACCATCCATATCGTGCTCTTTACAGCAGCAGCAGCCACCACGAAAGCGGGCACCGCAACGGAAGCCTTCACCACGACACACACAGCGCGCACGACGACGTCCGGTCACGCCGGGCAATCGGCTTGCCTTCGCCGCAGAAGCCCTCGCCGCAAAAGCAGCAGCAGCACCGTCGCAACAGCAGCATTGTCGCAACAGTTGTGCGACAGCGGACACGCGAAGTCGACGAGGTGCCGGTCGAAGACAGAAAATACGCGAAGGCGTTCCGCATGACGGAGGCCGGTTTGTGCGAGAGCGGCGAAGACCTGTTCGGGGAGCTGTTCGACGAGGAGAATTGCAGCAGCGTCGCGGTGCTCTGGTACAATAAGAGCGACGACGGGCTGCCTGTGGTGACCAACGAAACCATCACGGCCAAGGTGCGGCTCCCTGGTGTCGCAGTGATGGGGCTACGCTTCCGGCGGCCGAGCCTGCTGGTGACGATTGTCGGCTACGCCCTTGTCAACATGGTGACGACGTCGGTATGTCCGCTTCCGATTGCGACGAGCCTCGTGCCGCTCTCAACGGTCCTCTTCGGCTTCCTCGCGGGTATGATCATCAACGTAACGAGCACGTGCGCGGGAGCCTATTGTGGCCTTCTCCTTGTGAGGTATGCATGCAGGCCGCGCTTCGTGCGGGCGCTGGGCAAGTACCAGAGCAAGTGGGCGGCGCTGGACCGCATGGTGGCGGCCGAGGGCTGGCAGATCTCGCTGCTCATCCGCTGCTCGCCCGCCTCGCCGCTCGTCATCACCAACACGCTCCTCGCTCTCACGTCAATCTCTCAGCTCTCCTTCCTGTGGACGGTCCTCGTCGGCGAGATCGTCACCTCCTTCCCTTTCGCGTACGCGACGTACGTGGGCGAGCAGCTGGTGGACGGGCAGAAAAGCCCGATGCTCCTCGTCTCCTCCTTCATCGGCCTCGGCGCGTCCATCGCGGTCACGTGGAAGGTGAGCCTACTCGCCAAGTCGGTGCTCGAGGAGCGCGAGACTTACTCAAGCCTGGCCTTGGGAGCAGTGCCATTGGAACAAGGCAAAGAGGGGTCTGAGTCCTCTTTCTACGAGTCATAGATCCACGTGACACGTTGGAGTACAATTGTATGGGGGTTCCCACATGTATCTACCACAAAGTTCCTAGCCCTGAGAACCCGGCAACCCGCATCGTTGCCGGAATTTGCGGACCGGCCGGGCGAATAAAACAACTCCATTCACAGTTGAAAAGGTCTGTCCCACGCTCTTGGGGTCCTTTGCGCCTCTTATCCATGGCGTTGGCGCACTCTCGACGGACGCAAGAGCTTCCGGCCGTTGGCACGACGAGCGCGCCGCTCTTTGCAGCCGTCTGCCTTGCGGGGCAGCTGCGGTTGCCTAAATTTTCAAAGGGCGGCAGTGCACCTCGCGGCGCACCCGGTGGCGATTATATGTACAGATATACTGCAGAGCAGGCCAAGGTTCACTGGATGGCCCAGCGATCTTTTGTCAAAAGCCTCATGCTCGGAACCCACTGGAATGGGCTGCATGCAATTTTAACGACGGACTCGAGCCAGATGAATGAGACACTGTCGCTCATCAAGTCAACGTGGGACTTGCCACCGTCCAATTTGCATGCCGTTTGGCACAACCGATCTGCTGATGAGGTCATTTCTGCGCGATGTGGCGAGGATGCTTATTTGGCACTACTCGCGGGCACAGAAAAGAGGGTGCGCTGCACAAGTTGCGTAAACTCTGCGCTGTCGAACCTGCGCTCGTTTTACGGTCAATGGGACAAGGCGGCGGCATGCTTCAGCCGAGTGCTGAGGATTGAGATGGAGCACGGCACGCAGCGATTCCAACACGTGGTCAAGATGCGACCAGATTGGGCGTTTCGTCGCGGCCCAACGCTCACGTCTCTCGCCGATACCTCGACGCTCTACTGCCGCTTCAGATGCGCCGAAACCAAGCCGCGCTTCCTTCCCCCTTTGTACCTCTCTTACACACTCCATCGAGATTACAATGTCATCCATCGCAACTCGGGCGCGTGCCCGCCGGGTACGCTACTATTTGACGATCAGTTCGTCATCGCTCCGCGCCGACTTGCCTCTGCACTCTTCAGTGCCTCAAGTTTGCAATGCCCCTTCACGGATCCACGGGTGAGCAAAGCCGTGGAGGACGATTGCAAGGGCTACTTGATCCAGGAGTGCATGCTCACGGTGCATCTGGGCGGTCTGCACGCTTCTCCCATCCCAATCCATTGGGGGGTTTGGAGGTACGAGTCGGAAGACAGCACTGGCTGGAGTGGATACGCCGGATAGCTGCCGCCGCGCGCATCCGGTATAAAAGATAAGGTCTTTTGGGCCGACTCCGACTCATCGCACGCACACGGTCGGCGGTGCTCCACCGGTTCACGAGTTCGCGCAATCCAGGGGTATCCCCGGAAACCCCCGGTTCCGGTTTCACCAGTTCAAATACACCGGGGCTCCGGGGGGAGCCGGGACACACACGTGACACACGGAAACCGGGGTCGACCCCGGTGCTTTTGAACCGGGCCGGGGGGGGGGCGACAATCCCGGTACAAATTTGTGTATGACTCCGCCAGTTCACAGATCGAGCGCGTTTTGCAAAATGCAACCGCGGCGTCCCCGGAAGCCGTCCGTGGTCAGCGCACTCGACCACGCTTAGTCGGTTAACAGATGCCGGCCTTGGCGACACCCATGTCGCAGGCCGCGCGGTTGGATATCATGGAGGAGATTCTTCTCGAGGACCGCTTCGCAGCCGCCCTCGCGGCAGCGCCTGCCATCTCGTGCGCAGTGCCGATGCCGCCGACCATGCCGGCCGTCAAGATCTCGGCAAACGGTCTGCCGATGCCGTTTCGGCTCGAGAGCAATGCGCCCATCTTCCATCGCCATGGCAAGAAGCGGCCGGCGAGCGCCGGGCCGGTGATGAAGTTGCTCGACAATGACGACGTGATCAAGATGCAGGGGACCGAGATAGCCGAGCTGACGGCGGCGGCGCACGAGAAGAGGCGCGAGTTCAACCACGTCCGCCAGCAGTCGGCCGATCGCGAGGAGCGTCTCGAGTCGCTGCAGGTTCGCGCCAAGCTCGCGGTGCGCGACGGGCGCGACGAGGACGATGAGCTCGAATACATGCGAGCGCTGCGTGCGGCAACCGAGGGTGAGCTCGAACGCGTGGCTGCCCGGACCGTGGCCGAGGAGTTCGCCTCCGACCAGTTCGAGTACATGCTCGACCGGCTCGTGACCGGCACGCGGGCCACTAAGAAGCATATCGATGACGTCAAGAAGGCGCTGCGTGCTCTCGAGTGGAATCTCGCGTCGGCAGATGCGCGCGCCTCGGAGCTCCAAAATGGTGCTGAGGAGGCGGCGCGCCAGCTGGCGGTCTTCCGGGGGCACCTTGGCAAGCAGCGCGCGCAGGACGCGGCGGTTCTCTCAAAGGCTCGTGAGCAGGCGAGTCGCGCGTCGTTGATGGCCATCGATTGCGCCTGATGGCCTCGGATGGCCTCGGATTGCGTCGCCAACGGCCTCAAATGGCCTCAAATGGCCTCAAATGCCCTCAAATGCCCTCGGATGGCCTCGGATTACGTCGCCGATGGGCTCTGATGACCTCTGATGGCCCCTCGATCAGGCGAGCGACGCGAACACCGTCAAAGAGTACATCTCTACGCAGATGCGCGAGTCGTACGAGCGCGAGCAGGAGCGCGCCCAGGCCAAGGTGCAGCAGACACAGACGGCCTCGCTGTCGCTCACGGAGCAGCTCGGCCGTTGGCGATCTGTCTCGGCGGAGACGAAGCTGGCTGAGGGCTTTGAGCGGCTGCAGACGGCTTTGGGCGTGCATTCGGTCGAGGAGGCAGTAGAGAAGGTGACACCTGGGCCCACCTGGAGGACACCGCTGATGGCCTCTGGTGGCCTCTGATGGCCTCTGATGGCCTCTGATGGCCTCTGGTGGCCTCTGATGGCCTCTGATGGCCTCCGATGACCTCTGGTGGCCTCTGATGGCCTCTGATGGCCTCTGATGACCTCTGATGGCCTCTGATGGCCTCTGATGGCCTCTGGTGGCCTCTGATGGCCTCTGATTGCCACCGTCATCAGATCGAGCGGCACGCGGCGAACCTCGGCACGGAGCACCAGCGGGGCAGTCGCTCCCTCATCTTTGGACTCATGCTCCAGTCCAAGAGCGAGGCGGAGCAGCTCGTGATGAGTCGTGCGACGGAGGTGGAGCGCCATGAGACGATCATGGCGCGCCTGATGGAGCCGCAGGATGTGGCGCTCGGCGAGATCGTCGATCACAAGGTGCGTGGATTGCATCTTGATGGCCTCTTGATGGCCTCTGGATGGAATCTGGATCGCCTTTGGATTGCCTCTGGATTGCCTCTTGATTGCGTCTTGATTGCGCGCGGCGAGATCGTCGATCCAAGGTGGGTTGATTACTATGGATTGCCGCGTGAGTGCCTCTTGATTGCGATGTGTCGCGCTCGGGTGCCACTGATGGTTCCCCCATGCCCACCATGGCCTTTTCCACAGGAGCGCTTGCTGCAGCTGGACACGAAGCTCAAGGCGCAGCTCGGCCGCTCCGATCAAGCTCGCGGGCGAGCTGCGCGTGTGGATGCGAGCATCGTCGAGATTCGAATAGGGACGGAACGACTGGTGGAGATGCTCAGCCATGTGCCCCTCAGCAAGACTGTCACGTACGCGCCGCCTGCGCTCAGCTGCACCCGCAAGGGCGGCGGCGCAGCTGACGGCGAAGAGGAGGATGAGGGGCAGGAGCCTGACGACACGCCCACCACGGCATCTGACGGCACGGCGACCATCGGGCCGCCCGGGTCTGGGGAACCGCCCAGTACGGCGCCCGGTGCTCAGACGATAGTGTCTCTCGCACTGCACCCAAGGTGTGTGTTGCCCAAGGGCAGTGCTGCTGAGGCCGCGGTCAGCGCGCTCGCGGACCTAAGGCAGCTCGCGAGCGTTGAGGACACGATGGCCTTCGGAGCCTCACGATCGCTCGGGGCGGCCGTGGCGGCGCTGCACAACCTCGCCGCCATCGAGCATCGGCTCGTCACGACCGTGCTACCTGAGATCCAGCGTAGCGACGCCAGGACCCGCATGAAGCAGGGGCACTTCGTGCAGCGCCGTGTCGAGCGCTTGCACAGACTATCGGACGCTGCGGCCGCGGTCACGGTGACGAATCTCATGGCCAACCTCGCCGATCAAATCTCGCACGATCTCCAGAAGTTTGACGACAGCTTCAAGCTCGAAGGAGCGCCCGCTACGCAGACCTCGAGCTTCTTCTTCATCACGCAGGCCACCGAGGCCGCCGCGGCGGCGGCCGAGGCGGCGGCGGCCGAGGCGGCGGCGGCTGAGGCGGCGGCGGCCGAGGCGGCGGCGGCTGAGGCGGCGGCGGCCGAGGCGGCGGCGGCTGAGGCGGCGGCAGCCGAGAAAGCTGCGGCCGAGAAAGCGGCGGCCGAGGCGGCAGAGGCAGAGGCAGTGGCGAAGGCGCCGCCGCCCGCCACGCCCGCTATGCGCCCGAGCAGCGCTGGGCCGTCTGCAGCCGGCGCCAGCACGTCGACCTTCATGGTTCCACCACGTCGACCTTCATCTGCCATGTCCAAATTAGGATCCATCCGTTCCGGGGGCGCGAAGAGCAAGGTGCGCGCGGTTGGCGCGCTCGCAGCCCTTGCATGCATACGCTGACCACGGCGCCTCCCTCTTCCCCACAGGTGCGCCCGGTTGGCGAGCTCGCCCTCGAGCCCAAGCCTTGCATGCATGCGCTCACCACGGCGCCTCCCTCTTCCCCACAGGTGCGCCCGGTTGGCGAGCTCGCCCTCGAGCCCAAGCTGCTCGACAAGCTGCACGAGAAGCTCGCGCATGAGTACAACGTGCGAATCTTCGTCGAAGGGTACGCTGATGGAGGCACTACCGATGACAAGACGGTTGAGGAGGCCAAGGATCGCAACCGGCAGTACCTACGGCGCGTCTTCTCCACCTTCGACGAGAACAACTCGGGCACCATCACGCTGCTCAAGGTACGCGCGCGCTCTGATTGCATGCTGATTGCATGCTGATTGCATGCTGATTGCATGCTGATTGCATGCTGATTACATGCTGATTGCATGCTCCTCACGCTGCTCAAGGTACGCGCGCTCTTTGACCGGCTGGCGCTCGAAGAGACGCTTGCGAGGCGAGGCGAGGCGGCGGTCGAGACGAACCACGCAGATCGGATGCTCCGCTCCGGAGATCGCTCCGGAGATCGGATGCTCCGCTCCGGAGATCGGTCGGGAGATCGGATGCTCCGCTCCGCTGGCCGGTTCATCCGCACCATCGTCGACGAGACCGGCGACGGCAAGCTCGGCAAGGAGCAGCTCGACCTCTTCTTCCGCGAGTTCCATGCGACCGAGTCGAAGCAGATCAGCTGGCCAACCTTTGAGGAGCACGGGCTGCGGCTGCTTGAGTCGATGCGGGAGCGCGAAGAGGAGCGAGAGGCCGCAAAGGAGATTGTGCCCTCGCGCGATGAGCTCAAGATCTCGAGCTCCGAGCTGCTGCAGCTGCATGCGCGTCGGCGCCGACCTTCCGATCGCGCCCGGAACGGCGCTTCGTTCGGTCCGTCCGCGAGCGGTTCCCAGCCGCGCGAGCGGCCGCGCACGCGCCGTAATGAGCACTCGGTCACGCGGCTCGAGCTCACGAGGAGCGCGCCCTCGCTGCCCGCCGCAGCGCGCGACGCGCCGACCACGCCCGCGCCGCCGCTGCGCGCGGTGCCAGCCTCCTCTATGGCGGCGCGACGGCCCAGCCAGGTCGCGCTCACGGTGCCGGTGCCGGTGCCGATGCAGGCGCCGATGGAGGCCACATCAGGCAGCCGCGCGGCTTTGTCCAGGGCGCATATTGCTTGAGGCCCTCAACTCTTTTCTGAGGCTATACAATCATACGTGCATTAGGAGTTAGGACATAGGTGTGGTCGATGTACTCAGACTCTCACACTGAATTCGGTACATGGATTTACCGGTAAAAAGACACCGGGGGGAGCCGGGACACACACGGGCATTTACCGGTAAAAAGACACCGGGGTTTTTACCGGTAGTATAGTCGTGTGCGGAGAAACCGTCCCCGGTCTTCGTCGGCGATGGCGGACACGTCGGCGACGGTGGGTCCCGCTGAAGTCTCGGGCGCCACATCCTGGGCGCTCGAGCACTGCGTCAACGGCATGATGCGCTCGTGGATCGACCTCGACAGCAGCTGCACCGGCGGCGTCGATGGAATGCTGTGGACGGCCAGCTTGATCCTGCTGCGGCACTTGGAGATCACGCATCCTGTGGGGTGGTGGCGTGGCAAGCGTGTCTTGGAGCTCGGCTCTGGCTCTGGGCATATGGCCGTTGGCCTATCGAAGCTGGGCGCCTCAGTGATTGCAACCGAGTCTGCCAAGGGCACCGGCTTCGACTCGATGGTCGCTTGGACGACCTACCTCCTGGGCACGCGCGAGGCCAGCGTGGGCCTCGGCGGCGGCTCCGTGGAGTTTCGCAGCCTGCACTGGTCGACGGACGTCGAGCCTGCTGACTGGGGAGGCTTCGACGTGGTGATCCTGTCCGAGCTCTATTACGATCCCGACCTGCACGAAGTGCTCCTGCACACCTTGAGGAGCGTGCTGCGACCGGGGATGGTTGCCTACTCCATCTTCTGCGACCGTCCGTTTAGCCTCGGCTTCCTCACCATGTTGCACGACGACGGCACCTTTTTAGTCACACCGATCGAGCCCAAGGAGCACTTCCACTTGCACGAGGAAGAGATCGTGTACACGCACGAATTCGCACGCGTCACAGACGTCGTCCTCCCCCATGGGCCATGCGATGGATCCGCCACCGATGGCCATGCCGATGACTTGGATCATGGTGCGGGTGACCCGGTTGGATCGTAGGCGCCGTGCTTGCTTGCCTGTTTGTACGCTTGAGGAAGGCTGGCATGCAGAACAGGAAGCAGAACGACGGTGCCGCTCGGGGAAATCAGTTCCACCTATGCACCTAACAATCATCCAATCGCAGGACACGCAACCTGAACTAGCGACCTTTCAGAACAGAGGGACACACCGCGCACCAGCCAACACGCAACCTGAACAGAGGGTCACACCGCGCACCAGCCATCACGATCTAATTGTAGAATTGTATAAATTGATCACGAACCCGCACACAATAAATCAAAACAATAAAACTACAGGTTGGTTTGGACTTTTGTTTTTTTGAGTCGCTCCGGTCGGCAGGAGTCGAATGCAGTGATCTATCCGTATCGGTAGATATCTTTCGTTTGCCTTCTCTCTCTTGATACCGACGGTTTCCACATGTATTTGTACGGCTTGCATTCATTCGGCCACACGCTTGATTGCCAATGTGCGAATAGGTTCTGCTCGTACAGGCACAGAGAGATTGATCCGCAGTTCCGAGAACGGGAGTTTCCTCTTTCGGAGTCTTTGCTCCACGAGTCGCGCCACCTGCGCCGTAAATGGCGCACCTAGCGTTCCCTCTGAGGGAACGCGCAGCAAGACCCTCCCGTCATTATCATGAAATTCGCCGTTCGCCCATGCTCGTGTGTTGTTGAACCAAGGGCTCTTGCCGTTATTCGACGATGTCGCCGTGCCTCCTCTGCCTCGCATGTACTCCTCGTGGCTACGGAAAACGAAGTGCTTCAGGAACATCGGCGCGGCGCTCACGAGTCGGCCAGACGCGTCTCTGGTCCCTTCGAGGTTGGCAGTTTGCTTCCCATCGGGAAAAGAAGCAAGATAAGCTTCCTCGCATTTCTTCGACGCCCACCATGTCGGCCAGAGCGAGAACTTCCATTGACTAACGGCACAGCTCCGCGCGATCGTCTTGTGGTGCCCGACGACATAAGAGCCGTTGTAAAAGTTGTCGATCATTAGGCCCGGCGGCTTCTTCACTTGTCCATGCCCAAGTAGAATCCACCAGGCCAACTTGTACCAAGGATTCGGTTGCGCCGAAAGTGTGCTGATGATACTCTTGTGCAGCGGCACAGAGCTGATGTTGATTCGGGTGTCGTCAAAGCTGATGTACTCGTCAACGTCGATCGCCGCCACCCAGTCGCAAACTTGTCTGGCGTGGGTGAATGCGAACGAGAAGAGCGCCTCTTCGTGCGGCTTGCGGCCCGGATCGTTGCAGTGTGGCTGGACAGGCGGCCCAACGTCCTCCCAGAATTTAACGTACTCGAGTGAGTGGTAGAATTGAAGTACCCGTTGTGTGAGCCCATTGTCTTGGCTGCAGTCGTCCACGATGAAGATCTTGCTGGCACCAAGCAAATGGTGGTACTCGATCCACTCTGGTATCCATTCGGCATAGTTGCGGACGCGTGTGATGATGCAGAAGGCATGCTGGGCCGGAGGATTATTCCTACAGTTGTCCAGGCATTCTTTCAGAGGATCGGCCCACCAGATGTGGTGCACCCAGACGAGCAAGGAACACGCAAGGGCTAGCACGAGCACCCCCCGCATCATATTCATAAGGCGCGCGGCTTTTGGGCACGAGGAGCGAGGTTCCCCTCGACTCTGGCTCGTGCGCGACGCGCGCGTAGGAACGCAAAGAGACACGAGACAAAATGCACACCGAGGTTTCGCCCGTAACCGCGCGAAACAGTCGCGAAACTTGCACCCTTTTCCCTGTTTGAAAACACCGGGGGGAGCCGGACACACTTACCGGTCAGTAAGCCTACTCGTGATGTAGGAATTCCCGGTATGATCGGCCGCGGGGAGCGGTCGGCTCCGGGCTTGCGGCTGACCGGCTGTTGAGTCGGCCGCGGCTTCGGTCGTCGCGCTGACGTGCGGGTTGTGCGTTGGTGGGTTTGGATGGTTGTGAGGTTCGTCTGTGTGGTCCGTTTGTCCTTGTGCGCCCGTGTGTGTCCCGTGTGTGTCCCGGCTCCCCCCGGTGTCTTTTTACCGGTAGGAAGGGGGTTCGAAGCAACTGGGCGGGGCTCGGCTACTGGGCGAGGTCGCAGTGCGGGGGGACTCGACCGCACTGCGGTCCCCCTGTGCGGTGCTTGCGGACCGCACTGCGGGATTTTCAGTGCGCTTTTCGTGAACGCACTGCGGTGAAATCGAGCGCAGTGCGTGAACGCAGTGCGCTGTTTTCGTGCGCACTGCGCAGTGAAAAAGACCGCACTGCGCACCGCACTGCCGCACTGCGCACTGCGCACTGCGCACTCAGCGGCCGCACTGCGGTCCGATCGGCGCGCAGTGCGCACTCGCTGCCAGCTGTGCGCGCCGCACTGCGAGCGGTCGCCAAAGCTCGCACAGGTAGCCGCAAGGCTTCAGCCGAGCGCGCGAGGACCATGCCTCCGGCTGGCTCAAAGAGGACGCGTGCTGAGGCTGTGGCTGTGCCCAAGCGAGACCAGATCATCTCTGCTTGGCTGCGGGGCGTCCTGGAGCTACGTACTAACATGGCGGCCGCACAGCGGATGGTCTACCCAACAGAGACGGTCTTCTCCGCGCCCTACGTCACCCATATCACGGTGCGTGTCGAGCACCCGCCCTGTCTCCTCGGCCTGCGCCGCTGTTAAGCCATTGACACCGTTCGGCCCTGTCTCCTTGGCCTGCGACGCTGTTAAGCCATTGACATCGTTCGTGCTTTACGCGCTGCCCGCTTGCGCAGGACATCCTAAGCTGTGAGCTGCGCGTGGCAGGTGAGGAGGGTGTGACGTCGAGCTCCGTCCTCACATGGCTTCGCAAAGTATTCCCGGAGCACCACGATCACACCTACAAATCACACGAGCTAGCAAACATCGAGCAGGTGCGTCTCAAGTCGCTTTCGTTTCGCTTGAGCGAGGATGCCAAATCATTGCGATTCGAGCTCTTGCAAGCGGTCGCATTGAACACGTTGCTCGCGAGGTTGCCAGCCGACTGGCTATCAGCGCCGACGCGAATGTACCCGATCTTGTGGCAAAAGGCCTACGCTGAGGAAGCGGCGGCATCGGGTGCGGCGCCGGCATCGGCGGCGCTGGCATCGACTTCTTCATCGACGGCGCCGGCATCGGCGGCGCTGGCATCAACTTCTTCATCGGCGGCGCAGGCATCGACTTCTTCATCGGCGCCGGCACCGCCGTGGCGGCGCGCATCGGTAGCGGCGGCATCATCCGCAGTTCCGGCGGCGTCGGCTCCGCTCGCAGTACTTCCCGAGGACGAGGCGGCGGACGAGGCGGCGGTCGAGGAGGCGGACGAGGCGGCGCACGAGGCGGCGGCGGAGGCGGCGCACGAGGCGGCGGCCGAGGAGGCGCACGAGGCGGCGCACCAGGCGGCGGCCAAGGCGCCGGACGCGGTGCCGGACGAGGCGGCGGACGAGGCGGCGGCTCGACCTGACGGGACGGCCAGCCGCGGCAGCCACGGTCCGCCGCCGCCGTCGCAGCATTCATCGTCGCGGGTACATGTGCTCGCAGACTCCCCCGCACCCAGCGGCCTCCACACCCCCGCCGCGCACCTGGCATCGCGTGCTTCCGTCGACACATCGCTGGTGCCGGAGGAGTTCCAGATCACGCTCAACAAGAGGGAGGCAAACGTTCAACTGCAAGCTCTGACCACCTTGCACCGCACGCTTCAGGAGCAGAACGAGCTCCTGCTGCAGCAGCAGAATTCGCTCAGATTCTTGCAGTCCCGCGCGTACTTTGATGCGGCCCGCAGTTCGATCGTTTTTCGCGTGGTGGCAGGCTCCCAGCACACCTTCAAGCTGGAGCTCACTCGGGTGGTGCCCCACCTGGATAAGCCACCCGAGGACCGCATCACCCTCACGAAGATATCAACGCAGCCGCCTCCATGGAGTTCCAAGGCGGACAACCCGATCGCGTACGACGTCTACGACCAGGACGTGGCGGACACACTCAAGAGTAGGGAGCGCTCCACGCTCGTCATCCAACCACCTCGACCCCTGGACGCGGAATACTACGGCGTCTCTGACGGTCGCCAATCCTTCTGCAAGAAGCTCTATCACGTTCCTCCACCGGCGGCGACGGGGACGCTTTGGGAGCAAACATCTCTATCACGTTCCAGCACTGCGACAAGTCGCAAGATTTGCTCGCGCGTTGGGCCAAGGGTGACAACACGACGTCGAAGGAATTCTTCGTCATGATGGTCCAGGCGGTCTTGTGGCCCGTCGTCTTCGAGGAGGCCGAGATGCATGCGCTCTTCAACCAGCTCAAGGACCAAGACAAGGACGAGCTCCTGCACACGGAGCTCAAGGATCGGCTCGCGAAATGCGCACCTGCGCTCTCACAATGGGTGCTTGCGCTCAACCCAGGGCACGATCCCATTCCTAAGGCGGACATGGACTTTTGTTTCCAGGAGGGTTATGCCCAAGTCTCAGTGGTTGTGCGTCTGACCGAGCCTTGGCGTCCCCCTCCTGCCCGCCATGCGCATGCCATGCTCTCGCCTGGTGGGGCGGCATCTGGCAGTGAGAGGGGCGAGAGTCAGTAGTGAGTAATCTCCATGACGAGCTGCGCAGGTAGCCAGGACATGCATCCTGTACAGGGAGCCGTCGAGTGAGCCATGCGCGATGTGTCTGATGAGTCCGAATGGCCCCGGTAAGTGTGCGAGAGCCGAGACCGAGAGCGGCGACATGCGGGAATGAGCAATGACTTTTCGCTTGCCCGTCCACCGTATAGTACGGTATACACTATACTGTACTTCTGTACTCGGACTTTTCGGAGATCGGACGTTACGTTACACGTTTCGCGGTTCCGTTATCGATTCCGGAATTATACCTTTTACGCCCGGGCGGCGTGCCGTGCCGGATACGCGCTTTCGTGGAGGGCTTCTATTGTTATTCTATTGTTAAGCTACCGAAAGTCCGATACGTACCTGGGGTGGGCCCCCCGTGTGGTCCACTGGTAGCTCGTCCCGACTCCTGTCGCCCCGACGTACGCGTGTCCTCACTCGCGCGCAAACTACACCTCAGTACTCACGCGCGTAATCCGCATGCCATGGCTGCTGAGTGCAGCCAGGCAGGCTGCGGAGTGCGGATGAATCACATACACTCTTCTCATGGCCGGCATGTGGCCCAACATACGCATGCTCCAACAACCGCGCGCGCCGTAACGTTGCTGCCACGCGCGCCTCGAACTCGTGCGCCCATGTGGGGTCACGCCAAGCCTGCCTCTGTCGGTTCTCAACCACGGCCGATGGGCTGCTGTTGAAAATCGGCCGCCAGCCGTTGACAAGACTATCGGCAGCGACCGGCCGGTTGGACACGCTCGAGAATGCGACGATGTCGCGCTCGTGTTCCATGGAGAGCAGGCGGCCGGGATCAGGCAAAATGACCACGCCAGAAGAAAACAAGATCTCAGCGGCGCTCTCCAGCGAGGACGGCAGTAGGTCGCTGCGGCCCGTGTAGCTGCGAGAGGCCACAAAACCAGAGCCAGAGCCATCTGCGAACGGGCAGAGGTCCGTGGTGCCGTGGTGCCGAGTATAGGCGCGTGAATCGACGTGGCCGTGCATGCGCAGGCACACATCTCGCGCGTCCTCGCTGTTGGCACCGCCCGCGTGCACCGTGCGCCCAAGCCATACGGCGAGCTCGTGATGTAAGACCTCGATAGCCACGCCCACGGTGTGACGCGACGTGCAGCCGGTGGGCGAGAAGTGGATGCGCACATAGTCGCACAGCGGATAGAGTACGCTGAGTGGCTCATCACGCCCACCCGAGGACGCCGAGTCCGGGTGAGCGCTTAAGTGCGGGGGCGGGAGGCGCACCGCTGAGGGGGAAGGCTGAGCGCCCTCTGTCTCCGCTTGCCAGTCCATTTTGGTCGGGTGATAACGACGCCTCACAGCGCGTTCTTCACGTAACTCAGGAGCAC
>Ga0210247_100223_pt1 | contig 51403 bp, 37 predicted proteins | sample ChrtobMetP3_16mM_FD_155449 | JGI IMG/M metagenome (GOLD analysis project Ga0210247, IMG submission 155449) | Chrysochromulina tobin associated microbial communities from unialgal haptophyte culture, Seattle, Washington, United States - P3_16mM | ecosystem: Host-associated > Algae > Haptophytes >... | reverse complement strand
TCCACAAAATCACACTCCACACGATCCTACAGGAGCGTAACAGGGATGCGGCACCCAAAGCCAAACAGAGACGCTCACCTACGGTCCTGTTTCAAAAAGTTCAACACGTTGTACAGCGCGTCGCGAGCTACCGATGGGGTCAGGCCCGACGGCAGCAACCATTCGATCAGGGACACGCAATGGCCGCCTTCCGTAAACGTTGGGAAGCACCGGGGATTGCGGTGATCGGTGCCGATGAGCAAGCGATCACCATTATCCTCTTCATGCGCAAAGAGGTGCGCGAACAGTGGCATCGAAGCTCGAAAGGCACTGGCCACTACCGCAGCCAACAGCACGCGCCACCGGCGGACCTCCCCCCTCTGACGATTTCCATCTTCTCAGATGGTTCAGCTCTGCCACGCAAGATCGGCCAACCCGCGCCGCCCGCGGGCTACGGTGTGGTTGCAGTGGAAGGCGCCAGCCTTGACGCCATAAACCACGCGAGTGGACGTGCCCTCTTCTACATGTGCGGCCGCGTTCCCCCGGGAGGCGTGGCGACGGCTCGCCTCAAGACCACCACCAATAACCTCGCTGAACTCATGGCATTTACTCGTGGACTCATCTGGGCCAACTGCCACGTGCTCGCACAAATACCCACCATGAGCCGTACACGCCCTGTGTGCATGCGCTATGACTCCACGTACGCTGCTATGATCGCATCTGGCGTTTGGCGCGCCAAAAAACACAAGGAAATGGCCGCGGAAGCGCAACGAGCATGGGCCACGCTCATGAAGTCCACGGCCGGACAACTCTGGATGAAGCATGTTAAGGGTCACAGCAACCAACATTGGAACGATTGGGCCGACCGGCTCGCAAACCAGGGTCGCCATGGCATCACACGTTACTCGGCGTGTCCGGTACAGCCACCCCCGCCCAAGGCGGCCGAACCGTGCGTACCACCGACACCGTCGCACGTACCGCCGATACCGCCGCCTCCGCCGCCGCCTCCGCCGCCGCCGCCGCCGCCGCCGCCGCCGCCGCCGCCGCTGCCGCCGCCGCCCATTCCAATAATGCGATCACGACCGAACCGAGCGCACGAAATTACAGAGTCCGACCGTGTCTTGCGCGCCACCCATGCCTTCGGAACCCTCGCCATCCCGATCCCAGTTTCTCTCCAACATGCACTTTCCCCTCTGCGGATCCAGGCGTATGCGGAGGCTGTCCTTGCCCGTCTATCTCTTGACACTGGGTTCCGCGCACCGGAAGCGGTACGAAGAGTAAACGCCGCACGCACACTCCTCCTCGACCCAATACACCAACATAACCTTGCGACCCGTCTCATCCATGTGGGTCTTCAGCCCGTTACGCGACATCTTGACTGCCCGGTCAATGCTGCAGCCCTCGCAAAATACATCCGTGACGCGGGCCATGCCGCGGACGCCCCCCGTCATGATGGCCACGGCACGCTTCGTGAGCGCGCATGCAAATTTATACAAAGTCTTAATGGTAAGGCCACCGTGCGCATCGCATACTGGCACTCCCTTTTAGGGGCCGAACTCATTGCCTCGGGTTTTGTTGTCGCCTCTCGCGAATATGCATGTCCCAACATTGCGGACCCGTTCCGACTTCCGCGGCTCTTGCGCAACCTCGCCTTTTCAAAGCATGGCTCGGATCTCGATGACTCAGCAGCATACCCACGCACCCTCCTGAATGTCTTTACAGCCGGCCGCGAACAAGCGCACCTCTTCATGCTACATCGCGAACAAATCCTAGCGGAAGTAGGCCTTTATTTCCTTGGCGCACAAACGCCACTCGACGCACGCCGCTCCGCTGCGAAACAGCTCTTTAACGCACTAGACAATGACGGCTCCCTCCGTGCATGGGAACATACCCACAAATGTCAAAACACACGTCCGTGGGACGGCCCTATGCCACCCTTTGACGTGGGCACAGACGGCGCCATCTTTCGCCTCAGCGCGTACGAGAACAGCCGTAAGGACCTCACGCGTGAATTCGAACACCGAATGCCCGCCATGATAACCTTTGTCAACGATTGGCTTTGCATCCACAAATCTGAAAAAAGGCACCGGTGCGCCCTCACAGCAAAGTCTTACTTCCTTCAGGAGGCAGAAGGGCTCTCGCGTCAGGCGAAAATCGACTGGGCATACAGATGCAACGGCGGCACTGTGACCAATCTTCAACACGATGGCGTCATCATGAGGCTCGCGCCCCACATAACGCCTGCACTTGCATGTGCCGAGCTCACCCTCGCATGTACGGACACACTCGGGTATCCTCAGCCAGTGGAAGAGAAACCTCTTGACGACCAGACCGGAGACGGTTCCGATTCCGAGGACGATCAGGACGACGATGATCACGACGATAACAACAACGACGATGACGATGACGATGACAGCGCGTAACGTCCGTACTCACACACACCGCCTCTCTCTCACGGATGGCCCTCGGGAGTGCAGCAGACACGAATTGCAAGTACAAGCGCAAAATGCGCCAAAGAACATTTAAGAAGGGGGGGCACCATTGGGCACACCCTCTCCAGCAACGAACAGTGTGCCCCTGTCGCTGGTTCTTTTTCCTTGGGGGGCATGGGAGGCCGGTCACGTGAACTATCGGCCGGGGGCCGATAGATGTAGCGTGGCCGGGACGGGGGTGGGGGGCCGGATCCTTGATAATCCTCGCCGGTGTGTTAGTCCACCGAGCGACGCGACCGCTGCGTGGCAGTGTTTCGCGTGGTAGTGGCTGGTCGGTACCTTGTGTGTCGATTCAACTGACCCTTTCTCAATCTTGTGGGCAAAACATGGGTCATGATGGACGCGGCGACCAAATAGGTCGTTGGCATTCGTATTGCTATCCATCTAGGCGGTGCGAACTACGAAGAGAGTGCGGTCGGGGAGGACGTGCCTGACGTGCACGGCGAGCCGCGCGTCAACGGTGCGGTCAGATGAAGGTCCTGATCATATGGCTCCTTTTTCCTCTGTGCCGCACCGACACGACCATTGTCCACAAGCGCCACTGCTCTTTCGAGCACCGAACCAAGGTCCGGGATTGCACGCAGAACCGCAACCGGCACGATTGTGAGGCGTCACGCATGGGCAGCACACTGGACGTATTCCAAACGTGCTGGGACTGGGGACACAGCTGCCAGCCAGCCCGACGGATCTTGGCTGCAGGGCTGGACGGCAACATGACGCGGCAACGATTGGCATGGCAGATTCGGAGTCGGCTGCAGCAGTGCCCCCAGGATGCACCTGTGCGGACCCTAGAGGCGAAGTTTGCACAGGAGGAGTGCTCGTCGTCAATGGAGCTGTGTGTCCGACGGCGCTACACACGGCCCGCGCCGGTACAGCCAACATGGGGCAAGTATGGCTACCACGGCAAGCATTTTTCCAAATGGCTCGACGACTTTGAGCTCAGGCATCCGATGACGCCTCCGGTAGCGAAGACCAAGGGGTGGGAAGAGCCATACAAGGGGCTGACAGCAGCTCTCACTCCGGATGGGGCGGTGCTGCAAGGCGCCGAGGCCGACGAGGCGCTCTCCGCTCTGCACTTGAGTCGTCCCGTCGCCTACGGTCTCGTCATGATGTCGAGCCACCATCAAAAGGACCTGCAGTACAAGCAGTCGGCGGCGATGCTCCGGTGGAGTGCGTCCGCCCTCGCGCACGTGAGCCAGCGGCCAGGGGGGCGTGGCCTCGGGCTGGCCGCACTGCTGCTGGTACACAACAACGCGGCCTGGAGTGAGAAGGAGCTGATCCGCATGCTGCAGTACTATGAGCTCGAAGGTCCACGCCAGATGCTCCGAATGCTCGTGCGTCCGACGGTGAACATGGGCTACCTGTGCGGTGAGCTCTCCATCCTCGCCCATGTACTCCTCTCCCATCTACTCTCATGATTCGTCCATCTACCGCACAGGTGAGCTCTCCATCCTCGCCGCAACGGCCTCGATGTGGGCGCACTTCCCTTGGGTGCTGTACAACAGTGGCCCCGACGCGGTCCTGACCCCGTACGGTGCGACCGCCTTCGCGAATTGGATGGAGTGGGTCGAGCCCGGCTGCGCGAACACGACGGCATTCCTCGGCGGCCGCTTTCAGGTGTGATGACGACTGATTGTATGCTGATGGGCCTCCCTCACTGCATGCTGACCGCGAACACGACGGCATTCCTCGGCGGCCGCGTTCAGACACCCGAGCGCATCATGCAGGTCGTCCCTCACTTCGCCATGGACGTCTTCTTCTTTTGGCCTGCCAAGTTCCTCGAGGCCGGCCAGAAGGCGGCTGGCCAAGCCAATAAGGCGCCCCAGCCCATGGCGAGCTCGGGCAGGCGCTCGCCGTTGATCACGCCGTGGTTGAATGCGACACGATGGTGCTTGATGGGCTGGGCTCCTGACGAGCCACGGCCCGAGTCGACGACCTATGGGCCGTTCAACAATGAGACGGACGAGATCTTCGCCCTTCCGGAGTATCTGCTCCACGAGATGCAGTTCAGATTCGATCTCGACTACCGCATACTGCCCGGCGGGACTGGATGGGGGATCGCAGACTCAGCCCGGGTCCCCAAACCAGGGCAGCCCGGAAAGTTCGAGAACCGGCACGCTAAGGCCATTCCGTTCCCGAAGCAGACGTGTGCCAACGGCATCTGCGATGACTGGCACGGGATCTGGCATAGCCACTTTTGGCAGTCGGTTGAGGAATGGATGCACAACCTGAACCGCACGTTTGGAGGCGACGTGCCATGGACGCACATGTTCGATGTCGACAAGACTCATCGCACGTACGATATTGTTACCTAGATATCGATCAGCTGAGTCACAAGCGTCGAGCGAGTCCCTATGGCTCGATTATGCCGCGCGGTGTCGTCGTACCCCGCTTGCCGTGCCTTTTCTGCGCGGTGCCTTTTCTGTGCGGAGTTTTATCACTTTTCTCACTTTCCGCAACGCTGAAGAAATGACGCATAATCTATCATATCGACACGTGACAAGCATATAAGTATCCGCTTGTCCGTGCGCGCCTTAGACCAGCTCGGTGCTGCCACCCGTCTCGGCTTGCCTATCGATCTGCTCATCCCGCGCCTTCTTCGCGCCAAGGATGCACCTCGAGGCAGCGTAGAAGACGAGCGCGAGCACGACCGTAAACGTAGATCCCGAAAGGATGGCCATCGCCTTGGCAGCCGTCGAGTACGGCGTCGCGAGGGACGCCACGTACGTCGGGGCGACGGCATGGGCGACCGCCTCGACGACGAGGAGAGAGGAGAGTCGGAGGTAATGCACGTAGAGGTCGCGGATGCAAATCAGCCATGTCCAGCCGACAAAGAAGGCGCCGCCGTGGATGAGCAAGAACATCCCGGTGGCCTTGCGGCTCGCGGAGGTCTCATGCCTCTTGCCAGCGATCACGATCAAGTACGAGACGAAGAGCGTCAGGCTGAGGGTCACGACGAGGTTCTGGCCGAGGACACGTAAGGTGGGCGCCTGACTGAGCGAGAGGAAGAGTGCCGTGGCCACGTCCGACCACGCGCAACCGACGACGAATGCGAGCGCCTCCTGGACTGCGTCCGCGTACACCAACGCATACGAGTATGCAACTCCCTGCTGCTCGAGGCGCCTGGACACCAGGCTGGATAAGAGGGTCGCAACATAAGTGATCGCCAGCGTGTACAGCACCTGTATTTCCACCTTGAGGTACCGCCCACTATCTCTAGGCAAAGCGAGGTACTCGGCCATGTACAAGGTCTTGTACCACAAGACCATGGTGACGACCGAGGCGACGCACTTAACCATCGCAATAAAGTCCATGATGAACTCCTCACAGGCTGACGAGCGCTGTACTGAGCGCGAGGTCCTCGTCGGCGCTGAGGCTGTCGGACTTGACGGTGGGGCGGCCGATTGTGGGGAGGCCGAGGTGCCCAAGATGGCGCTCGTTGTACCCTCTGGGCGTCGAGGGGGCGGAGTATCCGAGGTGCCCAAGATGGCGCTCGTTGTACCCTCTGGCCGTCGAGGAGGCGGAGTATCGTACGCAGCTCGAGAATGCGCATGAGCATCCAGGGCGAGGCCATTATTGGCCGCGCTGGTGTGGGCGCTCCTCGCGCCATCGAGCTCGTTGATCTCGGCGTCGACCTCGGCGTTGATCTCGGTCCTCGCGGCGAAGGGCTCGATCATCACGATGACGAGCCCGAGCGCGAGCGCCGTCGTGAGCGTGAACGCCACTGCAAAGGCAGCATCGAAGGCGATGCAGTCACCACTTGTGGTGAGGCTGCCGATCTCGCAGATGGCCGGGTAGAAGAGCTTCATCTCCACGACGGCCTGTGAGAGGGCGTTCGCCCACGCCCAGCCGACGATGAAGTTGCAAATGAGGTGGTTGCCGAACATGAGCTTGGCAAAGCCGGTCACTGGGATGGCGATGAGCGCAAAGACAGCCTGGTCCCACGCTGAGCCGACCGGGTTGCACGGGGCCGGGTGGTATGGAGTGCCACAAAAGGGTACCGGCCGCAAGCCGAGGATGTCGGCAGCGATCAGATCGTAGATCGTGCGAGAGAGGCTGAACATGGCCGCGCCCTCAAGGAAGAGAGCGACAGCCTTGACCGTGCTAAAGGGCAGAGCCGTGCAGCATATGAGGATCGGAGGCTCGTCGCTCTTGCCGTACCGAACCCGCAACTTGCTCATCTTCGTGTCATCGGGGCGCGGCGTACGATACGCGAGTGGGTGCGATAAGCGAGTGAGCTTCACGCTGGAAGCATCGCCGTAACAATCTCGGAGCGTCTCCATGCGTTCACGGAGCATGCGTTGTTTGAACGCGCGCAACTCATTGCTGGCCATGTCAACGGGGCTCGCTCGGCTCGCTGTTGACCGCGAGTCGGTTGGGTACCGGGTAGTGCAACATGATCACGCCATTTGCTCTTCACATCAATTAGACGCACCAAATTAGGTAACGAAACGGACCCACACACTCACGTTGGACCCAAGGATCTGACAATCGCCAGCTCTTCTAAACTCAAATCTGGCTTTTGGAGATACCCGGTACCTCCTCCATGCTAATGCTTTGGTGGCACGCGGCCAGCGCCCTCTCCTTGCGGCCAGCCAGCCGAGCCTCACAAATTCACGCTACTGTGGGTACAGCTGAGATCCTTGGACGTAGTCCGGCCACTTCCGGCGACGTACTACTGTTGGGTCTAGCATTGCAGCAGCTGCAGGCGTCGCCGCTGTCGGTGGCTGAGCTTACAGAATCGATCGATCAAGCTGGGACCAACGCGTCGCCATCGGCTCTCGAGACGATCGCCGATTTCCTCAAGCGTCAGCGGCGCTCGCAGCTGCTCGTCGATTTGCTCAAGTCGGATCGTGCCGCCTACATTGAGACAGCGACCTTCTTGCCCATCCCGCGACGTGAGCTGCCCAACCGGCAAGACATACCGCTGCGTGCGTGCGACACAGCGCCGCGACGCGCCGACGCACTCCCCGAGACTGATCTGATCGGCGGTCTCACTGCCGACGGGTTGGTGCCCGATAGCCCCTTAGCGGACAAGGCGATGGGCGAAAACGGGCTCGAGGCCGCAATCCTTGAATTGACTCGCGACATCTACTCAAAGGAAACCGGCGTCTCGCGCAGTGACGAGAAGGGCATCCGTGGGCTAATCGACGAGATGCGCCGCTTTATGCTCTCGGCGCGGGGCGTCTCACCCGCGGCGCAGCAGGAGGTGCTCATTCGGACTCTTCGCGTACTGATGACGCCCGTGCTGCCGCCCTTCTATCGCATCTTCATGGGCGGCAAGGTGCCGACTTTTGACCCCGAGGACGAGCGCATTGGCGCCGACCCACAGTGGCTCGCCGACGGTTTCAGCTGGGTGCGCTCCAAGCTGCCCGTGGGCAAGCAGTGGCTCGAGCCGGGCCGGCAGCTCGGTCCATGGTTTTACGCCCCGACGCTGACTGCGGTGGTGGCTCCGTATGCGTTCGGCTTCCTCGTTGGCCCCGCGTCTCTCAACCGACGCTCAGACGGCGAGTTGGGGGGGCTCGTGGTGGAGAAGTGCAAATTCCTGCAGGAGTCCAATTGCAAGGGCATGTGCCTCAACTCGTGCAAGCTGCCCGCCCAGAATCTGTTTGCTGAGCTCGGGCTGCCCTTGCGAGTGAGTCCCAATTTTGCGACGCACGAATGCCAATGGAGCTTTGGCGAGTTGGCGCCACCTCCAACGGAAGACCCGACCTGGCCAAAGGGCTGCGTCGTAGGCTGCACTTCGCGCGAGGCGATGAGGCAACTCAATGGTGGAGGTCCGACGGTGCGGGCATGCGAGTGAGCCGCACGTGCGCACTACGCTCCACAGCAGAGGAGCAACGTCGACTCCGTCGAGTGACAAAGAGGAAGAGATCTGGAATCTGGGTGCGTCCCCGTCCGAGTTACCGAGGATCCAGATCTGCCCTCTGGCACGCATGGCTCTGGATGGGAGGCTCTGGATGGGATGCATGCGTTTGTTCTTCGCGTTCACTCACGTGTCACGATGCACCCGCCCTGAGCTCTGCCGTTCCGGTTCACACAACAGTCGACACATGCCATAACCTCGATCTCTGCGGAGTCAGACAAATAATTATCTATGTTCAGGCCTTTAAAGCACGTGATACAGCTCGTACACGGGGCGAGGGGGGGTGGACACACGACCGCCGCGGGGCGCGGGAAAGCTACCGGTACAGAGGGCGGGGGAGAGGACAGATCGGATGAACATTGGTGCGCACCGCCAGCTAAATTGCGGACGACCCACTCTGACGAATCGCCCACGCAACGCTGTGGAAAGTGACGAATTGCTTCAGGCACCCAAAAAAGGTCTCACACATCGGCACCCACAAACGCAAACGCTCCCCCCCCGTCGGCACCCCACAAAATGGTATCGACGTCAATGCTGCTTGCACTTGGCTCCGAGGCGCAGCTCAACATCAACTGTACCTTATCCGTCAGCAACCCGGTGGACATATCTCCTATACGTTCGCCACAGGATGTCCATTCTGTGCTGGCCAACGATTATTTTGCGCGCAAACGCCTTGTTGAGATTGGCACGCGCAACGGCGACGGGATGAGCTGCTTTGTTCGAACGGCATCCCACGCGATTGCCTACGAGGCCGAGAAGAAGTATTGCACCAAGCTTGAGGCCCGCCAGCGGGGAGAGGGGACAAACTACACGGTGAGTTGCACGCTCTTCGGTTCAGCAGACATGGCTTCGTTCCCAGATGCCGACGTGTACCATTGGTGGCTCGGCCGAGACTTTCTGAACAAGCAGCTTTTGTACGAGTTGTGCCGGCGCGTAAGTTGCGGTCAGCTACGTGCAAGCACTATAGCGGTCGTGCTCTTTGATCCAAAGGAGAAGCACGACGTGGCCAGCCTGCGCGACATGCGTCGCCTCGGCTGGATATCACGGGAGCAAGAAGTTGCATACGACGAACAGGCGAAATGCAACGCGATGCTCGAAGCCCTCAGAGCAGTTTGGCCAGCCTCAACGCCGATCGGGCCTCAAGATCCCGATCTGCTCTGGGCTTGGAGATGGGACCATAACGTGTGCGAAAGAGCCAAGGGCAGCCTGACGATTGCGACTTTCCCCATCTCGAAGCTCTCCGCGTCTCCGAAATGCAAGTGCGATGCAAGCCGGGCCGACGACGCTGACCTCAAGAAAGGGTTGTTCTGATCGTGCCCAGCTGACCTCAGCTGCTCCGGTTCTCCGGTTCGCTGCGCCTCGGCCTGCCGGGGTGCTCCCCCGGGTGCCCTCGTCCGGTCCGGGGTGCTGCACTGCGTTGCTGGGCTGCTGGCGGGCCGGCGGCCGGGCCCCGGCAGGCCCGCATGAAGGCCCGTGGTCGCCCAATTGGCCCGCGGGGTAGTGCCCCGCAGTGACTCACTAGGGCACCAACTCCACCAGCACCGCGATGTGTGCAAATACTATAGAGCTTTTTAAGGCGCCTTTATTGAATCCGACCCACCGCGCGCGTCACCTGTGCACCTCCCGGTAACGCGCGATCTGTCCAAGCTCCAGGCATGGCTCCAGAGAACCAAAACTCACCCGAATCGAATCCCGATAGTAGACCACAGTCTACACTCGAGAGATGGCCTTCAAGCAGAGTGCGGGGAGGCGGGAGCGCGCGTGTTGCCTAGACGGCGACGGCGGCCTTGCGCGCGCGCACAAACTCCTCGAACTTTGCGCACGTGGCGAGAAAGTCGCCCGCGTGCGCCTCAGTATCGGCGATCACGGCGTCCCCGTCGACAATCTTGATGCGCATGTCGAGGTCGACGCGCGTGCATGCGGGGGTGATGGCCTTGGCCGCCGCGGCGGCTTCATATGCGGCGCGCTCCTCGGCAATCAGAGCCTCGACGTCCTGCACGAGCGCCACCAGCCATCAGAAAAAATCATCATTCTCAATTGGGGATCATCAGCGGCAATGAGCGCACCTGCTCGAGGAGGGACTTGTGATGAGGGACACACTCACGTGCAAGCAGAGGCAATCAGCACACCTGCTCGAGCATCGCCACCCACGCGTCTCCGGAGAGAGGCTTGCCAGTGAGCCGCTCGACCAGCCCTAAGAAAGGTTCCGAATTCCCGGGCCTCCAGTAGGCCTCGCGCAGCGTCGGGCCGATCTTGGGGTTGTCGACGAGTGCGCCGTCGCGTTCCGACAAAAAGGCGCGCGTCTGGTGAACGGCCATCTCGGCGAGCACGTACCCGTGGTAATAGCAGCTCGCTTCGTCAGAGAGCAGGTGGGGCACTGAGAGCAGCGGCCGGCCGCCGAGCCCGCCCTGGATCTCCTTCTCTACCTTATCGGCGAGGGCGAGCACCGACTGCGCGCTCAGCACGTCCTCCGGCATCTCATACCTGATGGGAGGAGGCAATCAAAGGGCCATCAGCCGCAATCAGCGGTCCATAGAAGCACTATCTGCAAGTACAGTGCCTTCTCAAAGTAGGGCCATCAGAGGTCATCAGAGGTCATCAGAGGTCATCAGAGGTCATCAGAGGCACTATCTGCAAGTACAGTGCCTTCTCGAAGTAGGGCCATCAGAGGTCATCAGAGGTCATCAGAGGCACTATCTGCTCGTACAGTGCCTTCTCAAAGTAGGGCCATCAGAGGTCATCAGAGGTCATCAGAGGTCATCAGAGGTCATCAGAGGCACTATCTGCTCGTACAGTGCCTTCTCAAAGTAGGGCCATCAAAGGTCATCAGAGGTCATCAGAGGTCATCAGAGGTCATCAGAGGCACTATCTGCTCGTACAGTGCCTTCTCAAAGTAGGGCCATCAGAGGTCATCAGAGGTCATCAGAGGTCATCAGAGGTCATCAGAGGCACTATCTGCTCGTACAGTGCCTTCTCAAAGTAGGGCCATCAAAGGTCATCAGAGGTCATCAGAGGTCATCAGAGGTCATCAGAGGCACTATCTGCTCGTACAGTGCCTTCTCAAAGTAGGGCACAGCGATCATGCCGCGCAGCGTGAGCACTTCGTACGGGTGCTTGGCGCGAACGTCCTCCTCGTGCAACTCGAAGGGGAGGGGCACGCCCTCGCGGCTGACGGCGTACCTGATGAGGGACGTCATCACACATGATGAGGCAGGCCATCAGAGCTCAGTAGGATGAGGCAGGCCATCAGGGCTGATGAGGCAGGCCATCAGAGCTCAGTAGGATGAGGATGGCGTACCCGGCGAGGGACGTCATCAGAGGCAATCAGAGGCCATCCACGCACTTGCACCGCCACGCCGCGTCGCCCACGAGGGAGTCGAGGAACATGGACTGCAGCTCGGCGTATGCGACCGAGGTGGGGGCGCGCTCTTGCGAGAAGAGAGGTGAGCGCTGACGGATATTGGCAAAGTGCGCCGCGTGCCCGGCCTCGTGCATCAGGGTCGTCAGGGCGGTGTGGCCGGAGCCGATCGCCGAAGGGTCCGCAAGGGAGGTAAAGTGGGTCACTGTGGGCTGCCACGATCCGTCCGCGCGCACCTGTGGGGAAGGAGGTGAGGCGTCGTGGTGAGCACTTGCATGCTGGCTCACTGCGGGCTGCCTCGATCCGTCAGCGCGCACCCACGCAGGCTGCGGCCAGTGGCAGAAGCCGTTGGAGTACTTGCCCTTACGATCGAGCAGGTCGAGCGACATGCTCGCGCCTTCGTAGGAAATGCCGAGCGCCGAGAAGGAGCGTCCCCACTGTTCGATGGCCTTCTCGAAGGGGAAGTACGGATCGAGCTTCTTGGTGATGTCACCTGTGGGGACAGAGAGGGGGCGCCGTGGTGAGCACTCGCTTGCTGGGCGACGCAGGGAAAAGTACGGATTGAGCTTCTTGGTGGTCACCCGCCATCATGTACGCCGAGTTCCACGGCTCCAGCGCCATCTCGCCCTTCTCCTTCGCGAGCCGTGCGCGCGCTGCCTGCATGAGAGGGCGCGTGCCCTTCTCGAGGGTATCCAGGATTTCGAAGAGGGCCGCCTTTCCAAACCCCTCGGCCTGCGTGACCTTGTAGTCGTAGTAGTCCACGTACCCGAGGGACTTAGCCATGCGATTGCGCGCCTGGACGAGATCGACGCACCCGCTCAGAGGCAATCAAACGCACTCAAAATCAATCAGAGGCACTCCGATGCGCGCCTTGACGAGATCGACGAACCCGTTCGCCGTTACGAAGTCGCCGATGGTGCGCACGCCATCGTAGCATGCCTTGCGTGTACCTGATGAGGAAGGCAATCAGAGGCCATCAGAGGCAATCAGATGGTGCGCACGCCATTGTAGCATGCCTTGGTGCATACCCTCCGCGGAATCGACCCTGATGGGGAAAGGTAAGCAGAGGCAACTAGCCTTGGCGCGCACCTTCCACCGGCTCGACCCGCATCTTGTTGCGCAGACCCACGGACGAGAGCTCGACGAAGGAGCCGTCGATGGTCGCGCCGAGTTTCATCTTGTTGCGGGCGGCCTCGAGCGTCCCCTCGATCTTCATGCACTGCTCGCGCAGCACGAGCCCTTCAGGGTTCTCCATTATGTAACAGCCGAATGTGCGCTCGAACATCTTCAGTGTCTTGCGCTCGTCGTCCGTCAGGTCCGACGAGGCGAGGTACTCGCGCGTCTGCGCGAGCTTCTCCTTGGACGCGAGGAACGCCTGTGGCGGCGAGACTCGAGCGCGGCCGACTCGCATGAGACTCGCATGCGACGCGTGCGCGCCAGTGTGGGTGAGTCTGAGCCGTACGACCTCCATCTCAGCCTTGGTGCGCGTGAGCTCCGGGACGGAGTACGCTTCACCGCCGAGCGCCATCTTCGTCCCCCAGAACTGAAGCTCGAAGGACTTGTGGACCTTCTCGTACTCGGTGTTGATCGTTTCAATGAAGGTGGTCGCGGCCGACATGGCAGAGGGGCTGTAAGACGGAGAATCGAGGCGCAGCGTGAGAGAGCGCAGCAACGGACGGCTGAGTTTGCGAAAGCTGCGCCACGATTCGAACCGTGCCGAATACCGTGCTCTCTTCGAGGACATGCTCGCTGCGGAGAGGATCGCGGGAAAGACGCTTGACGCGTACAAGCGCATCGATCGCGCGATTCGTCGAGGTTCGTCAAAGTTTTTTTCAAGCGTCGATGCGCGAGTGCGCCCTCGACCCCGACTCTGGGCTACGCTTGCTTTCGCCTTCGATGCCCTGGAAACCGGCCAACGCTCAGTCACATAGCCACATCGCCACGATAGCCCCACACATCATGGCACACACCGCGGCTGCCCGCCTTCACATGCCCTGAATGAGAATCGCTCGCCCTTGCAAGCTCGCCCGTGAATACGCGCTCCATAAGGGCGCTCCATAAGGTGCGAGACGGCCAGCACGTACCAGCACACAACCACCGTCCCCTCACATCTCTGATTCTGCGCCTTCCCCTCCCACGTTCGGCACGCGCCGCGACCTCCTCAGGCAGTGCCGAGCGTCGTGCCGAGCGGCACGCCCCCGTAGCTCGTCTGGCGAGGGCTCGAGGGTGCGAGGTACTCGGCAAACGCCGAGCCGCCGGTCGAATCCGCACCCGCCGCGCCGATGCGGGCTCGGTCCGCTGACGGAAGGCTCTCGGCAAGGGCGAGTCCCGCACGGGAACGGAGCGATGCGAGCGCTGCGCCCGGCACGTACATCTTGGCCGTCGCCTCGGCGTCCGCGCCGTGGGTGGTGTTGTCAAAGTTGAGCCGCGTGGCCACGGGTGGTTTCGTCTCGTGTTTCGTCAATGTGGCGGCGGCGGCGGTGGCGGCCGCCGGTGTCGCGCCCGCACTGTCCGCAGCCTCGGTGGATGAGCCTGTGGGAGTGTTCACCTTGGCGCCGGTGGGCGTGAGAGAGCTCATGTACGAGGACGGTGGCGGCGGCGGCAGCGACGAGTGCGAGGCGACAGCGGCGGCGACGGCGGCGGCGGAGGAGGAGCTCGACGATAGAGAGGAAGAGGAGGACGAGGAGGTGGACGAGGTGTAGGGCGAGGTGTAGGACGAGGGCACAGGCAGCTTAGACGGAGGCGAGCTGGTCGCGCCACCCATGCCCGCCATCGGAGCCCTGGACGGGAGCATCGGGCGGAAGCTAGGCGGGCGGGCGTGTAATGATCCGAGCAAGGGGCGCCCGCCCGCCTGCGCCTCATTGAGCTCGTGGTTGAGGAACTGGATGACTTCCTGATTGGAGCGCAGGAGGGTATGCGCCTCTGTGAGCTGCGCCTTGCATGCGCTCGTGCGCTCCTCGGCGCGGTCCTTGTCCGCACGCAGCTCGGCCGCGGCCGCGCGAAGCTCAGCCATCGCCTTGGTCGCCACGTCGAGCTCCGTCTGCTTGGCGGCGCAAAGCTCACCCTGCTGCAGAAGCTGCTGCGCCTTGAGCTTCAGCTTGGCCTTTAGCTCGCGCGAGTCACCCTGGAGCTTGGCGATGATGCTATTCCCCTTGGTGATCTCCTGCGCCGAGAGCCGCAACTGCTCTTGCAGCCGCGAGTGACCCTCCTTGTACATCGCGAGGGAATCCTCAAGTTGCCTCTTGGACTCGGCCGCAGCCTCACGAGCACAGCCCATCTGAGCGAGGAGCGTCTCCTTGTCGGAGGCGGCCTGGCTCGCCGCGGCGAGCTCGACGTCGCGCGCGCTCAGCGCCTTCTCGAGCGCGTGCACCCGCGCGCTCAGCCGCGCATTCTCCTCGCGCAGCCCCGTCGCCTCCTGACGAAGCAGCCCCACCTCCTGCTCCGCCCCCTGAAGCCTGCTCGCCGTCTCGCGTTGGCGCAGCGAGAGCTCGTGCGTGCTGCTCGTGAGCTCGCCCACGCGCGCGCGCGCCTCGGCCTCCGAGCGGCGCAGCTCGCGGAGCTCCGCCTCGCTCCGATCGAGAAGCCTCTGCCGTGCCTCCTCCGACGCCGACGCCTGCTCCTGCTGCGCCGCCACGGCCGCCTCCCTGCTGGCGTTGAGCAGCCCTGCGTGCCGCACGTCACGCTCGTGCAGCTCGCGCGCGTGCTCGTCGCCGATGTTGCGAAGCTGCTCGGCCTGCGAGGCCGCGCGCTCCGCCGTCGCCTGCAGCTGCGCCGTACGCTCGCGCAGCTCTTCGCTCGTTGTGAGCAGCTGCGCCTTGTACTCAGTCACGCGGCCCGCGAGATAGCGCTTGATGGCCGCGTCATTGCCAGCGACGAAGCGCAGTGCGAGGTGCGCAAGCTGCCGGAATGGGTTCGTCTCGGTGATCGTCAGCATCGGCTGGCCACTCTGCGTCGAGAGCACCGCGACAAAGCGCGGGTGGTCCTCAGCGGCGCTGCTCTGGCACTGGCGCAGCAGCTCGATCACCTTGGAGGGGAAGGTGAGAAAGTCGACGAGGATATTCTGCTCCGTCTTGAGTGAGTGGAAGTCATCCTCCGAGATCTCGAGCGTGTACAGCAGGAAGGCATCGCTCTCATCCGTTAGCTGCACCCGCAGCACTTTTTGGTTGCGAGGCTGCCCGGTGCTGTGCGTGATCGCGACCGTGAGCGAGCTCGAGCGGTCCTCGCGGTCGGCGCTCTTTAGGATGACCGGGACTGCCCCGTGGAAGATGTCCTCGTGCTCCTGCCACTCGCAGGTTGCGGGCATTGTCGCGGCGAGCGCGCGTCGCTTTCGCGCGCCTTTCCTTCCCCTATGCAAGAGTTATGCAAGTCAAGTCAAGTCAGTCAAGTCGAGTCCCCTTACACACTCGAGAGGGCGGTGTGAACTTTTTCTTTTCTTTTCTAAATAGATTCTCAGAAGCTTTTCGCCCCCGCCGGCACACCATTGCACCATGCCATCAGCAGACATGTACCGGGTACAGTAGATGTCAGTTTTACTTGGTCGTCGAAGGATTTCGTGCAGGTGGACCTACAAAGTGCATTGATCTAGTCCTTTTCAAACTCAATGCGAAAGAACTTCACTGTGATGAAGTTGGACAGCCTGCCGATGGCGTTGCCAAAGAGGGGGATGCCAGTTAACAAGTAAACGGATACAAAGAGCAGCTCGGCATCGTCTACTGAGCCCGGCGGAGTTTGGCCACACGAGGAGATCGAAAAAAATGCAAAGTATAACGCGTCCACCCAGTTCCATTGATTGTACAGGATCTCGAAGAGGGTTCCCAACAAGAGAATGAAGAATACCACGAGGAATGGCGCCACGACGTCGTACAGGAACCTGAGTGCCTGCTTGAAGCTTGATTCGTCTGAGTCCAGCGCCTTCGTGGAGAGCTCCTTAGCCACCTGCAAACATGAGATGCTTGGCGACGGGGTAAGAGCGCAACGGGCGAATCGCAAACGTGTAGCATGCATCAGCGCGCGTTCGCGGCACAGTGACAAAGGTACCTCTGTCGCCTTGTTGCTCAAGCGCGCCATGAAGATAGCGAGGGCCGAAGTGATGAACAAGATCATCACAAGGCCGTGGAGAATCGTAAAAAGCTTCCACAACTCGTTGCGCTCTGTGAATAAGCCATAGCCGACATGGAAGCCCATGAGCACAGAATAGAACAAGCCGGCCGCCCAAGTTGGCTCCTTGCACGCCGCCGGGTTGCGAAAGTTCGTGAGCGCACCGGGTGGTTGCGGACAAAAGTCGGCAAGAGCAAAGTACTTGTAGATGGATGTCGTGATGAAGAGCCAAGCGACGAAGGCCGCGAGCCAGATTCGCCAAGCCAAGTCTTGGCGTCGCTGGCGCTCGCGCTCAACCACGTGTCGCAGACCCACGCGAAGCGGAGATTTATACGGGGCTGGAGGCATGTGGGGGGCAACAAGTGGTGTGCTCTCTGTCGGCGGCAATGTTGCTCCTGACCATGTGGCGACCGGAGCTGCAGGTGCCTCCGCCTGCAAGGCAGCTGCTGTAACGGCTTCTGGAATGAGAGCGGGAGCCTCCATATCCAGAGGAGCTGATGCCACGGCTGATGCTGAGGCCTGCATGTCCTTCCCCAGGGCAGCCCCCGCGCACCACGTGCTCCTGGGTGCCCGTGGATGCGCGAGCGCAGCGCAAGGCTAAATTAGGAAGTGGTGTCGGTTTCTGGTTTCGGGGTTGGGTTGTGTACGTGCCTTTGCGATGTTACAACTGTGCGGAGTAAACTGTAATTAGTGTTGTAATCCGTTTTTTCATTTTCTGCTTGCGCGCCGGCGCGGGGGCCGAGATGGCGGGACGGACGGAGCCGACTCCAGCGCGCACAGCGGGACGCCGCGAGGAACCATCGTCGAACTCCATCGTCGGCCTTTGATGGCGACCCCGGGCTTGCCGCGGGCTATTGAGTGCCCAGCCTCTGCGGGCCTCTGGGCCCTCGGACAGCACGGTCACGCTGTTCGTTTTTACACCGTCCGAACACGCTGGGTCGCTGTCCCACCTTAAAAGCTCTCGAAATGACCGATCAGCCGGCAGCGCGGTTCCACATAACCGAACCGACATTCGATGTGCCTCTCGGCTACCTTCGGCAGCCACAGCCCTACGACGGGCGCCTGGCGCATGTGCTGGGAGCATGGCGGCCGCCGCACTCACGGGCGCCCCACTGCCCACGACGGCGCTCACGGGCGCTCCACTGCCCACGACGGCGCCACTGGGAGCATGGCGGCCGCCACCGCCAGGTGATGGTAGTGCACGGGAGGGCGTGCCACGCCCGCCCACGCGCATAGTAACTGGTGCATGCTGGCCCCCTCGGCCGCGTCCTCGGGGGGCGGAGGTGAGACCTCCCCGCTTCACATCTTGAGTGCAATGTTCATGTATGCGTACGTGGTGACCAGCACGCCGGCGACGCCGAGCCATGAGTGCAATGTGGTGGCGACGCCGAAAAAGTTGGCCGAGACGATGACGAGGACGGCCATCACGGCTGAGTTGGCAAAGTTCTTGACGATCGCATCGGCGTACTTGTACACGAGTGTAACGGCGAGCCCGTGGAAAGCTTGGAAGAGCACGAGCAGGAGCGCGAGGGGCGTGTAGCCCTCAAAGAAGCCGACGTGGACCGCGCCAGGCCGGGGCGGCATGACCAGGTACGAGAAGATTGCGATCGAGAAGCCGAAGACGTACAGGATCGTGTTCTGCAGATGAACCGTCACGTCAAAGTTCTTCACGACCTGTTGATTCCACACCGACGAGACGGCTGTGATGACGGTCGCCACCGCCACGACCACATACCCGTGCGTAGGCACCATGCCGCGCGCCTTGCATGCATCGTACTGCGACACGGCGATGCAAATGCACTGGAGCAGCACGCACACCCATTGCAGCTCGTTGAGGCGCTGTCCGAGCACGCGCAGCATCAGCGCGACTATGTACGGCGCGAGCGACTTGGCGAGTGTGAACGTGCCTGGGTCGACCAGCTGCGCGCGAGAAGAGGCCGAGGGTGGGGGTGAGTTGGAAGTGGAGGCTGAGGGTGGGAGTTAGAGAGCTCATGTGGCGGGGCAGTAGCAGCTCATGTGGCAGGGCACTGTGACTCGAGAGAGTCGCCACACGTGTCGCACCTCGAGCGCATAGAACGTGAGCTGGTTGTTGATGGTGTACAGCACTGCCAGGAAGAAGTAGTGCGCGCAGATTCGCGGAGTCACGCCCTTAAATGGATCTACGCCGGTCGCCTTCACATGGCGCGAATGCAGCGTGACGGCGAGCGCGAGCTTGCAGGCCTCCGTCATCGCGACGCACGAGGCGGGCGAGAAGGAGTACGAACCCGACGTCTGGCAAAGCTTGAAAAGCAAGATTGCCACTGACTGGACACAGACGAGCACCACAAACGAGCCGATCTGCGTGCCGTACGACGACATGCTGCCCCAGTACGACGACACGCCGCCGATGCAGCATTGGAGCACGACGCAAAGGCAGCACACGATCAGGGCACCTACTGCGAGCATGGGGAAGTAGCTGCCGCTGCTGCTCTCTGGGGGTGGCGACAACAGCTCCGGCGGTGGCGGCGATTGCTTTGTGTGTTTTTGTACTCCGTGCTCCTTGTGCTCCTTTTTGACAGTGCTCGCTGGCGACCCCGCACCCTCGTCCACCTTTTTGGCTAATCGCTCCACCTTTTTGGCAGCACTCTCGGGCGTATCTTGCAGAGATCTTGCAGCGGCCTTTGCAGCGGCCTTGTTGGTGGATGTGTTGGCGATGTCACTCGGCGGCACCGGCCGTGTCTGGGCAAACGCCGTGAGGCAGATGAGCAGGAACAGATGCAAGGTACGCATACCTTCCTGTCAATCAATGCGCCGTCTCGGCCGGGGGAGCCTGCGCGGCTCTTCGGCTTCGCGGCGCACTGCTCGACGCGGCCGAACGTTTGGGCTGTGAATAATTCTGATGCGTGACTGTGAAAACTATTCGGGGCGTTTCAACAAGCAAGCAAGCAAGCAAGCAAGGTACTCGGTTGCGCTGGTTTAGGTACCTGTGTGTGTCGACTAACTAGCTTGCTTGCGTTTCAACAGGGTGGGGGGGGCACTTTACATGTATCTCTGCACACTGCTAATAAGTCGAAACAACACAAGTATCTTGCTTGCTCTCTGGGTCTGGCTCTCGAGCGCTCTCCGTCGTTACTCGTTGGTAGATTCGTTTCGGCGCTCGTTTAGTCTCATCAGACATCTCGCAGCCCAACGACCCCAACTTAACCCCAACTCGCAACTGCTTGGGCCACCCAGGCCCTGCAAAGAGAACATGCGCTCACATGCGCATGCCGAATATCCTGGCAGTTACCACAGAGCCGGAGCATTGTCCCGCACCACGGCGAGCGGCGCGACAGCTGCGCCGGCGACGCCCCCCTGGACGACCCCATTCGCCTGAGAGCTCTCTTCGCCAGAGAGCGCATACTCGAGCTCTATGCGCCAAGCGGCAGGGAAGCGCGCGTCCTTGTGGGCACCGTCCACGTCCTCCTTGTACAGCGCGCCGCCATAAGGGAGCGGCTTGAGCATGCGTGCCAGGAAGCCAGTGTGCAGCGTCGCCCAGCCCAGCCTCTCCTCCGTCAGAAGGCCATTATTACTCAGGCGCAGCTCAAAGTCTCCGCGGAGGAGCAACCCGTCGCCAGGCAGCTCGAAGCGCACGGCCGGCTGGAAGGGCGCGCAGCGCACGGGGCCGCACGTGCAGATGGACGAGCGCAGCGTCTGGATGCCATCCGCGGTGGGAGACGCCGTCGTGAGCGCGAGCAGCTCCAATCTCAGATACCTGTGGGGAGAGAGGCGATGGCGCCGTGGTGAGCACTTGCATGCACCGACGGATCCAATCTCAGATACCATGGATTGAGATCCAATCTCAAATCAGATTGAGATCCAATCTCAGATACCATGGATTGAGCAGCGAGTCGGCGTCCGCGCGCGGCGCGCCACTTGAGGCGAAGTAGGCGCCCGGCGCCGAGGAGAGTGTGACCGCCTTGAGCACGACCGTGGCGCCCTCGAGCAGCTGCGCGCGCCTCTCGACCCCCTCGCAGCGCAGCAACTGCTCGTACATGCGCACGCAACGCACTTGTGATGGCTGGTTGATGGCGTCGAGGTCCGTCGTGCGTGCGCTGCGGAAGAAGTGGATGGCTGCGTCGGCCGACGGGCACTCGGCGTGCCCGATGCGGAGCAGGAACGCGCACACCATCACCCCTGTGCGCCCCTTGCCAGCCTTGCAATGCACGGCTAGCACATTCGCCTGGTCACCCTCCATGAACGCGTACGCACGATCGCAAAAGGCATCGAGCGCGCGCAGCGCGGGTGCGTGGTGATCGGCGAACGGGTAGCGCATGACGCGCACTGCACCCGGCCAATCGGTGTCCAGGTAATCGCGCTCGTCGCACAAGTTCACCATCGCGTAGCGGCCGCCGTGTTGGCCATCCATGAAAGACCGCACATCCGAGAGCGGGTTGCGATACCACGACTCGAATGAGCTGCTCGGCAGCCCCAGCGCGATGACGCGCGGCACAATGTACGTCAGGTCGAGGTCGAAGGTGTCCGTCTGCGTGCGCCTCTTGGAGCCGGATACCAAGTGCCGCGCGACTCGGAATGGCACATCGGTGACGCCGGAGGCAACTGCGGTGAGGCTCTGCGTCCACGTGGCATCCTTGTTGGAGCCCCTCGTCTCGAGTGCCTCGACCTCGAGTGACTCGATGCGTCGCTGCATCGGTTTAATCGGTGCGGCCGCGGCTGCAGCGCTGATTGGGATAAAAGAGACCGCAGCGCCGTCCTTGTGCTCCGCCATTTCCAGTTTTTGACAAAACCTGGACCTCGTCTTGAAAAGAGTTTAGAATCCCGGGTGTGAATCGAGAGCGCGTTGGCATAGACCCGTGGGAAGGGCAAGGTCGATCGCCCGAGGAAATGCATGCGCGTGTGGAGTGAATTGTTTGATGATGCTGCTGCGGCGGTGCCTCGGGCTTCTTGTGTTGCTGCCATGTGAATCATGGAGATCACTTGCAGATGATCTGGTGCTCGCGGCTGCTAACGGCGACGCGACAGTGGTGAGCAACATTCTCAATGATGGCGTGGCAGTGGATGCTACAAACAAGGAGGGCACGACCGCCTTGCTCTCTGCGGCGATGCGAGGGCAAGCCGCCATGGTGCGTCTCCTCGCAAAAGCTGGCGCCAATGTTGACGTCCAGGGCACAATATCCAGATTCGACTCTCAGGGTCGCCGTTCAGAGTCAAAGGATTGGAGTGCACTAGCTTTCGCAGCGGACTGTGCCAACGAACGTGATGCAGTGAATGATTTTGCAAGGTCTGAATGGTCGGCGGAGGCGGGCTTATCACTGGCAGTGTCTCTGCCCTGTGTCAACGGCCTCGACACGGTGGCTGCTCTGCTGGAAGCGGGTGCTAACCCATTCATCGAGGATTTCAACGGGTACAACGCGCTGATGCGTGCAGACTCGGGCTCCAAACATCACGCACTCATTGAGGCGCGCGTCCATCAGCTTGGGTGCGTCGTGGCTACTGGTGACAAGTGCAGCGACAAGGAGATCACCTTCGCGGCCAAGTGGAAGAGCAAGACGGTAGAGGAGGTCGACGCGGAGGCCTCCAGGCTGAACATGTACCTGAAGAAAGCTATGAGCTACACGAGCGAAAAGAATCATGACGTAAATCACGACGAGCTTTGAGCGTCGAGTGATGCCCTGGTGATCCATATATCACCATATGCTACCCTGGTGCCGTCTCGTCTGAGTGCCTCTCTCGCTGCTGTTACGTTCTACGATCTAACTATTCAAAGTGCTGCAAATTTTAGTAGTACCTAGTAGTCGTGTAGAACTTTTCATTTGAGAGAGACCGCAATATTAACTTGCTCTACACCTCTACATGTCATTGGAAACTAGTTGGGGAAGTGTACGCGACTGCACATCACGGGCTCGTCACCCTAAGTATCGTCACCCGGGGACGCCGGAGACTGTCTCGTATAGACCAGAAGACCACGCCGGACGAGCGACAGCTTGTTAGCTTGCCGACAGTGCACCAGCAGGCCGATCGAGGAGGAACGCCAGGAACCGTCCAGGATCACATGATTAATCTTTAATGACCAGAGGACCACCCGACCAATCGGCATGCTGTCACTACTATACGCTGCACTCCACTTTTTCCGTCGTTTTCCGTCGACTCCCCCATAGAATTCTCACGCTAAAACGCTAGTTAAAGAGTGCTTTCACAGCGGCCGCGGTTGCGTGTGAGCGGAACGATGCAGCAGCGTTCAGCGTGCAGGGGCCCATGCGCGGTGCTACACAGTTGACTAGACTTCCACACGGGTACCACACGGAAGTGCCACATGCTCTCGCTCCTCACGCGTCGATGTCGTCGAGATGACCGTCGCCATCATCGACCTTGGCGTGCACCTGAGACAGCCTCATAACGCGTGAAGCATTGTCCTTTTCGAGTTGACGGCGCTCAGCTTCCTTGCGCGCGCGGCTTTGAGCGGCCACGATGCTGCGAGCGGCACCAGCGGACCCCTCGCCATCATCCCAAACCTTCGAGTCGGTCTTGCTCTGGGTCTTGTTGATGATGGCGAAGTAGAGGGCATTCGCGGATCGGAGGGCGTCGTCTTGTGCCTGCCGCCGCGCCGCTGATTCCGCCCGGAGCCGCGCGCGTGACTCGCCCGTCGCGTCGTCTTCCGTGTCGTCATCGATGGCTGACGTCATGCTTGCGAGTCGCTGTTGATGCACACGGTACCGCTCTTCCGCCTGCTTCAGATACCAGTCAGCCGCAGCATCACGGTAGCTTTTCTCGACCTCAAGCCGCTTCGTATTCATGTCCATACGCCAGTCGACCACGAGCCCAGAGCCAAAGAGACCGTCACCATCGTCAGTCTTGGCCGTGATGCTCTTCAGCCTCCGACGGAGGTCGCGATTCTCCTTGGCTATACGTGCTGCCTCAGAGGCCCGATGGCTCTGCGATGCGGAACGGAACTTTTGCCGAGCTGCTCCGGCGAGCTCATCTTCGATGTTGGTATCGAGATTCGACTGGACGCTGCTGTAGCCCTCATTGGGCATCCTCCGGCTCATCTGTCCGGTCCCCCTCCCCGGAAAGACGATGTCAGCCGGCCCGGGCGAGCAGGGCTTTCCGGCCTCGAAAACCAATACATGTCTTTCTGTGATGAGGAGAGACACTTTTGTCCGGCTTTTGTCATCTCTGTACAACTTTGAAACCGAAACGCGAAATCATCGATGCATGCGAAAGGGCCGTGCTCGCGCTCTTCAGCAAGCCGTCTTCACCAATGGCCGCAGCAGACCCGCAATGTACTCCCCCGCCTCGAGGCCCGAGAGGCACGCCGCCTCGAACCCTGGCGCTCGTCGCGAGCAGTAATCCCCCGCATAGAAGATCCCGAGCGCCTCCTCCGCCAGAAAGTCGGCATCGTCCTGAGCGTCCGCGCCCATCTCGGCGGCTGGCCTTTCGTAGACGAGCGGAGGGACCGCACTCTCATACGTGATCCCGAGCACCTCCGTGCTCGTCGGGCCGCCCCCCCGAACGTCACGACCCTCGACCGAGGATGGCGCCGGGAAGGCCGAACCCCAACGCTGGGCCTGCAAGTACGCAGGCGTGTCCGGCGGCGGCGGAGCGTCCAGCGGGAGCAATGGGGCGATCGCGCGCGCAAAGGCGCGGTAGAGCAGCGGGCCCGGCTCCGAGTTCAAGTAGCCATTCTCCTGAGGACGGAACGCGCCTGTGGTTGGGTCCTGCATGGTGACCCTGGCAATTTCGGCCGCTGCGTATGTGGGCGTCGAGATGAGCGTCCAGCACTCATGAGCGTGCGTGCTGCGTCCCAGCCCAGGCTTGGAGGCGGTGCGAGCCGCAAACCAAAGGGGCTGGTCGGAGCCCGCGCCATCACTGAAAGTGAAAGCGTCGTAAGGCAGTGTCAGGGTCGACGGAAGTGTGACCATGCAACTGAAGAGAGGCACGCGCACACGAGAGCGTACACGCTCGGCGATGGCCTCGGGCACGCCCGCCGAGGCACGGTGCCACGACTCGAAGGAGGAAGAGACGTCCGTGAGCAGCACCACGTCAAAGATGCCGAGAACGCGAGGCGCGGTCGCGGCAGCTTGCGCCTCGGGTGAGTCATGAAAGGCCGCGACCCCACCAACGCCTTCGATCTTCCACCCGAGGGTTTCCTCGTTGCGAGTCATGCCGCTGACCCGTACGCCGGCGTGAACCGTGACAGCTTCACTCGCTCCGCGTAGGATGACGCGCGGCAAGCGCTGCATGCCGCCCACTCCCACGTAGACAGGCCTTGCATCCGATGGAAGCCCGAAAAAGTCGACTGCTGAGCCGTCGCCGACACAGCCGAAGCGTCCTTGCCACTGCGCTGCGATCCCAGATGCGCACCAGTTTGCACAGAGCTCTTGCATGCGAGCTGAATCGGCGCGGAAGAACTGACAGCCATGATCGAATTCGAAGGTCTCCTCAGGCACGGGCCCATCATCTGGGAGCACTTTTGCGTCATCTGGGCGGACCGAGCGGTGAGACGCACGGCCACCTGGCCCGCGACTTCCCTGATCGAAGACGACCACTTCTACACTGCGCCCAGCGTGATGCGCAATCGTGGACGCGGCCATCGCGCCCGTGATGCCTCCGCCGACGATCGCGACCCTCTTCGGTCGCGACATTTCTGCACGGCGCGTTGTGTCAGGCGCGCTTGAAATGAAAAGATTCACATATGGTAGTACCTTTGGTGTGTGTCGCCCATGCCTGACTCGCTCAATCGCGCAGCTTCCTGAAGTCTTTGCTCGTCATCGCGCCTCCGCCCGTGAAGACGGGCACTACGTATTGCGCATCTGGGACGCCGCCACGCCCCTCGGCAGTGTTCTCGGGGACCACCATGCCGCCGTCCGGGTCGTCTATCTTGCCTAAGCGTCGATACTCGCCCAGCGCCTCTCGTGCGCTGGCAAAGGCGGTCGTTGCACGCTGCTCGTCCTTCCCGTCGATCGCCGCCTGCAGCTCGATACATGAATTCTTGTATCGCTCCGTTTCGGCGGCCATGCTCTTTTGCGTGTCCGACTTCTTCTTGCGCTTCGTTGAACGTGCGCCCTCCACCGAGCTCGTGAATAGCGGCATTGCAGTCGTCGCATCCAGCATCCTCGCTTGCACGATTTGTACTCCCTCCCAGTCGCGTTCCTTGAGTGCTTGCAAGCCGAGCTCATCCACGGCTATCCAAGCCCTTAGGATGCGCGGGCAGTAGCGATAGCGCGCCATCGGGAAGTAATAGTTGTTGCCAGGCCGCTCACTACCCACCTTTGAATATGTGCCGCCCGAGGAGCTCTCTTCTGCAAAGCACGGTGGCATGCCAGCAATCGCAGACAAAGCTCCAGCTATCATGTGCCGGCGGGTGAAGCATCGCAGCGAATGATACTGCAGTGCGCCCACGGAGGAGGCGATCGCCGTCATCGCGAGCATCGCCGACATGCGAGAGCACGACCTGCGAGCGAGCGAGAGAGTTTCGCCCAATTCGGCAAGTCACGTGAGTAAATCAGGGGGAAGAGTACCGGTAACTTTCGACTAATTAGCTTGCTTGCTTAACTCACCTACCCCCTTACTTTTCCCCAGTGGCCGGGGCCTCCCTCTCACCTACCCCCTTAGCACGACTGCACGAGCCCACCTTGAGCGGATGAAGGCGCATGAACGACCCCTTATGGTAAACTCATCGAGACAGAATTGGGAAACTCATCGAGACAGAAAGCGGTCATCGAAAACGCCGAAAACCTCATAGTTGCATAGATCAAGTGTTCAAAGCCCCCTGAGTAGTGAGAAGGTCCCCCTAGGTCAAACAAGTGCGCCGTTAGATTTTGATTTACCTCTTCAAAAGATCGGCTAGGGGATGGGGTGCGGTGCACTCTCTCTGCACATCGCGGCGACTGCCGATCGCGCTCTTTTTAACGAATATGAAACGTTTTGTCCCTTTATGCCATGCTTATGCGTTTAACGAACAACGATGTCAAAATCGAGAAAAGGCACTCTCCGACATCGACACATCATTAGCACATGAAGATCATCGTGATTAATTCAGACTTCTAACTTCCTGTACGCATGAGTACATTTTCTACATGAACTGAATCGTCGAAAGGAGAATGCGCACAGATGGCAGCAAGTGCAGAGCCCGGAGCCCGAGGGGCGCACCCGAGAGATCTCATGCTCTCACGCCGATCCATCCTCACTGGAATGGGTTCGATGCGACACCAAAGTAGGCGCCCCAAGTGTCGCCAGTGACGGCCTCCTGCGCCATGAAGCCGGCAGCTGCGAGCATGCCGAGGCGTCCGTTCTGCAGCTCCTTGGTCTGCATCTCGCGCAGGTCCGCGTCGTTGGTGGGCTTGAGGCCGAGCGGGTCAAAGCCGAGATTGCCCGGGTAGTACCCCGGCTTCAGCTTCTGGAAGAAGTGGCCCTCGAGCGTCGGGTCGTTCCAGCCGCGTGCGACACGGATGCCCTCGGCGATACCGACGCCGAAGATCATCGCGACCCAGATGCCCGCCGGGAGCTTAGGCATCTGCGAGATAGCGGGGCCGCCGTCGGCGCCGAAGAGCGGGTGCCACCACTCCTGCACGAGGAAGCCGAGGGCGGCGAGCATGCCGACGCGCCCGTGCGTAAGCTCCGCCTCGCGCAGAGTGTAGACCTCCGCCTTGGTCTTGTCTTTGAGGAAACCTGCCGGGTCGAAGTTCTCGATGGGCGCGATCGAGCCCGGGAGGCCGTAGCAGAATTTGCCAGCGTCCGGGTCGGCCACCACAGCCTCGGCCTTTGCTTGCATCTTGCACGAGACGGGGCGGGAGTGCATCACCGTGAGGGCGTGCGGCGCGGTGAAGCCGATCGTCGAGGTGCTGAGCATCATCATCCTGAGGTCTGTGGCGACGGGCGACAGAGGACGCGCGCGTCGGTGCCGTCGATGGGGGGCGGCTGTGGGACTGCGGGAGGCGACAGCGTACGCACCTTGATCGTGCGCGAAGGAATCGAGCGATGCGATATCTTAGAATGCAATCGTCGAAGGTTTTTTCTGAGAATGTTCCTTTCAGTCAAGACAAGTGCTCGATATTTCAAGTATAGGCTTCCTGTATTTTCTCGGTTGTCTGATCTTTGGATGACTTGACTTGAGTGCGCCGCGCCCAGTGCCCGCTCCCCGGACGTGGCTAATACCGCGGCATTTCCCACGAGGTTTCCCCGGTCATGGTGTGAAAGAAGTAGACCTCGCCCGTATCTTCGTCCTCGTGCGCCTCCCAGCCGGGTGGCAACCTGGCCTTAGGCGGCGGCTCCTCGATCGCAAACGCCGTATCGATCTCGGCCCCCCAGTTACCTGATTGGGCGGGGAGCGTGGAGAGTGGCAAGTCGGGCGGCGTCGGCGCCGCGTCCATCTCCTTGGTGAAGCCGGGGGGCTTGTCCCAGGTCGACTCTCCCGTCACGGTGTTATACCAATAGGGGTAGCCGCTCTGGTCGTCGACCATCTGCTTCCAGCCGGTACTCGGGTCGACGCCCAGGCTAGCGCTGCCACGAGCGCCCGCACCGGCGCTGCCACGAGCGCCGGCGCTGGCACTGGCGCTGGCGCTGGTGCTGAGGTTGGGGCTGACGCACTCATCGGCGCTCGCGCCATCATCGGCGCCATCGCCCGAGAGAGCGCCCGAGAGAGCTGGCGATTCATCCGTCTCTTCGTCCTCGAACTTGCCATATTTGGACGCGGCCCACTTTGCGGACAGCGTCTTACTGCGCTCGAGCTTGAGCATCTGGATCCCAGCACCCAGCTTCCCAGCACCCAGTTTGTCCTTCTTCGGGTTGCCTGTTTTGGGACCCCGGCTTGCGAAAGCGTTCATCGGCTGTTTGTCGGCGCGGCCGGCGCGCGGGCGTTGCCTGCGGCGACGGAGGCAGTAAGCGACCAAGCCGCAGCAGCCGCACACTGCGATCAGCATCACGGCGATCAGCGTGAGCTGGAGCCTGGCTGCGTCGCCCCTCTCTCTGCTGGCTTCAAGTGGCTGCGCGGGCGGTGCAGGCACGAGCTGCACGGCCGGCTCGCTGACGGCCTCGACCTCAGTGCCGAGGTGCACGGCGCGTGCCGTCGAGATCACGCCACATCCGATGCGCCCGCCCGCTCTATTATGGAGCACAATCACACGGCCCTGGATCGAAGAGACGCCGGTGCCGCCGCTCAGTGTGAAGCCGCCCACCGTCGCGTCGACGCGAGCGACGGTGCCGCCGCTCGGCAGATTGTACGTGAGGTTCACCCACGGGTCATCCCCAGTCGCCGTGAGCAGATGCCCTCCCACCTCGGCTGCGCTGGCACAGCTGGAGCCGGTGTGAACATGCCAGCCGCCCGAACTGCTCACGCCGGTCACGACCCCTTCTATGTGCACAGCAGTCGCGAGGGAGTGGACCATCAGGGTACCGCCCTCCGAGCAGCAGGGAGCGCCTGGATAGGGTCCCAAGCTGGCCATGCCATCGGACACGAGGGGCCTGAGGCGAAAGAGGACGAGAAACGCGGCCGCGGCCGACGGCACAGAGACGACCACGTGCACCGTTGTCAACATCGTCTCCGTGTCCGTATCATCGCCGTGGTGGTGGTGGTGACGCGCGAGCGACACGACGTCCGCGTCCACCGCGCACGCAGCCGCCAGACGTGCACGCAAGACGTTGTCGGATATGTCGGCGTCGTGGGCGCTCGTGTTAGTGCCCAAGGTGAGCGTAGTCGTCACCCAGTGCGGCACATCCGGCGGCGGCAGCGTGGGCGGCCGAGGCGGCATGGGCGAGGGTGGCGTCGGCTCGCAGGTTAGGTTATTGCTGCTGGCGCAGCTCTGGCCATAGGCGTAGCCTAGGCAGAGGAGCTGAGCGATGGAAATGGCTTTACGCAATCGCATAGAATTCCTTTCACAGCCGCAATGATCCCTTTCATCAAGGGCAGTCAGGCCGCCCAATTTGTGGGGAAACAGAAAGGCCTGATTCCCATTCCTCTCGAAAACCTGCGCACACACGTCCTGATCCCTACTATTGTACATGTGCAGTATACGCATGCTATACCCCTATACGCCGGCGGGGGCTCAGAGTGAGTGAGTTTTATCTGTATTCGCTATCGACACGCGAATCACCAGGGAGCAGGGTGCCCCCTCGACGTGGCATGGTGCCGTGTGTCCGTGATGCGTGCAATGGATGCGTGAACGCTGAACGGCGGTGGCGCCCCCCTCAGGCTCCCGGTGTGAGCTTCAAAACGAGAGCGCGTTGCTGATGTTGTATGCGATTTCGTCACTTTTCTCTTTTTAGGTTGCAACCTGACTAACCTATACTGTATGGGTATCAACCGCCTACTGTTCACCTATCACAGTACTTGGATAACCCAAGAAAGGTCAACAGTCGTGATAAGACCCTCGCCTGGGAGGCGTGGAAGTACCAAGTATGGATTCAGATTCATAACAAAGGATCCATGACTGATTGTCGAAGCGTTGGCCATATGCCCCCCCCGAAGGCTCCACCCCTCCCTCTGGCCGTCGGGTAGCTCGGGGCTATCTCAGTGCGCGCGTGATCGAGAGCGCAATGAACACGGCCCACAGCACCACGAAGAAGAGAGCGCTCAGCCACCTGGAGACCGGCGGACCGCCCAGTTCGGCGCCGAGCAGACGGCGGCGCGCAATGAGTGTGCCGAAGCACAGGCTTGCCACGGCCAAGAAGATCTGAATTGAGTAAGCGAGGTCACCCGCGGGCACCACGAAGCTGACGGCCATCTGGGGCGTGTACCACGGCTCAGAGGAGTACCTGTCGCGCCACTCGGCCTCATGCTCCAGGCCATAGGAGGCCCAGTAGATGGCGGCGATCATCCAGGGCAGCCCGAGGCCGAGGTAGATGATGACGCTATTCGAGCCAGTGATGTTGGTAATGCACGCGTCCGCGGTAGGCTCGGTGGCGGCGGCGATGCGCGACGCAAAAGTGTCGGGCAGCGAGGAACCCATCGCGACAAAGGTCATGGCTGTCACCGATTTCGAGATGCCCAAGCAGCAGCCCATGTGGCTAGCGAGGTCGCCGACGAGCGCCGTGAGCAATCCAATGAGCACGAGCGTCACGAGGAAGCACGACCAGCCACCTGACCACTCGGGCGGCGGCACAATGGCGCAGATGAGCTTCCAGGGCAGCGACAACAGCCACATCGCCATGGATCCCGGCCCAACTTCCGAGGGCAGCTGCACCGCCTCCTGGAACTGGCCTAGGTACGAGCCATCGCCGTGCTCGTGCTTCGCCTTGGGCTGCGGCGAGCTAAAGTCGAGCAACTGCACAAGCTCGTCCACGCGCGCGACACGCTCCGAGTCGGAATGGACGTGCACGACGGAGAAGATGGATGCTCGGCGCAGGCGCATGTTGCCGTCGGTGACGAACCGCGTCGCCTTCTCGCCCTTCTGCCCTGCGGCCGACGTGAGCACCACCTGGAAGTCATCGAAGCGGTGGTATGCACCTGTGTCTATGAGCTCCACCTCAATTGTCTTCGACACGACGCCTTCCTCAAAGACCATTCGGCCCGATCTGCCGACATAACCCTGGCCCGCGATCGAGGTGCCGTCGCGCGTCGCCCATTGGCATGCAATCGTCCCTTCACAGCCATGCGTGCGCAGCACTGATAACGTCACGCGCTGCGCTGTCTCACAGACATCGACCTCGCGTGAGTCTAAGTGTAACTCGCCCGGCCCGTCGTGGTCTTGAATGGTGACGTCGCACGTGGTCGTGGCGCCCAGACGGCAATGCTTCGGACAGAAGAGCTCGACGAAAAAGTGCTCATCGTTCTCCTCATCGTCGTCGTCGATGATCTTGACGCTGATCGTCTGGTGCGTGACGCCCGGTGCGAACACGATGAGGCCTTCAGCCTGAACACAGTCGAGCTCAGCGCAACGCTCAGAAATAGGGGGCACTCAAAGAAACCACTCAGGGACGCACATCAGCAGAGAGAGACGCGCTGAGGGACGCTCCCAGAGACCAGGGAGGCATTCAAGGACGCACTCCGAAGAGCACTTAGGGACCATCAGTGGCCGTCGGCGCACATGCTCGAAGTTGACCCCGTCGGCGGCGGTGCCGCTCTTGGTACAGTACTCGACTGAGCATGCTCTGGACTTGTCGCCGTTGCGTACGATCGCGAGCGTCACGCTCCCTTGGCCCTTTCGGCGGACGCGCTTCGCCTGCACCCACTGCACGCGGGTCTCGCCGCGCGCATCCTCCAACGCGCTGCCCTCCCGCTCGAGGATGGTTGCGCGCAGAAGGCCAGCTTCGTCAAGCGCCTTGTTGCCGAGAGCGGCTTTCATCCCAGCCTTTACGAAGTAGGCTTGCGACTGCGGCGGCAGCAGCATCGAGGCGACGGCGGCGAGCTGCTCGTCGCCCGAGAGCGTTTCGATGGACTTGAGTGCAAGCACGCGCGATATGTCAGTCTTTGTGATCTGGCGCCCATCCTTGCCGTAGCCGATGGCCGCGGCCGCCTCAGCACTCTCAGCGTCATGAGCGGCGAAGACGGACGCCTCGGCGTCGGCCACATCTGCACGGTATGCCACGTACACGAGGAGGGGGAACATGACGAACGTGGTGACACCCTCCCACACATCGATGACATCGGGCGTGATGTACTCGAGTATGATGATGAGCCACACGTATCCAAAGATCGAGGCGAAAAAGGTAATGTAGAAGACTGGAAGTGCCTTGATGGCGGTCTGGCCGCCGTCAGGGATGGCCGTGATGCACACAGCCGAGATGATGAGCATGTTGAAGGCAGCCGAGCCCACGACCGCCGACGGGCCGAGCTCGCCCACGTAGAAGCCCGAGCCCACAATTTCAAAAATCGAGAGTAGGATCTCCGGCGAGGAGGAGCCGAGCGCCATCAGCGTGATGTTGGCGACCGTCCGGTTCCACACGTGGACCGTATACCTTCGCACCTCGCCTGAGGGCAGCTCGATCGTGACCGTCGTCTCCGTGGACGTGATTTGCTCGATGCCGGCCATGAAAACGTGCGCCGCGATCGCAATGCCCAGAAAGGTCCAGCAGAGCAGAGCCATGAAGAGGAGCGCGTTGCGCCCTGTGGGTGTGGGCCCATACAGTATCCAGCCGTCGGAGCAGTGCTCACCGCGGAGCTCCGGGTCCACGCGCGGATCGTTGAACCACTCTTCAAGGCTGTCGAATGCCGGCTCGACGGCGCCCAGGTCAAAGATTCCGATCTCGTTGGCGAGCGCGCCCAGCAGCAGCCCGAGCAGCACCCCGAGCAGCAGCAGCAGCAGCAGCAGGCGGCAGGGAATCGTGACCATCGGGGGCGTCTCCGGCCCCAACGGCGCCGCCTTGACGGACGGTGCCGCCTTCACGGACGGCGCCACCTTGGCGGTCGACGCCGCATTGGCTGGCGACGATGGCTTGGATAGCGGAGGCATGGCCGCCGCCGTCGTGGCCGGCTGCATCGCCTTTGAAGAAGTGCCCGGCGGCGCGCTGCAGGCCGTGGCCATGTCCCGTGCGTACGGTGACTGCGTATCGCGTTCACAAACGCCCTGGGTGGCAGCGTGGGGCACGTTGGCGCCAGCAGCCCATGATCCGGATTCAGTGCGCTGCTTATCTAGGAGTAACGCCTCGTCATCGGGGATGATCGGGCTTCTTGACGGCTGCTGATGCGAAGCGGAGCCGCCCGACGTCCGCGTAGATCCCCAGCGCAGCATCAGAAAGATCGCGCACCGATTGGCAACCGCGAGTGCGCTTGGACACACTCCGTCATGTTGGAGACCTCTTGATGATGCCGCCAAAAAAAGTAGCCACCTTTTTTGGACGAAGTTGAGACCCGACTAGGACCCTCATTCGGGGTGACTCTAGATCTTCGAAATTTCGAGGCCATAATCGTGTGACAAATTTCGATTTTACTTCGTTTTTCGCTACTCCACGTAGTAAAGAACTCCACGTGCACTCACGCAGCGGGCGCAGCGCAGAGCGCACAGAGGCACCAGACTCAGCGCAGCAAACACTATAACAATGAACAATGTCACTATAACAATGTCACAGCGGGCCGAAGACGGGGAGACAGTTTTAGGTCTACAGGCACTGTCAGAGAGTCCACCTACTTGTCCCCGGGGGCCATACATGTATGCACCTTTCCATGCTATCCGGTACATGTGTACTGCGCGTGCCTGGGAGCGGTGAGTGGCAAGATCAAAAAAAATCGGCGCCTCTGGCAATTATTCTCTAAATTACAGTTCGTACCCAGAATTCATGGCACGGAGATGAGATTTCAATCACTATTTCATTTTGGAAGTGGGGTAATTTTTGGCAGGTAATTTTTGGCGTACGCCCCATATGACGGTCGCGTGGTCAGATCACTCGCGGCCGCCAATCGGCGCGCGATCTTTCTGATGCTGCGCTGGGGATCTACGCGGACGTCGGGCAGCTCCGCTTCGCATCAGCAGCCGTCAAGAAGCCCGATCACCCCCGATGACGAGGATTTGCTCCTCGATAAGCAGCGCACTGAATCCGGATCATGGGCTGCTGGTGCCAACGTGCCCCATGCTGCCACCCAGGGCGCTTGTGAACGCGATACGCAGTCACCATACGCACGGTACATGACCACGGCCTGCAGCGCGCCGTCGGGCACTTCTTCAAAGGCGATGCAGCCGGCCACGACGGCGGCGGCCATGCCTCCGCTATCGAAGCCATCGTCGCCAGCCAAGGCGGCGCCGACCGCCAAGGTGGCGCCGTCCGTCAAGGCGGCACCTACCGCCGCTGCGCTCAAGAGCGAGAGTGCGGATGGGACGCCGTCGGGGCCGGAGACGCCCCCGATGGCCACGATCACGATCTTTCCCTCCGCGTGCTGCGGCCTGCTGCTGCTGCTGCTCGGGCTGCTGCTGGGCGCGCTCGCCAACGAGATCGGAATCTTCGACATGGGCGCCGTCGAGCCGGCATTCGACAGCCTTGAAGAGTGGTTCAACGATCCGCGCGTGGACCCGGAGCTCGGCGGTGAGCACTGCTCCGACGGCTGGATACTGTATGGGCCCGCGCGCACAGGGCGCAACACGCTCCTCTTCATGGCTCTGCTCTGCTGGACCTTTCTGGGCATTGCGATCGCGGCGGACGTTTTCATGGCCGGCATCGAGCAAATCACGTCCACGGAGACGACGAGGACGATCGAGCTGCCCTCAGGCGAGGTGCGAAGGTATACGGTCACCGTGTGGAATGGGACGGTCGCCAACCTCACGCTGATGGCGCTCGGCTCCTCCGCGCCGGAGATCCTGCTCTCGATCATCGAGATTGTGAGCTCGGGCTTCTACGCGGGCGAGCTCGGCCCGTCGACGATCGTGGGCTCGGCTGCCTTCAACATGCTCATCATCTCGGCTGTGTGCATCACGGCCATCCCAGACGGCGGCCAGACCGCCATCAAGGCACTTCCAGTCTTCTACATTACCGGGGTCGCCTCGCTCTTTGCATACGTGTGGCTCATCATCATGCTCGTGTACATCACGCCCGATGTCGTCGATGTGTGGGAGGGTGTCGCCACGTTCGTCATGTTCCCCCTCCTCGTGTACGTGGCATACCGTGCAGATGTGGCCGACACCGAGCCGTCCGTCTTCGCCGCTGATGACGCTGAGAGTGCTGAGGCGGCCATCGGCTACGGCAAGGATGGGCGCCAGATCACAAAGACTGACATCTCGCGCGTGCTTGCACTCAAGTCCATCGAAACGCTCTCGGGCGACGAGCAGCTCGCCGCCGTCGCCTCGATGCTGCTGCCGCCGCAGTCGCAAGCCTACTACCGAAAGGCTGGGATGAACGCCGCTCTCGGCAACAAGGCGCTTGACGAAGCTGGCCTTCTGCGCGCAACCATCCTCGAGCGGGAGGGCAACGCGGTTGAGGACGCGCGCGGCGAGACCCGCGTGCAGTGGGCGCAGGCGAAGCGCGTCTGCCGAGAGGGGCAAGGGAGCGTGACACTCGCGATCGTACGCAACGGCGACAAGTCCAGAGCATGCTCAGTCGAGTACTGTACCAAGAGCGGCACCGCCACCGACGGAGTCGACTTCGAGCATGTGCGCCGACGGCCACTGATGGTCCCTAAGTGCTCTTCGGAGTGCGTCCTTGAATGCCTCCCTGGTCTCTGGGAGCGTCCCTCAGCGCGTCTCTCTCTGCTGATGTGCGTCCCTGAGTGGTTTCTTTGAGTGCCCCCTATTTCTGAGCGTTGCGCTGAGCTCGACTGTGTTCAGGCTGAAGGCCTCATCGTGTTCGCACCGGGCGTCACGCTCCAGACGATCAGCGTCAAGATCATCGACGATGATGAGGAGGAGAACGATGAGCACTTTTTCGTCGAGCTCTCCTGTCCGAAGCATTGCCGTCTGGGCGCCACGACCACGTGCGAAGTCACCATTCAAGACGATGATGGGCCAGGCGAGTTGCACTTCGACTCACGCGAGGTCGATGTCTTTGAGAGAGCGAAGCGCGTGACGATATCAGTGCTGCGCACGCATGGCTGTGAAGGGACGATTGCATGCCAATGGGCGACGCGCGACGGCACCTCGATCGCGGGCCAGGGCTATGTCGGCGCCTCGGGCAGATTGGTCTTTGAGGAAGGCGTCGTGTCGAAGACGATTGAGGTGGAGCTCATAGACACGGGTGCATACCACCGCTCCGATGACTTCCAGGTGGTGCTCACCGCAGGGCAGAAGGGCGAGAAGGCGCCGCGGTTCGTCACCGACGGCGTCACGCGCGTGAGCCGAGCTTCCATCTCCTCCATCGTGAACGTCCATTCCGACTCGGAGCGTGTCGCGCGCGTGGACGAGCTTGTGCAGTTGCTCGACTTTAGCTCGCTGCAGCCCAAGGCGGGACACGAGGACGGCGATGGCTCGTACCTTGGCCAGTTCCAGGAGGCGGTGCAGCTGCCCTCGGAAGTTGGGCCGGGATCCATGGCGATGTGGCTGTTGTCGCTGCCCTGGAAGCTCATCTGCGCCATTGTGCCGCCGCCCGAGTGGTCAGGTGGCTGGTCGTGCTTCCTCGTGACGCTCGTGCTCATTGGATTGCTCACGGCGCTCGTCGGCGACCTCGCTAGCCACATGGGCTGCTGCTTGGGCATCTCGAAATCGACGACAGCCCTGACCTTTGTCGCGATGGGTACCTCGCTGCCCGACACTTTTGCGTCGCGCATCGCCGCCGCCACCGAACCTACCGCGGACGCGTGCATTACCAACATCACCGGCTCGAATAGTGTCAACGTCTTCCTCGGCCTCGGGCTGCCCTGGATGGCCGCTGCCATCTACTGGGCCTCTTTTGGCCTGGAGCATGAGGCCGTGTGGCGCGACAGGTACTCCTCTGAGCCGTGGTACACGCCCCAGATGGCCGTCAGCTTCGTGGTGCCCGCGGGTGACCTCGCTTACTCAGTGCAGATCTTCTTGGCCGTGGCAAGCCTGTGCTTCGGCACACTCATTGCGCGCCGCCGTCTGCTCGGCGCCGAACTGGGCGGTCCGCCAGTCTCCAGGTGGCTGAGCGCTCTCTTCTTCGTGGTGCTGTGGGCCGTGTACATTGCGCTCTCGATCACGCACTGAGATAGCCCCGAGCTACCCGACGGCCAGAGGGAGGGGTGGAGCCTTCGGGGGGGCATACGTATGGCCAACGCTTCGACTCATTCATGAACATGATCCTTAATCGATACTTCTCACTTCTTCTCCGAGATTTGGGTTATGCGGTTATTGTTGCGTACTTGCGTTAGGGTTCGGGCTATGCCGTGCGTTACCCGTACACGTACTGTTTGGTTGCATCCGGATACGTAGGCGGTTACTTACAGGTACATTGTGAGCGGCAGAGCCAGAGGATCCGGGGGCTCTTGAAGACGGTAAAGTGTTTTATAGCATGGTTTAAACTTTTAGAGCGCCGGGGACGCGGAAAGACGATAAACCTCTAACCTCTTTGATTTATGATTTTACTTCGGCATGTGTTACTTAGTCTTAGACGGTCTAGTCGATGAAGTATCCGTCCGCCCGTTGCCCCGTCGGTCTCTCGCGTGTGGGATCCCGCGCGTCACAGTCTCACAGACCAGTGTGCCGCGCGGCGTATCTTGGCTTTGGTCGACGTCTGGCTCTGGGATTCAACAATACCTTAGAACCAGGCCTCAAGTAGGGCTTAGTACCACGATGCAATATTGCAGGAAGCACCAGGGTCCACTGCTCCACTCCCAAGGTTGATGTACAATGCTGCGAAAATCTTCTACCGGCATTCATGCGATTCTTGGGTCGGTGCACGCCCACAAGCACGCCGTGCAAGTTGTGAGTTGTGTGCTTGTTGCCTCGCCCTCGGCGAGTGCCGCCAGCATGGGAGGCCGCCCGATCGACATCGGTCATCGCGCGGCTGGACGGCGACTCCGGCTCAGCCTGTCAGCCAGTGTTGATGGGGGACAGCGGCGCCGTCCTTCGAAACGGCGCCAAGGCAACGCACGCGTGAACGCGTGCACGTACTCCCCCACCCCTTTCCAAGCTATTTGTAGCGGCGGTGAGCGCGGGCACGTACTCCCCCACCCCTCATATCATGTTGGAGGGGGAGTGAGCGCGAGGGGATCGGCTCTAGGTACGCGACGTACCGGGGGGAGCCGGGACACACACGGGACACACGGGACACCCACCGGTAAAAAGACACAGGACGTACCGGTAACTGAGGACTGACATGGTTTGGAGTCGAGGAGGATTGTGAGGTTGCAATGGGGATTCCAAATTTGGCTCAACTGCATGAAATCGGCGCGACGGCAGATCGATGCGCGCTCGCAAGGCTGTCCTCTGGGACGCGGTCGAGACGCGCAAGCAGCGTGAGACCGAGGCGTGGCGCGCGGCAGCCGAGGCGGCGGGCGTACCTGAGGCCGCGGCCGCCGGCATCTACTCGGCCACGCTCGCCGACGCGGAGGCGTCGCTGCCTACGAATGAGACGCTCGCCAACGTCGAGCGAGAGATCGCCAAGGACGTGAAGCGCACGTTTCCTTGGATGGAGAGCTACGCGACGCGCGAGGCCGCCACCCGCAACGTGCTGCTCGCGTACGGCCACCGCAATCCGGCCGTCGGATATTGCCAATCGCTCAACTACATTTGCGCCTCACTGCTCATGTCGCCGTTGCCGGAGGAGGACGCCTTCTTCTCGCTCTGCACGATCATCGAAGACCTGCTCCCGAGCGATTACTACACGCACGACCTTCTGGGTGCACGCATCGACCAGCTCGTCTTTGCCACGCTGATGACGCAGCACCTGCCCACGCTCACCGCATGGCTCACTAGCATGCAATGCCCGATGTCACTCTTCTCGCTGCAGTGGTTCATGTGCCTGTTCGCCAAGGATCTGCCTCTCTCACTCACGCTGCGCGTGTGGGACGTGATGTTCGTCTATGGCGACCCGGCGCTCTTTGCCTTCGCGCTCGCCTTGCTGCAAGTGGCGGAGCCATTACTGCTTGCATGCTCGGGCCTGGAGGAGCTCTACGACTGCCTCAAGACGCTTGGTCGAGGACTGGTGCAGAGGGACGCTGAGATTGCGCACCGGCTGGTGCTACACTCGCTCGACGCGCTCATGCGCACTTCGCTCGTTGAGGACGTAGAGGCCGAGCGGCAGTACCAGCGGCGCTACCACGCAGCGAGCATTGTGGTTCGCATGAGACGACCGCCAGAGCCAGAGCCAGAGCCAGAGCCGGCGGGTTCGTTAATGGCGGGTTCGTTAATTAACGAGCCAGAGCCAGAGCCAGAGCCAGAGCCAGAGCCAGAGCCAGAGCCGGCGGGTTCGTTAATGGCGGGTTCGTTAATTAACGAGCCAGAGCCAGAGCCAGAGCCAAAACCGATGATGGAGGCCACTCCGAGGCCCGAAGCCGCAGCGGCGCCTTCAGAGGCGCCCGTCATGGCGCCTGTGGCGGCGCCCGTCATGGCGCCTGTGGCGGCGTGCCGTACCGCCCCCGACGCGGCTGTCAGCTGCGCCGCTGCGTCCGAGAGCGGCGACGAGGCCGGGCCGAACGCTGCCCCGAGCGCAACAGGGGTGCGCTCCTCGGCCTCGCAGGGGTCGCTGCCCAGCTGGCTGAGCACTCTGATGACCTCTGATGACGCCCTTGATTGCCTCCCTCATCAGGTGCTACTCGAGATGCCCAGCTGGCTGAGCACTCTGATGACCTCTGATGACGCCTTTGATTGCCTCCCTCATCAGGTGCTACTCGAGATGCCCAGCTGGCTGAGCACTCTGATGACCTCTGATGACGCCTTTGATTGCCTCCCTCATCAGGTGCTACTCGAGATGCCCAGCTGGCTGAGCACTCTGATGACCTCTGATGACGCCTTTGATTGCCTCCCTCATCAGGTGCTACTCGAGATGCCCAGCTGGCTGAGCACTCTGATGACCTCTGATGACGCCTTTGATTGCCTCCCTCATCAGGTGCTACTCGAGATGCCCAGCTGGCTGAGCACTCTGATGCTCTTTAGCCCGCAAGCGTCCGTGGCGATGTCCGTGGCGATGACGCAGCAGCAGCAGGAGCCCTTCACCGAACAGGCGCAGAGCTCCTCACCGAACACCGTGGAGGTCGCTGCTCACGTTGCGGGCGTGCCGCTCAACACGGCGCTCAGCACGGCGCTCAGCACGGCGCCCCCCAGCATGCGCGGGCAGGAGTTTCCGTGTGCTCAACACGGCGCGGGAGGTGCCTCGGTGCGGGAGGTGCCTCGTGCTCTCGACCTTGCGATGGCGGCGAACGCACTTGTCGATGCGAGGCTGCATGCGATGCCGCAGGCCGAGTGGTTGGGTGCCATTGGAGGCGTTGGGAGCCGCCGCAGGCTCCCATATTTGGTAAGCCCGCCGCCGCCCGCACCGCCGGCGATAGCAGCAGCACTGGGCGGCCCCTCACTGCTCTCCAACGGGGGCAGCGGAAGCCACTCGCCTCAGCATCGGTTGACACCCAAAGGACTCCTTGATCGCCTCACCTCATCGAGTCAAGGCACCCCACGCGGGGCTCAGCACAGTGCTCAGCACGGCACCGCGACCTCACCCTCCTCGAGAACGAGTGCTGCCGCCGGAGCCAGCGTGGCTGCGCCGCTGAGCCCGCCGACGGAGCGCTTCGACGCCAATCCCGATCTGGTGGCTATGAGATCCAAACGCGCTCCCGTGAGCACTGAGCGCTGTCCTGAGCGCGAGCGTGCTGACGGTACCGGTACGAGTCTCGCCGGCTCCCCGCCGGGCGCCCATCACGGCGCCTCCTCCGTGGCGGCACGTCCAGGCGCCGCCGGCATCGACGACCTTCTCTTCTACTTGCGTCGCAATGAGCAACTGCTGCAGCAGCAGCGCGAGCAGCTGCTTGAGCGGAACGCGGAGCTGCGCGCCGAGCTGGGCGCGCGCGGTATCGTAGCGCCTCTCCACGTGGCGTCGTATCAGCAGCTTGAGGTGGGCGTTCAATCGTCCGTGCACACGGCTGCGTCGCAGCTGGAGGCCTACGACGCCATTCTGGACGTGGCGGCGATGGAGCACGCGCTTGGCAAGGGGTGGACACTACGCCTCTCACCGCTTGCGTGCACGCGCGGCAAGTTGATCAGGGGCGAACAAAGTCCTCGGAGAAAGTCCTCACATGGAACGAGCAACCTGGCCACGACAGCAACTGCCAACTTTGCACTGGAGGGCGCGCTGGCTGGGGGCGCAGGAGCTCGTTCGGGACGGCGCTCGAGGGAGGTGGCGCAGGAGAAGGCGGGGAGGGAGGCGGCGGAGGAGGGGACGGAGGCGGCGGCGGAGGCGGAGGCGGGCTGGGCGCTGCTCGACGAGCCGGGGCTCGTACGCGTGGCGGTGCTCGGCAGCTATAACTCAGGCAAGACGTTTCTGCTCAATCGTCTCTCAGGGCTGGAACTCCCCTCATCACGACGGGTAGCCACTCGTGGCCTCGGGCTGCGCCGCGCTGTCCTGGGCGGCGAGATGGGCGGCGAGCTGGGCGGCGAGCTGAACGCCGAGCTGAGCGGTGACCTGGGCGGCAAGGCGGGCAGCAAGACGAGCGGCAAGGCGGCCGGCAAGGCGGCCGGCAAGGCGGCCGGCCAGTTGGCCGGCCGGCCGGCCGGCGGCGGCGGCGGCGGCTTGCCGGCGATGCTGCTCGACACGGAGGGCTTCTTTGCGCCGGTGCACATCGACCGGCACAATGCGATGCAAGAGCGGCAGGAGACAGAAGAGCTCATCGAGCTGCTCGCTCTCCGGTTGGCCGACTACGTCCTGTACGTGGTCGAAGACTTCACCTCGGTGGTGCAGCGGCAGGCGCACAGGCTCGCGCGGCGCGTGACGCAGCGCACACGCGGCTTCACCGAACTGATCGTGGTGCACAACCTGCGCACAGTCACCACCGAGACGGCGCTTCGTCAGATCTGGCGCACCCAGGTCACGTCTTCGGTGACCGACGGCGAGGCCATGATCGGCGTGGTGCCCAACTTTCGTACGAGCGGCCGCGGCGGAGGCTCCCGCGCTGTGGCGGGCGCCCGCGCTGAGGCGCCAGAGCCCACCACAAGGCCCGTCGACTGGTTCAAGAGTGCGAGCGGCGTGCGCCACGTGGCCTTAGTGCAGCAGCTGTGCCCTTTCGGGGAGGCGCATAATAAGGCGACGTGCGCACTGCTGCAGCAGTGGCTCGAGTCCGCATACGTGCCTGTGGCCACGCTTCGCCCGCCGCTTCTCACGCAGCTGGCCCTCGATTGCGAGGCAGCTCTCATCGAGAAGGCCAAGCGCACCCTTCACCTCGAGATGGAGTCGACCTCAGAGCCGACCGTACGCCGGCTGCGCGCAGTCGTGGCGCCCGATGAGCACGACGCGCCGCGCCAGCGCGCCAACGCCGCCCGTCGAGCACTCTTGAGCACGCATGGCGCCGATGCGGCGACTGCGGGGCCGGGCAAGCCGCTCGCTGAGCCAAGCAAGCTGCTGTCGTCGTGGGTGCTGCCCTCGATGGACCCGCAGGACGATATGGCGACCATTCGGCTATGCTCCGAAGGCGGATGGCTACCCCATGTGGACTTGTGTGAAGGGACGGAGGCCTTCGTACTGCTCGTCGACATGCCCGGCATGCGCGCATCCGATTTGAAGCTGTCGCGCTCCGGCTCGCTTACTCGCGTCTCCGGCAGCCGTGCGCCGCCGTACAGTGACGCGGCGGAGGAACTACGCGGTGAGCGGCCATATGGAACCTTTTCGCTCTCGGTGCGAGTGCCTGACCGGTACCACAAGCGTTGGCGGGAGGCCCACCTGATCGATGGCGTGCTGCGGCTAAGCTATGCTGCCGACGCCGACGATGATGACGGCTGAGTGCCGTACGAGTTCGGTGCAATTCGCGTTCTAGCTGATTATCGTTCGTTAGCATAAGGGTTAGCCTTGAGCGCGTGGTACTCGCGGTGCCACATCATGTAACTCATAAACACAGATCCGGCCCGGGAACAGTCGCCGAGCGGAGAGCGCGAGAGCTATGCAGCTTCCTCGCCTCTCGTCCTCTAGGCGTGTATCCAAGATTCTGGATCTGGTGCATCTCCTCGCCCTAATTGTCGTGTGGTGTAATACGTCTCGACGTTAGAAATATTTTTAAGGACTGTAGTCTTTACAGTACCATCGCCCAGAAACGTGAGAAGCCAGATCCGAGATCGGCTCGTGCGGTCTGGGTCACGCGACTTGTACATAGCCCACGCGGCTCTCGGCCTCGCGTCGACTGGCAATAGCATGTGATGCCATGTGATTGCATTCTGATTGCATGTGATTGAATGTGATTTCATCGAATGGCGTCATGGAGCTTGAAGGTGGAGCTTGTTCTCGTACTCGAAGCACGCGACTCATCACTTGGAGGATATGTTGTGGGGGCATCCGGCGTTTCACCACTTCGCCATCTCGACCCACCATTCTTTAGGAATGTGGCTGCGCTGCTCTTTCCCTTTGGGATCTTTGGGCTGGGAGGCGGATATGGCGATAGAGACTTCTGTCTGCTTGCGCGTGACTGCCTCCACGTACGCCGTCTGCAAGAGGCTGGCCCTTTCACGAGCCTCATTCTCCTCCTTGACCAGTTGACTCAGCTTTTCTGCGTACTCCGAGCGTGCTTGAATCATGGTGTCCACAGCGACTGTCGCATAGAGCATAGGCCCATTCTGCAAGATCTCGACGGCCGGGGCGTCTGTCTCAGAGCCATCAAGGCCTGCTCGACTCAGCAGCACGTCAAATCCGCGACCAAGAGCGCCACTGACCTCTTGAGGGGCTCCGCCAATCTTGAGCTGAACCATGCTTTTATATTTCATCTGCCGAGAGAGCAGTGGGTTGCGCGGCACGCGTGAGCACACGCAGCATTACGTTGGTGCCGCGAGAGAAGGGCCATCAGGGGATTCGATCTCTCGGTGGCTCTGTACTGCAAATTTAATGAAGCCTTCCCTGCAAACCCTAGTTTGGCCCTTGCCAGCCAGCTGCTCGGTCAGGGCCTTACGTATGCTGCTGGCTGCGGGTGGCCCTTGAACGGCGTCAGCTCCCTTGACAGGCTTCGCATTGATAGTCTCGCTCAACTTGTCTTGCAGTACCTTGCCTAGCTCTTCGATGATGGTATTCTTCGATTCGTGTTCCTCACGTTGCTTGTGGAGGGACTCCCATTCTTGCGTTGCCGTCAACACCTCATTCAGATGTGTGAGCTGAAGCTCGTAAAAGGCTAGCTTGCTCTTCGACAGCTTTTCGCGCAACGCCTCTTGGATCTCGAAGTCATGGATCTCACGCAGGAAGGGATCCAGCTCGTTGATGGTAATGGTTCCGCTTTTATCCTCATCGAAAGAGTCAAATAGTTGGTGGATCTCATTCACAGTCGCGTGGATCTTCAAGCTACGCTGCACCGCCTTGACGAATTCCTCCTTGGAGAGACTACAATCTCCATTTAAGTCCCATTCCTTCATGAGCGTGCCCGTCGAGATCTTGCGCTTTACCATGGCAATCCCAAACTTGCGCTTGAGCGTCGATTCTTTCATCGCCTCCAGCTCAGCACATGCGGTCTGCAGCACTGCACGCTTCGGAAGTTGGGTGATCTGCAGCGCCGCCCACTCGGCCGCGGTCTTGAGAGGCTGCCCATTGGCATTCTCCAGAGCGAGCCGCACAGCCTCCTCGATCGCAGCAGCGTTCGCCTCCGCCGCCGCCTGCGCTGCTGCCGTCTTCTTGTCTGCCCTGGCCTGCTCCTGATCCACAGGTGGAGGGGTGTTCGCTCCTTTTGCCATGCCACCAACTTTTCGAGCGATGAGGAGTCGGGGACACCTGAGCAATGAAGCGATTTGAGTCGCCCATTCCTCGTCGCTCAAGTTGGCTTGCATCTCCAACTTGCGCGGCGGCGGCAGGGGCGGCGGCGCCGGCGGTGGCAGCGTGATCCTTGTCTCCCAGGGATACTCTGTGGGGGATGAAGGTCTCGTAGGGGATGGGTGTCTCGTGGGGGACGGAGATCTCGACGATCTGGGCGAAGAGCGTTCGGTTTGCTGGAGAATGGTCTCAATCTGGTGGCGGCTGGGAGGCCCTGGCATCGCTGCCTTCATCCACTTCGTCCGCACCTTGGTCTGCAATTTCGCTGGAACATCGGCACGCAAGTCCAGCTTGCTCATATTGCCGTCTAGCCACCAGTTAGGCGCTTCACCTCGGCCAGACGTCGAACCGCGCCGGTCTGACGACTCACCACGCCGGTCGGGCGGCGCACGATTCCGGTCTGACGAGACTCCGCGCCTATCGGACGACGCACCGCGCCGGCTGAGCTTTCCAGTGCGCGGCACACGATGCGAGTCGCTGCCAAAGCTGACTGATGCCTGAACGTTCAGCTTCAGCTTCGGCCGCTGGCTCGTACGTTTTTTGCCATCGGTCAACGAGACCGACATCGATAAAAAGCTCTTCGGTCAAGTTCGAAAACTCCACGCAAGTTTCAGATTTGGTTCCAAAAAAACCTGCTTGAGAGAGCCTCAACCGCGTCACTCAGCACCGCGTCGCTACCCACGTCCTTCGAAACGAAACTTGATTTTGCTGCAACCTTCGCGTAGATCTGGGACTGTGATCATCAACCGACCTGCTTCCCGACCGCCCGGTGGCGGCGCGGCCATATGGCGAAGAAGAAGAAGGATCCAGCGCCGGCAGGGCCGGTGGTGGAGAATTCTGCGCCTCCGCCTCCGCCAAAACCGGTTGCAACCGAGCTCCCCATCTTGCCATTGCCTGACGAGCCGACCGGCCTGCTCAATGCGGAGCGGCTCGTGGATGGCAGTGCTGTGAAGCGGGAGCGCGATAGATTTGCAAGCACCCGCCTCAAGCTCATGCGCCAGCTGCTTCAGACGGCTGACGTGGAGAGGCGGGTCGCTCGTGCTGTTGATGCGGTGCTCGGTGCAGACGAGCTTCCTGTCAACCCCTTCCCGACGATGGCCAAGCTGCTCCGTGTCGACGAGCTTGCGGTGGCACAGCAGCAAAGTAATTTGCCTGCGAAGGCCGGTGGAGGACGAGCTGCGGCCGCGGCCGTCGGCAGCCGTAGCCTCTGGCGTGAAGGCGAGGCGCCGGCCTCGCAGCTGAACAGCCAGCTGGTGAACCTCGCTCGTCAGGGAGCCGTCTGGCGAGCAATCGCGCCAATGTGCGACGCCGAGCGGATCCACAATCTTGCCACAGCGCTTTCTTGCAGCCCTCTCCTGGCCAGTGGCACGCGCACGGTGGCGCTCTCTGGCAGCCGGCTCCTCGAGATGAAGTCCTTCTCGATCAGGAACTGTTGTTCTTTCACTGGCGCGCACGCCTTTGGAGGGCGGCTCGTCGCGCGTCCACGTACCTTGGAGCTGCGCGATCACGTCCAGGTCCGAGGGCCCGCCGCGCGGCTAGACGCAGCGCTCGCCGTATTCGCCGAGCACATCCGTGCGAACGTTCGCTCTTTGCAAGCGACAAACGAGCACTTTGTCGTCGACCTCGAGGTGTTCACTGGAGATGGGGATATCTTTGATGACGAGGCGTCCGCCGAGGGCAGCGACGGGCGGGTGACTGCCAACTGTCGCGGCACGCCTGAGCGCTTCGCGCTTCCCGAGCTGCTGTCGTCTACGGCTGCATTTCCACGTGCTCTGCAGGCTGCCGTGCTCGCCCACTTGCCGATCATCTTGAACGTACTGGCATGCGTCCCAGCAGTGGGCGTGGTGGAGAATGACGTGGCGCTTCCGCCGCGGTGGCAATTTCTCGCCGTTGAGAAAACGTTCTGCTTTTACTTCGAGCCCACCGATGCACCCTTGCGAACAGCACGCTCCAGCGTGGGTCGAGACGATAGCATGCCGAGTCTCCAGGCCTTCCAGTTGGAGTCACTCTTCCAGTCAGTCTGGAAGAGTGATTCAGACGCTTCGTGGTACTTCGCCCTTCCCGAGAACCTCGGAGACGGCGCTTCTGGCAACGTGATCGTTGCCGACGCGTACGCCCGTTATCTTGGCTTCCTTCGTCAGCAGATTTGCCGGCTGCTCTTGCGCTGCGATCACGTCAATTTGGTCGAGTCCCTCATCTATGTGCTACCTGACGTTCCTCGCCCCGAGCGCGAGCCTTTGCTCGCAGAAATGCGCTCGTTCTTGGCCTCCGACGCCGCTTTCCTTGCCCATGTTGCGCATCAGATCGAAGTACTACATAATGTGCTGGCCGCTGTACAAGGCGCAGCCGTGGGCGAGCCGAAGCGAGAGTTTGCGTTGAATGTTGCGCAACGGCATTTCAGTGCCCTTTCAAGTGAACTCGGAGATTTCTGCGCGCGCTCTAAGTGGGCCGATGTAGAACCGGTCAAGCCTTACCTGCTTGATTTGACACGCCGTCTGCAGGAAGCTGGTCTGACAGCAACGCCCGAATGTGCCCGATCTCTGCGGCGGCTGCGCCGTGCGTGTCGCGCCACGAGCGTGGTTTTGGCCGACACGCTCATGCAAGCCCGACCTAGCATTCAGGCGGTGGTCGCAAAAGTGTTCGAAGCTACAAAGGTCGACGTGCCTGTGTCCGTGCAGCCGCCATCGGTGCGTGTCAAGGTGGTCGATGTTCATGCGGAGACTGATCGGCAGCGCAGAACACGTGCTTATCCGGCTGGAGTGGCTCGTGAGACTGTACTCATGCAGTACGCCATCGACACGCAGCTTGACACGGCTCTAACAGCCGCCCTAGATGACGTCTGCACCGCGCGTCTCGTTGCAGGCAACCCGATGCATGCGATCCTCCTGCGCATCAAGTCAGCGGCGCAGTACTTTGAGCTCTGGAGAGAGACGGACGCCGAGCTACGAGCGTCGATCCTCAACGACCTCACGGTGTCCGATGCCAAGAGGCAAATGTTCTGTTTCCCAGCAGGCGCTGGCCTCAACGCTATGGGAGGAGGGCGTCTCGCAATTTTCGGATTGAAGCCAGCTCTTTTGCTTGCCGACCACATGCAGCTGCACGCTCTGCGCGACCTCCTTGGTGATTTTATGCCAGCACTACCGAAGACGAGAGTTCAGCGTTACGAATTCCATGCACACGTTGGGTTTTGCAGCGATCTGCTCTTCCAGAGCTTCTCTGCCGATTCTAATTTGATACACGCCGTCGAACTACGAGAGGATCACTTCATATCTGGACCAGTCGAGCAAGAGGCAATAGTTATCCACTGCCAGCACATCGCACAGACACTTTTGCGCTTGCACCTGAAGACGAAGCACATAGTCGCGGCGATTGCGATGGGGCATTCGCTCCACAGAATCGAAGAGCTGCCCGCTGTCGAGAGTGCCCTGGTCGGCTTACTTGTGCGCTCGGTGAAGGACGGGCACGAGATCCGCCTCCATGCATTTGCTCTCGTCCAGCCTCCTGATGGTGGCGCGCGGTACGTGCAAGTCACCAACTCCTTCCACCTGTGCCATACCGCTCCTCAGGCCAACAGAGAGCCAACGGTCAAGCGCTGGCCGCCACGAATAGGGCAGGCATTCCAGTCCATTTTCCTGTCGCGGGCTCACGCGATGAGTTGCTTGGAAGCGGACGGCTCAGCGGAAGCTCCGCTCCTCCAGCGAGTCGAGAGCTGGTCCAACCACTTGAGGAAGCGCGCGCGTGAGGCGTTAGCAAGTGGGCTTCTGCTCGATGGATGCCAAGCACTGCTGCAGCTCAGCTTTCTGGAGGGGGATTTCGAACGCCTTGTTCCGGGGGTCGGCCGGCTATTGCGTTCCGGAGCAACGCGTCTTCGTCGAATGACTCTAGGGGGTCGAGTCCTCCAAGGCTTACTCAGATGCGCCCAGACAGAGCCTAATCAGGGCAAGTGCAACCAGACTGTTCTCGCGAGCATGTTTCACGCGTACCGCACGCCGCTGTTGGAATTTCTAGCCTCAGATACATCCTGCAACTTTGAACCGATCCGAAGCACCATCCAGGAGGCTTTTTACGCCGTACTCATTGACCTTAGGCAGCAGAGCGCGCTCAATCAGGAAGCTGGGACGGTTTTGGAGGCTGTTGAAGATTACATGACCTGCATCGAGATGGCAGTCGCGTCACAGGTAGTAGCAAATGATGCAGCGCTTCGTGCGGCGATCATTCAATCAACTGCGGCGTAGCAGTTGGCATGGCATGGTAGTCTTGCTGTGCGACGAGAAACTGAGAGTCCCCATTTTAGCGATAGAAAGTCTAAACACACACGACACACACTCACTCAGGAATCGTTACTTTTCTTATATGGTTTTCTTTTTCTGGACGCGCCTACTGTACGGGGTGTTCAAATGAAGCGGGGCGACCAAAACTGACCTTTGAAAAGGCTTTTCCGCAGCCCAAAGAGTATCCCTACTGTACCTCAGTGGACGGACGAGCCGCGATTTTTCGCAATCATATAAGTTTACCGGCGGATAGGAACGTTTCAGTTCCGCGTTGTCAGCGCGTGGCGTCGCGCAGCGGGCGGCGCGGCGCGGTCTCGCCGCCCGAAGCCCAAGCGTACCACGTGGGTGGCAGTGGATTAGGTCAGGCGTGACATGCCGTCCGACTTCGAGATGCGCATGGCGGTCAACTGCAACAAGGCTACGACGTCAGCTCTGATGCGGACGTCTTCAAGCTCGATGTTTCCTGCCCCTGTGCTGCAGCCGCGTGCGAGCAGCGATTATCCTCACTTACGCCCCGGCCCATACAAGTCGGAACAAATGTGGTGGTACAGTCCGGACGCAATGCGCGAGCATGTCAAGCAATCCTCACGGCCATTGGATGCGAGTGCGAGTACGTCGTCCTTCGGCACAACCTTCCGCAGCGTCAGATCACTCAATAGCACAGCGTCATCTCCGACTCTCGGCCGTATGCACCATGGCTTGCCCGGGCAGGCTGTGATGCGTCACGTTCCTACTAGCATGTCTCGAGATCCACTCTTGCAGGCACAGGCAATGACTACGGCACGAGCTGCTACGGCCACAGCGCTAGCGGCGTTGAAGTCCGGTTCTTGGCCCTTGCCGCCGTCAACACGGGGCGAGTACTGCGAGAATTGGCAAATTACACCGACACGGAGCGGCATGCTCATGCGAACGCAGTCGATGAATTCGCTCTTGGGGTAGCGGACACAAGCGACTTCGGCACGACGGCGCCCGGTGTTTCCAGTTTGCGTTTAGTCTTAGACTTAGTCTCTGACTTTCCTCTCGACTTTGGGGTTCGACTTTAGACCGGTCGTGCGCCGGTCCCGGTGGACCGGTGTCAGTAATTTTAGTATTCTTCAATCGACAGGACCGCGCCATGAAGACCCGTGTTCCATGCCACGCCATGGTACACGCGGAAGGATACGACCAGGGTCCGGTCCGGTCGAGAAACGACCCTCACTCAAAACGTACTCGATCTATGCCACATAAGGGAATCGGATTGACAGATGCCGCCACGCCACGCCAGCCGAGCCTATGGCTGTACACCGTTGCCCCATGTGCTAGAGCGCTCCCCAACCCGATTCGCGATTCGAGTGGCACCTGAAAACCCACTCTGCATCCGGCCTACGCAGGCTACGGAACGCTCACGAGCCGCCGCATCGAGCCCCCCATCCACCACGCGGCGAGATCGCGTGCTCCGCAAGCGCCCAGAGCCGCAGCGTGTTCTGGTCGGTCACCTCGGTGCCGTTCGCCGTGTACCGGGGGGGCAGGTCGTCTCGCTCGAGGATGGCCAGCGTGTCCTCCTCGACGGTCCCCGCCATGGCCAGGGTCGTGACGTTGACGGCGCGCCGCTGGCCCATACGGTAGCAACGCGCAACCGCCTGCTTGCGCAAGGAGGCGTCCAGGCACGGCGAGACAAAGACGACCTGCGATGCCGCGTCCAAATTTAGGCCGGTCGCCCCAATGCGAAGCGTGAGGACGAGGGCCGTCACGCCTCCGCCGCCGCTCTTACCACCAGCTTCGCCGGCGCCGCTCTCGCCACCGGCGCCAGCGCTTTCGAGAGGCCTTCCCAACCGCGCTACGGCCTCCTCTCGCGTGGCCCGCTTGGTGCTCGACTTGAGCCCAATCGCGCGTAACGGCTGGTCGTGGACACGCTGTGCGCGTATGGCCTCGAGGGTGGGCTGTATGAGAAGAGGATGGTCGACGAAGACGACGGAGCGCTCTCCGCGTGCCGCTGCGGCTGCCACCACCTTTGCGGCCGCGCTGAACTTGCGAGAGACTGGGATGGGCTCGGACTCCTCAGCCGCCGCCTTCTCAGCCGCCGCCTTCTCAGCCGCCGCCTTCTCAGCCGCCGCCTTCTCAGCCTCAGCCGCCGTCTTCTCAGCCGCCGCCT
>Ga0210247_100221_pt1 | contig 51707 bp, 17 predicted proteins | sample ChrtobMetP3_16mM_FD_155449 | JGI IMG/M metagenome (GOLD analysis project Ga0210247, IMG submission 155449) | Chrysochromulina tobin associated microbial communities from unialgal haptophyte culture, Seattle, Washington, United States - P3_16mM | ecosystem: Host-associated > Algae > Haptophytes >... | reverse complement strand
AGCGCAGCGTCGAGATCATGAAGGACCGCGCGTCGAGCATGGAACGGGCGCCGAGCGAGCGCCACTGACGCTGGGCTGACGACGACGCAGCCTGGGCAAGGAGGATGCCGACCTCCCTGGACCCCCCGCAAGCGGTGCTGCCAAAGACCAGGCCGCGAACTGGAGGGAACGAAGCGAGGATATCGACTGCAGTCGGTGCCCCGACTGGGGCGGCGGTCCCCGTCCGAATGTACCAGGCTGCTGTCCGGGCGTCGAGTGCGGCAGCCGCCTTTGCGTCACCCGCCACCCGGCCTCTCGGGCTGCCCTCCCAGCGGGTGGGCGGCTCGAGGGGCCCTCCAAACTCCTTTGGGGCGCCGCGGCGCCCACGCAGGTGTGCGGCAGCCCTCTCGAGCGCTATCCTCTCATGGGCCGGAACGGGCGCCGCATGGGGCGCCGGTTCTGCGCGTTTATTCGTTTGGGTCAGAGGGCGTTTTGGTAGCACGCCTTCTCTTAAGGTGTACCCAAGGCGTTACGCAAGCATCATCTCGTGCGCTCAACTCGTTTGGTGTTAGCCCTCACTCAGCTCGCCAGGCCGGGTGACGCAAAGACAGCTGCTGGCCTGCTTACCGTTGAGCCAGGCGGCTTGGCTCACGTCAGAGTGGGCCATCTCTTGTCGAGCGCGAGACATAAAATCCTCACGCCCGACACCTCGACCGCAGCAGCCCGACGGTGGTCGTGTACGTGTGCACAAAGGTGCGTTGGCCCACCGGCCCGATCTCGCCACCCGCAAACAGCCCAGATACGGCCAGATCGGGTCCGAGGGCAGCATGTAGCTCGGCCGTCTCCACGCCCCACTCGCCGTAGAGACCTTTGCCGCGACCGGCGCAGCTGACCATAAGCCCGCCGCACAGGCCCTCGGAGCTCATGCGGCGTGCACCCGCGCGCATCTCGGCGCGCGCCGCGTCCGCCGAGAAGGCGAAGAGCTGCAGCCTGCATCCCGGAGCGCTGACTAAGTCAGGCGAAGCGCCCACCGCCAAGACCGAGTGCGGCTTCGAGAAGGCTAGGAGCGCGCGAATGACGTACTCGTGTGCACTGCTCTCGTTGGCGTCGGCGGCAGCGCCTCGGGCGGCGGCGGCGCGCCCGGGCACGGAGAGGCCGCACATCAGATTCGCCGTACTCTGCCCGGGTTGCGCTGCAAATCTCTCGATGGAGTCGGTGAGGACTTCGCCTACTGGTCGACCGTCGAGCGCGTGAACGATGTTGCCGTCGCACGCGGTGATCTCATATGAGGGGCCTATCGGCACGGCGCCCTGGAAGCTGCGCGCCTCCATGTCAATCCCCTGCAACGCGAGGCCAACCGCACCACCGTCGTAGCGCCGATCGCCCACGAAGAGCTCACTGCCACCACCGGCGGTCACGCCGCCCACCTTTTTGGCCCACGGCAGGGCAACGTCGAGCATCCCGAGCCACCGTTCGAGTGGAAAGGCTCCCACGCGCGGCGGCGCGGCTAGGAGCATCAGGTGCGGAGAGTTTTCGGGAGTCGCCGCCGCATACTCTTCCCATGCCTCCGATGGCAACTGGGGCAGGCTGTCGGGCGCTGAGTGCCACGGCAACGCAACGGCTGCTGGCTCGTTGGCTGGCAATGCGATAGCGAGGGCAACGGCAGTGACTTCGTCACGGCGAGCGTTGTGCTCGCCGCCACCTCCGATCAGACCGGCTTCAGAGACCGCTCCGATGCTCGCCGTTGCGCAGCTGGCCATCGCGTCGGCGAGCAGCTGCGCATTGACCCCATCCGTGAGCCAAAGCAGGGCTGAGGGCTGAAACGCGGTCGCTTGCGCGCGCAGCGACTCGGTCGCCGCGGCCAGGGTGCTGCCTCGAGCGAGCAGCGAGCGGACACGGAGAGCCATGTCTCGGCACTTTCTCAAATGCATTCCATGGTCACTGGATCTAAAAAGCGAGCATGCGAGTATTCATACGGGACTATACGGGCGGCCTCCGTCTCATCTGCGTCATCCACAAATCTAGGGAAGCCACCCGCGCTTGATTAGCGCACATCAATGGGAAGTCTGCCGGCTACGTCAAACTTTGTTTCGTCAAGCACAAAAGGCCCGACGAACGAGACCACTCCCGGTCGCGCCAGCCGACGCGCACGCATTGTCGGACGCTTCGAATGCTCGCCAACCGTCTCGGTCGCGGACTGGCGCGCGCGGCGGCGTCGGCGGGCCGGCATGCCGCCCGCGAGGCCGCGCAGCCGCGCTCGCGGCTCCTCTCCACCGCGCCGCTCCGGCTCGACCCTCAGCTCGAGGGCATCATTTCGTCCTTCCAGTCGTCCATGAAGGCAACGACGGCACGTGGCGCAAAGGCGAAGACGCTCGTCGAGGACTTTGGGCAGCTTCAGCGCCACCGCGTGCAGCACGTGCTGCTCGTGTGCACCGACTACGACTCGTACACGTTCGAGGAGGATGGCCTCCTCAACGAGATCATCTTCCAGTGGTACGCGGACAACTCGCTGTCGAAGCCGCCGACCATCGACCGCGTCTCGACGCCTGAGATGGGTATCGCGCGCTTCAAGGAGCGGAACTACGACATGGTCGTCACACTCTCTCGCTACGCGCACCAGTCGAATCTGGTCCACGCGATCCACCGGCACAACCCGGCGGTCCCGATCGGGCTGATCGCGCTCAACCCGTCGGACCTGGCGAATCTGCACCCGCAGATCGAGAGCTCGCTCCGCCTCAACGTCAATAAGCGCCTCATGTGGGCGACAGCCAAGGAGGGCGGCGCGCCCGCGACCACCCCGTCTTCAAGCCTGAGCGATGCGTGGGTGTGGCCATTCATGTGGCAGGGTCAGCCGCAGCTGTTCACGGCGATGTTCAAGGCGGTCGAGGACCGGCTCAACGTCAAGGCCGACTCCGAGTACGGCGTGCAGCTCGTCCTAGTCGTCGAGGACTCGGTCCAGTTCTACTCGTCCTACCTGCCGGTGCTCTACTCGGAGCTCTGGCGCCAGAACAAGTCGATCCAGGCGGAGACGATGCACACGCGCGAGCGGATGCTTCGCATGACGTCGCGCCCCAAGATCATCCTGTGCACCAACTTCGAGGAGGCGCTCGACGTGTACGACCGGTACCGCGACAACGTGATGGGCGTGATCACCGACTTGAGCTTCCCGAAGGATGGGGTTCAATCGGACCGCGCCGGCCTCGAGCTTGCGGCTCACATCCGTGACCATCAGCCTGAGCTGCCGATCCTAATGCAGTCGTACCAGCCGGACGACTCCGAGTACGCGAACATCGCGCGCGGCCTCGGCCTCAAGTACACGTGCAAGAGCTCGCCCTCCCTCCTCCAGACCGTGCGCGACTACATCCACGAGGATCTGATGTTCGGTCCGCTCAAGTTCCAGGACGGCGTGACGGGCAAGCCGCTCGGGCAGGTGGCCAACGTGACGGAGCTGCTCAATGTGTGGGCGGAGCTGCCGCTCACGTCGGTCGCCTACCATGCGCGCTTCTCGCATCTCTCGCGCTGGTTCTTCGCGCGCGCCGAGTTCCAGCTCGCCAAGCGATTCCGCAACTCGACGTACCCGCAGGTGTGCGGGGCGACTGATTGCACTAGATGGCCACATCTGATAGGCGCAGGTGCAGGTGCGGGGGCCGGTGGGGGCTCGCTCATGGGACCACTCGCACCGCTGTGCTGGCAGTGATGGCTCCTTGTGAAGCGTGCCTCGCTCTGAATGTGCCTCGCTCTGGCCTCAGGACTTCATCGACATGAATGGCAAAGAGCGCCCTGATTGGCTTCGCAATTGGATCCTAGCCGAGGTGCGCGCGCATCGGAACAAGCTCGCCTCAACCGTCGAGAATGCGACCACCGCCGACGCGTCGACCCCGATCGTGCGCCTGGGCACTGGCTCACTCGGAGGCAAGGGACGAGGCTTCCGCTTCCTGCACAACCTCTCGGACAAGTTCAACATGAGCACGGTGATCCCTGACCTCGAGCTCGTGGTGCCGCGCTGCTTCATCCTGGCGACCTCGTGCTTTGAAGACTTTATGGAGGACAACCAGCTGCTGATGCCCGCTCTCGAGGCCACGGACAACGCGCAGCTCGTCTCCCTCTTTGGCCAAGCGCGCCTGCGTGACGACGTGACCGAATCGCTCAAGCAGTTCCTTGCGACCGAGCGCGGTCCCCTCGCGGTGCGCTCGTCCTCGCTCTTCGAGGACGCCTTCATGCAGCCCTTTGCTGGCATCTACCGCACCGTCTTCTTGCCCAACGCCGCCGACGATCTCGACGCGCGCCTCGAGCAGCTCACGTGGGCCGTCAAGCAGGTGTACGCCTCCACGTACTCGATCGAGGCGCGCGCTTACGCCAACAGCCAGGTGTGAATGTGAAGGAGTGCACCGACCTGAGATCCTCACGGATTGCCTAGGATTGCCGCTCAGGACTGCCGCTGAGAACTGCCACTGAGGATTGCCACCAATTGCCTCCTTCGTCAGCGCAACCGGTCAGAGGAGGAGAAGATGGCCGTCATCCTGCAGCCCCTCGTGGGCGAGGCCACCGCCGACGGCTACTTCCACCCGACGCTCGCCGGCGTCGCCAATTCGGTCGACTTCTACCCGCTGCCCCACACTGCCCCCGCGCACGGCTGCGCGTCGATCGCGCTCGGGCTCGGCAAGAGTGTCGTCGACGGCTCGGCGGCGGTGCACTTCTCACTCGGCGACCCGGGTGCCCTCACGGGGCCCGACGCGGCAACGCTGCCCGTCTTGGCGCTCAAGCTCGATTCGGCGGCCGGTAGGCCGTCGGACGTGCTCGCCATGCTCCACGGGCGCGCGGCGCAAGCGCTCGTCACGCTGCCCACAAAGTCGAGCGTCGTCCTAGCGCCCGAAGCGGCGCGATCGCTCACCGCAGCACTCTCGCAGGATGTGCACGGCGAGCGCGTCGTCTTCAAGAAGGCGTACGGTGACATCGTTGAGGAGAGCGCCACGCCCGCCGCCGCCTCCGATGCACTCCAGCCGGTGGCGCTGCCTAACCTGCTCACGGGCGAGGTGCCGCTCGCCAAGGCGCTCTCCTTTCTGCTCCGTCTCGGCGCGACGGGGCTCGGCTGCCCAGTCGAGATTGAGTTTGCGCTCAAGACGCGCAAGCGCGCCGACGAGCGCCACCAGCTCCATCTGCTCCAGATCCGGCCGCAGGCAACCTTCCAATCGAAGGCCGCCGACCGCTTCCAGTTCCTGCCGTCGGCGGAGTACGCGGCAGTCGCGTCCAAGCGCGCGCTCGGGCACGGCCGCTTCGAGAACATCACCGATGTCGTGTACGTGTCGCCCGAGCGCTTCGACAAGGCGCGGACCGCTCAGATCGCGAACGAGATTGGCGTGATCAACCGGCAGCTCCAGGCCCAAGGGCGCAAGTACTTGCTCATGGCGCCGGGCCGGTGGGGCTCGGCAGACGCGGCGACCGGCATCCCGGTGAGCTGGCAGGACATCGACCAATCGGCGGTCATCGTCGAGACCGTCCTCGACAAGCACGTGCCTCTCTCCCAGGGCTCGCACTTCTTCCAGAACCTTGTGGCCTTTGGACTCGGCTACATGACCGTCGACCCGAGTCCGAAGGCCACCTCGGAGGTGGCGGACTATGCGTTCTGGGACTCGCTGCCCCAGAAGGCGTCGACCGCCTTTGTGCGCCACGTGCGCCTCGACAAGCCTCTCGAGATCGTCATCGACAGCCAGAGCCGCCACGGCGTCGTCATGAAGCCGGGCAAGCCCTTTGACGTCTATGTGGGCCAGGTGGACGCCTTCATGGCGCTCGCACAGGAGCAGCTCAACTCGAACGCGTGAGCGTCGCCATCTCGCGTCAAGTGTGGCGCCGCCTCGCACGTGCCTATTCTTCCGTGGCACATGTGCACGCGCGAGGGCCTGCGCGTCGCTGTGGGTGTGGGACGATGGGGCGTCGCGTTGCAGCGACCGGGTACAAGGCTCGACCCTCTCCCTGCCTCCTTCATGGGTATCGGGGTTACTGTCAATCGTGTGGATGATTGTGGAGAGAGCGCCTCGGTTCCGGTTGCGGAGGTCGTGTTCCTGGCCGCAGGGCCCTTTTTATGACAATGTCGGAGCCCTTTTCTGAGAAATGTGGTCGCATCGCAAGTGGTGCGCGTCGTCTGCGTCCGCGAGATTTTCATCTCAAACTTTTCATCTCGGTAGTCGGGACGGAATGTTGGCAAGGCTCAGGTCCTACTCGGCCCTGTCCCGCACCTTCTCGACTGCAGCAGGCCCTCCGCCGACCACCGCCGTGCGCAAAGGCCACGAAATAGACGTCTCCAAGGTGCTGCCGCTGCTGCGCGAGGCAGGCGGCATCTCTGCGGCCGAGGCGGCTGCGCTGCCGGAGCTCAAGCAATTCGGGCATGGGCAGAGCAACCCAACGTACTTGCTCACCCTGGGCGCGCGCCGACTCGTCGTGCGCAAGCAGCCTCCTGGCAAGCTGCTGCGTGGTGCGCACGCCGTCGACCGCGAGTTCATGGCGATGAGCGCGCTGAAGACGACAGCGGTGCCCGTGCCCAAGACGCTGCTCTTCGTGGAGGACGCCGAGGTGCTCGGAACGCCCTTCTTCGTGTGCGAGTACGTCGACGGCCGCTTCTTCAAGGACCCGTCGATGCGCGCCGCCGGTTCGCCGCAGGAACGTGCGGCGCTCTACGGCGCGTTCATGCGCACAGTGGCGGCGCTGCACACAGTCGACTTCGCTGCGTGTGGGCTGAAGGACTTCGGCAAGGTGGGCGGATACACGGCGCGCCAGACCAAGGTGTGGACCGCACAGTACCGCGCCGCCGAGACCGAACCGATGGCAGCGATGGAGCACCTCATCAAATGGCTGCCCGAGGCGCTACCCGCGAACGATGACGTGACGACGTTAGTGCATGGCGATCTCCGCGTGGACAACATGATCTTCGCGCCGCACGGGCCGCCCGAGGTGCTCGCGGTTCTCGACTGGGAGCTGTCTACGCTCGGCCACCCGGCCACCGACCTCGCTCTCGTCACCCTCCCGTACGATACTTCGCCGCAGCTCCCCTCCGCCCTCTCCGGCTTCGGGGACCAGCGCGCGGCCCTGGGGCTGCCCACCGAGCAGGAGCTCGTGGACGCGTACGTTGAGGCGACGGGGCTCACCTCGGTGCGCTCGCACCTCGACTACTACCGCGCCTTTGCATGCTTTCGCATGGGCTCCATCTTGCAAGGCGTCTACAAGCGCTCTCTAAGCGGCCAGGCGAGCGCCGCCGACGGAGCAGCCGTTGGAAAGCTCGCATCAGTCGTGGCTCAGCTCGGGGTCGCCGCGGCCGATCGGTACACCAAGACGCCCGATCGGCTCACTATGGCGGCCGGCGTGGGTGCTGCCTTCAGCGCCGGCCTCTTTCCCGCCGCCAAGGCCGCGCGCGCGCCCGCCGCCACGGCTTTGAACGCCCCAGCTGTGAACGCCCCTGTTGTAAACGCCGCCGCGTCGCCCGCGTCCGCACCGTCGGCGTCAGCCAGGGGGTTGCCTGAGGCCGAGTACGCGGCCCTCAAGTCAAAGCTGCTCGCATTCATGCACGAGGAGATCTACCCTCGGGAGGTGGCGTTCGCGAAGCAGTCGCACGCCTTCAGCGCCTCGAATGAGTGGACACACCCGCCCTTGCTCATCGAGCTGATGCACAAGGCCAAGGCGGCCGGCTTGTGGAACCTGTGGCTACCCGTCGACACGGCGGCACTTGTGCGCGGTGGCGAGTTCAAGGGTGGCGGGCTGACCAACCTGCAGTACGCGGACCTGTGCGAGATCATGGGCACCTCCGTTCATGGCGAGATGGCCGCGATGTCCACCAATTGTGCCAGCCCGGACACGGGCAACATGGAAACGATCGGTGACGTGGCATCCGCTCCCTCCTCTGATTGCCTCCCTCACAGCCTAAGAAGCTCGGTGACGTGGCATCCGCTCCCTGACGGGCTGAAGCGATCGATCCCTTGCCTAGCTAGGATCCCTTGTCGGGTCACTTCTTGGCCCTCTCTGCTCTTACATACCCAGAATGCATGCACGGAGCGCCCCCCTCTCCGCTGACCCCATGCCCGTCCCTGTGCTTCCTCGCAGCCCGCTTCGGCACGGCGGAGCAGCACGAGCAATGGCTGGTGCCCTTGCTCCATGGCCAGATCCGTTCCTGCTTCGCGATGACCGAGCCGGACGTGGCGTGCAGCGACGCGACGAATGTCTCAATCGACATCAGCAAGGAGGGGAGCGAGTACGTGATCAACGGGCGAAAATGGTGGTGCACGGGTGCGGGCTCGCTGCATACCAAGGTCATGATCCTTATGGGCAAGACGGACCCGACTAACCCGAGCGTGCACAAGCAGCAGTCGATGATCCTCGTGCCCATGGACACCCCGGGCATCCGTATTGCGCGCCCGCTCACCGTCTTCGGCGACGACGACGCGCCCAAAGGCCACATGGAGATCGAGTTCCAAAACTGCCGCGTGCCGCAGTCATCCATCCTGTGGGGGGAGGGCAAGGGCTTCGAGATCGCCCAGCGCCGCCTCGGCCCGGGACGAATCCACCATTGCATGCGCGCCATCGGTCAGGCGGAGCGCGCCCTCTCCCTCATGTGCGCGCGCGCCGAGGCACGTGTCGCCTTCGGCAAGCCACTCGCCCTGCGCGATACGGTGCTCGATGACATTGCGCGCTGCCGCGCCGACATCGACTCAATGCGTCACCTTGTGCGCGAGGCGGCGCACTTGATGGACACCAAGGGCAATACGGATCACCACACACGCCAGCTCCTATCGATTGTCAAGGCGAGCGTGCCCGCCACTGTCCAGCGCATCGCCGACCAAGCCATCCAAATCCACGGCGGCGCCGGCGTTTGCGCGGATACGCCCCTCGCCACCATCTTCGCCTCGGCGCGGGTGCTGCGTCTCGCCGACGGCCCGGACGAGGTCCACTGGCGCAAGGCTGGGCAGCTCGAGCTCGAGGCCCAGCGTGAATCGCGCCTGCGTGGCCTCGGCCTGTATACGCCCGCACGCGATGCGACCGAGCCCACTTTTCGGCGCACCACCGACCCGATCAGCGCCAAGAGCGCCGCCGCCATCGCGAGCTTCGAGAAAAGCATGGCCAGGTGAGCAGTGCCGACGTCGGACGTGCCCGCCGCGTGAGAGCCGTTAGAGAGCCGTGCACCGGCCGGGCTCGTGAGCGCGTCTCGCGTGTAAACAGGTCCACGAGCGAGGCCAAAGGGCGCCGACGCGCCGTCTCTCGCAGGAGAGCTCAGGAGATATGGGGGCGGGTTTTGGTCGCCCTCGGCGCGGGTACGTTAGTGCAGGACTGAAGACCGTGGGGGCACAGCGTCGTTCACATTGATCTGATAATTATATGTCTCACTACATACCGACATATATACCGCGCGCCCGCGGCGCGCTCCGCTGCACCGAACGAACCCGACCGTACTGCAGCCGCACTGACGAGTCTGACCTATGCACCACCGTCACTAATGCGGCCATCACCCCCAATACCAAGAGCCTGTTCAAGCCGGGCAGCAGCCGAACGCCTCTCAGCGATCCGTGTTCGACGTCGCGCGCTTTCGGTGGCCACTGCAGCTCGGCGGCGCGCCCTGTCCTCCTCGGTTTGTGACGAGGACCCGGTGCCGTTGCCGCCATCGTCTGTACCGCCTTCATTCAGGGCTGCCTCCTGTCCTCGTTGACGCAACTCGGCCAGCTCGCGCTCTAGCCGAGCGACCTCTTCATGCTTCGCCTCGAGAGCCGCCTGCGAGAGGTACCGCCCGAGCTCATGCTCGCTCAACCGCAGCTCATGAGTCACGCGTGCTGCCTCCAATGCAGCGCTCTGTGCCTCGAGTGCTTCGCGCTGCGTGCTGAGGCCCTCTTGGTGCGCGCTGAGACTCTCGTTGAGCTGCGTTCGCGTCACGCGCGCCTCTTCCACAGCTGCATCTCGTTCTCGCAGAGCTGCCTCCGTCGCTTGAGCAAGAGCGCTGCGCAGAGCGCCGCACTCGGCGGCACCAAGTGCGAGCGCCTGCTCTAGCGATTTGATACGCCAGTAGAGCCAGCCGAGTGCGGCAGCGGCGGCGAGTGCCGCAGCCACAGTTGCTTGACTTCTCGAAGCCATTCCTCTCACTTCTGACCGTTTTCTACTCAGGGGAGACGGCTCGCGTGGGTAAGTGAGTTTGTCGAGAGGAAAAGTTTCGTCACATTGAATTCCATCTTGCTGTCGACGCCCACCCTCACGCCACGCACGCACGCACGCACGCACGCACTGACCAGGTTTTTATTATTTTTAGCGTGGCCGCTCGCCCTGCCTCTCCTGAGGTCTCCTCGCTCCCGGGTGCAGCAATGCAGCATGCTCGGGTCGCGGACCTGCGTGCGGTCGTGTACGTTTGGTTTAGTGCCAAGTTTTGACGGTCTTAGTGAGGGTAAATCCCGATCAGTCCTGTGGGAAAATACTGCCTCGCTGAGCGAAGTCGCCTGTGAAACTCCTGTGAACGATGGCGGAGTCAAAACCGCCGCTTACGACTCCCACCGCGCGCGCCAAGCTGCACGCGGCGCTGACGGACGCTGGCCTACTGCAGCCTGCCGTACGACGGCAGCCGTGGCTTGGAAGCCACCTCAATGGTGATGCTGGCTCCTGGCCTTAGCAAGAAGCCTTCGCACACGCTCGTGACGTTCGGCGCCGGGGTCGCGATCGGCGTCGTGCTGTCGTGGTGGTGTCGCCGGGCGAGATTCGAGCTCGCCACGGCGCTTGTCGCGCGCCTTGCCGTCGTGCAGCGCTGGTGGCCCTTCCGCCGGCACGTGCGAGGCAAGGAGCCGTTCAAGATGGAGGACCACTTGTCGCTCGTCGCGCGCGCCAAGCGGCCCGCACCTCTGCGTGGCCTCATCCCGCTCAGCCACATCGAGGGCATGGCAGTCATGTCGGGCGGAACGCCGCATCCGTCGCTATTCCCCGTGAAGAGCTACACGCTTGAGCTGGTCGACGGCGAGCGCATCTGCATCGACGACCCGACGCTCGTGGGCAAGGCGCAGCAGTACATGCACGACATCACGCCGGGCGTGGGCACTGTCGGATATGTGCCGCTGCTTAACTGGATCCGCGCGCACGTGCAGGAGCAGCACGCGCCACCCAAGGAGGGCTGGGACGTGTGCGTGTGCACGGGCAACGCGGACGGCTTCCAAAGGGCATGGGAGACGCTCCTCGACCCGGGCGATTCACTCCTCGTCGACGAGCTCGACTTCTCGTTTAGCACGTCGCAGCTCAGCGCGTGGGTGGGCGCGCGGGGCCTGCACATCGAGCCGCTCGTTGCGGACGCCACGCTGTCGGCACCGGCGGCGCTGAGCGCGCTGCTCGGCGACTGGGCGCGGCTGCGTCCGGGCCTGCGGTTCCCGAAAGCGTACTTCACCATCCCGTCGTTCCAGAACCCGACGTGCATCACGCGTACCCGCGCCGAGATGAGCGCGCTGTACGAGGTCGTGTGCGACTTCGGGATGCTGCTTATCGAGGACGACCCGTACCGATTCCTCGCGTTTGGCGACCCGCTCGACGCGGCGGCTCCCGTTCCCGGCTACCGTGGCGAGGTGGGCGAGGGCCTGCCGTCCTCGTACCTCTCCCTTGACCGCGAGGGGCGCGTACTGCGCTGCGACACCTTCAGCAAGTGGATGGGCCCTGGGCTGCGCTGCGGATGGGTGACGGCGCCGCGACAGGTCATCTACAAGCTCGCGCAGGGGGTGGGGCCGTCACTCGGGGTGGCGTCGTGCGTACAGGTGCAGCTGCACGCGATCCTGACTCGCTGGGGCGCCACCGGCCTCGACGCGCACGTGTCGCGCGTCCAGGTCGCGTACAAGCATCGCGCGGCCGTCGTGCTGCGCGCGGCGGCCGAGCACCTGGCGGACCTCGCTCAGTGGACAGCGCCGCGGGGTGGCATGTTTGTTTGGATGAAGCTAGTCGGCGTGGAGGACGCGGCGGCCCTGCTCGACGCAATGACGGCTGAGAAGGTGCTCGTGGTGCCCGGCTCGTACTTCCACTACACCGGTCTCGAGAGCGCGCCGGCCTGCCCGTTCGTGCGCATCTCCTTTGCCCTAGCGTCGGATGAGGTGCGTTCTCCATGGCACCACCAAGCCTTGTTCCGTGGCATCACCTCTCTCACGTCCTCTCCCCTGTGCCTCCTTGCTTTTCTTCTCCTCAGGTACTCATCGAGGGCATGCGCCGCCTGGGGGCAGTGCTGCGCCGCCAGCACGCCACCCTCGAGGCGCTCACGCACGCCAAGCATGCGGCCGAGGCGGAGGCCCGGGCCGAGCGCGCCGAGCAGCACGCCGCTGCCACAGAGGCCGCCGCGCAGGCCGCCGCCGCTGCCCGCGCCGCCGCCGCCGCCGAAGCTGAGGCCGCGAGGCAGCGGGCGGCCACCGCCGCGGCTCATGCGCGTGCGTAACTCGTTTTGGCTGTACCGTATGGAAGTCCGCGGCACGCACCGTTCGTCGCGCGTGTTCGCGGCGGCGGAGCGGCGCGGCGTCTCGATAATAGCCACCGTACGGTGACGCCACCCGGTCGTGTGTGAGGCCAAACGACGCGCCCACTGGGGACTCCAGTGTGAGGAGACGAGACGGCGGCGGTGGAGAGGAGACAGACAGAGCGAGTCCGCGCGCGAGTGTCGGGCATGGACGGTGCGCTGTTGGCATGGCTGTTGGCGAGACCTAAGCGGGCCGAACCCCGAAGGCCGAAGCGGAACCGAAGGCCAGCGCGCGGGAAACGTGTCGCGGATTAGCCATCATTTTCGTCGTCTCTTTTCTCTATGGACTATGCCCGGCTCTAATCTGAAAAATCCTAGTTACAAAGGCCCTCGGCATTCTTTGCCATTGAAACCGTGTCATATCCCCATATCCCTGCAGCGTGCCAGCAAGCCCCGTCAACTCAGGTGTTAGGTGGCTTGAGCCGCAATTGTGGCGATTTAGTGGGGTCTTAGTCCCTCCCATGAAGCCCAGGCCTCTGCCGACCGGATTACCGACCGGGCTTCCGGCGAGCGTTCCGAAGGAGCAAAAGCTGAAAAGCAAACTGGCGAATGTGATTGAATCCTGAAATGGTACGCCGGGACGTCTCTTTCTGTCTCGATGAAAGCGCCGCCATCAGCGCTGCCGCGAGACGCAGCCACCAGCCACCAGCACGCTCAACTTATCCGCCTCCGCCTCGAGCAGCGCCCGTGTTAGTTGCTGATGCTCTGTGCATCGGCTCTGAGTTTCTCGTCACAAAAGAGGGCAAAGCAAAGGATGAACGGCGAGATTGCGCGCCCACAGGACTGCGAATGAGTGACGTGCAAGAGGGGACGCACCGCCACCGTTAGCTGGTATGCTCTTTTGCAGCTCAAGGGCTGGCCGAGTTCACCATCCTCAGATACGTTCACATCCTCATGCGCTCGGCTTCAGCTGCATGTCTAAGTATATGTGTGTGAGTGTCATCATCGGGCGTGCTTGTGGCGCATTTGCCACCTATCGCTCCTAAGTGGCAATCTTACAGCGCACACCTGGACGCATCATCATCACGTTCAGCAAGTGAAGCTCCGCCACTCTTGTGTCCCCGCGTCGATCGGTGACGTGTCGCACGAAGCTTTTTGCCGCGCGGACCTTTCAACATGCGTGAAGGTGCCTCCGCACACACAGGGTGAGTCCGCAACCCAACTAGAGCATTCAAAAACTTCGTTGCAACCAGTCCGTCCTGGATAAGGTCGCAGGGTTCAGATGACCGTCCTCTGATAGAATCTCGTGGTGTCGTGATCAGCGAGATCCAGCATCGACGAGTCCGCCCACGAGAGCTTCATGCGGCCAGTTGCGCTCGCCGCGCTCGCCGCGAGCGTGTTGGGCTTCTCGCCGGCCGTCGTAGTGCGGCCGCATGGCCCACTTTTAGCGGCCGCAATGCAGCCGCTAAGGCGCACCGAGCCCGGCCGACCGCTGCCGAGCTGTCACGCCCTAGCTGCTCAGCCACGATTGGGCACCGTCCAGATGCGTGAGCGACGGCGAGTAGGCTTTTGGAGCGCATTGAGGCGCCGCATGTGTCAACTGATGTTCTGTGCGATGCTCATCGTCCGTCTCGTGAGTCCTGCTGTGGCCTCCGCTGCTGGCTATCCGTCGCCCGAGGCAGGCTCTCCGACAGGTGTGGAGCGCCAGCTGTCGCTGCAGCAGCAGAAGCAGCACATTCGCGATCCGACTGGTGCTCATCACCATAGCCGTCACGACGGTCGCCACGTTGCGGAAGGGCGGGGCAGCGACAGCAGCTTGATCTTTGGAGACGATCAGCGGCAGCAGCAGGACCGTGAATTCGCACGGCCGCCTTCCCGGAGGGTGCCCTTGGCCACCATCGGCCAAACGCCGACAAAGCAATCGGGCAGTGTCGCTTCGCCGAGCTTGGACTCCGCGAACCTTGAGCACAGCTTCGCGAAGTCCGCGATGTCCGTCCCCTCACTCGCGGCCAACGTACACAACTTTGCGGAGAAGCTCGCCTCCGGTGGACCAAAGGCACTGCGCAGCATGGGCGAGATGGCGCACCAAATACACGGGGGCGAGCGCGACACGATCGTGCTGCTGCTTGCGACTGCGCTCGTCCATCCGGTGATGAATCTGTTCGGGCTGAGCCCAGTGCTCGGCTTCCTCTTTGCGGGCATGCTGCTTGGGCCAGCGGGCTTGCAGTGGGTCTCGGACGTGGAGACGACCACCAAGCTCGCCGAGCTGGGCGTCGTCTTCTTTCTCTTCGAGATGGGTCTCGAGCTCGAGCTTGAGCGCCTCAAGTCGGTCGGCCGAGACGCGTTCACGCTTGGCACGGCCCAGTTTCTGCTCACCACCTTCCTCATCGGCTCCTTGGCGCTCAAAGCGGGCGCGACCGGCGCGGTCGCGCTCGTGCTCGGCGGCGGGCTCGCGCTCTCCTCGTCGGCCTTCGTGATCCAGCTGCTCAACGAGAAGGGCGAGCTCGCGTCGCGCTTCGGGCGCGCCTCGTTTGGCATCCTGCTCCTCCAGGATCTAGCCGTCGTGCCGCTGCTCGTGGTCACCCCGCTCCTCGGCGGCACGGGCGCCCAGCTCGGCGCGGCGCTTCGGCTGGCCGTCATCAAGTCCGTCTCCGCCCTCTCCTTCATCTTCGTCTTCGGCCGGTACATGCTGCAGTACGTGTACCGGCTCGTGGCCTCCGCACGCGACCAGACGTCATTCCTCGCGATCACCCTCGTCACCGTCCTCTCGATGGCGGGCTTCACAGCGGCCCTCGGCCTCTCCGACACACTCGGAGCCTTCCTCGCCGGCGTGCTGCTCGCGGAGACCAAGTACCGGTACCAGATCGAGGCGGACATTGCCCCGTTCCGAGGGCTGCTCCTCGGCCTCTTCTTCATCACGACGGGCTTTGCCATCGACCTCAAGGTCGCGATCGCTTCGTGGCCGCTCATCCTCGGCGGAACCCTCACCCTTCTCGCTCTCAAGACGGCCATCACCACGCTCGTGTGTGCCGTCGGCGGGCTCAAGCTCACGGCCGCGCTGCGCTCGGGCCTCCTGCTCTCGCAAGGCGGCGAGTTCTCCTTTGTAATCTTCGCCCTCGCGCAGCAGCACGGGCTGCTGCTGCCGACTCAGGTGAAGCTGCTGCTCACGACAGTGGTGCTCACCATGTTCCTCACGCCCTTCCTCAACGAGCTGGGCCTCAAGGCGTCGGCTGCCCTCGAGCGCTCCTCAGGCAAGCTGATACTCCCCTCGCCCGACGAGGCCGCCGAGAAGTCCAACTACGTGCTCATCGCCGGCTTCGGGCGCGTGGGCCAGGCCGTGGCCGAGATGCTCACCGCCAAGCTCGTGCGCTACAAGGCGTTTGACATGGACCCGTACAAGGTGGCCGAGGCGCGCAAGCTCGGGTTGCCCGTCTTCTTCGGGGACGCCACACGCCCCGAGGTGCTCCAAATCCTTATGAAGGAATCGGAGGCCAACATCTCGTCGGTCGTGGTGACACTCGACACGGAACGCGACTGCACCAAAACGGTGCGCGCCCTTCGCCGCTTGTACCCAAACCCCGACGAGATGCCCATTTTTGTACGTGCGTACGGCACCCAGCATCGTCGCAAGCTCATGGCCGTGGGCGCGACCGCACTCGAGACCGGCCCGCAAGAGTCGGCGCTGCTCCTCGGTGGCGCGATCCTTACCTCGATGGGCGTGCCGCAGGAGGAGGTGGTCTTACTCATCGACGAGGCGCGCAGGTCGATGTACTCGACCCGCCTTCGCGACACTTTTGGCGACGACGAGGCCGCCAATCCATTATTGGCCCTGCTTCGCTCGCCCTTCGAGAGAGCGAACGACAAGGCGGAGGCGGCCGCCATCAAAGCCGACTTGGCGGCGGAGGCGGAGGCGGCGGAGGTGGTGGCAGCAGCAGAGCTCCTATTGGAGCTCGCGCAGATTGAGAAGTCGATCGAGGAGATCGACGCCGTCAACCAGACGATGGGCGGCTGAGGAGTCCAGACGTGCTTAACGGAAAATGGAAACTCGCGGGGGGATGGTCCTCCTTGTGTCTGCCGGCCCTGCCCGCGCCGGATGTCACGCCATACGCGATACGGGTCATACGGTACTCTCGGATGTGGCAGCGGCTGTGATGAAAGTCGGGTTCGAAGTCGGGGACAAATGGTGTACAAAAAGGACTCGGGCGTGTCACAGTGTTCAAAAACCGCGGTTTCAGCCTGCCGCCGGCGCCGCGTGCCGCCGCGCGCTCGCGCGGCTCCGCGCGCCCGCACCCCGCAGTCGGAGTCGCCCGCCCGCGGCCCCAGCCCCCAGCGAGGCGCCAGGAAGGGCCACAGGCACGAGGCAGCGGGCCCAGCCGCCCACACATCTGATTACTGACATCAGGCGCCGCACGTCGTGAAATCGCATGTTCACAGCCAATGGGTCAAGTTCGACCCGGTGGTGTGAACACGTCGAATTCGCACCGGTTATTCGCGGGTGCCGGTGGTGCCGCAAGGCGGACTGGGCGCGTATGTACTCCTGGGGTCGCGGGAAGGACGGTCGCCTGGGCCACGCCGACGGTAGTGCCGACCACTCGGAGCCACGTGCAGTGGAGGCGCTTGCAGGCATACCGCTCGAGCTCGTGGCGCTGGGCAACTGCCACGGCGGCGCCGTGACCTCCACGGGCGAGGTCTACATGTGGGGCGGCGGCGCATTCGGCGAGCTCGGCCTGGGCGACGCCGTCGAAGAGGCGCCGCGGCCACGGCTGCTTGCGGCCCTGCAGGGTCATCGCGTCCTCGACCTCTCATGCGGATTCTACCACACGGCGTGCGTGACCGCAGACGGCTCTGTGTGGACATGGGGCTGGGGTCGCGACGGGCAGCTAGGGCACGGCGAGGCGAGCGCGACGCCCGTGCGCGTGAGAGCGCTCGCGCAGCAGCCGGCCTCGCGCGTAGCGTGCGGCCATCACGCCACATGCGCCCTCGGCCGCGACGGCGACGTGTACGCTTGGGGTAACCTCTCCGACAGCGGCGGCAGCAGCGGCGGCGGGGAGACGTCTCGCACAGGAGTCCATCGAGTGGGGCTGCCAAGTGGCGCCACACGTGCGATCGCCGTTGGTGGCAAGCATGCTCTCGCCACCCTCGCCGACGGCCGTCTATTTGCGTGGGGCTGTGGGCGGCACGGCCAACTCGGATTTGGTGATCGAGCCGATCGCCTGGCGCCGGCACACGTGGTGGCGCTCCGCATGGTGAGTGCCGCGGGCGGCGGTGAGGCGCACTCGGCTGCGCTGGCACTGCTTGCTGAGCCTCTCGGCGCCAGCGGGCTCGTGGCATGTGTGTGGGGTCGCAGCCACTACGGTGGGAGTGGTTCGGGCGGCGGCGGCGAGGCAGTGCACGCATGGCCGCGCGCTCTACACCTGCCCCTGTCGATGGGCAGCGCCCTCGAGCTACGAACCATTGCATGCGGCTTCCATCACGTTGCCTGCCTGACGGCGGATGGGAGGGTTCTCACGTGGGCCGCATCAGCCACCGCCGCCGCTGCCGCCGCCGCCGCCGCCGCCTCGAACGCCGCGGCTGCCGCCGGCCTGACTACGCCGCGCCTCGGAACCGCCGGCGACCCCGACGGCGCTTCACTCCCATCGATCACGAGCCTCGCGCCGCCGCGCGGCATGGCCTTTACTAGCGTCGCGTGTGGTGGCTTCTCGACCGCGGCTTTGGCCGTCGCACTTCAGTCCGTTGGTGTGAGCACGCAGATGCCCATGCCGCTGCCGCCAACGCCGCCAGATACGCTGCCTTCCTACCCGCAGCAGGGGCGCCCACCGACCGCCCCGCCGCCACCGACCGCCCCGCCGCCACCGACCGCCCCGTCGCCACCGGCCGTGCCGCCGCCGCCGCCACCGTCGGCCGCGCCGCCGCCAGTGGCGGCCTGGGCGCAGGCAGCGGGAAGCGGGGCGCAGGCAGCGGGAACGTGGGTGGCGGCGCCGCGGGCGAGGGAGATTGAGGCAGCGGCCGAGGCGACGCGGCGCCGGGAGAGCGAGTTGCTCGAGAGAGCTCTCGAGGATCGATTGCAGGCGGAGGCGGCCTCGCGACGGCGCGCCCAGCAGGCGCTTGCAGTGGAGCAAGCTAAGGCGAATGCGCGCCGAGAGGTGGAGGAGGAGGCGAGGGCGAGGGCGGAAGCGGAAGCGACCAAGGCTGAGGCAGCAAAGGCCGAGGCTCTCGAGGTGAACATGCGTGCGCAGAGGCGATGGGAGGAGGAGCGGCGCAAGTCCCTCGCATCATGCGCACTTGCCAAGCCCACCACCCACCCCATCCACGCCACCGCCGCTGCGGCCTCTGCGGCCGTCGCCATCACGGCCATCGACATCCCACGGCCATCGTCGCCTGCCACGAAGGCGCGTGCCGCTGCCGCCATCACCGCTGCTGCCGCTGCACTCTCTCGCTCTCCGCCGCCGTCGCCAACGAGGCATCACTCAGCCGACGCCGCCAAGGGCGACGGCATTGTGGCCGCCTTGGACGTGGTGTCTGCGTCTCAATTGCTCGGGGACTGCGTGATGGGCTGGAATCCCAGCGCGGCCTCTTCACCCCCGAGGCAAGCGCGAGCGGCGCCGCCAACGCCCCGATCGGCATCATCGGCCGAGGGCGCGCTGGCATCGGCGGCCTTCCCTCGCGTATACGCAGCATGCGGCGAGGCAGCGAGTGGGCTACGCTCGTGGCATTCACACGATGAGGATGTGAAGCAAGCGAGACGGCGGGCGCTCGTCAACGGTGCTCAGGGCACCGGGGGCGAGCCCGAGGCGCACGTTGCGGCGGGCGCTGCGGATAGGGGGGCTGAGGTTGAGAGGGCCGGTGCCTGGGGTGTCGATGCCGGGGAGGACGGGGCGATGGAGGGTGCTCCCGCACCGCCGACAAAGACGACGTCGCCGCCGTCGACGATATCGGTCGACTCCGCCGCCGCCGCTCCGTCCGCCCCGCCCGCCGAGCCGTCCTCCGCCCCGTCCGCGGCAGCGCCTGAGCCGGCGCCGGCGCTGAGTGGCGAGCAGCAGCTGCTGCTGAGCAAGCTGCAACGTGAGCTGCACGGCGCACGCGCTGAGGCGGCAGCGATGCGTCAGAAGCTAAGGATGACAGAAGCGGCCGCCGAACGGGCAGCTCAGCAGGCTCGGCTCGAGGAACGACAACGCGCTGCGAGCGAGCGCAAAGCGACCGAAGGCAATCCGGCGCGTGTGGCGGCCCGCGCGGCCGCAAAGCAGGCGTCCATTCAGTCTGAGATTGAGAAGGCGGGCGCCGCGGCCGCCCAGGCCGGAGCCCTCGCCGCCCGCCGTCTCGCCACCCTTCGCATCGTCGCTATGCGCCATTGCCTTGTCTTGCCATTGCTGCGGATGCCGCGCTGGCGTGCGTTTGAGGCCTGGCGCCGTGCGGCCGCCGTCATGAACGTGCGCGCCAGCCGCGCGCTCGCAAGCGCGGCGGGCGAACGGCCGCCACCGCCCACCGCGCCGCGTGGTCTGCGCCCGCCTACGGCGTCCCTCTCTGGCGTGATGATGACGCCGCGGACACGCGCCGAGAGCCCGGCCGCCCCACCCTCGGCCTCTCACGTGGGTGCCCTCGTGGGTGCGGGCGCCAAAGAGGCGCAGATGCGTCTCGCCAAGGCACAGGCAGAGGAGGCGGTGCGCGCGGCCGAGCGGGCGAGGGATCTGCAGTCGCGAGCGCATGAGAAGCAGCTCGAGCAGCAAGCCAAGGCGCATGCAGTTGTCCTCGGTCAGCTTCGTCACACGCGCGTCCTCCTCCTCCACCGCTCCCTGAGCGCCGCCCTCTGCCAAGCGGCGCTCAAGTGGGCCGTCGCGGCCAAGGCGACCGCCCTCGCGCGCTGGGGCGCCGTCCCCGCCCCCACTCCTACTTACGAAGGGCCGCCGCGCCGCCGCCGACCCGCGCCTGCACCAGCCACCCCACGTGGAGGGGCCGCCGCTGCCAAGGCGCGCCAACAGCACCTCACTTCCTCGCAGCGCGACCAACTCCTCCGCCAGCCCACGCTACAGATGGTGGCAGCGTCGGCACCGCCACCGCCACCAGCAGCGTCCGAGCCGCCGTCGCCGCCGCCGCCACCGCCGCCGCCGCCGCCGCCGCCGCCTCCAGTTCCATCGTGCGTGCACCCCGCGTACATCCACGCCAAGCGGCGCGGTGAGCCGGGTAGCGTGCTGCACATCCACGGTGGCGCGCTTCCGCCTACGATACGTCGAGAAACGCCGGGTGGCGCCGCTCGGCACGCTGTGCGTCCTCGCACGCCGGCCGCCGGCGAACCCGTTGTCCCCGGTCGCTACACTGGCCCCGCCCCTTCAAACATTGCGTGGGCTTCGGGCGAGGCGGCAGTCGAGATGGCGAGAGAGGCGGCGGCGAAGGGGTCGGCGGCGGAGGCGGAGGTGCGCGAGGCGGCCGAGGGCGACGCCACGGCCGACGCCCTCGCTGCGGCTATGGCCGAGGTTGAGCGGGCGTGGGCGGCGCAGGCGGAGCCTCCCCCTCCCTCATGCGCAAAGCTGCAGGCCGAGGAGGCATTGGTGCGCGAGCGACGCCGCGATGAGTCGTTCGCTCGGCTCGCCTCGCCGCGGCTTGCCACCTCCGGTCGATCCAGCCTCACATCCGCCATCCCCTCCCCCCGCGTCACCGCACAGCCCCAAGCCTCGCCACGCGTACCCCCGCCGCCCTCGGGAGCCTCACCCTGCCGGCGTGTCACCTTCACCCCTGTCGGGGCTCCCGCCACACCTAGCCGGTCTGCGTCGGCCGCCGCGGCAGCTGAGGATGAGCTTCGCGCCGCGCAGCACTGTGCAGCCCTCTCTGCCTCCGTCCGCCGCCTCCAATCACCCTCGCGCCGCGTCGTCTCCGCACGCGCCGCGGCCGCCCATCACGGCGCGGCCGTTTCTTTCGCGGCAGACGAAGCGTGCGCGGCGGCTGTGGCCGATGGGGTGCTCAGAAATCCTCGGTTCATGCCTGCCTCAAGCCAGGCTTTCTGCCCCGCTCCGGTCGGCTGGACCTCCCCATCCCGACTCGCCAACCCGTACAAGGCCGAACCCTCTCGCTCGCCTTCCCGCACGACGCCGCTCTCGCCTTCCAATGCGAACGCAAACTTGAACGCGCCAGCGCCGCCGCCACCCGCCCAGTCGCCAGCGCTGCCGCCACCCGCGCCGACGCATGAGCATCCATTCGGGCTGCGGACGCGCGAAGGCACCCTCTCTGCCCGCAGCCCCCTCGGCGCACATACCCTCGGCGCAGACGACAGCGACGATCGCGCCGGCAAGGCCGTGGGAGCGGATGCGGAGCCAAAGTCTCTGGCAGATGCGCTCTCCGCTGGGCTGGCGGCGCTCGAGGCGGGCGCCGACTTCGACTTCGTTGAGCGCGCACTCCGGGAGGAGGAGGTTGCAGCGGCGGCCGCGGAGGCGGCCATGGCCGCCGCCGCTGCGCGGTGGCAGTCGTGAGCGAGTAGGGAAAGAGAGAGATCAGACGACCTACCGACGCTTCATTATGAGTACATACAGGACTGTTCCTGCATCTTGGAGAGAGGTAGAGTTCCGAGCAAGGAGCATGGCTCCCTGAGCTTCGCTTCCGACCCAGTCGGCAGTCCCAGAGGATTCTGCTCAAGCAACAGTGCACACCGGTGTCAAGTTAACAAGTAGAAGTACCAACGGTGTATTAGTACGGTAACTATGGGTATCGATAGAGTCTGCGATCGTGTGATCGTGTGCTCAGGTCTAGCGCTGTGGTGCCTGCCGGATCGACCCTTCAGCATGCCCTTCGGATTTGGGTTTGCACCACATTTCTGACTGACTTTTTTAGGTGTGAACTGCTTCAGATTTCACGTGCTCGCCTTGAGGGAAGAGCAACCGTCGCGGGATGGGTGATGGCCTTGGGCTCACCACCGATGACCTCGCGGCGGAGGCTGCAGAATATGCGGAGGCGAAAGCGGCGGGTGCAGCCACGCAGACCGAGGGAGCCATCCGCAAGACGCACGCGGCCCTGAGCAATGGTAAGAGTAATGGGCGAGCGGCCGGGGAAGGCAAGGAGACGAGCGCTGCCGTAGCGGCTGCATCTGCGGCCGCACTGACCGCCGCCGCTGCTGCAGAGGCAGCGACGTTGGCGGCCGGCCGGGCGGAGGCGCAGAGAGTGGAGGCGGCGGCGGCGGCGGCGGCGGCGGCGGAAGCGGCGTACGATCCTGAGGCGAGCGCGGAGGCGGAGGAGGCACTCTCGGAAGTCGTCTTGGCGAGCGCAGCGTCCAAACAGGCCGCAGCCGAGGCGGCGATGGCCAAAGGGGCGGCCGAGATGGCGGCGGCGAGCGCGGCCGACGCCGCGGCCGCGGCCGAGGCGATCGACGGGCACCCGGTTGCGGAGTCGTCTCCAGCGTCGGAGGCATCGGTGCGGGCGGCCAAGATAGCCACGGAGGCACGCACGGGGGCGACTAACTCTGCCACTGCGGCCGCGGCCGCCGGCTCGGCCGCGGCCGATGCGACGGTGGGCATGGGGGTGGCGGCGGCGGCCGAGGCGGCCGAGGCGGAGTCGGAGGCGGCGGCGGCGGCGGCGGAGGCGGCGGAGGCGGCGGAGGCGGCATGGCGCTCCGCTGACGCGGCTGCCTTTGCGGCCTGCATCGCTTCTCAACGAGCAGCCGCTGCCGAGGCGGCTGCCGAGATGGCCGCGGCGGCCGACGAAGCAGACACGGCGGCCGTTGAAGCGACAAGCTCGCCGGAACCGCCCGCGGCCGCCGCACAGCCATCCCCCAACCGCCCCTCGCCACACCTCGCAAGCCCGTCCGCCGCCCGCCCGCCGCCGCCACCGTACGCACATCCCGAGCAACGTGCCGGCATGACGTGGGCGCAGTCGCATCCGTGGGCCTCCACGAACGGCGTGCCGCCACGACGCTCCACATGCGCCGCCTCCGCCGCCGCCGCCGCCGCCGCCACCGCCGCCTCCCGAACAAAACGCGCCTCCACGGGCGGCAGCGCTGGCGGTGGCGCGGCGGCGAGCACCCTGCCGGTGCTGGACTGGTCGCGGCGCGACTTGACGAGCACCATGCTTGAGGCGGCAGGCGATCTCTCCGCGGCGATGGCTGCCAAGGCACCCGGCACTCTCTGGCTGCATGATAATGAGATTACCTCCGAGGGTGGCGCAATGCTCGGCGCGCTCCTATCTAGCGCTCGTGGGACGACGGCACGCCCCGTGCGTCGCCTCGTCCTCTCCGGCAACATGCTCTCCGACACGGGCGTCGCGAGCCTGCTGCACACCCTCTCCCCAGAAGTGGGCGCGACGCTCGACGCCCTTGGGCTTGCCAACAACGGCCTCGGTGCGCCCTCGGCGGCCGCGCTCGCGAACGCGCTCGGCGAGGGCGGCAAGCTGTCGGGGCTGCTCGAGCTCAAGCTGGGGGGCAACAACCTCGGCGACGGGGGCGGGGTGGCGCTCGCACGTGCGCTGCGCTCGCCCGGCTGCAAGCTTCACACCCTCCATCTCGGCTTCAGTGAGGTGGGCGAGGCAGGCGGCGTGGCGATTGCCGAGGCGATCGGGGGCCTTCAGTCGACGGACGACGCGCCGGCGGCATCGAGCGACGAGGGTGCAGCTTGGCTGCCGCTGCGCTCGTTGCAGCTGCAGAGCAATGAGCTTGGCACGAATGCGGCGGCGGCGCTTGCCCAAGCGCTGCGCTCGCCGCGGTGCGGGCTGACAAGCCTGTGGCTCGGCGGCAACACGCTCGGTGCGTCGGGCGCCGCGGCGGTGGCTGATGCGCTGTGCTGCAGCCGGAGCATGCGCCAATTGCGGCTGGAGAACACGGGGCTCGACGACAGGTCCGCCTCGGGCCTCGCCGCGGCGATTGTGACCCCCGAGTGCCCGATTGCGGAGCTTTGGATGGGCGGCAGTGCGCTCACCGACGCGGGCGCTGCCGTGATCGCGGGCGCGCTCTTTGACCGTTCAGAGGCGGACGAGGCAGCCGCGCTGGCGAGCGGACGGGGCGGCGCGGCGGCGGCGGGGCATCCGCGATCATCGCTGTGCAAGCTGTGGCTCGATCACGGCTCGTTGCTCAGACCATCTGGCGCATCCGCACTCGTGGAGGCTGCGCGCCGCCACGGCGCCCCCCTCGAGCAGCTCTGGCTCGGCGGGCCCGCCATTGGGCCGGAGGATACTGAGGCGCTGCTCAATCTTGCGCAGGGGGGTGGCGCGGCGGAGGGGGCGGAGGCAGCGGGGCAGCCGGCGGTGGAGGCGCAGGCGGAGGGAGGCGCGTCGGAAGCTCCCCACAGCTCGCGACCGCCGCTGCGCCTACTGCTGAACCAGCAAGCTCGGCCGGCCCTCGCACCCGCCGAGGAGGCGACGTCGACAGCGCGGGGCGTCTTGCGCGCCAAATCGGCCTGCGTCGCGGGGGCGGCAGCTGCACCTGCCGCAGAGGCCCCTTCGGAAGAAGCACTCTCACGATCGGCAGAGCCTCAGCCAGAGGTAGCTTGGGAGGCGCCCGCACCGGAGGTGACGGCGCCAGAGATGTGCGAGGAGACCGCGGAACATGCCGCGGAACCAGCGGCGGCGGAGCCGGCGGCATAGCGGTACCGTATAGGGTCTTGGAGAGGGCGACCGTCTTGGTCACGGCACCCTCATGTGTCACCATGTCCCTCACGCTGACGCTCGAGGCTCGACCTCGACATTAAGTACTGAGTACTCACTGACGCCGCGCGTCCGCCGGCGCGCGGGCGAAATTTATGCGCTTTTGCGCTTTCGCATCGTCAACGTACAACGACCCAATACCGAATACGCACGACCCTCGACCCCGGCGACGGCGAGGCGCAGGCCGGGAGGCGGCTGCATTCGCATGACTATTCTTACATGTGATGACCGTGACCGTGGTTTACATGTTCTACCTTGTCCGAAGGGGGGGCGGGTGTCCGAAATAGCAGGACCGAATGTTGACGCAACATTCACAACGGACCGCAACGCCTTTGGTTGCACATAGCCTTCGGCATCACAGCTCTGTGTGAAACTGTTGTGAACCGGAATCTTGCGAGTAAGGAAATTACCGGTGTCTGTGTCTGACTCCCCCCGGGAAACGGTGTCTTTTTACCGGGTACTCACAGTGAAAAGGTCGTGCTGCTTCTCTCGTGCACACCTCTCCCCGCCCCATGCCGCCCAGCTGCACATTCAACGGCACACCGCCGCGGCTGGTCGATGCGCGCAACGAGGTGCACCTTGTGCTACCCCGGGTTCCGATCAGTGATCACGGCGGTGGCGTCGTTTTGGAATTTGACATGGGCGGAAGCGGCAGCAAAAAGCCCCCGCCCAAGCCAGGCGCAGGAAAACAGGACCGACCATGGCGCAAGTCCGCTGCGGCCATCAAGGAGGAGAAGGCCAAGTCGGCGGCCATCCTGGGTGCGGCGGGCGGCGTTAATCAGGGCGCGCTACGAATGGCCATCGCTGCGCAGGAACTGCTCGACAGAGGCTGCTTGACGGACGCTTCGCAGGCCGCCGCTGCGCAGGCCGCGACGACGACCATGCTGCAGGTGGCAACAAACGCACGACCGGCGGCGGAGGTGGATGCGGCTCGCGCTGCGCTGGGCGGCGCCTTCAGGGCCGCAGGTCAGGCTGACGCCCTCGCGCGGCTCGACTCGTCGGACGATGCCGACGGTCGCAACAAGTTGCAGTTGCTGCACGAGGTGATGCCGCGGCTGTGGGTGGGCGGCTGGGCAGCGCTCAATAACGAGTGCGAGGCGCTGCGCTCGCGCAAGGTGACCCACGTGCTCTCGGTGCACTCGGCCGACCAGGGTCGCCGGCTGCCCTCCTTCATCCAGTCCCACCTCTACAAGCGTGTTGATGACACTGAGGAGGCGGCCGAGGTGCTCGCGAGCCACTTTGAGGAGATGACGCAGTTCATCGAGCAGGCCCGCAGTGGGGGTGGCGTGGTCTTCGTGCATTGCGGCGCGGGCATCTCGCGCGCGCCCAGCACCGCCGTCGCCTACCTCGTGTGGAAGTTTCGCATGCGTGCCGTCGACGCCATCGCCCTCGTACGCGCCAAGCGGCACAATGTGCGCCCCAACCCGGGCTTCGTGCGGCAGCTCAAGCTGTGGGAGCACAAGGTGCTCGCGACCACGCCCGTTGAGGCGGGCGCTGTTGCGCAAGGAGCACCGCCAAATGAGTCATGAAGCACGAATCACGCTGCGCGAGGGGGGTTAGAAGGTGGGGGGACTGTCACGTCACGTGTCAAAGAAAACGTGCATGATCCGATGCGTCATGATGGGCCTAAAAATGCCCAGAACCCGGACCCAGCACCTCTGAGGCAGGCGGTATCGCTCTGGCTTGGCCCGAGGCCGGGCAGTCGGTTGTGCCATGCGCCCATGCGTCGCGACCATGGATCTTGGGACCATGGAATGGCTTCTCCGTTGGCACTCGCACGGCGCCGAGCTCGAGGCCATCCGCCGAACGTGCGCGCCGCGTTTCGTGCGTATCTCGACTCCGATCGCAATCCAGAGGGCATCGTGTTGGGGTTGCTGCGCGAGATCGAGTACCGCCTCAAAGCTGCGACCGCACGCTCAGCCGGCACGCAAGCCCCTTCGCCACCAACAATTCGGTCGACGATCCCAACATCTGCCCGTACAATGACGCCGCAAATGTGTACTGGATGAAAACCCGAAAATTTGTGGGCTGGTGTGCCTTGCACCGTGGCTGCTAACACGGACCTGAATGCATGATCCATGATGCTGTGAGGCATAATCCCCCACACACCCCGAGGGCGGATGGCAACTCGCGCGGACGAAGTAGGCCGGAGGCGGAGGTTGGGAATGAGTTTACGTTCACACACTTCTCGTCGTGTTAATTAACGTTCACAGAGGAGAAAGTTGCGAGGAGAGCCTCTCTGCGCGAGCGGTGGGCGCTGTTCCCGACTATGGACGACCTCATCCGTAGCACGGCCACCGCGCCCCGCGCCGCCGTAGCGAAACGCATGATCTCTCACGTGCTCGGCTTAGGCTTCGGCGCGGGGGGTTTCACCAGCGGCGGCGGGCGCGGCGCAACGGCGGGCTCTGGCGCGCCAGCATTCGGCTCACCTCCAGCTGCAGCTATGGCTGGCAAGGGCGGTAGGGGTCGTGGCGCAGGAGTTGCGGCCAGTCGAGGAGGCAAAGCCGCCAAAGGAGCTGGAAAGGGCCGTGGCCGCGGCCGCGGCTCCTGGCCCAGTTGGGATGGTGGCGCAGGCGGCGGCGAGGGCAGGGAGGGCGGCGCCGGCGAGGGCTGGGACGCCGCCGGCAGTGACACCCGGGAAGTCGAGATGGGGGATGGCGGCGGCGATGAGAGCTGGGGCGGCAAGGGTGGAGGCAAGGGCGGCAAGGGCGGCGGCAAAGGCGGAAAGGGCGGCGGCAAAGGCGGCGGCAAGGGCGGAAAGGGCGGCGGCAAGGGCGGCAAGGGGAGTGTGGTGTGCAAGTACTTCCTGCAGGGTCGCTGCAATCAAGGCGAAGCGTGCCAGTTCCTGCACACTGAAGGCGAAGGCGGCGCACCAGTAGACGACGACAGTATGAGCTTCGGCGGAGGAGGAGCGGTCGTCGACATCTCCTGTGGCCCGTTTGGCGGCATGGCGAGCGGACGCGACGCCGCGGCGAGCTCCGGTGCGGTGAGCGCCACGGCGCTGGCAGCTCAGCAGCGCGCCTCGGCCGCCGCCGCGAGCGGTGGCGCTTTGGCGGCCATCGGCGGCGACACGGCGGTCGCCCTGACAGGCGCCGCGAGCGCCGAGGGTGCCGTGCGCTTCGGCCCGGCGCCCCTGACGGCGTCCGCTTCGAGCGCGAAGGTGGGTGTCGTTTCGAGGCTAGGCGGCGGCACGGCGGTCGCCCTGACAGGCGCCGCGAGCGCCGAGGGTGCCGTGCGCTTCGGCCCGGCGCCCCTGACGGCGTCCGCTTCGAGCGCGAGGGTGGGTGTCCATGCAAGGCTAGGCGGCAGTGGCGGCGGCGGCGGTGCGAGCGCCACAGCCCGACCGGCTGCGCTCAAGGCGCCGACGCTCGCAGCCGCCCAAGCAGCCTTCAGCCCGGCGGCGACAGAGGTTGCCGAGGATGGCGAGGAGGAGCGCGAGGGCGAGGACGAGGCGGAGGAGTGGGGCGAGGAGGGCGAGGAAGGCTGGGGCGAGGAAGGCTGGGGCGAGGAGGGGGAGGATGGCGAGGATGGCGAGGAGGGGGAGGAGGGCGAGGAGGAGGGCGGCGAGGAAGGCGAGGAAGGCTGGGGCGAGGAAGGCTGGGGCGAGGAGGGGGAGGATGTCGAGGAGGGCGAGGAGGGGGAGGAGGGCGAGGAGGAGGGCGGCGAGGAGGAGGACGAGGAGGGCGAGGCGGAATTGATGCCCACACTCGCGTCGATGGCCAACGCCTCAGCAGCCCGCGCCGACGCCCCGTCCGCGCTGCGGAGCAGCAAGCACCTCGTCAGAAGCGCCCTCGCCTCGCAGCCCCAGGCCGCCGCTGCCTCCGCCCTTGTCTCGTCGGTGCCGCCCGCCGCAACCGCCCCGGAGCGCGAGCGCGAGTTGCGTTCTATGATGCTCAAGCGCCCTTCGCCGGCGGCCACGCCGGCCGCCCCAACAGCGGCCGCCGAAGAGGATCCCTACGGAGCCGGCTCGAACGGCGGAGCCGACCAGAAGCGAAGGCGCCGCTTCGATCGTGGCGCCACGGGCCCAGCCGCCACCAGCGCGCCGCCAATGTTAGCAGAGGGCGCTGCGGCGCGCGCGCGCGCGTTCACGGAGACGCTCATGCACAACGAGTGGTACTCGCCCCCGCCGTATTCGTGGTCCATGATCGAGTTTGGCCCCTCAACAGACGACGGCGAAAAGGCACGCAACTTTGCCGACGGAGGCGGCTGGGGGCGGTGCGAGGTCATGTGCCCAGAGGCTGAGGTACAAGAGCGGCTCCATGAATCCAAGAACACCAACAAGGACTTCGAAGTTCCCATCGAACCGACCGACGCAGTCGAGCCATGGTTGATCACGATGTTCCACCGCAACGACGCCGCGCGCACGTGGAAGCCCACCGACATTCGATGCATCGGCGCCCTCGCCGCATCTGTCGAGCACCTTTTGACGGTGGTGCTGGAGCGCCCCAGCGCGCCGACGTTCATAAAACGCGCTTCCTTCGTGAGAGACCGGCTGCGCCAGGTGCGCCAAGAGGTGACGATGCAGCTCGACTCCTTCTCACTCGACGCGAAACTGTGCGCCGTCGACCTGCTGGAGGTGTGCACGCGCTTCCACATCATGGTGGAGCATTGCTGCTGCGAACTCGGGCTACGCAACCTGCCAACCGACGAGGCCAAGTTCGACTCGAAGATGAACATGGATATGTACACGCAGGCCATCGGCAACCTGATAGGTCTGTACCAGGACTTGCTCAAGGACTTCGGCGTGGTGTGTGAGAACGAGGACGAGTTCCAAAGCTACTTGATCATATCGGCCGCGGACGGCTTCGAGCGGCTCTCCTTTCTGCCAGCGCGCATGCTCGCCGCACCGCGCATGAAGCGCGTGGCGCGCATCCTGGGTACCATCAAATCGGGCGATTTCAACGGCTTCTTCCGCGAGCTCAAGCAGGCCGACTACCTGACAGCGTGCCTGATGCACAAGCACTTCGACGCAGTGCGCGAACGTGCGCTCAATGCGATCAACCGCGCCTTCCGAATGGGCTCGGAGACGCCGCTGCCGCTCGCCAAGCTCAGGCGCATGCTTTGCCTCGAGGACGAGGCCGAGGACGATGACGAGGCGCGCCGACTGGTCGAGCACTTTGGACTCGTCGTCACCGCCGACGGCGCCTCGGTTCTACTGCGCGCGCCTCAGTACGGCTCGGAGCTCTCAAAACAGTGCGACAGCGAGGGGAACGCCCTCAACCTGCGAGTGTACCAGTCCCACACAATCATTGAGCCCAAGCGTGCAGGCCGGTCGATGGCCGAGCTTCTCATGTCTCCAAACACGCCGGAAGCGCTACGTAAGGCGCTGACGTCGCAGACCGTCCCCCTCGCTGCCTCCGTGTCCACCACCGCCACCGTCGTGCGACCCATCGTCCGCCCCGCCGTTTCCGTGCGCGCCGCTCCTCCTGCCCTGGTCCCCGCCCCCCAGGTATCCAAGACTGTGTTAGCCGCCGCCACTGCCAACACCGAAGCTGCGCTCGGCGTGCCGCCTCATTCCTTTGGCGCCAAACCCTTGACGCGCACTGCCAAGCCGCACACCGCCTCGTCAGTGGCAACCTCCTCCCCGTTCGATGCCCCGAAGCTTCCATCGGCCGCCCCGGCCGCCGCCCCGGCGCCGCTGCCGCCTGCCAGCGCCGTCGCCGCTTCTGCCTCGAGCTCCGACACGGCGGTGGCCACTGGATCAGCCTCGAGCGCGTCTGCCGCCGCCGCTGCCGCTGCCTTCTTCAGTGCGACGCCCTTATTCAATGCACCGGTCGCACCTGGTGCAGCGTCCGCCCTTGGCGCCGCCACCGACGACGACGACGACGGTGCTGTCGGGGGCCGCGGTAAGCGCGGGTGCCGACGCGACGGTGGCAGCGCCGCGCCCGACAGCGCGCGCGATGCGTCACGTCCCTTGCCGATAGGCGCCGCATCAACGAGTTGCTTTATCGCCACCGCAGCCACCACTGCGGCCGCCTCTACTGCCGCCGCATCCATGCCCCCGCCTCCCCTTCCGACGACGTCTGCGAGGACAGCGTGCACTGCGACGGCCTCGACGGCGTCGGGTTGTGGCACCAGCTTCGTGAGCGGCTTCGGCCTCTCCCCAGAGGCGTACAAAGCGGCGTCCGAGGCGGCTGCGGCCGAAGTCGGTGCGGAGGCGCGGCTGGAGGAGCAGCTTCGGCAGCGCTATGAGACCGCGGCGGCCCTCGCGTTGCTCATGACACGTGTGGTTGAGCGCGAGGCGGCGAGCGTGGCGGCTGAGGTGTGTCGCTACCTGGGGCACACGCTCGTACATGGCGCCAAGCCTCACACGAGCGCTCTCGAGCGCCTCGCGGCCGCCCCTACCAACGCCCTCGCCATCCTCCGGCTCTGCTACACCCGCTGGCTGGTCGCCCTCGCAATTGGCCGCGAGCGGCGCATCGCCTTTGCTACCAAGCGCGCGCGCCAGCGGGCCGCCGTGATGGGCACTCTCAACGCGGAAAGGCTACAAGCTCCTTTTAGGGCCCTCAGCCTGGCCTCCGCCTCCGCCTCCGCACCGATGCCCGGGCCGGTTGGCTGGGCGGCGCTGACCGGCATAAGCACGGGCGGCACCAGCGCATCGAGTGGGAATGTCACTGACGTACTCCTCTCCGCCCATCGATTGCGCCAGCCGCCCGATGAGAACAGTCCGCCGATACGCCGGCCGCACGCCGCCGCACGCGACGTCGCACATCCCGCGCCGCTGCAGCTGCTACCGCCACCGTCCGAGACCGCGGCAACGACGGCGAACAATACCGCTCGCTTCCTGTCTCCGGCGCCGACCGCGCCTGCCGTACCGACGGGGCCACCCACCGCCCGATGGACGGACCTCTTCACGCCGCGTGTGCCGCCGCCGCCGCCGGAACCCACGATGCCCGCGACGACGACGGCGGAGGCCCTCGCACAAGACGTGCAGGCCGCGGTGCAGGCTGCGGCTGAGGCCACTGCGAGGCGCTACGTGAGGCAGCAGGCGATCGCGGTGCAGGCGGAGGCGGAGGCGCCCTTGCCGCGCCACGCGAGCCTAGATGCCTTGCGAAGTGCCATCAGCGACGCACGCCGCGAGCAAATCGCCACCGCGCTCGGGCTTGGCGCGTGCGCGCCCAGCAAGGCGTGGCGGCGCACGTCCGACTCTGGTGGCACCGCGCCTGAGGAGCAGCCTTTGCAGCTCGAAGCACCTGCGGAGCATGTGGGGCTCGAGGGTTTGCAGCGCGCGCTTGCAAGCGCGCGGCTCGAGTCCCTCGCAATCGAAGAGCGACTGAGTAGGCTTTGATTTGCTGATCTGTATTTGTCTTCGTGTGCGCTGTCTCTCGTGCGCGAGCGTGCCGCGGCTGTGTGCGGCCCGGCGCCGGTGCGGTGCAGGCCGGCCTGGTGGGAGTCGAGCGACGCGCACGGTCCACGGTGCACGGACGGACGATCGGTCCCGCGGAGAGTTACACGTGTACAGACGTCGTGCACCTGAATTGGAGCATAACTTAATACGCAGCTGTGCACGAAAAGAGCCGTGAGTTACACATACAGTTTAAAATCGGGTGGGGTCTGCAGCTGAGGTGCAGGGGATCGCGGCCGTCGCGGGCCAGGCGCGCGCATGCCGTGCGGTCATGGCACACCGTGGAAAGTGCGCGTCGCTCGTTCAATCCGAGAGCGACGACATGCCACGACCGCATGCATGGCCACAGCTGCTTGTGCTCGCCCCGCCCCGCCACCAGCGTGAGCCCTGTGCAGGAGGCGCGGCTGCGGCACCAGATCACATCGTCACAGCATGCCAACTCCCTCGCCGCGTCTTGCCCCATGCGCGCCCGACGCTGGATGAGGCCCACGCGCGCTCTCTCGCTCGCGCTCGCACGCAGAGGCCGCGGGACGGCGCTCACTTCCACGTTCGGAAGGTGCAGTCCGACGAGCCGGTCACCAGCATCTCGCCAGCTCCGACGAAGACGACGCACTGCACCGCGTCAGAGTGGCCAGCAAGCTGCGTGAGCGACGCTCCACTCTCATCGTAGCAGCGCACGACCGCATCGTCGCACGCGACGGCGATCGACTTGCCCGACGGGTCGAAGGAGGCGGCGGTGCACGGATGGCGGCCCGTTGTGATGCACACGCGCTCCATGACCTTGCGCACGTCCCACACGCGCACGGTGCCATCCGCGTCGGTCGAGCACATTTTGTCGCCCTGCTTGGCGAACGAGACCGAGTTGACCGCGTTCTTGTGGCCGTAGAAGGTCTGCGCGCACAGCCCCGAGCGGCAGTCCCAGAGCGAGACCGTCTTGTCGCCCGAGGCGGTCGCCACGTGGTTCGCATACGGCTGGAAGCACACGCTGTTCACCGAGTCTACGTGGCCACGGAAGGTCTGGCGGCACCGGCCGACGGTCAGGTCCCACAGCTTGGCCGTGTGGTCCATCGAGCAGCTCGCAACGAACTCGGCGCAGTCGGACATGTACGCGACGCCCCACACGGCCTGCGTGTGCTCGACGAGCGTCGCCGCGCACCGCGAGCGCGCGAAATCCCAAATCTTGACCGTGCCGTCCTCAGCGCCCGTGGCGAGCTCGCGCCCGCCAGGGGCAAAGTCGACGCCCGAGAGCCAGCCCTTGTGCCCGTCGCCCGACATGATGAGCTCCCCCGCGTCTAGGGACCACATCTTCCACAGCGCGTCGTCGCCCGCGGTGGCGATGATCGGGCGCGTCGGGTGTACCGCGATGGAGGAGACCGCCGCCGAGTGCGCCGTCACCTGCTTCGCCTGCGCAAAGCGCTGCAGCGCCGGAGCTTCCATCTCGCGCTCGAGAAACGGGTTCTCGCGGGCGTCGGGCGGGAGCTTGGCGCCGCGCGGCTTGGGCTTGGCTGATGCCTTGGCCTCATCACCCGGATCCTCCGCCGGCCGGCCGGCCTCGAGCTGGCGCAGCTGCGCCTCGAGGCCGCCCACCGCCGAGGCGAGTCGATCGCGCTCGAGCTTCATGAGCATCTTCTCCTTCATCGCGGTCTCGTACTTGGCGCGCATCATCTGGAGCATGGGCTCGAAGTTGGCATAGTGGTTCTTGAGCCGCTTCAGATCGACGATCAGCTTGTTCTTCTCCTGCACCACCCGCTTGTGGTGCATCTTGTGGAAGTCGCGCTCCTTGCGAAAGCGGTCCCACGTCGACTTGGCCTTGTTCGCCACCTCCGCCTGGCGCGCCATCTCGGCGGACATGTCGCGCAGCTGGTCGCCGAGCTGCTGGTTGCGCAGGTAGATGTCGGGCACCGTCCCGATGTCCACCGCCGACAGCTTGCCCTCGCCCGAGAGCCGGTACCACTCGCGCTGGAACATGTCGAGTGTCTCTGTCATGCCCATCTTGAGCAGCACGTTGCGGATGAAGTCGTCGAGCACCTCGGGCCGGCGCGTGATGCCGGCGCGCGGCGGCGCGTCCGACGGCGGCGGCGGCGCGCCATCCTTCTTTGTGCGCAGCGTCTGCAGCGCCTGCTCGAGGTCCTCGTCCTCAGGCGCCGTCGCGTCATCGCCATCATCCTCGTTCGCGTCAACGTCGACCTCCTCGTACGCGAAATCGTCGTCATCATCGTCGTCGAGCATCACCTGCTCGAGGTAGTACGCCTCGTCCAATGCCTCACCCATTGTTCCGCAACCGACGAATAGTGTGAAATCGCTGTTAATACTCGCGGCCGCATGTGTGACCAGCTTCCCGAGGGGAAAAACGGGTACTCACGATTCAAGCGCGCATGCGCTGCGTTGCGCGCCGTATCGAAACGGCCGTCTCGAAGCATACTTTTCTTCCTCTGCATCGCTCAGGACGTGATACGCGCTCTTACAAAAGTACGCCGCCATGTTCGCCCCCGGCGTGCGCGTGCTCAAGGACGTCGACGACGACCGGCGGCCGCTCGCCTTCCTGCGCGCGGGCTTCACCGACGCCGCGCTCGAGCAGCAGCTGCGCAAGTCGCTGCCCGAGGCGGAGGACGCGCCGCCTCTACAGCTTCCTCCGGGATGGGAGCAGCGGTTTGATGAGAACAGCAAGAAGATCTTCTTTGTGGATCACAACACGTGCACGACCAAATGGGAAGACCCTCGCACCGCCAAACCCAGGCCGGGGGCGGCCGACGACGCCGACGCCGACGAGGCCGTGTCTGCGGCCGATGAGGCCGATGGCAAAGGGGCGGACGAGGGCGCAGCGGCGGACCTGACAGTGCTCTCGCTCGGTGTGGTGCTTCCCAATCCCGAGGAGCAGCTCGGGCACTGGATGCGCGCCGTCGAGCGCAGCGCGCACGCCGCGCTCAAGCGCGCGACAGACCACCAGCGCTCGGCGGCGGACATCGCGCAGTGCCCGCGCTTCATGCTCGTGCAGATGGTTCACGCGGCGGTGGTGAAGCGCTTAGTCGTGGAGCCGGCGCGACGCCCTGAGGAGGAGCTGAACCGGCTCGTGCGCGCCTTCCTCGAGGAGCAGACCGCGCAGGGCGCGCTGCCCTCGCCGGCGCTGCCGAGAGAGACCATCGCAGCGCTGAAGCAGCATGCCGATGCCGGCCTGAGCACGAGCTACCGCAATTATGGACCTCTCGGGATGCCCAAGATGCACCTGCGCAAGGTGCGCAAGTTGCTCACGATGCTCGTGCCTGGCGAAGGCAGCCGGCTGCCGCCGCACGAGCCGCCCCTCCCCGAGAGCCTTCGCACGCAGCTCTACCAGGTGCTGCTCTCACCTCCCGGCTCGTCCGACCCGTACTGCGCCGCTTTGGCTGCCGCCGCGTCTTTGGCCAGGACCACGCCGCTCGAGATGTGGGGCTGGGCGGCGGACTCGACGATCGCGCTCGCGCTCGCCACCGGCTCCGTCCTCACGCTCCTCCACCTGCCGCGCGCAGTCTACTGCCGCGGCGCGCAGTTCCAAGGCAAGGTCGAGCTCGGCCATCGCCTGTACGCGCTCCAGCGCCGGTGCGCGCCGCAGAGCGACTCCATTCCCATCGGCAGCGCATGGCAGGGCCACGCGTTCTGGGTGACTCAGGCGGGGCTCGAGCCGTGGAGCAGGCCACCCACGGACACGAGTGACACGAGTGACACGATGATCGCCGCCGAGGACGGCGCAGTGCTCTGCCTGATCGGGGTGGCCACCCTCGCGTCGGCCGTTTGGGAGCGCCTCGGTGTGCGCGAGGGATGTGCCCCGTTTGCGGCGGCGGGGCGGAGCCGCGTCCTCACGCACCCCTCGAAGGTCTGCCACGTCGTCGCCTCTCTCATTGAGCTCTCCCTCAACGGCTCCACGGGCGACGGCCTCACGCCGCAGCAAGTGACCGAGGTGCGCCAGCCCCTCGCGCTCGAGCTCAAGCGAGATACACTGCTCTACCTCGTGTCGATCGTAATTGCGCTGCTCACTGGCAACAGGCCGCATCGCGAGGTCGTCGCCGCCGTGTGTGCGCTGCGCGTCCTCACCGTGCATCTGCTCTGCTTTGAGCGCTGCCGCGTCGACGTGGCCGCCATGTTCGGCGCCCCCCTCAGCGACGACGGGAAGCTGCGGGAGAAGTTGCTCGACAGGCTGATGCGCGTGCTCATATGCCCGTACGAACGCGCCGCGCCGGCCCTCGTCGAGCTATGGGGCGCGATGCAGGTCGAGGTCATCTGCTGCCTGGTCGCGGGTATGCGAGCCTTTTTCCCGCGCAAGCATGCGACGAGCGCGCTGCTGCTTGCGGCCCTGAAGCAGCAACGGCGCGCGGCCGAGGCGGGCGCCGTCTCCCCCTTCTACGACGCTTTCGTCGACGCGCTCATGCAGTGGCTCGCGGCGCAGCGGTGCGTGTCCAGCCTGGTGGTTGACGAGAGCGGCGGAGGCGTCATGCCAGCGGCCGACGTGCCCAGCCCAGAGGATCTCAAAGCGAGCATCCCCGAGCAGCTGCGCCCGCAGGCGCTGCCGCTCGCGCAGATCCAGCGCCAGCTGCTCGAGCGCCTGCTCAGCACGACGCATAACGAGTGCAAGACTTATTTGGCGTCGCCTTCCTCCTCCGCCTCCGCCGCTGCCTCGCCCGCGCTGCGGCTGCTCACCGCGATTGCGCAGGAGACGATCGCGCGTGCCTCGCTGTGCGGCGAGAAAGATGACCCCTTCTACGAGTCGCTGCTCCAGCTCGCCGAGGCGCTGCTCACACGCGCGACTGACGTGCTCCGTGACGAGCGCGCGCCTGCGTCGCTCGCCGCTCTCACGCAGCTGCAGCGCACCCTCGCCAATACCTTTGTGGGCGCGCTGCTGCCCTGGCTCGCCGACTCGCTCTCGCTCTTCTCGGCCTTCGTCATCGACTTCTCGCAGCGGCTGCTCCCGTGCGCGCTCGCGTTGCTCTCCGCGGTGCAGCAGCTGCTCACCGTCGATGTGGCCGAGCGGCGCCGGCAGCCCGCCACTGCGGCGCCCCAGCTGGCGGCGCCCGTGACCATCGAGTCGCTGCACCCGTACAAGCCCAACCTGACGCGCGAGCAGCGCGAGGGCAAAAAGGGCGGGCTGCTCGGCATCGGTGCACGCTCAGCCAAGGAGCCCGGCCCGCCGGTGCGCATGCAGGAGAAGCACGAGTGGCCAGGTGCCTCGCAGTTGCTCCTCAAGTTCAATCCCAAATGCTGCACCGACGAGGGCGATTACCTGAGCCTCACTTTCCTCAAAGAGGGGCGCGAGCTGCCGGACAAGGCGGTGCGCATGGGCGGCCGTTGGACTGAATGGCCGCGCACGCTCACGATCCCCGCGGACACGATGCACCTGACGTACCACCACACCGCCGAGGGTCATCACGACTTTGAGCGCACGGACGAGGTGCTCTTCGGCTACTCCTTCACAGTAGTCGCCATCAAGCGATGGTCTGCCGAGCGACAGGACGCACCCGCTCTCTTGCAGCTGCAGACAAGCCTCGTCTACCTTGGCGCCAAGTGCGCCTCGTTGCTCGTGTGCGCTGAACCCGTCACCAACGAGGAGAAGGAGCATCGGCACTGGCTCGCATCGCCCCTGCTCAACCGCGGCCTGCCCCATCAACTGCACCCAGAGCACCCACTCATGCATCCCTTCTTTGGCTTCCAGACGGGTGGCGCGGCGGGCGAAGGGAGTGGGGTGGCGCTGGCGGACGTGAGGTTCCTCGACGACTTGGCGATTTTGGACGGCGGCGAGGCCTCCAAGTTGCATGCATACCTGCTCTTCTCCACAGTCGAGCTCGCCTTGGCGGCGCGCCACGAGCTTACCGTCGAATATGAAAAGGCCGAGCTGCATCTGCTTGCCATCCTGCTCACATACAACGGACTGCTCGCCGAGGCGCGGATGGCGGCCACCCTCGTGTCGGCGCACCCCGACCTTGCTGACCAGGTGTCCAAGATGCTCGACGAGGTGCGTGGCTCGCACCGCGCAGCAGGTGTGCGAGGACCTGGGGGCGGCGCGACCGCCACCAACTCCCTCATCGCCGTGCGCATGGGCATGCCGACGCCACCCCCTGCGCCACCCACCAACTCCCTCATCGCCGTGCGCATGGGCATGCCGACGCCACCCCCTGCGCCACCCACCAACTCCCTCATCGCCGTGCGCATGGGCATGCCGACGCCACCCCCTGCGCCACCCACCAACTCCCTCATCGCCGTGCGCATGGGCATGCCGACGCCACCCTCTGCGCCACCCTCGCCGCCGCCCTCGCCACCCTCACGCTCGCGCTTCATCCAACAGCTCGACGCTGAGCCTTCGATGGCGGACAAAGTGTCGGTGCCAGATCTGGCGGCTAGGTCCGGATCTAGATCCGGATCTAGATCGAGTATGCTAGATGAGGCACAGATCGGCGAGATGTTCATGTTGCAGCGGACGTTGATCCCAGGCAAACGAGAGGAGTATCCAGACGAAGCCCACGAAGAGGTCGGTCGGGACGAGCCGCCGCCACCGCCGCCACCGCCGGCCCCGATGCCGCCGCCGCCGCCGCCGCCGCTGGCGCCGGCGCTCCCTGTGCGATCGAGCCCGTGGTCCGAGTCAAGCGGCGAGGCTGCCAAGGTGGATTGGGCCGCACTCCGTCAGCAGTGGACGCGCGCTCGCTCGCTCATGCGTGAAATGTACGAGGCGTCCAAGCGTACCCAGGGGGCGAGTGAGGACGACAACGCGGTCGCAAAAGGATTGCAGCAGCTTATGAAGTTGTTCTTCTCCGTCGCCAATCAAGAGCTGCACGTGCCACGCTCCGAGTCCGACATCGCACAGCCCTACAGCACTGACAACACTGGCAGCGCCCCTCTCGGTGCTGACGTACGCCGCCTCTTTACCTCGCTCTTCAGCGGCGGCAGCGGCGGCGGCGGTGCCAGCAGCGCTGCCAGCGGCGGCGGCGGCGGCGGTGGCGGCGGCGGCGGCGGTGGCGGCGAGGATGGCGAGCGCTTGGGCAGGGTGGAGCAGGAGATGAATGACGTCGTCGAGGCACGCGTGAATCCCTTGATCCTGAAAACGATCATGGTAAGGCAGCAGATACGCGCCTACCAGCGCGCTGCGGGCTACAAAGCACTTCAGGAGCTGCTCCGCGTGTGCGACGGCTCGCCGCGTCTGCAGTGCAAGCTGCTCTCGGACTTTGTCAATGTCCTGCGCCCGCCCGACGCCACCACCGACGACGCCATCGTCAGCCACTACACACGCGACGTGGCGTACGTCGGCCCGCAGGCGAGTGGCCGGCTGCGCGACGCCTTCGCCTCTTTGGTCGAGCAGCTAGTGCAGCTGCTCCCCGGCGAACGAGCACTGCCTAGCGGCGGCATGGGCGGCGGCCCTGGTAGTCCAAGTGCGAATCGGTTCACGCTACCTCTGCCCTCCTTGTGGGCGCTGCGCTGCCTGCTGCACATGGAGCTGCGCGAGGAGGATCTTGCCATGCAGCGAAAGGTGCAGCTGCTCCCCACCCTCAACGAGCTCGTACGCCGGCTGCACGGGAGCGAGGAGGATGGAGGAGCACACGGCTGGTCAGAGTCGGAGGCGGTGAAGGCCGAGGGTTCGGATGCGATGCGCCAGCTGCCACGCACCGTGCAGCTCGTGTATCAGACCGTGGCTACGCGGGTCCTCCTTGCGACGCCCGCGCTCGGCGCTCCACCCAAGGGCGCCATGGCGCGCGGCTCGATGAGGCAGCTCACGCGTGGCAGCAGCTCACGGGAGGTGTTCGCGACGGCGCCTAGCGGTGGCGACGGCAGCAAGAAGGAGATGTCGGCGGTGCTCGAGGATCTGGTCCAGCGTCATCTGCTGGACATCGCGGCCGCCTCGACAGGCTTACGCGAGCTGCTCGAGTACAGCGCGAGCACCGCCCTCGGCGCGGACACAAGCTCGGACGAGTGGCTCTCTCTCGAGCGATGGACCCATGCCTCCCTCGCCCTCGTCTTCCAATTCGCTGTGTGCCGGCAGGGCCTCGCCTCCGTGCTCGCCTCCGATCAGGGGCTACGCATCCTCTTCGGTGCGCTCCACATTGGGTCCCTTCGGATAGCGCGTCTCGTGCTGCGGCTGCTCCCACACGTGCTCGCGCACCGGCCGCTCACCGAGCTGCCGCCCAGCCTCTTTGAAGAGCCGACCGACGCCGATGGCGGCGGCAGCGCCACTGTTGGCAGCAGCCCACCCGCCGGCACGCCGGCGCTGGTCCCTTTTCTGCTCGCGTTGATCGCCGACCAATACATTGAGCAGTCGGCCGAGACGGGTGGCGGTGCGCTTTTCTCCAGCCGCGTGCTCTGGCGCTCGTCAGCAGTGCGCTCCGCGTACGCGTCCGAGGTCGTCGTGCTGCTCCGCCGGCTTGCGACGAGCGGAGCTCTCGCGCCGGAAGAGCTCGGGAAGGCGCTCGCCGCCATGCTCGCCGGGCTGCCGGCAGTCGTCGACTCCCTCCAGGCCGACCCGTCTGCCGACGCGCTGCGCAAGTCCGGCGCCATCGTTGGCGCGATGCATTGCCTGGGGGCACTCTGTGTACTCGGCGGCTCGCTGCCCTCCCTCTTTGTGGGCTGCCGCGTCGCCGTGGAGGCCGACGAGGGCGATGTGTCGGCGGGTTCGCAGGAGGGGATGCTGGTGCGATGGGACGGCGCTGAGGATTCGGCGGCGCTCGTGCTGCTCGACACCCAGATCTCGGAGCTCAGATTGCTCTCAGTCTCGGCACTCCAGTTGCACCCGCTTGACGAGGCGCCGCTGCCGCCGAGCTCATTTTCCCTCTCACCCGCGCTCGTTGGCTATTTCCGCCCCTTTTTCCCCAAGATGGTGGAAGTGCTAGGTGGAAGCCAACGCATCGTCGTCCTCAAGACCGAGCTGCAGTCCGCCTTCCTCTTCGGGCTGCTGCAGACGCGCGCGCTCAAGGCGCTTCAGGAGCTGCTCCGCCACCCTGCCTCGATGCGCGTGGTGCTCGACTCTGGACTTCTACCCGCGATCATGGTGAGCGCGGCCACACCGGTGCCGCTGCTAGGCATCCATCATACCGACAGCCTGCAGGTGCGCCTCACACTTCTCGAGCAGATGCACGTTGAGGCCGCGAGTGCCGCGCGCTTCGCCAAGGCGTACGCGACCGCGGCGCGCTCCTTTCGCTCTCAACGAAACCGGCTGCCTGCAAGCGCTGGGTCCGCAAGCGCTGGGTCCGGGACCCCTCGGTCGCCCCGCCCCTCGACGGGCAGCGCATACTCCGCCTCGCTGCCTTCACAGGCGACGGCGGCTGAGGGGAGCAACCTAGGGCTGCTCAAGCAACGGCTCGACAATCTCGTCTCGATGGGATTCGATCCGATGCTCTGCCAAAAGGCAGTGATGAAGTTTGGCGACGATGTGAACAGCGCGATCACGTGGCTCACCGACGACCAGGCGCAGCAAGAGCAGCGGCGCCAGATGCATCGCTCGCCCTCGTGGGAAAAGGCCGACAACCTCGCGTCCATGATGGGCTTCTCCTCCGCCGTGTGCAAGAAGGCGCTGGAGAAGAACCAGAACGACGTCAATCGCGCCGCGAATTGGCTCCTCGAGCATGGTCCGGCGGCCGAGGAGGAGCTCGACAATGCGCCAGAGGAAGTCACCCTCGTCGCTGCCGCTGACGCGGACGAGGCTGAGGAAGAAGACGATGACCGAGGCGAGGCAGCGCCGCGTCGTCCCAACGTCGTGCTGCGCACCGTCTCCTTCCGCCCCGGGGGACTGTCCCGCGTCCCGACGATGCAGGGCCGACGCGGCAGCGTCAACGTTGACAGCGTCAACGTTGAACTCCTGACCTCGGGGCCTGACGAGACGGACGCGAGCCAAGCCGAGGGGCAGGACGAGTTCCAGTCGGCCGCGCTGTCGCCACCGCCGCCGCTGCCGGGCGAGACGATGCTCGATGCGGCGAGTCGCGAGGGTGGCGCGCCGCTCTCTCGTCGCCTCTCGCGCGCCAACGCGGCTGACGAACCGATGCCGCCTCTGCGCCCAGAGGAGGTGCTCGTGGGGCGGCTGCTCCGTCCAACGCCCCTCGCCGCGAATCGGAACGCTGTGGTCGCCTCGATGTTCGAGGGTCTGGAGATGGTGCGCCTCATCGCGCGCGCCGCGGAGACCGACGGGCTCGAGCTGCGCGATCGTCACCTGCGCCACTGCCAGCGTGCCGAGGCGAGCCTGGCCGCCATCTTCCCCGAATTGAGGCAGCTAGGCGCCAATTCCTCTGGACTGAACGCCGTCTCGGGCGCGGCGCACACCGCGCTCGCCATCATGCTGCTGCGTCAGGCGCTCGTGTACTTGCTCGCAGACATGGGCACGCTGCAGCAGTCGCACGCGGACCGGGCGTCCGCTTTTAAACTCGATCAGCTGGGGCAACCTCGCGACCTGCTAGACCTCCTCAAGCTCGCGTATCACTCTTCAGGTGGCTCGGCCGCAGGCGGTGGCGTGGGCGGCGCGGCGCTCGGCGCACCCGTCGGCCGCGGCGGCAACTCGTCGCCCTTCGCCAAGCTGTGGGGTCTGATGGAGAGCCTCGTGAGGCCCGACAACGAGGCGGTGCAGCTGCCGGCCGTCTTGCAAGCGCTGCCACGGCTGCTGCGCGACGACGCACTCAAGCACCTGCGGCGCGAGCTCTCCGCAACGGCCACGACCCAATCGCCGCACCCGCTGAGCGAGAAGCAAACCAAGCTGCGCTCGGTGGCGAAGCTGCAGGTGGCGGGCGCCTCCCAGATGATGCTGCACCTGGACGCGCGCTCCAACCTGCCCGGCAGCGCGTGCCTGCGCTTCTGTTCCGACGAGGCAGGAAAAGAGATCGTGGCGCAGTGGCAGGGCACTGCGACCGGCTGGTCCAATCGCCTTGTGCACGGCGACACGCTGTGGGTGCACTTGGAGGGCGAGGTGCCTCTCAAGGAGCTGCGCAAGAAGCCGTGGGGCTTCTCGGTGCGCGTGAGTGCCGCGGGCTGGATGCCTCCCGATGTCGAGTCCGGCGCGCTCGATGCGCCCCTCGCCATCGGCTGGCCGTTGCTTGAGCTGCTCAGCGCGCACCGGCCGACGGAGCTGCTCACGAAGGACACGTACCGCGCGCTCACGCGCTGCGTGCACCGCGCTGAGGACGACGGTCCCTACCGCGCGCTCGCCGCCTCCCTGCTGCTCCGGCTGCTCAAGCTGCCCAGCACGGCGCTCTCGCTCGAGATGCGCGAGCACGACCCGCGCGAGCTCTGGCCGCTCGAGCCGTTGCTTAGCCTCTCATCGGTTGTGGAGCAGCACAACCGACCCGACGGCGGCACGGTCGACCGAATCTCGGGCTTGCTCGCGCCGCACGTGCAGCTGTGTGCGGAGCTCGTGGCGCAGGCTCACCTACGCGCGTCCAAGGAGCGCGCGCCGCCGCGCCGCCCATCGTGGGTCGAGGCGATCCTCGAGCTCAGCGCGGCGGCTCTATACTTTGGGCACGTGGCTAAGTCGGCTGGAGGCGGGGAGGGTGCGCTCCCCGTGCCGGCGCTGCCCGAGCGTTGGGTGGACCGGGTGTCCGAAAAGATGGGGGCCTCGCCGATCCAAGTGGCCGAGTGCCTGGCCGTCCCGTGGCCCGTGGAGAAGTACGCCGCCCTTATCAAGTACGCATACAATGTGGCGGCAATAAAGGTGCCCGTGCCCGAGCCGGGGAGGGCGAAGGAGAGGGCGAAGCCGTCCGAGCTGCCGCCGGCTGAGCTGCCCGCCTTGCGGGAGGGCGGCGGTGGCCGGATCGAGGGGACGAGCGTTGGCGAGCTGCGCTGTCGTCACGCGCTGCTCCAGACGTTCAACACGGCGCTTATGAACCAGATGGCTCTCGTGTGGACAGGGTATGCCGACCGGCCGCACACTCTCGGCGCCGAGCTGTGCGGCCTGCGAGAGCTCATCTTCCCCGACGTGAAGCACAAGCTTTGGTGCGCCGCCCTCGACGCGACCGCCCCAATCCAAGAGCCTAAGTACTTCAAGGAGCACCCGCCGCCGATTGCGGTCATCAACCGGCACCGGGCGGGCAAGGAGCGCTCCGACCGACGCGCACGCATGCGCCATTCGATCTTCGCGCAGCTGCACGCGCAGCTCCAGTTCGTCCCATCCTCCGCCCTCCAGCGACGCGATCGCTCGTTCAAGGTCAAGTTCTCGGGGGAGGCGGCGGATGATTACGGCGGCCCGTACCGCGAAGTCTTGACGTCGCTCTGCGGCGAGCTCCAGACGCCTGCGACGCTCCCGATGCTGCTGCTCTCGCCCAACGGCCAGCACTCGCTCGGCTCCAATCGTGACAAGTACATCATGGACCCCGCGGCCACCACGGCCGAGCTCCTCAAGTGGTTCGAGTTCTTGGGTGCGCTGTGTGCGATGGCGCTCCTGCAGCAGGATACCGTGCTCTCGCTCAACCTATGCTCGGTCGTGTGGAAGCAGCTTGTGCAGTCCGCGCCCGACCACACCGACCTAGCCGGGTACGACGAGATGGCGTGCCAGTCCTTGCTCAAGATGGCAGACTGCGAGGCCGAGGGCATCGATGAGGGCCTATTCGGAGACCTGTTCTTCGAAACGTTCACAACGCAACTCTCGAATGGCGCCACGGTCGAGGTCTGCGAGGGCGGTGCCAACCTCGACGTCACCTTCGCCAACCGGCGGCGCTTCTGTGACCTCGTCATGCGCGCGCGTCTGCACGAGGGGCACGCTCAGGCTCATGCTATGCTGCGCGGGCTCAATGCGCTTCTCCCCGCGCGCCTTCTGCCGCTGTTCACGCACACCGAGCTCGAGTTGATGACGTGCGGCGCGCCCGACATCGACATCGGCATCCTGAGGAAGCACACGCGCTACGGTGTCTCGGTCGATCCGGCCAAGGATGAGCACATTGCGCTGCTCTGGCGCGTGCTCGAGGCCTTCTCGGCCGACCAGCGCTCCAAATTCCTGACCTTCATTTGGTCGCGCAATCGGCTGCCGCAGACCGACGAGGAGTGGGGCGACCAATGCATGAAGGTCCACACGCTCGAGACGAGCACGCCTGACCATCACTTCCCCGTCTCGCACACGTGCTTCTTCTCCGTAGAGTGGCCGCGCTACACCTCATTCAAGGTCGCCAAGGAGAAACTCCTCTACGCGATCGTCAACTGTACCGACATGGACATGGATGCGACCGCCGAGGGGCGCGCCAACGCCGCAATGTCTTTCGAAGATCCCGAGTGAACGACGGGGGCAGCCACGGGCCGTCCGAGACTACAAAGCGCGCGTGTGCATCTGGCGAACTGGCGTGGATCACGTTTCCCCCGACGGCGATCGCCTGCGCTACAGCGACGAGCCGCTTGCGATACGACAGCGGCGGCGCGCTTGTGCACGGCTTCATATCCTCTCACGCGCGCGGCTCTCGGCCTCGCTGTCTGGCTTCGCTGTACCCTTAGCGTGCTTGGTGAGATAAGTAAAAACTCCTGAGCTATGTTCACACATCACACAGTTCAGCCGTCCGACGGCTCCTGGGGCTGCCCCATGCGCTCGTCGCACGTGCGCTTGGACTCGGCGGCGTCGCAGCCGCAGCACGTCCATTGGCCGTGGACACTGCCCGGCCATGTGCTCCACCCCATTGCTGCACAGCTGCCGCACTTGCGCCGAAAGGGCACAAACGGTCCGAGGCCACGATGCAAGACCAAATCCCGAAACTTGCGCTGGTTTTTCTCCTTCTTGAGGCCATGCAACACAATCGATCTGTTGCTGAATGCGCCGTGGACGGTCGCTGGCCACGGGTGGTGCTGCACCATAAAGGGCGTGTTGACGAGTGTAACGCTCTCATTATGCCGCTCGCTCAGCTGCGACACCCACATTCCAAGGATGCTGTCGCCCACGGGCCAGCACCCAAAGTTGGACTTGCGCGGCCCACCAGGCCGGTTGAGCGCCGTCTGCACGCGCTCAGTGCGGTGCAACTTGTCCAGATAACGACGCGGCAGCGGATCGACGACGAGGAGCTTTGCGAGCCGGCTGGACACGGCAAAGAGAGGTCCGTTGACCACGGGCCATGGCGCGGTCGTCGAGTCGAGCCCGCCACGGCTGATCGTCGCAAGCGCCGCGGGGCTCAGGCGCGCGCAAGGCTCGCTGGTGACGGCGGGGCCACCTCGCCCTCGTGAACGGCGCCGTGGCGGCGCACTCGTGGCCGCATGCGTTTGATGGTTGCGGCTTTGATCTCCGTGCCCCCATGGTGCGGGGGCCACACTCGCCACCGCCATGGACGCCGCTCTCGATGCCTGGCAATTGTCCATGCGCCGTCGAGTCTTCACTGCGCCACCGTCGGCGTACCCCCAACCACCCCACTCTTCGTGCGTGACCATCGTCACGTTGTCATAAGCCCCATACCACATGACGAGTCCCCACATGAGGAGCCGTGTACTTGAGTGGGTTGTCACGAGCGAGCGCAGGTCAGCTTCCATGTGCGCGAGCTGGACATAGGCATCGTCGTCTGCGATTGCAAAGAAGCGTGCCGTGGGGAAGGCCGTGAGGCAGTACTCGTACCACAGCAGCGGTTTCAGCGCGCACCGGAAGCGCGACTCATTCATCGAGAGCCAGGCCATGTCGCCGTGTCGCCGCTCTTCATCCCGGATCGCTTCGGGCTGGACTGGTGGCCTCGCCAAGATGAAGCGAACCTGGATGCTGCTCGTTGCGCTGGCGAAGAGCTGCAGGCTTTCGCGCGCGTGCGCCCGGCGGGATGCATACTGCTCCGCATTGGCCTGGCCCGACGAGCCAACGGAGCTCATGATGCCGAGTGCAGCGAACGGGTCCATCTGAAACTCCGCGAAAGCGCCGTACCAGGCGTTCGCAGACATACTCGGATAGCTCACCGCACTGCGTTCTTGGAGAGGGGATGTCCTCACACACGGTTGACTTTGGAGGAAAACAAGTTTCGTGCGAGATTCCGCGACGAAGCCGCGGCAGCACGCACACAGAGTCGGTCGCCTTCGGCGACACCGTACCTGTAGCGATGATGGCGATGCTCGCGCATCAGAGCCTCGCCGCAGAGCTCCCCGCAATCGACCCGCAGTTCTGCCGCGACGGCATCTGCTTTCCGGCCGTGTGCCAAGCAGACAAGGCCTCGAGCGAGGACACGGACCGCGTTGACCACGTGCTCAACCAGCCGCCTGGCTACGACTACATTGGATTCTGCAACCTTAACGACGACGACATCGCGGAATTCCTGGTTCGTGGCAACCGGAGCGATGGCGATGAGTGTGGCAGTGGCTCCTTCACCACCTGCCCGCCCGCGCCGCCCCATACGCCCATCCCCGAGCAGCTGCCCGGGTGCGCTGACCACCCGGAGGAGCGAGATGGCGATCTGCAGCTGCTCGCGCTGTGGACGATCATCGTTGTGTACATGTTCTACGGGCTGGCGCACGTGTGCGAGGACTTCCTCGTGCCCGCGCTCAACATCTTTTGCGAGCGGAAGGGCGTGCCCGAGGATGTGGCGGGCGCGACGATCATGGCGGCGGGGTGTAACGCGCCAGAGCTCTTCGCGTCGATCATAGGCGTCTTTGTGCAGCACTCGACCGTGGGCGCGGGAACCGTCGTGGGTTCGGCACCCTTCAACATCCTTTGCATCTGTGGCGCCGCCGCGATCGCCGTCTCTGGCCACCTTGTGGTCGATGGCTGGCTGATGGTTCGCGAGATCGTCTCGTTGCTGACTGTGCTTGGCCTTTTCGCGTGGGTCATGTCGGACGCGATCGTGCTCTGGTGGGAGGCGCTGGTGCTCGTGGGCGCGTACGTGGTCTACGTGTTCGTGTGCATCTACTATGAGTCCATCTTAGGATCGTGCCTGCGCCGCTCGAAGGCCCGTGGCATTGAACCGCCGATGTTGAAGAAGCCGACGGAACTGCCATCGATGGGTGCGGGCGGCGGCAATGCGAGGGAGGCGATGTCTGCGGGGCTGCTCGCGGGCTATACGCCCGAGCCACTCGGGAATGAGCCGTTGCCGCAGCCCGCGGACTTGAGCATGAACCCCTCGGCCGCCAGCAGCGCGCCTACGGTCTTGCCCCTGATCAGTGGGAGCCGGAGCATGGAAATGCTTGGGCCGAGCTTTCTCGGCACGAGCACGCGCCTCGAGAGCTTCGAGAGCCATCTGATCGACAGCCTCGAGAGCCATCTCTTCGAGGCAGGGCATCAGCCATTCGACGTGACCCTCCCTGTTGGTGGGCGGAGCTATGGGCTCAGCATAGCGGAGCACACACACTCCGGCGTGCACTCGAGCCTTCAGGAGAGCCGACGGGAGGCGGCGAGGGGCACTGAGTTGAGCGCATCTGCCGCCGGGCAGCCTGAGCTGGGCTCCTTTAGCGCCCTCGTTGCCGCGTGCCGCGAGCGGGTAGACCGTTACGCGCGAACGCAGGGCGAGGTGCTGGCTGCCATCGGGCCCGCAGGCGAGCGGATACCCGTACGGATGGCGGGCGTCCTGTTCAAGCGGAGTCGCTTCTACTCGCGCGTGCGTATGAGCACGAAGAAGTGGCAGCGCCGATTCTTCGTGCTGCACACGGACACGCGCGTCTTCCCGCTGCGCTACCATCGCATCGTCGCGAACGGTCCGCTTGATGGCACGGTGGAGTGGAAGACCTCCGTCGCAATCCCACTGCACAAAGTGCACAATGTGGTGCGCTTCTCATCGGTAGAGCTGCACCTCGTGACCCCGAAGCAGAAGTACAAGCTGCGCTGTGGCGCCGACGTCGATCCGGAGACGATTCAGCAGTGGTTCGATCATCTCATCGTGAGCATCGATGAGCTGCGCGCGCAGCCGCCGCCATCGGCCGGCCGCCCTCGGGCTGCCTCGACCGATTTTGCACCAGGCTATCTGGAAGGAGGATCGTCGAATAGCATGGGCGACCGCGACACGTGGGGTGAGCCCGCCGAGGACGACGACGAAGAGCACGACGAGCTCTGGTACGCGTTGCCTGAGGGCAAGCTCGCCAAGGCGATCTTCATTTTGATCGTGCCTCTGAAGGCGGTCTTCCATTTCACCATTCCGGACCCGGCGCGTCGAGCCGATTGGTACATGGTCTCCCTCGTGCTCGCGGTCGTGTGGCTCGCGATCCTTGCGTACACGATGAACCTTGCGCTCGAGAAGATAGGGTGCGCGCTTGGCGTCTCCGAGACGGTGATGGGGCTCACGCTTGGCGCAGCAGGCACCTCGTTCCCCAATCTGTACGCCTCAGTACTCACCGCGCGTGCGGGCCAGGCAGGCATGTCACTCTGCCAAGCCTTTGGCTCCAACACCTTCAACATTTGCATCTGCCTTGGGCTCGTATGGCTCGTACAGACGACGCTCGGCACGTGCCAGCTCGGGCGTGGAGGACACATTCTCACGCCCAACGCCTTCGGCGGCGCGTGTACCGGATGCTACATGCCGATGGGTCTGGGCCCAATGTGCCCGTACCGCGACGGCTCCGAGCCCGTGCGCGAGGCGGGCTCGCTCGTGGGCGCTGTGTACGTCACTATCCTCTCGATCATCCTCTTCATGGCGACACCGCTCGTGTGCAGAGGCAAAATCTCGGTCCCCGCAGCCGCCCTCTACTTTGTGGTCTACATCGTGTACGTCGTCTACGAGGTGCTTGCCACCTACAAGTTCATCCCGCCTCTCTGCCTCGGCTCCGCGTGTATCTGAGCCGGGGGGGGTGACGGGTGCACGCCACTGTGCAAATCGACCGCCCGGGTGGGGGAAGGAGGTGACCTGGAGGTGCGAGTGTACCGAACTACTTAGAGTGTGGAGTATGAGGACGCGCCTGGGGGACCTCTCGGAGACGGGAGTGGTACCCCCCGGCCCCGCCTCGCTGAGCGTGTACTCGACTGTCGTTTCCGTTTCAGCTAATATTGTACAGAAACCACTTCCCAAAGTCGCTCACCGGACGCGCTCGCACGCTCATATTCGGGATCGTGCCTCTCACAGGTGTACGCGTGACCTCACCGGAAGAGGCGTGTGCTCAGAGGCGTCTGCGGCGTCCGCTCGAGAGTTGAGGGCATACCCCACCGAAGAGGTGAGAGATTCGAGGCCATGGGCTGCGGTGAGGCCATGCGGTAGCCGGCGAGGCCCGAGGTGAGGCTCGTCGCCACGCCCGTCGAGCGGCTGAGCAGCCCCATCAGCTCCGCGCGTGTGTGCGCCAGCTCCGAATCGATCTGCGCCTGCAGCTCGTCTGCATGGACCACCGGGCGGGGCGCGGCAAGAGGCGGCGGCGGTGGCGGCGGCGGTGGCTGCGGCGGTGGCTGCTGTGGCTGCGGTGGCGGCAGCTTGTTGCTGCTGCTGCTCCTGCTGCTGCTGCTGCTGCTGATGCTGCTGATGCTGCGGCTGCTTTCCGTCAGAGCCTGTGGTGGTGCGAGCGCGAGCGCGGCCGTTCGAGCGAGCTTGTGCTCGAGCATTTCCAATCGCTCCGCCTGCTGCTGAACCATGGTGTTGCTCACGTCCAGCTTCTCGCGCAGCGATTTGACCTCATCGATGAGGATGCGCCGCGACGCCCAGAGCCCCTGGACTGATCGGCGCGTGTGCCACAGCTCCTCGTCGCATGCGCGCAGCTCGGATGCGAGCGTGGAGGTCAGCGCATCGCGCTGCGCGCCAGCGGTGGCCACGTTGCTGCGGTAGCGCCGGCCCATCTCCTCGCCAGCGAGCCGCTGCCGCCGCCAATTCTCGTCGGCCACGTCGATCGGCGTCGGCCAGAAGCCGACCGCTGGTCTGCGCGGCGAGTGCGTTGAGCTTGTTGCTGGTCGGCGCGCCGCCGAGTGCATGGATGTCATGTATAGGAACACAAAGCCCTTCTTTCTTTCCAGGTATTTTGCAGAAAAAAAAGGGGGCGCGGGTGCGGGCACGGACGCGGGCACGGGTATCTATGCAGCGGCCGTGGAGCGCTGGCCGCGACCGCTTGGAGAGCCGCAGCAAGCTCGTGTGCGTCGTCGCGCTCAGCGTGTTGGCGGGGCGCAACCAGGGCACGAGTTGGGCAGCGAATCGGGCTTCTCGAGGAGCAGTTCAAGCTCATTCTCAAGCAACGATGCTGATGGCTGAACCTCGATGCTGCTGAACGCGCAGGGCCAGCTGCTCCTGAGCGCAGCGGCCCTACTTCCGCGAGAAAACCGTCTACGCCATTGGGCCTGAGCGCTGGAGCTTCGCTCGTATTCAAAGCCAATTTGGCACGAGCGCCTCCTGCAAGACGTTCTTCCGCTTGACGCTCCACGACATGAAGCGGCTCCTCCGAGCGCTGCGGTTCCCGAAGGTGATGAGGACGCATTCCCGTCGACCACATCACGCCGCCTCGCCCCCGCCCCCGCCCTCGCCGCCATCCTCGCCGCCGCCGCCCTCGCCGCCACCGCTGCTCTCGCCGCTGCCG
>Ga0210247_100213_pt1 | contig 52285 bp, 31 predicted proteins | sample ChrtobMetP3_16mM_FD_155449 | JGI IMG/M metagenome (GOLD analysis project Ga0210247, IMG submission 155449) | Chrysochromulina tobin associated microbial communities from unialgal haptophyte culture, Seattle, Washington, United States - P3_16mM | ecosystem: Host-associated > Algae > Haptophytes >... | reverse complement strand
CCTGACCGCGTCGATGCGGACGCGGGGTGCGGCGGGCTTTTGCTCCACAGCTTTGTCAAACACAAATTAGGAAACACCTTCCGACAAACCCGCATGCATGCCAGGCATGCCGCCGACACTTGCGGTGGGTATTCCCTCACTTAGAGGGGTGAGACCATCCCGGTCTCACGCGCGTATGAGTATTAACAGCCAGTTCACAGATACCTTTTCACGTGCGGAAAATGCAGCCACGAGGTGTCTTCTCTGCAATCACGCGCCGTGCGGTGCTGTCAGCCTTGGCCATCGCGATCGTGCCGCTTCCGCGCTCGGCAAATGCCGCCGGATCAGCCATCGGCGCCTTTGGTGCCGCAGAATGCCGCACTGTTGAGTGCCGAGAGAGAATTGCTGACACACCAAGAGAGATGGAGACTTCCCCACTAATCGAAGAGCTACGACGCCGCACGGCAGAGAACGCGGAGAAGAACAAGATGCAGGTCAAGCAAATGACCATTAGTGCGTCCGGCGGCGTTGTGAACGACGCCGAACCAAACTTCTACAGGAGCGTGCGATACGATGGCATTACTCGGATAATGGATAAGGGACAGGTGAAAGAATTGGAGAGGCAAGGATTCGAGCTGGAATGCCCCAAACAGGCCGGATTCCCATGCAAGGTGGTGAAGACGGGTCCCAGCGAAGCCACGTAGGCAGGCACGTAGGTCACTATGTCCGAATGTACTTCGTGATCGCGCGTGCCGCGCGTTTCGGCGTTAAAAAAGTGCCGCCGCCCGACCCGCTCGCAGGCCGCCCGCCCTGGCTCCGGCCCGCCTGGAAAGTTTATAACATCACTGGTATACACGACGGCTGGCTGTGTTAACCGCCACCGCACAGCCGACTGGGCACGGCGCAGGCTATGACCCCGTATACCCGAGGACGGCGCGGCTGAGATGGGAGCTTTGAGAGTGAGAGGCAGAAGGATTCAAATTCCGGCCGCCCGGCGCCTCGTGCTGCTGCTGCTACCGCCGCCGCTGCGGTTGCTGTTGGCTAATGGTCCTGGAGTGAGCTGCCGCGCTCATTTTTTCTTCCTATCGAAGGAGAAGGCGCGTCGCACTGCTTGTAGCTTCGGCTTCGGTGGGTCGGGCTCAACTCGACTCAATCGCCAGACGTCGAAGGAATACGAGTTCTTCGAGCGGTCCATGACGTCCTGCAGCAGCCGGCCGCGGAGCGGCATGCCGTCTACCGAAGCGATCGTGTCGCCCTCCTGGAAATATCCTTGCACCTCGGCGGCGCCTCCTGGCACCATGTTGACTACAGTATTGGTCGCGTCCAGCTCGAGTCCGAGTCCTTTGGGGCCTCGGTGGAGGACGATGAAGAGCAGCTGCTTGTTCACGATCGGCGTGGGCGGGTCCGGCTTGGACTCACCGTCACCACCCGAGGCGATTTTCGTCACCGCCTTGACGGCGTTCGAGAAGCGGTCGAAGCTCATCGATCGCTTGACAGGCTTTTTGACGGGTGAGTCCTCGACGCCCGCTGCGGCGAGGATCTCCTTGGCCGACTTCTTCTCGATTACGTCGCCCGCCGCCTTCTTCTCAGGCCGCTTACTCTTATTCGACCACGAAAACGTGCGCTTCACAAGCGACATTTTCTTGTACTTGAGCTTGGCCACATACGCATGTGCGAGGTGGCCGCGCCAGACCGCCTGCAGCTTCTGCGCCGCGAGGAACTGCTCCGCTCCACTGCTCTCACGCCTCGTCGCCGCCCGCCTGAGCGACATCTGATATCGGTACTCATTCGAGGCCAACATGCGTCGAACTGCGGCCTGCAGGGTGATGGTTGCGCCGCGTGACTCCTGCAAGGCGACTACCGCCGCGTAGCGTTTCCAGTACGTGCTGATGCACTGGGCGGCCAGGTCCTGCGTCATCCGTTTACCGGACAGGCAGGCCGTCAAAGCGCTGACAAAGTCGGCTCCCAGAGCCTGCATATGCTGGAAGGCATCGAGTTGGTCAAACATGAAGCCCTTGCTCGGGCCGCGAGGCGTGAAAGTACTCGGAGCCCGGCCTGTCGATGCAGGCGCGTCGTTGCGTTCCTCATATTCGTCGTAGTCTGCCATGGCGTGCTGAAGGTGCCGACGACCAGCGCGTACCGAGGCCGATTCTGTCCGACGCCGTCAGGCAGGGTGCAAGAACTCCGCGCCGGCAAGCTCCGACCAAAAATTTAGTTTTTCTGTTTGGCTGTGATTTAGCTGAACGTGTTGGTGTGAACGGCGGGCGGAGCACGCGTCCATCCGCCGCCATGGGCCCGTCGGAAAGCATGCCAGGATCCGTTCGCACACTCTCTTCGTGGAGCGAGGCGGGCAAAAGGGAGGACCTATGCCTTACACGTTGGTGCCTGCCGACGGTGCGACTCCGGCATACTATTGGGATCCCGACACGAATGACGTGTCCTGGACGCGGCCCGACACTGGGTCTGCAATTACTGGCGTTTCATCGGCGCTGCCCGATACTTGTGGTGCAAGTAACACTGTCAACCACTGGACGCTCGTGATCGACCCCGCCTCCGGCGCTCCGTACTATTTTCATGCCGAGACGAATGAGGTCAGATGGGAAAAACCGGACGACTTCGTGGCATCCGAGACACTTACCGCGCTCGTTCCCACTACAGCCGCACCACCTCCTGCAACTGCACCAGCAGCGGCAGATACCACTCCAGCACTGCCCGCGGCACTTGCGCAGCGCCTGGCACAGCGTGGCATCACCAATCATCTGCAGCCCTCTTCTGCACCTGTGCAGGTAGGCCCGCCCGCGCTGCCTCCGGGCTGGAAGCCATTGAGCGACCCGTCTGGCAACATCTTCTTTCGAAACGTGTTCTCCGGAGAGATGGCATGGACACAACCGGGCTTGACGAATCGCTTGACGCCTCAGCCGCCCGCTGCCCAACAGCCGCCGGCCGCACAGCCAGCGTCAACGGGTGCGCTGCTCCCTCCGTGGCCTGCGCCGGCCCCTCTGGCCGCGGCGGTGCAGATGCTACCAAAGCCGCCGCATTCCACATCGTCTCACCCGCCGCCCTGTGGCATGCAAGCGCCCACCACGGCGCGCCTCTCGAATGCGCCGCCGTCCGCAGCTGCCTTGCGCCGTCTGCCGCCCCCCGACCACAGCATCCTCGGCCCAGGCTACAATCCGAGCGTCGTTGGGCCGGGGTACCGGAAGGCCGTGACGGTCCACGATGTACCCACCAACCGACCGACGCCGTACGACCGCCGCACGGGAAAGGGCCACGGCAAGGGCGGGCGGGGCGGGCGTGGTGCGCCCAACACGGCGCCGATTCGCGGCGGCTCGGCGTACGACCCGTTGGACCCGTCAAGTTGGGAAGGGTACGATGTGCCCATTGGTGGCTGGAGTCGCGGGCTGGCCACGTCATCGGGGAGCGCGCCGCCTGCGCCTTCCGGCGAGGCAGGCGCTGCACCAGCTGGGGCGGCCGTCGGACCGCTGGCTCGGCCGGCGGTGGGCAAGGCGCTGCCAAGCCCGGGAGAGATTCTGCGGATGAATGCGGCGATGGCTGGCGGCGGCGGTGCCGGTGGCGCGCCAGCACACGCTAGGCATCCAATTCCCAAACAGGTGTAGGGTTGGGCCCTTATAAACATGAAAAATAGTAGACCACTCTCCCTTGAGTCAACCATTCAATTCCCAAACAGGTATCCGTCGAGACGGTGGTGGAGTGAGCGTGGGGGGACCGCGAAGAAACTGAACTGAACTGAACTGAGGTATCCGGATATAGGGTTTGGTTTTTATGGGCCCTTGCAGATGACTTGACTTGACTTGTCTCGGGAGAGAAAAAACTGGCGGGACGTAATGGCTACCGTCTCAAGGGGCCTCTTGTCTTGCTGCGTGCTGTGCCTGCTGCTCGGCACTGCTGCGTCCATCTCGGCTCCCGCCGCTACCAGCCGGCCATCGGGGCCGGTCGTTCTCAGCCTGCGAGGCGGTGCCAAACTCAACAAGCTGGAGATTGCGAAGCAAAGCGCCATCGGCGTCTTCACCGGTGCGCCGTTGAACGTGTGCGTGGGCGGTGGCGGCATCAAATTTTTGTTGTACTCGATCGTCGTGTACTTTTCCGCGCTGTTCTCCACCGCCTCCTGCCTCTTGATCGTGCCTGCATATTGGATGATGCCTTTCCTGGTGTCCCTCTCCGTCGCCGTGCCTGTGGCGACCAAAGAGCAGCTGGGCAAGATTATCGATTCGCCATCAGCTGTGCTCCGGCGCTGCCGCGAGCTGACTGCCGGCAAGAAGGCCGACATCGTGCTCACGCTCATCCTCTGCACGTCCGTCATCTTCCCGTGCAGCTACGCACTGCTCCTCCCTCCCGCCATGCTGCTCCGCCTGCTCACGAATGATGAGCGGATAGTGGGGTTTATCGCGTGGGGGCTATCTACGTACGTGGGACTCGCCTTCAGCTACGCCAATTTTGTCGTCTACGACGCGCTTGTCGCCGCCGAGAAGGAGGAAAAGATGGGCAAGAAGAAGCCTAGGGGAAAGGCGTGAGAGGCTGAGAGCCCTCAGAGGCCAGTCTTGGAGACGGCGTTATGTAGGTTCTTGCATGAGCTCAGAGAAGAGCCCCTAATCTTCGTGACCATCTTGTGCGTTTCAGAGCTTTTGAGTGCCGCGCCCGTGACGGCGCCTCTCATAAAATGCCGAGACCGTCGAGACGGACGCCCCCGCTTGCTTTTGCGGCGCGCGATGACCTCACTCTACCACGAGAAGCAGCTCTCGTCACTTTGCGGCGTGCACGCTCTCAACAATATGCTCCAGGGTCCCTATTTTGGCGCGGGTGACCTCGCGCAGCTGGCGCTCCGCCTGGACGAGGCCGAGCAAAACTTGCTCGACGAGCCGGGCTCCGCCTTGGTGGAGGCGCGCTCGCACCGCATCGACCAGAACACGGGTGACTTCTCGATTGACGTGCTCGTCGCCGCGCTCGAGGCTCACGCGGTGCTGCTGATCAACGTCGACCACGTCTCCGTTGCCGAGGCGGTCAGCAATTCGCCCGAGATGGAGGAGGCCTACCTCGTCCACCGCTCGTCGCACTGGTTTGGCATCCGCAAGTGTGCCTCCCTCTGGTGGAACGTCGACTCCAAGCTGCCACGGCCGATGCTCGTGGCCGAGGAGCACCTCGGGCCCTTTATCGCGCGCCTGCGCCTCGCAGGGCACACCGTGCACGTAGTTCGCGGCGCTCCGCTCCCTCTGCCCGTGGACACGGCGGCCTGCTCCGCAGGGCATGAGGCCGTCTACCATCCGCTCGATTATCTGCTCGCGTACCCTCCGCTTGATCCGGCCACCTACCGACCCGAAGACTACTCGCACGACGACGAGGACGGCGAGTGCGCCGCCGCCGCGGCGGCGCTGCAGGCGTTCGAGTGGGAGGGTGGCGGGGCGGCCGGCGGCAACGACTATAGTGGGCTTAGCCCGGAGGACGCAGCAGCGGCGCGGCTGGCGGCCGGCGAGCCGGTCGGCGGTGCCGACGATTCGGATGCCGCGCTCGCAGCGGCGCTGATGGAGGCCGAGATCGAAGATCAAGCAGAGCTCGAGCGGCGCATGGAGCTGCGTCGTGCGGCCCAGGCGGCGGCCGCCCCGTTCAACGGCTTCCCCTTCTTTGGACGCGCGGCGCCGGCGCAGGCGGTGGGTATGCCAGCCGCGCCGCTAGCGAGGCACACCGTCGGGGGCGCTACCGCGAGCGCTGCCGCGAGCGCTGCCGCTGCGGCCCCCGACGGCAGCGGCGAGGAGGGACTCGGTGCCAAGGTATCTGCGTGGTTTCGGGGCCTCGTGCCGCAGCCACCCCCGCCCCCGCCTCAACGGGCGCCCACTGTTCCGCCAGCCGTTGGCATGCTTGCGCCGTCCGCCAACGTCACCGCGGTGCCGTACCCGGGCGTCGAACCGGGCGCTGCGCCGTCCGTCATCCATGGGCGCGCTGTCGAATCCCGGGGCGGGCCGCCGGCGCTGGCTATGCCCGCCGCGTCTCCGGCACTCTTCTCCGCCGAGACCGTCGCCGCCGCCATTGCCATAGCGGCCGCCAGCGCGAACGTGCGGGGTGGGGGTGGTGGGGGTGGTGGAGGTGGTGGGGGTGGCGGGGGTGCGGGTGCGCCAGCGCCGGTGGTGGCGGCGCCGGTGGCGGCGCCGGCGCCGGCTCCGTCGGTGGTGAGCGTACCAGATCTCCTCCAGATGGGCTTCTCTTTTGAGAGCGTGCACGCGGCGCTCACGGCGAGCGGCGGCAACATCACCGCGGCGCAGGAGCTCCTTCTTGAGGCCGCCGTCGAGCCGTCGCCGCCGTTTCTGACGACGGCGCAGCAGCCGCTGCCGACGACGACGGCAGCGACACCCATAAGCGCGATGCCGTCGCCTATGCAATCTCCCACAGCGCCGCAGCCGGCCGCAGCCACACTCATGGGTGCGGCACCCTTTGGCCTCGGGCCGTTGCCACAGGGATGGCATGCGTGCACCGACCCGACGTACAACCGACCATACTGGTTCAACACACTGACGCGGCAGAGCACGTGGTCTGACCCTCGAGTCAGCGCGGCACAAATGCTGCCACCAGCGGTGGCGCAGGTCCAAGCTCGACAGCAGGCGTCAGCGGCGGCGGCGGCGCGACTGCCGATGGATCCAAACCGCGGTGCCAGTGCCAGTGGGCCGCCGCTCGTGCTCGATCCTGACTGAATAGCTTGAATTGCGCGGCCTGTCGTGTGAAGTCTTAGTTTGGTCATGCACAGTCGATCATTGGCGTGGTGTCTACTGTCTCCGCTCGAGCAGTTTACCATTGACTGTGAAGTATCGGAGGCCCAAGCTTAGGATGTCCTTGGCGCTCGTGTTTCCTGTTCGCAAGAAGATCCCCCCGAGAGGGGGTGGCGCACTTGTCGGTGTCGCCGACAACACTTATCAAGTTTAGCAACTCATCAGAGAATGCGACGCGGGAACGCCGACGGACTCGAGCAGCCGACGCGCAGGCAGGACACAGACACATGCGCCCAGGACGATGCGACGCCGTGCGAGCGGCGACGCGCCGTCTGTCGACGATGCACAGCGCGCTTGTTGACACTGTGCCTCTGCGGCCGACGCTGAACAACTCGAAGCTCAGTAGATGCAGCCTGCCGCTGTCCAAGCTGCCACCGCTCAGTGCGGAGGAGAATAGGGCACTTCGAGAGCGCTACCTGTCTCCTGCGCTCAAGATGCACTACGCCGATTCGGTAGCAGGGCCCATCAAGGTTGCCTCTGCCCAGGGCCAGTACATCTTCGATTCTGACGGTAACCGCTACCTCGACTGCGTCAACAATGTTTGCCACGTGGGTCACTGCCATCCCCGCGTGGTGCAGGCGGCCGCGCAGCAGCTTGCCATGATCAATACAAACTCGCGCTACATGCACGACAATGTCGTACGGCTGGCGCAGCGGCTGGCAGATTCCATGCCCGGCCCGCTCGAAGTGTGCATCTTCGTCAACAGCGGCTCGGAGGCCAACGACCTCGCGCTGCGCCTTGCTCGCAACTATGGCCAGCGCGACGTGTACTGCGTCGACCAGGCATACCATGGGCATACGGCGGCAACGCTCGCCATCTCGCCCTACTCCAAGTACGGCCCGGTCGATCTGCCCAGTGACACGGTCAAGCTCATGCTGCCAGATCACTATCGGCTGGGCGTCTCCGCCGAGCGGATGACTGAGCTGTGCGTCGCCGAGTTCGAGTGGCTCCTTTCGAGCCGCGAGACGCCGCCGGCCGCGTTCATCGTCGAGAGCCTCATCTGCTGCGGCGGCCAGGTGGTTCTACCGCCGGGCTACCTGCGCCAGATGCATGCGCTCGTGCGCCAGCACGGTGGCCTCGCAATTGCGGACGAGGTGCAGGTGGGCTTCGGCCGCGTTGGCGACCACATGTGGGGCTTCGAGGCGCACGACGCGACGCCCGACATCGTGACGCTCGGCAAGCCGTTTGGGAACGGATTCCCGCTTTCCGCCGTCGTCACCACTCGCGCGGTCGCCGATGCCTCCCGGGACGTGGAGTACTTCAACACCTTTGGCGGTAATCCAGTCGCTTGCGCCGTCGGGCTCGAAGTGATGCAGGTGATCGCCGATGAGGGGCTGCGCGAGAACGCGCGCGACACGGGCCGGTACACGCGCACGCTCGTGGCCAACCTGGCGGCGAAGCACGCGAGCATTGGCGACGTGCGCGGGATGGGCCTCCTCTTCGGGTGTGAATTCGTCATCGATCGGAGCACACGCGAACCCAATGCGCGTCTGGCGGACCACTGCATGCAGTGGATGCGTGCAGAGCGGCAGGTGCTCGTCTCGACGGATGGGCCGCACCGCAACGTCATCAAGATGAAGCCACCCCTCTGTTTCACACCCGAGAATGGTGAGACTCTCGCCGCGGCCATCGACGATGCACTCACCGCCTACGCGTCTGGAATAGACTATTCACGTCGATGATGCCTGGTGCTCTCGCGCGCGTGACACAGCCGCCACTAAACACTCTACAGCAAGGACGCGCATTCAAACACGCTGTTGGCGAGTCTCATCGTGCATGTGTGCCCACAGAGAGTGGAGTAGTGAGACATTTTGGTCCGCCACCGGTACAGGTACTGTAACCATCCGCCCGCGGAGCTCGCCGTGCGACAGGCGATCAGGCCACGCGAGGATGGTCCACCGTTTTCCGCTTGCCGGAGAGCGAGAAAAGTGGCCGGCCAACTAAATGCCAACTTTATGCCAATAGGCCATTTATCGAATGCGTGTGCCATAGCCCCCGCGGCCGACCAATGGTCGGGTCGCCACTGCCAACCGCAAAAAAGCCATAGCCCGCGGCCATCTGATCTAACCGCTCGTTTCCAGCGCCCAGCGGCCGTCTACTCTCGACCTCGCTATAGTCCTCTGTACCCTGGTACAGTCAACAGTGAGCCCGGGGCCGGGCGTTCAGGGTTCAGCTAAGGATACCGCGCGTCACTGACCGCGCGTGCACACACACCCACACCCTTGCACACTGCACCGTACAGTGCAGGGTGGTACCGACACTACTTCTCGAGCTGCAGACACAGCCAAGTCGCTCTGAAATATACACCTTTTTACAGGAGGTCGAGGTGTATTCGGTACGGCATGTCATAGTACTATGTAGAGACTTCGGCTCCAGAGAGAGTATTATTAGCTCCGCGCGGCTCCGGAATGCGGCTCCGGAATATGGAGCTGAGCGCGGATAGGAGTTCATCAAGGCACGACAAGGGAGAACTTGTCGGCTCAGATGATAAGCTGTGCCACATAGCGGTGCGCATTGCATCGCTGCTCAGCATGCGACCGGCCTTGTTTGAGTCCGCCATGCTGGAGGTGGGTGACCTGCAATGGTTCGGCGCATGCGGTCAGAGCCGCATGAACAAGGCGATGAGCTTTGGAGCTTATGCGCGGGGAATAACTCACCTGTGGCACAGGTGCTCACGACTATCGTGGCACTGGTTTGAGTTCATGAGCAGCACGTGCCGTGCAAGGATCTGACTTTGCTCGGGCTTCATGATGAGCGTAAGCATCAACATTAGATCACTCGACTTCATGGTGATCACTGTTCCATATGAAAGGCCAATCGAGTGCATGCGGCCCGCATAGTCTTGTGGCATCTTGAGCGAGTCGCAGAGCTCTTCCAATTCGCGGTGCATCGAACGTGGACGTCCGCACGGTGACGCGCAGATCGCGATTTTTAGTAACCTTCCGAAATTGAAATGAACGTTTTAACAATTTGCCAAATCGGGTTCGCCATGTATGGATCCGCGAGATCCGCGAGACCCGACTTTGATGGAATCGCGTGTGGAGCATCGGAATTATGCCAGATGGTCAGGTGCTGGTCAGGGTGGGCCAAGGGGTGTTCAAGTTCAAGTTACTACATAAACAAGAAAACAACAGACAACCTAACGGAAGCCTGTCGAATGTGCTCTCGAGGCTAGCAGTGGTGGTGAGAGTCGACGGAGATGAACTTGAACTTGAACTTGAAGGGGTGGGCCCGAGTTCCTCAATACTCTACTAGCCCTTGTTCTAGGCTACATGTATTATGTAGTGTGTAGGGCTAGAGGGCTAGGAAGTACAGGCGGGTCCGACGCGTCGTCGCCCTCCGACCCTCTGGTCGCGCCGTGGGGGACAGCGCGAGGCCTCTGGTGAGAAGAGCACGTAAGTGCTGTCGATGTGTGCGACGTGTGAACGCCCACGGGGGCGCGCGCGCGCCGCGAAAAGCGCGAAAAAGTGAAGACCTCTCTTTCGTGATGCTTGGACGTGCTCGACACCTTTGCGAAGTTCCGGCAGCGACGACCATAGCCCGAGCAACTCGGCAATGGATCCAGCAATTTGTCATTCGCGAGCGTCTCTGCCCATTTGCTGCCGCAAGCGACATTCAAGTCATCGTTGATACATTCTCCCAAGACGCCAACTGGCAAATAAACGCCGCCATCGATGCTGATCGCAGGATCATGCTAGAAGGCTTGGATCGTGCCCAGTCCGAAGTCGAGCGTTTACTTACTGACCGGGTGTTCTCTTCACCCACTGCCAATCTGTTCCTTGTGTGGCCTTATGGGTTGGCCGACATGAACACCTTTCTGCCATTTGCCTCTGCTGTGATTGCGCATGCGGACCTAGCCAGCGGCACTGGCGGACCCGAAGATGCTACGAAGCCCGCGACCGCGTTTCCGTTTCATCCCTTCATGGGCCGGGAGAGTGCTGCCGGTGGACCCACGCTCCGGCATGCGCTGCGGCAGAAAGGTGTCGACGCCATCAACGACTTCCGTTTCGTCTCTCCATATCCTATGCTGCACGTCATACCGCGCGCCGAGTTGCACAAATCGAGGGAGCAGCTCGGGAGCCGTGCCAAGAGTGGTGGCTTGCACTTGCTCGACCGAAATCTGAAGCGCATGCGAGACGCGTCGGATGAAGATCGGCAGCGGTGGGAGGCTCTTTTAGACCGCTGCCGCGCTGTCCACTAGACTAAGACTTTCCGCGCACATCAAGCTGTATCACGTTTGACTGTAGAACCCACTAAGTTGCGTAGTCGCAGACCAGCAGAGTCGGGTGTAGGTTCATCAAGTTCACTATTGACTCTTGCATAAATAGTTATAGTTTACATTGTGCTGCCGGCGTGTGGGTGTGCGACTGGGGTCTTTGGCGTCGCCTCCGGTCCGGTCCGAGAGGCGACAAGTGAGTCGCGTCGCTAACAGTAACTCTGTCGTCGCGAACGCTCTCCACTAGGACTTCTGCATCCCGCATGAGAGGCACATAATAGTCACCCCGCGTCGGCGATGATGTTGCAGTGGCGGTTTAGCTGTCACTCAAATCGACGGTTCCGCACACCCTCACAATCTTCGGAGGCGAATCTTTCGGAGGCGGCTTTGGTGGTGACTGATAGACGTTGATGAGGATCATGTCCTGATCGGTGCCCGGGCTCACGCGCGCTGCCTCGAGCGAGTCCGCGTGCACAAAAGTGCGCTCGTCGTTGCGTGCGGGGTCGTTGACGACAAAGCCGCCTCGCTCGTCATCAAGACCGGTCACCAGAACGTAGTGGCCCATGAAGCCCTCGCTTTCGCCGCCGCTGCCACTGCTGCCATCATCTGCGAAGCCGCTGACCACCCGGCGGTGTATTTTGGTGACGTCGACGAGCATTATGACAATGGTCTCTTCCGCGCGCATCAGGTTCCACAGCTCCGTCGCGCTCAAGGTACGCTCCAGCACGACCACGCCCTCCACCGCCGCCGCTGAGAAGAGCCGGCTAACTCGTCGCGAGTCTGCGGCGAGCGAGTCGTTGTAAAAGGCACTGCCCTCGTACGTGCTTGCGTCCATGGAGGCCTTCGCGGTGAGGAATTCGCACTCGACGCCGTACTCAGTGAGAAGGTACGCGAGGTCGATGCTCCACACCGAAGTCGACGCGAGCCTCTGAATCAGGTCCTCATTGCTCGGCGTGTGCCCGAGCGCCCCAAGCGCCATCTGCGTGCACGCGAGCCCACAGTCCCACGTGGTCTCCTGCTTCTTCTTCGCCACGTGCAGCCCGCTCGGCGCGCCGTACCCAACTGTGTAGCCTTCCTTCTCCACCTCATCATCCGTCCACACGTCGTGGCCTTGCTTGCGAAGCTTGGCGACGCGCAACTTGATTTTGCGCAGCTCCGACTTCGATATGACTCTCAGATCGCCCGCAGCCGGGGCCGTCTGCTCCGCGGAGTCGGCAGCCGCTGAGGCACTCGGAGGAGACGTCAGAACGTTTACAGTCGGAGCGGCCATGTGAGTGGGGTCCGCTCCCAGTAGTTCAGCATGGTTCAGTACGTGTATCTCACACGTACCGGTACACTTCACACGTCACACTTAGTACTACACCATTGCATGTTCCCAGCACGGAGCTCGGAGGAGACTCAGGACACACGCTCTCCTTGAGGCACGTGTAGGCAGATCCCCATCGGCCCGCAACTCTCGACACGCACATACAGTATCTAGCGCGCGTGACACGCACGGCACACGCCGCACGCCCGGCCCGCCGCCTCGCTGCGTCCATCCCCGTTCGCGCACATCGCTCCCTCAGACGAGTGCCCTGCACACACCCCTCGGATCCTCACCACATGCCGGCCTCACACGCACATGGACTCCAACACATGGACACTCCTGAGCGGCGCGCCCAGGACGGCGCCCGTCAGGATCTGACGGCGCCCGCCCCGCGCATCCGCGGGGCCGTCGCGCCTCCTCCTCGACAAGTCCTCGCCCCACGCACCACGCCGTGGGAAAATCACCGCTATCGGCTCGCCAGAGGGCCGGGGGCTGCGCGCCGGTGCCCCTCTCTAGCGGCGCGGCCTCATAGCGCCAAACTCAACGCCCTCGGGGAAGCCCACCACGACGCGCGGGACGCCACCGGGCAGCGTCGTGGTGGGCAGCCCGGGGCAGCGTCGCGCGGCAGGCCGCCCACCACGCGCCTCGCGCCGCGGCCTCGGCACGCGTGCGCTTACGAGCGCTTTGCCTTGCCCAGGCGCGGCTCGAGAGGCTCGTACGAGCCCGGGCCAGGCGTGTCCTGCGGAAGAAACGGCAGGGAGCGCTGAGGCGAGGTCGTCGAAAAGGCCGGCTTGATCTTGCTCGAGCGGAGGACGGCCTGCTGCGAGTCGAGGAGCAGCGTGCCCGACGTCTCCTCGTACGAGCCCGGCCCCACGCCAGGCTCAGTCATGCTCTGCTCCACACGGAAGCGGCCGCCCGCGCTCCGCAGCGACGCGCCCGAGTCGCGCTTGTTCGCGTACACGCTGGCCATGTTAGGCGAGTACGTGCCCGCGCCAGGCACGGGCGTGTCGTCCTTTGGCCGCTGCAGCGATCCCGAGCGGAACACGGAGATGTTGGGGTCAACCGCAGCGTACTGCTTCTTGGCCGACTCAGCTGCCTGGTAAGCGCCCGGACCCGGCGAGTCCTCGCCGTACAGCTGCATCGCCAGGTCGCGCGTCGACGTGGCCTGGAAGGGCTTCTGCGTCTTGTTGTGCGTGAACGACGACGTCGCCACGATGTCAGAGTTCATGTAAGGATCGTACGCGCCCGGGTCGCCCTGCTGCTCGAGCTCGAGGCCCTTCTTCATGCCATCCTTGAAGGCGGCGGTGGGTTTCCTATTGACCGGCTTCTTGCTGCGGCCGATCTCGTATTCGCCGAAGGCGACGGGCGCCCGAGGCTTGCTCCCTGTCATGACCACCGGCATGGTTGACGCGGGTGAAGAGCCTGTCCGCGGCGAAAAGCGCCTTTTGGCTTTGCTCGTTGTCAAGTTGGGAAACGTGTTGGTTTGGCGAAACCACTTTTCCAAAAAAAAACGGCGAAGTTTGAATCCAAAGCTCTTCGCGCACGAACACATGACGAACGCTCGAACGTAACGCGACGAGTGTGATATGTGATGAATGCACTGCGCTGGAGGCCGACGCGCTCGACATGGCGCTCCGTCGCCGATCGACGGCGACGCCCGACAAGCCACGTGCCTGGCCGGCGCCATGCATAGATGTGTCTAGGGCGCCGCCGACGCATATCTCGAGCTTGCTCAGGGCATGTTGTTGAGCTTCTTGAAGTGCGCCATAGCCTCTGGCTCGGAGTTGAGCTTCTTCCAAGCCGCGACCTGCTTGAAAATGTGCGCGAGCACGTGACGCGCCGTGCGGTTCTCCGGCCGGAGCACCTGGCTCACGCCGAGCAGGTCGCCCGCCTCCTTGATGAAGTACTCGAGGTCGTCATCATTGCACTTGTTGGTGAGGTGCGCGAGACGCACCTTTTCGGACGCGAACTGATCGTCGAGGTCGAACAAGTCGAGGGCAGGAGGCGGGGGCTCGCGCAACGAGGGCGGGAAGACGGCGGGTTGAAGCGGCGGTAGAGGGTGCTCAAACTGCGGCGGGATGAGCGAGAGGGGCTCGTGCTTGACGTCGAGGGTCTCGTAGAGCTTCACAGCCTCCGGGATGAGAGAGGTGTCGAATTTGAACAGCGAGTCGTCGAAGAGCGTCGTGAAGTCCTTCGTGACCTCCTCTGTCTCCTCGAGACAGCAGCGCACCTGTGGGGAGGGGCAGAACGCCGTGGTGAGCACTTGCATGCCGTGAACTCGACCTCCTCGAGACAGCAGCGTACCCGTTCCGCGAGGGCCTCTGAGTCAGGCAGCTGGTGGTACTCGGCCACGTCGGGGTCATCGGCGTCGATCGAGTCCATCGTGACGCCGCCGTCGTGTGTGAGCCAGCGCAAGAGCACATTCACCAGCTTCCCGTTCTCCTCCTTATCCACCCAGTCGTCCTGCAGCACGTATGACGAGCCGAGCACACAAAGGCGGCCGCCACCCAGAGCGCCCGAGACGGCGCCCGAGCGCGCCCTCTCGCCACTCCAGAGCGCGCAGACAGGCCGGTTGAGCGGGAAGGCGAGCGGCCCCGAGGAGAGCACGGGGAAGGCGGGCTTCTGCACCGCCAGCGAGCAGCCGTACGGGTACACGAACGACAAGTTGGCCTGAGGCGACGACTCAGAGATTGCTGGCGGCACCAGCGCACCTGTCGCGGCGGACGCCGCGCGCGGCCGCCTGCCAGAAGCGACGTTGATCTCACGGTTGAGGACGCCGTTGGCAATGTGCACCTCCTTCGGGTGCAGGTACTTGTAGTACACCGTGCGCACCACCGCGTCCTGGTTGAAGGCTATGCCGTATTCCTCGCAAAAGTAGTTGACATTGGTCGCAAACTTGCTCTCACCCTCCTCGCCGAGCGTGATGAAGATGGAGCCGCCCTCCTTCATGTACTCGTTCATCGCCTCAAACTCCGCCGCCGAGAACTTCTCGCGCGGCCCCACAATAGCAAAGACCGACGCCTCGCGCAGCACTGCAAGAGTAATCGCATCCTTGTTGACGGCGATTGTGAACTGGCTACCCAGCTTCCGTCGGAGCCCCTTGAGCCCCTGGTTGGGGGTGAACAGCTCGCGCTTTGACACGTCGAACAGGATCGTCTTCTCCTGACGGCCCACAATGGGGGCAGCCATCGCGCGTGCGTGCCGCGCGGCGCGCAAGCCGTTGGTCCTCTGTGCACCGCGACTGGCAGCTCGCGCGCCGAATTGAGCGGAATTTCCTTCGGCTGGGCTGGGGGTCTCGCACGATCGTGATCTTCCTGCCAAGACATGGTGTCCGGTTTTCACAGCTTCACCTATTTTACGTTGCCGCCCCCGCACTAATGGAAGGTCACGACCGGCGAGGCGAACCCCGGAGTCTGTCCGCCGCCTCGTTCACCAGTCTCGGCAGGCAGTTCGCTGCCCACTCCGCGGCTTGTGGTGCGCTCACATGGGCCTGGATCGACGCGGCGCGCATCGATGGCGGGCCCTTTGGTTCGCCACCAACTGGCTACCTGCGCGCGAGCCCGCTCCTGCTACAGACACCTGAGCGCGGCCACGACGCCTTCATGGCGGCAGCGCTGGACGATGCTGATGCCGATCCGAGCTTGGCGGCGCCGATTCTCAGCCAGGCGCCGCGGCTCCTCCTCCATATCGTGCACAGCACTACCTACAATGTGCCCGTGCTGCTCCTGCAAGGCTACCACGCGGAGGGCTCGCTATGGTCGCCTGACGAGCTGCGCGCGCACCTCACCGCCATCCCTGGGGTGTCGCCGCCGCTGACCCCTTCGATGATCACACAGATGGAGCACCCCGCGCTCCGAACGCCCTTCTGCTGCGTCGACCCTTGCCGAACGGCTACGCTGATGGGGCATGTGCTGCCGCCCGAGGGCACCGCCGAGGGCGACGGTACGCCCACCCTCGACTACCTGAGCGCGTGGTGGTCGGTCCTCGCGCCGCTCGTCGGCGCTCGCAGCCGGGCGGCGTGGTACAGCAACGAGCCGCTGGCACCACGGCCAGTGCGCCTACTGTCCGCCAGTGTGAATGTTGTTGATGGCCTTGATGCTGCTGCTGCTCCCGCTGCTGGTACTGGTGCGCCCGTTGCTGCTAGTGATGGTGGACCTCCGCTGCCGCCACCGCCAGCCGCACTCGCACCAGCACCCACTACAGCGCCCTCGACGGACGACGAGCCCACTACAGCGCCTCCTCCCGCCCCTCTGCGCGAGGGCCAGCTGGTGCGGCTGGTCGGTCTCCGCTCGGCACAACGCTCGGCCGCGCACAACGGTCAACACGCGGTCGGGTGTGAGCCCGATTTGGAGGTGAATCCGCAGGATCTCGTGCCAATCTCGCATAATCTCGCGTCAATCTCGCATAATCTCGAACCAATCTCGCATAATCTCGAACCAATCTCGCATGATCTCGATCAGCTCGATCCGAGTGAAGGGGTATCGCTCTTAGAGCTGCCCTCAGAGCTGCTGCATCGGACTCTCATCGAGGCTGCTGGTATGGGAGGCACGCCCGCGGCCTTCCGACCACTGTCGCGTCTCGCGCAGACTTGCCGCGCGGCGCGTGCGGCGGTCACTGAGCTGTGGCCATCGCTCACGCTCTCGCTGCTGCCGCGCGGCACTCTCGCGCTCCCCCGACGGTTGGGCGCGCTGGCAGGCGCGGCGCCAGCAGAGGAGGCTGAGGTGAGCGCCGACGCGAGGGCGGAATGGCGTCACGCGAGTGCAGCCACCATCTTGCAACCGGATCGATCCTCAGCGGCGCTAGCGTGCCGCGCGGCGGCGGCGATCGTGCCACTGATGCGTGGTGGGGGCGCTTGCGCGCCGTGCTGGCAGCTCGCGAACTGGACGCTCCCAGTGGCCCTGTACGGCCACACTTCCGTCGTCTGGCGTGGCCAGCTCATTGTCTTTGGTGGGCGTACCGCGGGCGGTGTGCACACGAATGCCGTCCACGTCGCCGAGCTCACCAAGTCGCCGCCGGTGTGGTCGCAGCCAACGACGGCAGGCGTGCTACCGCGCCCGCGCCGGTTGCACACGGCCACCCTCGATCCGCATTCGGGCCAGCTGCATGTACTCGGTGGATCGCTGTCCTCACGCACGACCCCAGAGGCCGCCTGCGGGGACGCGCACGCACTCTGCCTCGCGGGCTGGTCGTGGAACGCACAGCCGGCGCCGCCGCCGCGCGCGCCATCAGAGGAGGCGTACGGACGGCTCATAGGGCGTGAACTCCCCGGCGTGCCCCCGCCGCGAGACTGGGCTTTTTTCGCGCACTCGTGTACCTACCTGGACCCTGAGCTGCTGATGGCGGCAACGGGCAGCACGGCCAGCACGGCCAGTCCGGAGGCCACTGCAACCTCCAGCGCCCCCGGGTTACCCTGCACGCGCATGCTGTGCCCAAAAGGATGCCTGCTTGTGTTTGGTGGCCTGCGCATGAGCATGGGCGTACCGGCGAGGATGTCGGCCGCGGACGAGGCACAGGTGGTCCAAACGGGCGGCCTCGTGCTCCCTATTGAGAGTCACGAGCTCCTGCGCTATTGCCTGAGCACAAGGGAGTGGGCCGGCGTGCAGACTGCTGGCAAGAAGCCCACCGCCGCCTTCCGCCACTCCGCCACGCTCGTGCCTCAGCGCTCGCAGCTCGTCCTCTGGGGCGGCTTCGCATGGCACTCGCTCGAAAGAGAGCCGTGGACCGACGATCTGCCGTGCAACACGCTGAGCGTACTCGGACTTGGGCCACACAGCGCCTTCATGACGTGGAGCCAGCCCGAGGTCGAGCAGCGAGCGTGTTGGGCTCTTCCGCGTGGTAGCCACTCGGCCACACTGCTCGGCGACCAAATTTTTGTCTTTGGAGGCGTGTCGGTTCCAGAAGACCGCCTTGTCGACGGGGCGGTCTTTGAGTGTGACCTGGACGACGCCTTTGTCATCGACACCACTACGTGGGAATTGCACACAACTGCAACTCTCGGGTGCAATGCGCCGGCGGTGCGCTCGGCGCACAGCGCACACGTCGTGCCTAGCCGGTACGTGGATGGCAACGTGATGGGCGATGGTGACGGCGCAGCTCCGGCCCTCGCCCTACTTGTCATCGGCGGGCGAGAGTTCATTGCGGCGGCGGATCCCGAAGATGATGAGCACCACCCACGGGACAGCGTACACGCGTTGATGCTGTGGCCTCAGCAGCCGACGCCTTGAACATCGTACTTTTGAGCACTAAGATTAACCGCATAGGGTGGGACTGGAGACCTGCGGTACACCAGGGCGGAGACCTGGGGATGTACCGCTCTGGGTAGACCGCAAATCAAGTAATCAACGTCAAATAGAACACAGATCACAGTCGGTGTCATCATTTCAAGATTTCATGCCCCGACCACCGTACGTAGCCTGCGTTCAATAATATAACCAAGAACTAACCTTAAACACCTTCTATTGAGTTTGCCCCGCAGGCCCTGCAATTTAACGTGAACGTGAACGTCTGAGTTCCATTTTTGGACCGTGTGCCTCACAACACGCGACGCGGGCGCGCGACGCTACGCGCCTGCGTTGCGGCCGTGTGGAGTGCCGAGCAAGCCCATGCAGTGCGCGTGCCAATCCGCGTGGCTCGCTGCGGCTCACCCGTCCGCCGCGGCTACGAAACAGTTAGGTGATTACCACATTGCCATGGCTCCTAAGAATGACCATCTCAAGCAGGACGTGGCCAAACTGTCAGAATCAGGTGCCAGTTCGCACCGCAGCGACGCCCAGAGCCATCGTCGCGACATTCCGAGCAAGGAGTTTATGCCATCACAGTTTAGGTCACCGCAGTCTATGCCACGCATGAGAAGCCCCATCACCGGCAGTAAAGCTGCTGCAAATCAGGGTGCCGCGGTCAGCAGGGCACGCTGCCCGTTGCCTGATCAAGACTTCACACAAGTGGAGTGGCGACGCTACCTGCGCCGCGTGTACGGCACAGGTTACCTGAATCTATCTAAGGCCGACCTCAACGTTGTCAATCTCACTACGTTGGCTAACACCTCGGCTCTCATGCACCGATACGTTGATAAGCTTCAACGAGTCTTTCCACGCAACTTTGGCTGGAGTGGCTGCTGGAACTGTGGTCAAGGGCCGTTTGTGACCACCATGAATGTGCACACCCCTTTGGAACTTGCTTGGCGGCTGCGAGTTCACCGCAAGGTGGTGGCGAGTGGAAATGGTGGGAACACGGCGCTAAGCAACCATTCGTGGGTGGAGGTGACGCACTGTGGTGGCTCCCATTTTGAGCAGAACGCGTCGTACTTTTACCATGCCCGTGGAAGCGGAATGTGGATCCATGTTGGATACACAATTGCCTTTGGCTACCATGATGAGGCCGTGCTGCATTTTCTCGGAAAGAATTGTTCGCGGGGTGTGAGAGAGAACAATGGCAGGCTTCAGTGCGATCGCGAGCTCAACCGGATGGCGGTCGTAGCACGCCAGAAGGGGTACGAGAGCGTGCAGTTCCTGCGACACTGCGATGCTAAGTGCGACGAGTGCTTGCACGAAATTGCTGTGCTCTATGGTGGTAGTGGGCGCTCGGCGTGCCCGAATATCGAGATGCGGCGAGGCTCCAGAGCACAATTGCCGTGCACATGCGTGCCGCGTGGCACGAGTGTCGGCACAATCGTGAAGCCAAACCGTGGGCCGTGCGCCACGTGCGCTGAGTGGCTCTGACAGAGCTGCGGAGAGTGGTGGATAAATCGCTTTGGCCTTTAGCTTTACTACCACAGCTGGCTACATGTACACGCTAAATGTGAAACCGCCGCCCTGTAAGTTTGTGGCGTCGTCGTTTGTTCGCGTTTCTGTATAGAAGCGTAGTACTAGGTACTCGGTACCCGATAATACGCGAGAGGAGAAACGCGAGGAGTGGCGACTGGGGCCGCGGATTATATTCCGGATGATTCAGCTCGGACGTCACACATAGGTCCACATCATTCTGCACTTCGCTTACTATCACAACCTCACCTGATTTTGAAGATGAACTTCTGAGCGGTCGACTCTACGGTACAGCGTCTCACGCACGCACTTCGATTCACAAGCCTCACGCACTTCATCACAGCCTTCGAAACCATTGCATCAAGAACGGCCGGCTTCGGATGTCCAGGAACTCCTGGCCACATCTCGTTGCCTGGGCTGCCTGCGGCGTCGCCGCTGGATGCGTGGCACTCGGGTGGTGGCGGCAGCCGAAGGTGGTGCTCTCGCGAAGGTGTGCCCCGAAGGCGCCCTCGTCGCTCGAGAACTGCGCCTCGAGCGCAAACGCGCCGTCGCGGAGGAGCTCATGGGCAAGATCGCATCGGACGGGCGCGCTCACGTGCAGGAAGATGCCGCCAGTAGCCAGCAGCGCGCGCACACGCGCGCCCAGCAATCGCACATTCTCCGTGCGGTAGGCAAGGTCGGAGCCCAATACGATGTCCACAGGCTCTCCGACGATGTAGGGTTGATAGGGTTGCACTTGCGTCTTGGGCGTCGTCTTGGGCGTCGCGGGCCCCGCCGCCGCCGCCGCCGCCGCCGCCGCCCAGGACGACGCCCATGGGAGCCGGACTACCTCAACCGAACAGCCGGCTGCCGCGCACGCATCGGCGTTGGCGAGGACGTTGGCGCGCAGATTGGCCAGCGTCAGAGCGTTCAGATCGGTGAGGACCACGCGCCGAGAGCGCGCGTAGACGGCCGCGGCAAGCCCCGGAAGGCCACAGCCCGCGCCGAGCTCCACGACGCAAGCACCCTCAAGCACGGCGCGCACGCGCTCGTCGACTGCGATCCAGCGAGCGAGCACGAGAGCAGCGCCCCAGAGCTGGCAGCCAGTCTGGTCGAGCTCGATCGCATCGCGGGAGAGGGTGTTGAGCGGATCATGTGGACCCTCGCGGAGAACCAGCGCGGGCGCACCGCCATCGCCGTCGAGCAGCTGCAGCACATGCAAGTTCTCGTCCTCGTGCTTGTGCAAGCTTTCCTGCAAGCTGTCCTGCATCTCCGTGTTCGCGCGCAGATGCGTCGCGCCGCGCGCGGTGGGGTGCCACATGGGTAGCGAAAGGTGGGGAGAGGACGGCGGTGGCAGAAAGCACGGGAGGCAACGAGCGGCGGCGGCCACCGGCGCGATGGCCCACGACGGCAGGTCCATCACCAGCGCCTCCGTCGGGGGGGTGGGTGTGGAGCTGTCCCGTGGAGGGCTCATCATTGGCGCGACCGTGCCCTGGACCTGTGCCCTCGCTGCCATCTTGAACGCATTGCCGCCCGAGGGCGCCAAGAAAGGTGCATCTGCCTTTGAATCTGCCTTGGAGGCCACCGCCGCCCGCGCTGCCGGCTGCGCGCGCGGCGCGCGCGCCGCCGCCGCCGCCCGTTCGGAATCAGGGGAGCGATGTGAACGCGTCGCCCTCTCCGCCACCGCGCGCGCAGCGCTCTCACTCCTCACCACCTCGACGCTCGACGCCGCCTTGCACACGTCAAGGAGCACCGAATTCAAGTGGGCAGGAAAGAGCTCATCCGCCGCTGTGAGCGTCGGCAGCATGCCGATGGTGCCGACAAAGAACTTCTCGAGGTGCGGCGCATGCATCGCTGCGCGCCCGCGCTTCACGCCCGCGGTCCTCTCACCCACATAGCAGAAGAAGATGTGCCGCGGACGCTCGTCCACGCGCAAGGGCAGCACGCCATAGTTGATGGCGTCCTCGAGGAGCGCGGCGCGCAGGCCGTCAAAGCCGTCGGAGCCGCGCGCGATCGGCACGATCTGGGTCTTCGAGCCCTCCGCGTACGTGCACACGCACCAGCCGCTCGCCAGCGCGCGCGTCTCCGCCCATGCCGCTGCAAGCTCCGGGTCACTCAGATCGAGGTCGGAGCGCGGCCGAACGTCGGCGAGCCGGCCGTTGGGCGCGGGCACGTGCGCCGCAAGCTGCCGCTCCACCGCCGTCGTGTCGACCGTCGACTCGCCGACCGCGAGCAGCTCGGCGGGCGGGGCCGATTTGATGAACTTGATGCTGCGAGAGTTGACGCAGTGGCGCTGGTCGCTCTCGGTGTGATGCTCGCCCGAGAAAAGATGGCCCAGGTGGCCGTCGCACTGCGCGCACACAATCTCCACGCGCTGATCGCCGTGTGAAAAGTCCGGCTGCACGCGCAGGGAGCCGACGTAGCAGCGATCAAAGGATGGCCATCCGCAGCCGCTCTTGTACTTGGCTGCGGCCGAGAACAGCGGGTTCTTGCAGCCGCGGCAGACAAAGTAGCCCTCAGTGGGGTAAAGGTCGTTGTACTCGCCCGATCGCGCGGGCTCGGTCGCCTTCTCGCGAAGCACCCGGTACTCATCGGGCGTGAGGGTGCGGCGCCAGTCGAAGGCCGCGGTCATCATCTGGACCGATCTGTCCTTTGGCAAGACTGAGGGCAGCCACGAGCTGGCCGGCGGCCGGCCCTTTGCCTTCCATCAGGATAGTACCGGTAAAACGGTTTGAGGGCCTTCAAAAGTTTCGATGATTGTGTTGCCCATCAGGATGGATAGCGTTCACGTTAAATTGCCATCTCGGCAAGACGATTCGATGGATTGATGTTCAATGTACTGTCTGAAAGGCGGGACCGGCAACCAATTTTTCAGATCTGAGTGACCCGGAACTCTCGACATACAGACTGGCCGCTATACAAAACAGCCCCCGGAAGCGGCGGAGCCGGAAACTGCGAGTCGCGCCCCGCGGTGTGGTTGATTGCGTGGCGGCGCGGGGAGGGACCGCGAAATAACCTGACAGACTGACTGGGTGTCAGTGTCACGAGCTCACGACCCTACCCCCTCGAGCTCGGTGCATGTCGTCAGAAGCTGGTGGGCCAGAGCGAGCGGCTGAGGCATAAGAAGCTCCCCGTCGATGGCGGGAGGACGTGCCGCGGCGGCCCGGAGCGCCTCGCGCACCTCAGCGAGCTCAACCCAGCGCGCACTCTCAAGCTCGCTCGTGTCGATGATGAGCGCCTCCGTGTGGGCGATCGCGACGGCGCCGAGCATGAGCTGTGGGGACGGCCCATTGGGCCACGGCTGGCTCGAGTGATAGATGACATCGCCCACGATCACGCCGGACTCTTCGCGCACCTCGCGACGCACCCCTTCCTCTAGGGTCTCTCCCGGGTCGAGGAAACCGGCGAGGCAGCTGAACCGTCCCTTGGGCCACAAAGCTTGACGGCCAACGAGGCAGCGCGTCCCGTCGGCCGAGAGCACCGCGGAGATCACGACAGGGTCCGTCCGCGGGAAGTGCTGGGTGCCGCACGAAGGGCACAGCCGCTTCCAGCCTCCCTTTTTCGGTTCCGACCTCGACCCGCACGCCCCGCAGAACGTGTGCGAGCGGTGCCAATGCAGCACGTTCCGCGCCTGCCCGACCATAGCGGCCTCGGCAGAGCTCGCTCGCCCCACAATGTCGCGCAGGCCAACGAATCGGCTTACGCCATGCACGGCGCGGGCAACTCCGTCAGGGTCTTGGATTGATGCCGCAAAGCACATGGTGTCGCTCGCCGTTTTCGCATACCTCTCGTTGAGGAAGGAGGGTGGCATGGCGTGCGGCTTGCGCCGACCAAGAAGAATCATTTCGTCCACGCCAATCTCACGCGCCTGCGCTGCCGATGCGTATGCGAGACCCCCGGCGGAATTCACCGCCACTGCGTTCTTCTTCAGGTCGAGCAGTATCACTGCCGACGACTCGCGCTCTGCAGCGGCCAGCCACAGAGCGTCTTCCAGCTTTGAATCTAGAGGTCGCACCAGATGGGAACCCGCATAGCAAGGCTCTGGACGACGCTTGGTGCACGCAGCGATGACGGACGAGCGCAGTCGCTCGGCAGCCGACTTCATGTGCTCAGAGAGAGAGAGCGCGCCTTTGCTAGGGGTCCACGAGGGGCACACAAAAGCCTCCTAGGGGCGTTTTGATTGTCGCGTGAACACGAGTCAAGACAACACCGCCACCCGAGGATGACTGGGGCCCGTCGTGCGTGTATGTTCTTGGGGGCAGGACGTGGTGCAGGGCAGGGCTTCAAGACTTCATGCAAGAGAAGTTCACGTCCGTGGTCCGGGCGCTCGTCTGAAAGCCCGGCGTCATCCATGGACAGCTCTCTTCGAACGCGCGGATCCTGGCGTCCGGATCGACCTGCGATGGCACCGCATGGAATTGCCTGGCAGAACAAGTCGGGGGCGGCCAGCATGCACTCTCCTATGGCGCTTGCAAGCCCCCGGCCCAGTTCTTCCATGGGAGGCTCGTTTTCGGTGACCGCCGCTCGCTTTGGCTATCCGGCTCAGAACGGATATGTGGAGCCTAGGTCTCCTGATTCAATTCGCACGCTCGGCCATCAGCGCTTCGGGTGGAAGGCCTCTCGGCTCTCAGAAATGGAGCCAGTGGCGTTCAGTTCCGGACCAAGACCCCACAGGCCAGTGTTCCGAGGCACGCTCACGGGCGACTACCGCCTCGGTGACACCCCGTACAGCGCCCGAGAGCCAAGGTACAGCGAGCAAGTGCCAATGTCCTTTTCGAAGGTGCGCAGCGTAATGTACGACATCAAGCCAGGTAAAACCTCGCGAACGGTCGACTACTTTCAATGACGGGGTGGCAGGGATGCCAGCGCTCATGCTCATGCCGGTACAAAAAGGTACCGGACGAGTCTCAGCGCCGACGGCGCCCGCCCGCGCTGTCGGAGACGGGTGAGGCAGCGTGATAGAGAGAGAGAGAGATGGATTAGCAATGGAGAGAGAGATCTCATGCATGAGTAGAGAGGTTCGTGTTGTTTGTCTCCACGTAAGAAAAGAAAATGTATGTCGTGTAGTTGTATAGGGTTCAGTTTGCATAGGTGTCCGAAGACGAGCCCGGTACGACGCCTCAAGTTGGTCACCCGGACTTGCGTTCCGCGACGACGTGGTCTTTGTCGCCGCAATGGATGACATTTTCGAGATCGACGCCTCTGGCGACAGCGACCTCCGCCTCAAGCTGGCACGAGTGCCCAAGCCGCACAAGCTCACGCCCAAGATGACCACGAAGCAAAAGCGGCGGCGGCTGCTCGAGCATGAGAAGGAGCTCTCTGAGCTTGTCTTCCAATCCTCGGCGGACGTGCCAGACGCCGACGATGAGGAGCAGCCGGAAGCGTTGGACTCCGACGACGACGACGCTCGTAAGGATGGTCAGGACAACGAGGATGGGGAGGACGGAAAGGAGGCGTCGAGCGATGATGAGGAGGACGAGGTTGAGGAGGACGAAGCAGAGGCACCAGTACCAGTGCTCCCGCAGGCTTCGTCGCTACAGGCCGCGTGGGTCGACGAAGACGACGAGGATCAGATCATCGATGTGTCGGGCAACGACAAGGGCAAGAGCCGGCTGCGAAAGTTGCGCACGTCGCGCGCGCAGACGGCGCTGGGCGGCGCGGAGTACGCCGCAAAGCTACGCCAACAGTTTTCGAGTGTGAATCCCGACGTGTCGTGGGCCGCACTGCCTGACAAGCCGGCACGGCGCGCGAAGCACACGCGCTTTGACGGCGAGGCGGCCGTTGACGCCGAAGGCGCGCGCGAGGAGGCGGCGGGCGTGGAGGAGGAGGAGGAGCCCATCGACTTTCTGCGCAGCGCGGAGCCTGTGTTTGGGGTGAGCGCCACGCTGCCGAGGGATGTGCTCTCAGTGCGTCGGCTGACGGACCTGAACGCGCAGGAACGGAACGTGTCGCTGACGCAGGCCGTCGAGTGGCATCCGAATGGGAAGCTCGCCCTGACGGCCGGCCCCGACAAAACCCTCCGCCTCTTTCGCACCGATGGCGCCGACAACCCGAAGCTGCAGTCCATCCACCTGCCCAAGCTGCCGATCCAGTCGGCCACCTTTAGCCACGATGGCGCGCAAGTCTTCATGGTCGGGCGCGCCAAGCACTGGGCAGTCTTCGACCTTCACTCCGGCGCGGTCCATGCCATCCCGGGCCTCGCCGGCCGAACGGACAAAGCATTCCACACCGTACTTGCGTGCCCGGCGGGCGGCACGCTGGCCCTGCTTGCAGAGAGCGGCGCGGTGCTCCTCGTGTCGGCGGCGTCCAAGCAGCTGATCGCGACGCTGCAGCCCGCAGGCGGCGGCTCCAAGTTTGCGACGCAGTGCAGCTGCTTCTCCGCCGACGGAGAGTACTTGTACACGAGCGGCGAGGGCAGCACAGTGCGTGTTTGGGATTTGCGCCGTCGCTGCTGCGTGCACACGTGGTCCGACCGGGGAGGGCTGCGCGTCACATCACTCGCGGCGTCACCAGACGGCGCACAGCTCGCGGCAGGCTCCGACTCGGGGGCTGTCAACCTGTACCGCACCGCCGACGCTCAGCTGCAGGCAAAGCCACGCTCACTCAAAGAGTTCCTCAACCTAACTTCGGCAGTGACCACGCTCGCGTACCACCCGAGCTCCGAGCTGCTCGGGTTCGCCTCCAAGTACACGAGGCGCGCGATGCGCGTGGCGCATGTGGCCGCTGGGCAGGTCTTTGCCAACTGGCCCACCGGGCGCTCGCCCCTTAACTACGTCCAGGCTACTGCGTTCGCGCCCCATTCGGGCTACATGGCCATCGGCAACGACCAGGGCAAGGTGCTCCTGTACCAGCTCAACCACTTCGCGGGGATGTGAGCGCGGTCTCGGAGGACACTGCGACCCGACAGGAGTGCTGCAGGATCGGATGGTGTGTGGAGTCTCGACACTCGAGACTCGCCGAAGCGAGTTTTGATTTTGGACCGAAACTGTGACGTTCCACATGTGAATGTACCTGAACTCCGCTAGCTGAATTCCGAATCCAATGCGGCGTTTTCAACGGTGGCCGGCACCTCTGAGGCGGAGAGATCAATCAATACGGTACATGTATCCTACTATTTGTGTGATTTCATTTGCCAAAAAGCCGATGCGATATGAGCACAAGCGGGTTGGATTCCGGTTCCGGTTTTGTGGCCTCGTTTTCCTTGGCCCTGATCTGCGCCAGAAGCGCCGATGCACCAGCCTGGATCTCGGCGGCAGCCAGGTCCTTCGCCTCCTCCTGCTCCTGGGCCGCTTTCAGCTCTCTCTCGTTTCGAAGTCTCTCCGCCCGCTTTTTCGCCAGGTAGGCGGCCGCACCCCCCTGGATATCGGCCGCCGCTGTATCCTTCTGGACCTCCTCCTGGGAAGGCCCTTTGACCTTGGGTTTGGCACAGGCACACCCCATCTTGGCGGATCGAGCGGAACCTGGCGCGGGCGGTCGCCTCAGTTGTCGCCTCACCTTCCACGAGCGCTTTGCGGTCTCTGAGCTGCTGCGGACTCTGTTCTTGCGGCCCCGGACGAAATGATTTCAAACTTGCAAAAAGTTGTTCCAACGTGGAGTTTCGCAGCCTCGTGCGTCACGTCACGTTTCATGAACACGAATTCTCGTCCTTGACTTGATTTGACTTGCATTGACTTGGAAAAGTGCGCGGGTCACACATTCACGACTATGCGATATGGCACACTGACGAGCCTGTTTTCGGCGGCCACCGTCGCACTGATCGGCCTTATCAACGTGCTTCAGCCCAGCCCTGGAGTGATGGCTGCAGCCGCCACTGGTGTGAGCGATTCCATTTCAACACCGCTCCACGCCATCCGCATCTGGCACCTGACGGACGTGCACTTCAATCTGTGGCACGACCGCCGTGGCAACGTGCGAGACATGTGCCGTACGGCCGCGGCCGATGCGTCCTTGCACCCGGGCAAGTTTGGTCACTTCAACTGTGATCCGGACTTTGCGGCCGTCGAACTGGCCGTCGCGCGCATGACGGAGGCTGAGCCGGCACCCGACATGATCCTCTTCGGTGGCGACGTCTTCGGCCACGTGCCCGCATCGCACGAGAACTCCGCGTCGGTGCGCGAGTCGCATGAGGCGCTCGCACGCGCGCTCCAAAAGTACTTCCCACGTACGCCGGTGCTGCCGTGCCTGGGCAACCACGACACGATCCCGTACTTCGCGGCGGGCGTGGCCGCGGCGGACGCGCTGGGCGTTATGGCACGGCTGTACGGCAGCGAACTCGCGCCGTCGCAGCGCAGGAGCCTCGCCTCACGCGGCTACTATGTGCACAAGCACCTCTACAGAGGCGGCGGCAGCGGCGGAAGCGGCGCCGCCGACGACGACGATGGTCCTGCGGCGCATCGACGGCTGAGGCTGTGGGTGGTCGTTCTCGAGACAAACGCCCTCTCGATCGCAAGCATGGCGGCGGCCGCACAGGAGCAGCTCACGTGGTTTGTGGGCGTGCTGCGTGACGCGGCGGCCAAGGGCTCGTCCGTGCTAGTCCTCGGTCACATCGCACCGGGCGCTTCTCACATCGATTGGGATTCGATGGCCGCGTCGGGCTGGGAAGGTGGCGGATGGACGGCGAGCTCACAGTCGACCTTTTATCGCATCTTGCGCGAGGAGCCAGCCGCCGCACGCATCAGCGCGATGCTCTTTGGCCATTTGCACACGGGCTCGATCCGGCTGCTACGCCCGAGCGACGGCGCTGCTCAACACGACGCTGCTCAACACGGCGCTGCTCAACACGACGCTGGGCCGGCGGTTGGCGATGCCGGCTCCGCACGGCTTCCCGTCATGTATCTGTCGCCGTCCCTCACGCCGCGCAATCCAACACCGCACCTGGGCGGGATGCGGCTGTACGTGCTCGCGCCCGCGCCTACACGCCGGGCGCCGCTCGCCCTGCGCGACATCTACGAGCATGCATTCGACCTGGACGCGAGCAACGCTCGAAAGGCGCCTTTCTGGCGCGTCGTCTCGGTGCGCTTGGCGTATAACTTGAGCAGTCTCTCGTATGGCGCGTGGGAGCGCTGGGCGCACGCGCTGCGCGAGGATGCGCGCTTCGCGCAGCTGATGAGCGCGCAGCGCTGCGCCGACGAGGTTGAGCCCGAATATGGCAAGTGCAAGGCGAGCGTCGTGTGCGCCCATCTCGAGCTCGAGCCGGCGCCGTACGCGAAGTGCATCCAAGCAGTGCGCGCCGAGGCTGTGCCCGGCCCCGGGTGGACACAGGCGGTGAAGCGACCTGTTGGATGAGGAAGAGGTTTTTGTTCGATCATTCACGGCCAATGTGGTTATTCACACTTCGCATTTCGCGCTCGCCGATCGGAATCGCGGGGTCCACACCTGGAGCATGACCTGGAGGTCGTCCGCGCGCGCATGGCCGATCCGGCACAGCCGCCACGCCGTCTCGCCATTTGCTCTGCCGTTGCCGAGGGCAGCACTTCGGTTCGGCTGCTTGCGTCTAGCGGTTTCATAATCCGAGCCGGTCCTCCGGGCAGCGTGGCCGACATCGTCCTCCCAGCCACCCGCGGCGGGTCACTTGCCTTCGTTCTTCACTCAGGTGCACTGAATACCGCGGGTCTCACTCGCTTGGCGGAGCGCGCGGCGCAGGCGAGTCGCGCGGCGCGGCGGTGCTCGATCCTCTGGCTGGCCACGGATGACCTCTTCGATGATGACACGATGGAGGCACTCCAGCTGGCAAGTCCGCCAGGCGTAAACGTCATCATCTGTTCATGCCACGAGGATGCAGTCGAGCACATGCTCGCGTGTTCCCAGCGCATGACCGAGCCATATTGTGGACTCGACGACGAGGCCGAGCAGTGCGCCGCCGACCGCGTGAGCTCCATGCTCGCAGCTCTGTGGGGTGCTGACCGGCACGCCGTCAACTTCATGCTTGCTGCACGACCGCTCAGTTCACTTGCGCGCGTGACGAGTGAGGACCAGTGGCAGCAGCTACTCCTCGAGACGGACGGCCTCCTCGATGCCGAGCTCCTCTACACGGCTGTCGACTGGCTGCAGCGCGACCAGGCGCTCCTCTGCGACCTCTGATACACAGGGTGCCCGCAGGCGCTGGTCCGGCGCGGGACGCACGCACGCTCCGCTCAAGGCTCGGGATGACTGTGGCTCTGTGCAGGAGCATGTCGTGTCACGTGTGAGAAATTGACGAGGGATGCCGATCCGAGCAGTACCTTAAATTACGCACAAAGAACGTGCACACCGAAGACCGTGTACGTATCTCGACCACGCCGCACGCGTACAGTTAACGGTAAAGCGTACCGTACTACGCGGTTCACCGTCCGCGCGACAGGCCCCAGTGCAGCAGGACCCGATCTGCTGGTGAAGCGCTCGCTCACGCTCTTCTGTCGCTGCGCTCATCGCTGCGCTCATCGCTGCGCTGTACTGCGCTGTACCTCTGCACTCCGTCGCGCTCCGTCTGCCCTGTCGCTCCTGCGGCTCAACCGCCTGCAGATCAACGCCTGCGGATCAACGCCTGCGGATCAACCGCCTGCGGATCAACACCTGCGGCTCTCACATGCTGCGAGGAAGCAGATTCCGCGCCTTGAGCGCGAGCACCTTTCCCACGTGGATGCCAGTCATCACTGCGACGCTGTAGCGCTTCGTCTTGGCGTCGTAGTCGCAGATGTAGCCGCCGCAGAGATTGTACTCTGGCTTGGTCACGAGGTCCTGAATCGTCACCAGCGCGCCCTTGTTCTGGTGCGGCGGCGCGCCACTCCGGTACACGACCTTGGGCGCCGGCGCGGCACCTCCCAGGTTGGGCTTGACATCGGGCTTGATGTCGGGCTTCACGTCGGGCTGGGTGCTCGACGCGGCGGCCGCGCCTGCCGGGTCGGCGCTGCCTCTCGCAAGGGCGGCCTTGAGCTTCGTGATGATGGTCTCCTGCTCGATCTGGATGCCGACGATGCGCACCTCCTTGCCGTCCTGGTCATTGCAGCGCACGCGCACGATGCGCATACGCGAAATCTTGCGAACCTGCGCGCGATCGGAGGCCTGGTGGTACACGTAGCCGACCGCCTGCTGCATCTGCTCCCAAAAGGGAAGCACCGCACCGCTCAGCACGAACTTGGACTGGATGCGCAGGCCCACCTTGCAGTCGCCTTTTTCGCGCTTCTCCTTGCAGTTGGGCCCATGGGCACACACGGTGCGCGCGTCGTCGTACAGGCGCGTCCACGTCTTCCGGAGGAGCTCATGGTCCTCCACCTTCTTGTAGAGGTACGCGATGTCCTTGAGCGAGGTGTCCTTACCCAGCCCAGTCGAAGGGCGCACCACCTTGAAGATGGGCACCGGGTTGAGTGCAAAGGCCTTGACGGGCCGCTGCAACAGGATCATGTGGCCGTGCAGTCCCTCCTTTTCGCGGCCGAGGATCGACTTCTCCGACCGGTAGAACCCCTCCGCCTTGCCGAGCGCGCCATCGGGGTTCGCCGCCTTCTTAGCGTCGACCATTTCCAAGGCGCGCTCATAGGAGATGCCGCGGTCGACGTCAATCCTATGCAGCCAGAGCTCGACGCCCGACGACGGGTCGTTCGCGAGCGCGTGCGGGTAGCCCGCGGCCACGCTGAGCGACTCGCCGTGGAGATCGACGACGCCCTCGTCAAACTTGTCCTCCTCCTTTGCCTTCTTGATCTGCTCGTCCAGCTCAGCCGCAAAGTGCGAGAAGAGCAGGTTCTGCGTGCGGATGGGCAGCCCGAGCAGCCGGTTGAGGAAGGTCTTGACCGTGACCTTGTCCATGTCCCGCCCATCGGTCACACCGCACTCGATGAGCGCATCCTGCCCGATCTCAAGGTACTCGCGCCACTTGCGCTGCAGGTCGGCGTTGAGGGCAAGCCCGAGCGTCTCGCGCACGTGCTTCGGCGGCGGCGTCTGCGAGTAGAAATCTGGGCTCTCTGTCAGCTCGAGCACCGTGCGCATCGCCTTGCGCCCGTAGGACGTATCCACGTCGAAGTTGCTCAAGTCGCTCGCGTCCGCAGCCCGGCGGTCTCCCTTGGTGAGCGCTCCCATGTTCTGCAGCCGCTTGCACAGCATCGAGGCAAAGCGGCGCTCGCCGCCGGCGGCGGTCATGACGAGGCAGTACTCGGGCCCATGCAGCTGGTTGGAGCGGTGAGTGCGCCCACACTGCTGGATGCATTGGTCCGCACTCCACGGCAGCTCGAGTGTGATGTGCACGCGCACGCGCGTGTTGGGCACGCGACGGTCGGCTTGGAGCGAGATGCCCGACGAGGCCGCCTCCGAGATGATCGCAACGAGCTTCTCGCCGTTCATGAAGGCCTTGCGCTCGGCTAGGTTGACCTTCTCCATTGTCACCTGATGATGGAGGCAATCAGTCGCACTCAGTGACCATCAGCACCCATCCTTTCGCTCGGCGAGGTTGACCCTCTCCATCGTCACCTTGTGTCCATCCGGGTCGACGAGCCCGTCGTTACGCTTGGCGTACACGGTCGCGCCGCTCGCGTCGCGCACGAGCCGCCCCTTGCGCCCGGTCATCTCGGCCACCTGATGAGGGAGGCAATCCGGCGCACTCAGTGGCCATCAGCATGAATCAGTGGCCATCAGTGGCTGGATCGAGTCGTCCTCTCCGTCACATGCTCGGGCCCTCCAAGGGCGTGCAGCAACGAATCGAGCGGGTTGTCAGGGCACGTGAGCTTGTCGAGCCGCTTGTAGAGCTCGCGCTTGAGCTTGATGAGCTGACGAATCTCGTGCGGGTTCTCGTGCTGGAACGCACTCGGCGGAGCGGCGTCGTCCTCGTCGTCGTCGAGCGCTTCCATGCTGTCATCCAAGCTGTCGTCCTCATCGTCGTCAGAGGCCGCCGCCTTGCGCCGCTTGGGCGCCACCTTCTTACCTGCCGCCGCCACCGCCGCCGCCGGTGCCTTCTTGAGTGCGGCCGGCGGCGGCGCCTTGACGGCACGCTTGCTCTTGGCGGCGGCGCGATTGCCCTTGGGCCGCGAGTAGTCCGAGTCATCCTCATCAACGTAAGCGTCCTCGCTCTCCGAGTCCGAGTCCGAGGCCGAGGCCGACACGTCCGAGTCGTTGACGACGACGCGCCGACGCGGCGGCGGCCGCCGGCTCGGCGCTGCCTTGGCCTTGGCCTTGCCCTTGGCGCTGCTGTGCTGCAGGGGCTCGTTCTCGCCCTCGTCCTCGTCCTCGTCGTCCATCAAATCTGAGCCGTCCTCGTCCTGCACGACGCGCCGCCGTCTCCCTTTGGCTGCCGCGCCCGCCGCACCCGGCGCCGTGTAGCTCGCATGGAGCTTCCAACGGTCGCCCTTGCTAAGGTCGAGCCACTCCGAGGCGCCGTCGCCAAACTCGAGCTGGTGCAACGAGTTCTTCTTGACGGCGATCACCTTGCCAGTGCGCCACGCGCCCTTGGCGTTTTCGCGGACGTCGAGCGTCTTATGGAGAAGGCCGGACGGCGCCTGGAACGCGTCGTCGTCGTCGTCCGCCATGTCCTCGTCCTCGTCCTCGTCCTCGTCCTCGTCGTCGCTGCCGTCGATCTCAACGAACTTGGAGCGCGCCATCGTCGCCGCGTTACGGCTCAGTCGGCGGCGGCCGTTGGGCGCCTCGTCCGCATCCCGCGAGCTGCCGGCGCGCGCGCGCACGCCAGCGCCGCCGCTGCTCCCGCCGGCGCGCCCTCTCTTCTTGGAGTCGGGTTGGTCGACGACGACGAGCACCCCAGCCTTGATGGCGAGCTCGTGCACCGAAGGGCCGTTGGATTCGCGGTGCTTCTGCTCGATGCCCTTGAGCATCGCGTTCAGGTGCGCCTCCGACATGGCGTTCTGCGACTTGACGCCTGCCAGGTCGAGCACCCTGCGCTTCATCTGCATCGTGAGGTTCATCACCTCGGCTGGCAGCTTCACCTTGGTCGCCTTCGGCCCCTCGCCCTCGAACTCGTACTCCTCGTCCTCCTCGTCCTCGTCCTCCTCCGCTTCGTCCTCGTCAGAGCCTGCGATGAAGCCGTCCAGGTCGTCGCCCTCGTCCGAGTCCTCCGAGCGATCCTCGTCGTCGAGCCGCCCGCCGCCGCCGCCGCGCCGCTTCTTGCCCTTGCGCCGGCCGCGCGCCTGCTCCATTAAGGCAGCATCCTCGTCCTCGGCGTCGCTCAGCTCCTCGTGCTCGTAACGCCCAAGGTAGTCGCCTGTGGGGAACTTGCTGATGAGCGTGCGCAGCACCTCGCCCAGCCCACTATAGTCCTCGAGGTCCTCGCCGTTCTTCACCGCGTCCGACAGCCGCGCCTCGCCCGTCGACTGCAGGCCAATGACGACGCACTTGCCCTCCGCAAGCGCGGCCTTTGCGACTTGGCTCACGCGCGGCACCTTGATCGCCATGCAGAGCGCGCGAAAGAAGCGCTGGTGCGTGCCCCAGAACTGCGACATGACGCGCTTCGCAGGGTGTTTTTCGCGCTCTTTGACGCGCAGCATCTCGAGTGCCGTCGTGAAGCAGCCTTGCATGTCAGACCAAAATCTGGCGGCCTCGTCGTACATCTTTTGCTGCGGCTCGGTCAGGTCGATGATGAGCTGACTGTACGACGCGCTCGCGAAGCTCAGCTGGCGGCTGATGTACATGCCGCGCCGCTTCATGTCGAGCGCCACGAGCTCCATCGCTCCCGTGCCGCCGGCAGAGATCGCCTTCTCGAACTTGGTGAAATCGGGGAAGCTGGTTTGCGGCCCCCACAGTCCCAGTCGGCTCGTGTACGCGAGGTTGGCGATCGACGCGGCGCCCGTCGCCGAGCAGTACACGACGCGCGCGCTCGGGCAGAGCTGCTGCAACTCCTCGACGGCCTTGGCCATCTTCGTGCTCTTGCCCTTCGTGCCCTTGCCCCTGCCTGCCACCGGCCGGCCCGCAGCGAGGTCCGCGGCCGCCTTCTCGGCCTTCTCGTCCGCCTCGGGGTGAAGGTTCTTGGCCTTGTGCGCCTCGTCGAAGAGGATGCAGCCCTGGGCGCCGTTGCCGCCCAGCCACTCGACGATCATCTGCGTGCGCTTCTTATTGCCCGACGCGCCGAGCAGCGCCGAGTATGTGGCGAAGAGCACACCCTCGGTGAACTTGAGACCGTCGACCTTTTGTGCCTCGAGCCTGGAGGCGTAGGAGGTCTTGGTGATGTTGATGATGCGTACGTCGGTCGCGCCAATGTCGCGCAGGTCGCGCTCCGCATCGACGCACAGGTCGGCCGAGACCGAGACCCACAGGTGACGCTTGATGCCGCGCGCCCAGTTATCGAGCACGATGCCCGCGAGCTGGCGCCCCTTGCCAAGGCCCACTCCGTCGCCCAAGAAGAAGCCGGCGCGGTTGCCGTTGGGCAGGCGCAGCTCGTGCCGCATCGCCGCGTACGCGACCGTCTCGAGCTGCGCCTTCGAGAGAGAGCCGCCGTATGGGTTGGCTGCGCTCGAGGGCTCGTGGATGCGCTTCAGTGGCGCCGAGAAGGTGTGCTTGATCTTGGGCAGCTCGGCAAAGGAGAGGGAGGTGGTCTCGACGATCGGGTCGGGGTGCGGCTGCCCGCCCACCAGGTGGCGCGGCTGGTACTCCGAGAAGAGCTCCTCGTTCTCTTCGTCCTTTTGGTCCGTCTCCTGCTGGTCCTGCTGCTGGTCATCTGCCGACGCGGACGCGGCCGACCCATCGGCGGCGGCGACGGCGGCGGCGAAACGCGCTGCCACATCGGCGGCTGGAACGGTGGACACCTTGGAGGCCTGCGCCTTCTGCTTGAGCTTGAGCCGCTCCGTCGCCCACGGCGGCGTGCCGTCGCAGACGCAGTGCGCACTCCAGTCTTTGCACTTGGTCCACACGTCGTCGCAGAGCCAGCAATAGCACTTATCGCACGCGACCTTGCACTTGTCCGGCGTGGGCTGGGCGGGAAATTTGTGGACCAGGCAGTCGAAGCGCGCGTGGGGCATATCGCGCATTGCCTGCGAGCCGGCGGACGCGTGTGACGGCGAGTCGGCGCGGTGAGCGGGGCGCAGGTTGTGTCAGGGCGGTGACTCCACGGGTCAATTAGGAAGCGAGGGATTGGCGCGTACGTCAACTCCCGTGGCACCCACGAGCTCGACGTCTTCATCAGCTGTGGTCGAGGATTCCATCGTCGCGTCGGCGTCCCTCGGCTTCCCTCGAACGCACGGGCGCGGGCGCTTTCCGGCGCGAACCCCGCCTTCCGGATTAGAAACATATCGTCTTCCCACAGCCCCGTGCAGCCCGTGGTCGCAGAAGTGCTTGACAATCCATGGAATTGTCGAGCCACACCTCTGGATTGGGACGCCGCCGACGCGACCGAGGGCGGCACCGTTTCCATCCTGTTATCCTGGGTGCGGACAAAACCTGCGGCGGGGCTAGCGGGGGCGCTTATTAGGCCAAAACCGCCTCGGGTGTCCTAAAAATGTCTCGTGCTAGTCTTTCGGAAATGAATTTCACAATGACGCCGATCCGTAGGAGCGAGCTGCGTAGAAAAGCCAAGGAATAAAAGAGGAGGGCTCACTCGAGTCCCAAGAACCTAAAAAGGAAGGAGAGGCTGCACGCGAGAGAGAATCGCGAAGCGCCCAGCGATATCTTTGCACTTCATCGTCACGGCGGCATCTCCTTCCATGAAAAACACGGTCTTCCATACGTTGGCTCTGCTCGTCACCTCCTTCGACCTGGTCGCAACTGTCAAGGTTGTCGTCGTCGGTGCAGGCACATCGGGTCTCGCGGCGGCGCGTACTCTGACCGACACGTGGGATACTGATGAAAATGGAGGACCCCTGGAGCTGACGGTGCTCGAAGCTGGGACTCGCATAGGTGGCCGTACGTGGACGCTGAATGCTTCCGAGGCGGGAGCGGCCTGGAACACCGCCGGCGCTCTGGGAGCGCCGACGGACATGGGTGCGAGCTGGATCCATGGGAGCACTTCGACACATCCGATCACCAAGATTGCAACGGCCCTGGGCCTGGCTACTGGTTCAGGACTCGTGAGGACTAGAGATAATTTGGCCGAGCTTCGCCTCTGCACCGCCGGCAAGACCTCGGCCTGCTCGGAGCCCAACAACGATGAGTTCACCGCGTACGAGAACCTGCTCTCACAAGCACAGGAGAGTGCGGAGGATTCGGATACGGACATTTCGCTTTGGCAGGCGCTCTCAGGCCTTTCGAGCTCGGGGCAGAATCGAGAATCGAAGCTGTTCCAGTACCACCTCGCCACCGGCGCTGAGTTCAACACCGCCGGGCCGGTCACTCAGCTGTCAGCCTGGAACTATGATGATGATTCCCAATATTCTGGCACTGAGCTCGTGTGGGCACAAGGGTACAAGGTGATGTACGAGGCGCTGCAGAGCGGCGCGGTCCGGGTTAATGACGGTTCGAGCACCCTGCAGGTTGCCGCCGTGGCGTCTGCCAGCCGACAGCCCATCTTGGTCACGTACAACAAGCGCGTCACGTCCGTCACGTACAGCAGCACGGGAGTTGTGCTGACGACTGCGGACGGCAGCACGTACAACGCTGATTACGTGATCATCACGATCCCCCTCGGGGTGCTCAAGAGCACCGACGCGAGCTCCAGAGTCACATTCAGCCCGGCACTCCCGCCAGCCACGGCAAATGGCATCTCTCAGCTTGGTTTCGGCAACGTCGTCAAGATCGCCCTCTTGTTTCCCACCGTTTGGTGGCCGACAGGTACGCACTATTATGGCCTTGCCCAGGCGGGGACCGACCGCGGCCTCTTCACCTACTTCCTCAACGTGCATGCGCTGTCAACCAAGCCTGTGCTCATGACGTTTGCACTGGGTGCGTCTGCCGACACGGCGGAAGGGATGAGCAACGCCGCCGTCTGGACGCAGGTGCGTTCTCCCTCGCTTCTCCAGCACACCTCTTGCGCATCTCGTGCCTGGGCGTGGTTCCGGACGAACCTGCTCGTGATCTCCCATGCATCTCCCCCTGCATCTCCCTCGCAGATCCGGGCGAATCTGGTCAAGATCTTCCCGAGGTCTGTCACGGTCCCGACGACTGCGCCTCAGATGATTCGCTCGACTTGGCGCGCCAATCCTCTTGCGAAGGGCGCGTACACATATGTTGCAGTCGGTGCGTCGACCGACCCATCGCTGCTGCCGTTGGCAGTGCCATTCTCCGACCTTCCCCTGAGCTGCCCCGAGTCTTTTTATCATGGCAGGTACGTCGAAGAACACCATCACGGCCGCCTTTGGTGGCAATGTCGGAGGGAGGCTCTTCTTTGCAGGCGAGCATACGTCCGCGGCGTACAGAGGGACTGTCCACGGCGCCTTCCAGACTGGCCAGGTGCGCACACCCCGCACCTCCCCTCATCTCCCACGCATCTCCCACACGTACCTCCCATTCACCTCTCCCTCGCCCCCGTTCGTACCTGCTCAGGTCGCGGCGCGTGCCGTCAAGGCCTGCTCAGCTGAAGCGGGCACTGACGACGACGGCGACGATGATGACGACGACGATGATGACGACGACGACGACGACGATGACGACGACGACGGCGACGACGATGACGATGCCCCGAGCTCCAAGCGGAGCTTCCTGTTCTCCAAGCGGAGCTCCCTGATTTCCAAGCAAGAAGCGGGCAATGTGCTCGCGCCAGCGACGCAATGAGCGCCGCGGTCTCTGCTCCGCTCTTTTGCGGGTCGGTCGGGCTGGGCCCCGCTGCGCAACGCGCGGACCGCGTGGGGATACTAGCGGGCTTCACGGGCGCTTGGCACGGCGCCGGCGCCCTTGGAGACCCCCCCAGGCGCACAAGGGTATTCAAGGGCGCGGGCTCGCAGATGTTGTGAGGAAAAGGCGTGCGCGCGCGCGCGCGGCACAATGCAATTGTCTTTGGCCCGGCCGCCTTGGCACCGTTCATGTGTGGTTTCAAACGAATGTCGCTCCCTGTGTGGGGGGCGCCGCGCGTGAGTGCTGAGTTGCCGGTTGGTGTCGGGGCATGTGCCTTGTGCGTGTGACTGCGCTCTGCGCCGGGTGCGGTGGCGGCGTTCGTTTTTTCAGCCGATGTAGAACACCTCTCCCTCATCGAGGATAAACCTTCATCCTTCAACGTACAGGCTCGTCACGCGTGCCACGGTAATAAGCCGGCAACGCGCGGCGCGAATGCGTGATGCGCGACCGCGAGACCACGATCCATGATGTCGTGTGTGGTCTGCCACGTCTCCCCCGACCCCCCGCCCGCGACTAGGTCGAGGGAACCGGGGGCGCGGTTGCCGCGGTGCGGTGCGTCTCGGCATCAAATGGCTATTTGTCACTGTGAAGTGTGAACCTTTTTTTACACCACACCATCTTCGACATGTTCAATTACTACTGACAGATTACACCATCTTCGCAATGTTCAATTTTACTATCGTTTTTATGGCATCGTCTGGAACGTACGCAGCATCCCCTGGTCCACGAAGCTCGCAAACGGAGCCGTCGAGAGCGTTGCCATATCCGCGGCGCTCAGCTTGCAGGAGCGCACGCGGTGGCTGATGTCGAGCCGCGGCGTCATCTCCACGGCGAAGGCGACGAGGAACTCGCACGAGAGCCGTTGGACGGTATCCGTCGTCCACGCCGCCTTAGCCGTCGCGGCGAGATACTGCTCGAATGCGAGCGTCGTCGCGAGCGCAGGCGCCGTCGTGAGTCCGATCTGCTGCAGACTCTCGAGGAGTACGCTGTCCTCAAGGAGGGTCCACTCGCCGAGCAACGCGGGCAGCGCCGCGCGGTCGACGTACGCGAGGGTATCGAGCGCGCCGCCCAGCACACTCGGCTTGCCGATGAAGGCGACGCCGTACCCCGAGGGGTCTGCATCTGCGACCGGCACGCCGGGCGCGCTCGGGTTGAGAACGATGGCGTAGAGGTCGCGGCGCACTGCAGGAGAGAAGAGGGGCGTCTGCGCTGATCGCGCGGTCACAGCGGCCGCGTACGCGGGGTCATGGACGCTCCGGATCGTGACGCCCAGGACGACGCCCAGGCCGGGGCTGCTGTTTGCCGGCGCGATGCGCGCCGTCGCTGTCCTCGACGCCGGCGTCGGCTGCTCTACGGCCATGCTCGTCACGACCGGCGCGGCGGGTGGCCTGTGCCACGGCCAAATGGGTGCGGGCGTCACGCCTGGTAGCTCACCCGCTGCCGCGCCGAGCCCGAGACGCGCCGTCGCGAGCGCGAGTACGGGCGCGAGGTGCGCCTTTAGATCAGCCGCGCTCGCCGCCGCCTCCTGCGCCGCCTCCGCCGACGCCGCACGGGCCAACACCCATGTGCCAAAGTCGGCGGCTGGGCCATCGGCCGCGCCGCCGAGACCGAGCACACGGATACCCTCGAGGAGTCTAAGGGTGAGCGGCACGATCGGCAGCTGCATAGCCGGCGAGTGGGCTGCGGGGGGTGGCGCGGGCGGCGCCGAGAGCGCACTCACACTCACACCAATCTTGGTGGCGGCGCAGCGCTCGCACAGATCATAACGACACGACGCGCAGTGGAAGAAGAAGGGGGCGCTCCTCTCGAGGGAGGTGCGTTGGCACTGATCGCAAGAGGTCGACTGGTAGCCCGCTGGGGTGCTTCCGACCATCTTGGCCATCGGGTGCGCGCGCAGGCAGGGCACAGCGGGTAGTGCTGCCGCCTGTGCGGAGCTGCCTAAAGTGGGGGCTGCCCCGCCGATGGCGGCGGCGCCGCCCGTGCCGAGGGCAGGCTGCGAGGCAGAGATGCTGTTGATGACCTCGAGCGGATTGGGAGTACTCCAAATCGGGGTCGCCAGCCGTCGGTCCTCGTGAGTCCGTCCAAAGGGGCTGCCGCGGCCAAAGGGACTGCCAAAGTTGACGGGAGGGCGAGCGGCGAGCGTTGCGATGGATTGAGCGTCGAGGGTCGAGCGCACACGTGCCACCAGAATGGTCAGTGCTTCCTCGAGAGAAGCGCGTGTCAGACGCACAAGTACCTTGGTCGCCTTGGCCAAAGGAGCGGCGCCGAAGGTAATGGGGCGCCAGGGTTGCGCCGGCGCCGGAGCGGCTTCATCGAGTGCGGCCACGCTCGCCGCATACACACCGCCAAGGCTCTCTCGCAGCCAACGGCTCATGGTAGGAGGGCTCGTGAGGAGCTCAGCGGCATCGGCGTCGTCTTCATCCACCGGCGAGCCGAAGCGGCCAGTCGGCCGGTAACGGAAGCCATAGGGCGTCGGCACTGGTGCTGCCCACGGTGGGGGCGCTCCGACCGCCGGGGCAGCAGCGGGCGCACTGAAGAGGCGGCGGCCTGGTGCGGCCTGGTGCGGAGCGCTCGAGGCAGCGCTCGAGGCCGAAGCCAGGTGTGAAGCCAGGTGTGAAGCAAGGGGCGCAGCGCTGAAGGGCGTGCATGAGGGCGAGGGCGGCGCGTATCCAAGTATGGCAGGCGAGGCCGACGGAGCACCAAAGGGCGCAAAAGGCGCGCGCGGCCCTTGACCAGCAGCACCAAAGGGCACAGCACCGATGGGCGCAGCACCAAAGGGCACAGGCGAGGGCGCAGGCGAGGCCGGGGGAGGTCGTCTCAAGGAGGCCTCGTGAGACTTGTAGAGCCGCTCGCCGACAGCAGGTGAGGTCTGGGGCGGCGCACCGAAGGCAGGCGACGCCGATGGCGAGGGCGGTGCAGCTCCGAAGGCCGCCGTTGAGCCAAGTGGCGCAGGACCGAAGGCGCAAGATGGGGCGAAACCCCCACGGGACGCACCGAGCGGATCACCACCGCCGAAGCCGCCACCACCCTTCAGACCGAATCGGCCTCTGCAGCTGCCACCTCCGTTGCTCGCCTGCTGCTGCTGCTGCTGCTGCTGCTGCTGGTCGAGGGCCGCGCGCGCCTTGTGCGCTTCGTCAAACGTGAGACGGTACGCTGAGAAGGCCGCGCGGAGAGCCGAGGGCTTGGGGCGGCAGTCCTCGGGCACGGGCGCGTGATCCGACTCGAGCTTCGCGACCGCACACCCCTTCGTGACAGAGGGCGCCACCAGCTGACCGAGGAGCGAGGTGCGCAACGTGACAAGCGTGCGCTTTGCCGCGCACACCTCCGGCATCGCCACAGTTCCCGCCAGATGGTAGGCGGGCTCAAGGAGGGGAAGGTGGCGCAACGCCTGCTGCGTCGGTTTCAAGGCGAGCTTGGCGCGCAGCGAGGCCACCGCGCGGTCCCCATCGCTCAGGACAGGGATGCCTCCAGGAGTGCCTCGAGCCTCGCCTCGAGAGTGCCCATCACGACGCGAAAGAGAAGGTGGGGCTGTCTCAACAAGTTCCCACTCGTCTGCCGGTTCCGGCGGACCCGACGATGTAGCTGCGCGCCTGCGCGCGGCGGCAGAGGCGAGGTCTTCCGGCCCCGTGGGGGCGACTGCGGCGGCGGCGGTGCCAGCGGCCGTGGCGTTGCGTGCCTTCTCTCCAAGAGGAAAGCTGTACGTCGTGCGCCCGTCCCCGAGGGTGAGGCTCACAGACGGCCTCGCGCCGCCCTTGGCCAGGCCTTTGATGAGCTTGTCTAGGCCGCTGACGTCGTTTGGGTTACGGGGAGTGGGTGGAGTGGCGACGGCGCCCAGCGCGCCGCTTGGGTGCAAGAGGATCATCTTGAGGCGCGTGCCCGGGAGCGCACGCACGGCAAAAGTAGAATCGCTCTCCATTACCCCGTGACTAGAGAGCCCTCCGAGGGCCGCAGGCTCGTGCGCCCACTCGGGCGGCGGGGCGGCGGCGTCACTCCCATTGCGCAGCGCGAGCAGCTGTGCTCCATGCACGCGCAGCGTGAGGCGTGAGGCGGCGCGCAGCACCGAGCGTGCGAGCAACCCAAGCACTTTGGTCTGGATCGCGCCCCCCTCGAGAGACTCGACCATGAGCGCCTCGCCGCCCGTCATGCGAGCCAGCCACGAGACGCAGCTCGGGTCGAGCCACGGCCCGTACCCCAGGCAGTCGACCTGGAAGAAGCCGACGCCCGGCTGCTTGCGGATAGCATCGATCTCGCCGAAGAAGCGCTCGCGTGACGTGGCGCCGCCGTCGGTGACGAGAATGACAGAGTGGAGCGACGCCGGATTCACCGCGACGCACGCCCGCAGCTCAGCCGACCACGAGTCGTAATTGGTACAGCCCCCTGGCCGGAGCGCGCGCAGCTGCGCCTGCAGCTGTTCAACGACGTTGCCGGGCTCGGTCCGATCCGCGGGCAGCATCACGTCGGCGAGGCCCGTTGTGCGATCGTCAAAGCTCCATAACCGCACGCGCACGGGCTGCATGTTGATCAGCTGTTGATCGCGCAGTGCGTTCAAGTGCACGGGCAGTGCGTTCAGTATGGCCCTGAGCAGATGCTTTGAGGTGTCGAGCCGCGCCACGTGGCCGCCCAGGGAATCCGAGTGCACGCTCATCGCGGTAGAGCCCGAGGTATCGATGATGACATAGAGCTCATGCGGCGCGGATGTGGGTGCTAGCCCTGGCAGCGGCGCGAGGGGCAAGGTCAGGTCCACGAGCGTCGACGCAAGCTTAGAGCCATCTTCAGGCGCGAAACACACTCCGTCGATTGTGTCGACGGCATGGACAGCCGAGCTTAGCGCGGCTTCCGCCGCCATGGCTGGGTCTTTCTGCGCCGGCGCGCCGATGGTGAGTTTGCGAAGCTCAGCGATCTGATCGATCTGCGGCTCGGACAGGCGTACGCGTACGAGCGTCCCTCGCGCGAGGCCGGTGGGCGACCTCCACGAGAGTCGGCGCCACGAGTCGAGCGAGCCAGCGCTGAGCAGCGTTGGCCCAAGCTGCAAAAGCTCGCTCACGGCGGGTGAGACGTCGCGCAGCCCGCGCAGGTAGCGGAGCGTCGCGCGATCGGCCTCACGCCCGAGCTTGATGACATCCTCACGTAGCACCTCATCCTCGGGCACAACGACGGCGAGTCCGGGGCCCACATGGACCTGGAGCTCGAAGGGCACACCGACCGCGTCGAGGGGGGTGAAGCCCGGCACGATAGACACGTCCGCGATGCGCTCGGATGGCGCCTCGCCGTTGGCACCCACGCGGTCGCGCCGCCTGAGTCCGGAACCCTGTAGGAAGCGGCAGCCAAAGATGACTGTCGCACCGTCAGGGATCTTGTCGAGCTTGATCTGAAAGGCATCCTCGGCCGTGTCCGAGAGGGTGGCGCTGTGTGTCGTCGAGGAGGCCGCGGCTTCGTAGCTTGCATCTGCCTGCTCCTTCTCCATCACCTCGGGATTGTACTGGATCTTGTCGCACACGTGCTCCTCCTCGAGCAGAAGCAGGTCAGGCAGTCGCGGCACGTCGAGGATGGCGGCCGCGGTGCCGCCCAACCGGTTGGTGACGGTGACCCTTAGGTCCCAGATGACGCCCGACTCGCGCGTGACGACGGCCGTGAGCGTGACGCGCTCAGGGAGCACGCACACATTCTGACGAGTTGTTGCGCCGAGTGTGACGCGCACAGCGGCGATGAAGCCATTCGATTCGTCGATGGGAATGTAATTATTTGCCTCGACATTGTCGCCAGGGCCCGCGTTGAGTCCGGGGGCCTTGGGGTCGGTCAGCGTGCGAGGCTCCAAGCCGGTGGCCTCGCACACGGAGACTTGAACACCGCAACAGCTGGCTGGCGCGGCAAAGGCCTGCGCGGAAGCGAAGGGGTTGGTAGCAGTTGCGGTAGAGCGTGGAACCGAGAGCTCGAGCATGGTTCTGCGTTTGTGTGTCTCGTGACGCCGCGCGTGTAGACAGCAATAGCTCGCTTTCAGAGGTGTTTCAGAGGTGTTTCAAATGCACTCCAGTCCTACTCGTAAATTTCGCTAGAGAGGTCAGTCTCTCCCAGCACGCATGGTGATCTCTGGTGCTCGCTGCACTACACTGCCGGGCGGGATAGTGATAGGCAATCAGGTGGGGGTGGTCACAATGTTCAATGTTGTATAACTGAAACTGAACTGTACCTTCATAGAAGATAGAACTGAACTGAACAATGTTGTAGAGGCCTTTCTGATGAAGTTCGCATCTCGTCAGATCGCCTCATTGTCGGTAAGGGGGTAGGTCAGACCTACCCCCTTACCGACCCCCTTATTGTCGGTACATGTACATGTTTCGATGTTGTGTGGTCATTGTGGATGAGGGGCCCATTCCGCAAATTACTGTCGGTGTTGAATGCGGGTTTCTTCTGCGATCGTGGCGATCTTTGCCGTCACAATCGACCAGCGCCTCCTCATTGGAGCGCAACTTGCCACACCGAGGTCGAAGACTCCCATGCGTGCGGCCGCGGCTGAGACACTCTCGTGGGTCCGCTCTCAAGTTGGTCACGCCGCTCCCTCCGTCGTGCTGCGCAATGCCGCCGCACCGGGCACCGTCATGCCCGTTGCCGGCCTCGGCACCGACTTCGACTTTTGCGAGAACGCCACCGCCTCGGGCAACCAATCGTTCGACGCGGCCCTGCTGTGGCTGCAGCTGGGCGGGCGTCGATTCGACGGCGCGCTGTCGTACGGGTGCGACCGGGGCGTGGGCGAGGCGATGCGCGCGAGCGGTGTGAATCGCAGCGACGTCTTCTTGGTCTCCAAGATCGGGCCGGGCGGGCTGCCCCTGCCACTCGGCTACAACGAGACGCTCCAGCAGGCGGCTCAGATCCTGGCCGAGCTGAACGACACGTACATCGACCTGCTCCTCGTGCACGAGCCGTTCAGCTACTGGCCGGACCCGAGCGCCGCGGCTCGCGCACCGAGCACCGACCCGGCGTGCAACCTCACGAATCCGAAGTACTCCACCAGCGGTTGCCGCCTCTCGACGTGGCAGGCCATGGTCGAGCTATGGCGCGCGGGCAAAGCGCGCAGCATCGGCGTCTCCAACTACAACTCCTCGCACGTCGACGAGATTGCAGCCGCCGGCCTGCCCCTGCCCGCCGTGAACCAGATCCAGTTCTCGCCGCACCACGGGCCGACGCACGCGCCGTGCACGTGCGGACACTCCACGTCGCGCCCGACGCCCGACGCGTGCGGCAACTCCACGGCGGAGGTCAACGAGAGCTGTTCAGCGCTGCTGTCATACCTGGCAGCGCACGGCATTGTGGCGAACGGCTACTCGCCGTTCGAGGGCAAGGCAGACGGTGGCTCGCTACTGACCGAGCCGGCGCTGCTGGCGATCGCGGCCGCACATCCAGGCGTGAGCCCGAGCCAGGTGGTCCTGAACTGGCAGTGGCAGCGGCACGGCGTGGTGGTGAACCCAACGGCGACGACGGAAGAGTACCAGCGCCTGAACCTCGACTTCGTCGACGGCTTCGCGCTGTCCGACGCGGAGGCGGCGCAGCTCGATGCGTGGCCGCAGAACCCGCCGCCGTCCGCAACAACCACAGCGAGGAAACCTCCGCCGCGAAGAACATAGTCGGCAGAACGGACTCGCGGAAGCCTCTGCTTGTCCTTCGTCGTCGCCGGCTCGGTTCATGACGCATTCGCCCCAGCCCCACACCACCACTTCCTGGCGATTGGCAAACAGGCGGACCACAAACCCGCAAATGCCTACTACTCGCTGCCTGTACGTGGTCCGTTTTGCCAGCTGTGCCTGCTGCTGCCTTCGACAAGCGCACAGGCGACCAGCCCCCCCCCCCTAGATCGCCTCATTGACATTGTACGGTATCGAAGCTGGTGTCGGATGAAGGTTTTCAAACTTTCAATCATAGTAAGGATACAGGTCGCGAAATTTGATCGTCAGCGTGCGGAGCGGTACTATGGCGCCTCCCTTTGGAAGGAGCTCGAACTCGAAGGCGTACGAGGGGCGAATGCTGTCGGCTGACGAGCGGCTGCGCACGCGCAGCCGATCTCCCGCGACCACGGTCGCCGGCTGTGGCAGCAGGAGGAGAGGATTCATCCAGTTGGAAGCGTGAGTCTTCTCTCGCATAGTCTCGCTCGTGCACAGGGAGGTGAAGTCGTTGAGCCTTGCAGCGCCCGCAGCGCCCGCAGCTGCGCACCCGCCGGCGCCAAAGGGAAACCGATGGGCGAAACCGTCGGACGAGCCCTCAGCGGGCTCCTCCTCGACGTCGGCGGGAGCTCCGATGCCGAGATCGACCCAGATGAAGACGCCAAGGCAGTTGAGCACGCCATCGCGTGTGAACAGGAAGACATGCTCGCGTGTTTGGACCTCGAGCGATGCACCGGCCTCAAGCTTGCTCTGTGCGCTCATGCCGAAGTATTGCATGTCGAGGGGGGCGCTACCGCCCGTGAGGGAAATGTCGGCGAGAGGCGCACAGGGCACTAGGATGGCCTTGGGCGAGCGGAGGGAGTCGATGAACACGTCCTCGCAACGGTCGAGGTGCTCGGGCCCTAACTCGCACGGAGTGAAGAAGGTGCCCGAGCGCGAAGGGATGCAACGGCCGCCCACCAGAGAGACGCGTGGCGCCAAGGCACGCTCGACACGACGCTCGACACGACGCTCGACACGACGCGGCTTCCTCCACGCGCTCTGCTCCGCGATGTGGTACATGCGGCACAGGTCGCGCGTCGTCCTAAGCGTCGTCCGTGAGGGTGGCGGCGACGCGCGCGGCGGCACGAGGTAGTGCTCGACGCCATGGGCGAGCATCTGGACAGCCCCTTCGCTTGTCGCAAAGACTCCGAAGACTTCATGAAGAAGCACATCGAAGCGCTGTCGCGGAGGTGGGAGCAGCGCGTGGTCTGTGGAGCGGCCTACGATAATGTTGACGCGATCCCCGTGCTCTTGTCGCACCAGGGATGCGGCCGCCGCTGCGCTCTCGGCGTTCACCTCAAAGGCGGTCACATGAAGCTTGCGGGGCCCATGAGTGAGCGCAAGCCTTGTCAGGGTGGCGGCCGCGCCGCAGCCAATCTCTAACCAGCGCGTCTGATTCACAGGCACAGCGGCGAAGGCTCGGGCGTACGCAGCGTTGCGATGGACATCTGTATCCATCTCGTGGAACATGTCCTCGTCGTACTCCTCACACAGGCCCCATACGTCAGTCTGCGCCGGCTGCTTCTCTGGAGCGACGGTGCTGCAGAGTTTCAGCGACCGTCGGCGGCGCAGAAGGCTGCGCACGAAGCGGTCCGGCCCGACGAGACGCTGCTGCAAATCGTAGTATGCAGCATCTGGCAAGGTCCCGTCTCCATGCTTCAGACGTTGAGCTTCTGACTTGTTATCATCCTCTTCGTCCTCTTCACTGGGTCGCTCTTCGTCAAGCTCCTCTGCATGGAACTCGATCCCGTGCTCACGTAACAAACGCTCGGCGTTGCGCGCACGAGCGCGCCAGTGCTCCACCTCGTCCATCGCCTCGTCGCCGACGCGGCCGACGCGAGGTGGACGAACTGGTGCCGCACACACAGGGGCGCGTGGTTTCCTCGGGGCTGTTTCGGACGATGTGAACGTCGAACTTGACGAATAAGGATCAGACGTAGAGACGGGGCGTGTGAGTCTTTTCTGAAACGCCGAGCACGTTCGCATCAAGTCAAGTCAAGTCAAGTCTGCTGCTCATCACATCTCCGCGTCCCGCCTCTCGCTCGCTCCGCTCGCACACACAGGCGCGTCCCCCCTCCTCGGCGGAGCTCGTGGCGCAGCCGCCGGTGCGTCCGTCGGCACCGGCGGCGCATCGCACCCTCGCGGCACATGCTCCAAAGCAGGAACCTCGTCGAGCGCGCTACGCAGGTCCCGGAGGCTCGGGTACGAGCTGCCACCATGCTGCAGCGCATGGTCCGTGGACGTGCAGCTCGGCGCATCCATCTGCTGCTCAGGTTGGCAGCCCGCGTGCAGGACACCTACAGGAGGGAGCAGCCCGCATACGAGAACGAGACGTCCATCAACGCGGGCGGTGTCGCGCGGCGCCTCGAGGGCACGCTCTTGAAGCTCTCCGGCATCGTCTACCAGCAGCGGAACGTCTATGTTTCCCAGTTGCACTTTCGGGTACGTTGCTCTCCCGTTCTGCTGGCACTGCGCACGCGCATGCGCCCATTCACCGCGTGCCTGTGCTCGTCCGCAAGCAGTACAGCTCCCGGCAGAGCGATGTCTACAAGGCGGTCGATCTGGCCGACCGGTGCGAGCTCCTGATCCTCTCGAACGATCGCTTCGAGTTTGCGCTGTCGCTGCGCGGCGGTGCCAAGGAGATCAAGTTCCGTGCACAGTCGCGCGAGTCATTTGATCGATGGACGAGCGGCTTGGCTCGATACCTGAGCATGGCCCAGGCATACTACACGTTGTGACGTGCATTTTTCGGCAAGCGTGAAGTGAGCCTTGAGCCATGTGGATGGTGGGATTCGGAGATGTGATTGACTGCGACGACACGTGTGGATGTGCCGCGACCGTGGGATGCCCGTGCCACTGCCGTGCCGGCGTATAATCTAAAATGCTTGGAAAATAGATGGGTGAAGCACTGGCGACTGGGGCGGGCCGGATTGAGCTTTGAGGCGGCTGTGCCCTGTGCCACGCGCCACCGCGCACCGGCGCGGCGTGCGCTGCACACGACAGACGATGCGACAGACCCACCTGAGCTCTCGACCTACTCGAGACTGGTTGGCGCATCACGGCATCGCGCGATGGCGGGGCCGGGATCACGATCGTTATCCACCGGGGACGGACCACGCGACGTGTCGTTCGGTTTCTTATCCGGACCGGGGGAGCGCGTCCCGTCCGATCGTGTTGCCCTCTCGGGCGACGAATCTCGCGTCTCCTCTGGAACCGCGAATGGCGAGCCGGAGCGCTGGAACCAGGAACGCCGCGCGCTCTCTCTCCGCGGCCGGGTGTCTCTGCGCTCGACGCACAAGCGCGGCCATCGGACTACCCAGGTGAATCATACACAAACTCGCAAGACATGAGATTGAGAAGAGCACGACGCCACGACCCGCACCGATCTGCGAGACGGCAATGCAGCGCAGTCTAGAGTCTTGCGCGCAAAAAGAGTCGTCCTGACGTACATTTTTGCCACGGGCTCAAGCATTGGTGCGATTGCGCACAACGTGCTCGAGAGGCTCCTGCCTGGCCAGATGGTCCAGATTCGCTGAGACCTGCCTTAGGGCCTCCTGTTGTGACTCGGGGGTGAAGCCGCTGTCGTGCGCGCTCATGATCACATTGGGCAGCAAGTCGAACCGGTATTGACTTGGCCAGGCGCTAGGCTGAGCAGGGAGAGACTCGAACGTGCTCCGGTCATCTTTGCCCGATCTTTCAAGGCCGCTAAGCAGGCATTTGAGCAGGAGGTTGGCGTGGGTAGGAAGACTTGGACTTCAAATAGCATGCAGGTGCTCTCACCCCATATCCCTCCGGAGGGCCAATGTCTGAACCGGTGGCAGTATTCCACCAGACATCGAGGAGGGCGCCTCCAATTGCCCCCGACGCGAGGCTGTCGTACAGCGGCTTCTCCTGCACCACTGGGCCGCGCGCTATGTTCACCAGGACCGCGCGCTTGGACATCTGCGCGAGCAGCGTCGCGTCGACGAGGCCCTGGGTGGTCGGGAGCAGCGGAGTGCACACGATGACAAAGTCGGACTCGGAAAAGAGTTTGGGGTTCATCGAGTCGTCGCCTATCCACGCGAGCGGGGCTGGTGGCTGCTGCGGTGGGTTCAGCGTGGTTGCGCCGATGCGCATGCCGAAGGCAGCAGCACGCACGGCGATGGCTTCCCCGATGTTTCCATATCCCAAGATGCCCAACTTCATATCGCTCAGCTGCCCGTGCATCATTTTCGCGGCTGAGCAGTTGGCGCCAGGGGGGCCTTCCTTCCATGTGCAGCTACGCAAGGCGGCGTCCATCTGAGGCAGCTTTACGACCCACTGCAGCATGCCAGCGAGCACGTACTCCGCAATGGCGATGGAGGACTGATGGCAATTCGCGACGGTGAATTGAGCTGGAATGCTTTGCAACTCAGCTTCTGGATAGCCCGTGTAATCGTACTGGTAAAGCTGCCCACTCGTTGCTCCAGACAGTTGTGCCACCGGCGTCTGCACAAATGCCACTGCCTCTGCCACGTCGCTCGCACTCGCATTGGCGACCGGAAGCAGGCGCCACGTGGTCTGTAACAGGGCCTGAATATCTGCAACAGTGCGCCCAGGTTGCAGCTCGCCGATGATAGCGAGAGGAGTAGCCGATGATAGCGAGAGGAGAAGCAACATGTGCATGAGTAGTTCTGGAGCTGAGCTGACCTTTCTCAAAGTTTAGGTCGATTCAACTGACCCTTTCTCAAAGTTTAGGCGACCGCTGCGTGGCAGTGTCTCGTGTGGTAGAGGTCGAGTCGGCGCTCGTTATGAGCTGACCTTTTCGCAAAGGCGCACCATCTGTAAGGATGTGTGTGTGTGTGAATTAGAAACAGGACCACACAGTACAGCGGCGCTCATGCAGGCGCGTCCCCGGGGGGCGCGCTTACATGACTACTGGCAACAGGCCAGCAAGCGGGGCGCCGCTAAGGAGGTGAGATTTCCTGGATTTCGCCCAGATGGCGACGGGGAGCGCCGCGCCGATCACGGCGGCGAGCGAGATGAGGCGCAGGTGGTGCGTGAAGAAGGAGGTGGTGGCCGTGCGCGACGTGCCGTAGACCGTGCGGTCGATGCACCCCTCGGCGCGCGTCTCGGCGTGCCACGCGTACAGCATCCCCACCGCGTCGGGGTGCACCGCGCCGGTGGTCTCGATGACGATGAGGACGACCTGTCGGCCCTTGGCGAGGGCATCGGCGTAGTGCCCTGCGTGCCCAGCCACGTGACCGACGCCCGTGGCGTGGTCGAAGGGCGCCTGGTCCGCCGTGCCGCGCTGCTTGCAGCCGAGGGTGAGGTGGCGCGCGCTCTCCGCGGTGCCGCCGAAGGCGAGGTGCGAGCCCTCGTTGGTCGAGACGGCGCCGCCCTTCTTCGTCGAGCCGTGCCCCAGCGCCTGGAACTTCCTGATCGGCGTCCAGCACTTGACCTCGTAGAGCGTGTCGACCGCGTCGATCTCGATGATGTCCGCGTTGCGCGCCTTGCCAAAGTCGCGGATGTGGTCGACGAGGTCAAGGTTGGCGATCTTGTGCTCCAGCGTCTGGCGCAGCTTGGTCGAGCACCAGTCGTCGTCGCCGTAGTAGCCGCCCGCCGCCTTGCCGCCCTTGAGGATGCCGCCGGGGTGATGGGGCGAGCCGGGCAGGTACGCGGGCGTGCCCTCGAGGTCACCCCCACCACGAGCACCACACCCAAGCTTCGCGAGAAGCAGCTCGTCGCGGTCGTGCACAACGATCTCTGGCTCAACACCCTCGACACCGTCAACGCCTTTGACACCGCCAACGCCAGCACCGCCACCGTCAAGCGCCGCGAGGCCAAGCGCTTCATCTCGGCCTCGCAGACGGGCGCCGGCGAGTTCCTGCGCGTCGCCAGCGACGACGCCATCCGCGGCTCCACCATCACCTCCTCCACCCTCCTCACCGCCA